>Ga0214473_10002768_pt1 | contig 21450 bp, 22 predicted proteins | sample RVTome_7_FD_203509 | JGI IMG/M metagenome (GOLD analysis project Ga0214473, IMG submission 203509) | Soil microbial communities from uranium-contaminated site in the Upper Colorado River Basin, Wyoming, United States - RVT98D197 | ecosystem: Environmental > Terrestrial > Soil > Contaminated >... | reverse complement strand
GCCGTGACAGCCGCACGAAGAACGATCCGTGAGAGCCGGATGCGGGAAAACCGCCCGTCCGGTTCGACGAGGGAGGACTGAGCGGCTCTATAGTTGCTCAGTCCTCTACTCTACCGGTTGGATTACCTCTGCGTGCCTCCGCGTCCCTCTGCGGTTGAAACAAAGTTGCTCGTTGATGGTTGTTGGTGGGGCCACTTGGCGGGCTTGGCGCTCTCTGCGAGAGGAAAAAAAAGTGGATTCCTGCTCCTCGATCAGGTCGAGGACAAGCTTCGCAGGAATGACAGAAAAGGGCGCAAGAAAAAGCCCTGTGCCGAAGCACAGGGCGAATATCTTAACAAGTGACAGTGAGCCTGAACAGCAACGGCCGGGGGCCGCAAATCCGAATCTCTAAGCGCGAAATCCGAGATAAATTCGAAACCCGAATGTTCAAACTCGAAAACATGGATTCCCGATCAGGTCGGGAATGACATGGCCGGTGATGTACGCAAAAACCGGATGAGCCCTAAATTCTAAACTAAGGGCTAACCCTCGAAGCAACCCGGAATTCCTCTGACGCCTTTGATTCCGCTGCCCCCTTCAATTCCGCTTTGGTTCCCCCGATCCCGGCAGGTGCCGATGCATCTGATGAGGCTGTGCAGTAGGGGCTGAACCGTAGTTCAGCCCCTATTGCGTTGATTGCTATTTGCCCTTTTTCACGATTCTGACGACATCTTCACCCACGATCTTGAATCCGCCAAACTCTTCCTTCAGATTTCCTGTTAGTGTCAAGACGATCACGTCTCGATCCTCAACCTCGCCCAGCATCTTGACGACTTCCTGAGTGTCGAACTTCAACGTCAGGTCGGGGTATCCATCCGGGCCCAGTTCCGTGCAATCGAGTTCGTTTACCCTGCCCAGGAAAGGCTCAAACGGCGTAGCTACGTCCTCCACGGAGCTTCTAAGTGGCGCAACACCCATCAACCTGATCGAAGCTGGATCTATCGCGTCGACCGGAAAATCTTCAGTTCCAAGAATGGCGACCGGAATCGTCCCTGGGCTATTGACGTTGAGTGGATTCGGACAAGAAGTCGGGTGTATGTCGACGGCGACCTCAATTTCCTGTGGGATCTCAGTGGCCGCGAGGATGTTGATATACCATGCCGTGGCCAGCGGACCGCCCCAATATCCATATCCCGACCATGATCCGTCTGCGTTCTGCGCGTTCACCAGATACTCGCAGTAGTCCTCCCACCAGTTCCATCCATGGTCGGGATTGTCCACGTCGCCGGGATTGGCATGAAGATTGGTGATTGTGGTTTCATCATTCAGACCGATCGTAGTCTCAAGGCCTTTGTAAGCGGCCCACATACCATAGGGATGGCCGAAGTTGCCGTTCCAGGTGCCGTTCGCGGTCGTTAGCCACTGGTTGTTCAGGTAGTTGAGGGCGGCAACACTGCTACCGCCAGCCCCCGCGAAAACCTGCTGAATTAGCAGGGTACCCGTACGGGACACATTGCTGCCCCAAGCCCCAAAGTTGTTGTCATAGTACGCGCCGCCGTCCCCCGGGTTCTGAATATAATTTATCCAGAAGACCAGTTCGTCCGCTATGAACGCAGGCACTGTGGCACCCGCAGCCTGGGCATAGAGCAGAGCCACTGTAGGCCATTGGGAGGTGGAGTTGTCGGATGAGCCGTAGTTGGCGTAATATCTCCAACCGCCTCGTGGCCAGCCTCCTTCGTTCTGGGCGTACGCAAGGTAGTCCACCGTATCTTGAATGACATCTGCGTAGGTCCGGCCCGCTTGGGGTCCTATCCCAACGACTGCCCCCGGCGTACCCACTGCCGCGATCGGCATAAGCGCCAGGCCTGTGGCGTAAACATCCCTGCCATCGTTGGATGCTGTGTAATTGAATTTAACACCGATACCGTTGCCGTTAGTATCAGGATTTCCGGCAGGTTGCGGGCTGATACCATACGACTGGGCGTAGCTTAACAGGTAGTTCAGTCCGCTGGCCACGTTGGCGCTGTACGCCGTCCCGCTGCTGGGAGTGTGGTCCTCTTCGATGAAGGCAAGCAACGCCGCCCCGGTCGCACCAATATCACTTCCTGTGTCACCGTATTCCCAACGACCGTCGGCCTGTTGCTGCCCGGCGAGCCATGCCAGCCCTGCTGCGATGGCAGCCTCTTTTTCAGCTTCACTCGCCGCCTGGGTCACATTTACGACCGCCAGAAGCAAACCTACTGCCAGGGTTACAATTGCCAAGTTTCGTTTTGTACACATTCTCCACTCTCCTTTATTCAGAATCCCTACCCGAAATCATGCGCATATGATTTGCATCGCTTCTTCAGCAGGGCCGGCACCATCCATAGTGCCGGCCCTGCTGGGGGCAAGATGAGTTTGCCCCCAGGGACGAACATACCGACAGAGTATGTATGCACCATTTCCTGGCGATTCAGTGTCCGAGTCGAATGGCCTTGACAGCCAACAGAAAGCAGAAATTGCGAGGTGTTAAGATGGGGTATCTGCTGTCTTGAGAATAGATCACATGGACAGGAAGCGTGACTCGGAGTGATCGCCCTGAGGCGTCCTCCAGGTGGTCCATCAGGACCGCTGTGCCCGCTCAATGCCGCTGCCGTCCTCTCGTCTGTGAAAGCACCCATGCGAATCCCTTCGCGCAACTACCTGAACCAGCCGTAGTTCGTGAGAAAGCTCAACAAGACCGAGGGTCTCTGCCAGTGTCCAATGCAACTGCAACTGGGGATTATAGGCGTGACTGGCAAGCTGTCAATTGTGGTAAATACGTATTTTTGCAGAAAAGTCCAGGTGCGCCTGACGTCGTGTGGCCGTTATCAGGAAGACCGCGGACATGCCGCTGTGGGGGAGCGCAGCTGTCCTCTCAAGTACTGTCGAGAGCTATCTCAGTCTGACGCTCACCTTGATGATCGCTACGCGAACACGGCCCGGGGAAGAAAGTTCAGGGTTCTCGAGTTTGGCGCACACCACAGCGACGCCGCCGGGAGCACTGATGTCCCAGTTCAACATTGAGCATGAGTAGTCGCCTTTCACAGCCCCCGTCGGAGTAATGGTGGCACTCAGGCGCACGTCAGCATTGCACTGGACCGCCAGACTGGTGCATCCCGTGTACGTGCCCGGGCTGGTCTCCCGCAGGCTGATCTGCGATCCACCCTTGACAGAAACCTGGTACCCGACATCCATCAGAACGGGCATCTCAGTGACCTCGATCTGAGGGCGGTCAAGCTGTATTGGCCATTGGTGCGTCTTGATTTCTCCTGCGCGGATAGAGGAAAGCAGAAGGAGTGTGACAGCCAGGGCGGTCAGCCTTTGTCTCTCCATAGTCAGTATCTCCTATCTCAAGCCCTGAAGTTGTCGCTCGCTCCATCGGACAGACGCCACGCTTGAAGCTCCGGCCGCCGCTTGATCTCCTTCATGTTGCAGCCACTCGGATCCTTGGCAAGCACCGTCCAGATCGCGCCGGCGGCGTTATCGTCGAACGTGTCCTGCCGAACGGGCTTGCCCAACGATGGGGTGGCCTCCGCCGCTGTAGGCGAAGCAATCGGCCGGACTACGGCCGCATTCTCCAGGGTTAGCGACGCGACGTGGGCAACAGCGAGGGCCAGTGTGAGTGTGACGACCTTCCCTACCATGGTCCATCCTCTTCTCCTTAGGGTTCTCCCTATCCATCCAGCGGCGACATAGCGCGGCTGCGGTCCTACCGATGTAATATCCTTATATGAAGTCCGTTTCGGGGGTGGCGCGTTCAAACGGGCACGAAGCGCACCAAAATATGATGGGCCGGTTACGTGATATGCCGGTACGAAGGCTGGCTGGGCCGGCTACTCGGCATCGATGCAGGGCAACCTGCCCGGGTTGTCCGGCATCGCAGACCACGTATATCCATGGCCGCTCCTCCAATCCTATCGGGGATTATAGATGCCGGTTTTCGCTTGTCAAGCCCCCAGTGCAAATTATTTGCGGAAAGCTATGCGGGTTTGGCGGTGAATTCGCCGGGGCGGGCGCCGGTTTCCTGGGGGCCGGCGTGGTTTCGCTGGGTGAACATGCGCAGGGCGAGATAGACCACTGGGACGATGCCGCCCACTATGAACAGCAGGTCGCCGGGGAGGCGGGCCCATTCCATGGACTTTTGAATGGTTAAATGAAATGGCCATGAGCAGCCGAGGTGCTTCAAGACCTGCCGCGCGCCCCAGTTAGTCTCCGAGCCATTTCATTTATCCATTCAATATTCAATAAGAGGGTGACTAACGGTTGCTGGAAGAATTCGGGCGTTCTTGCGTGCCAGTAGCCGTGTTCGAGGCTGTCCTGGAATTGCAGGTAGCCGACGGGGACCAAGTTCACATCGCGGCTTCGCTCAACCTCAACCAAAATCATCTCGCGCAGAGACGCGGAGGCGCAGAGAGAAACCGGATCGAAACATGTTCTGAACCCTGCGTCCCTGCGTCTCCGCGCGAGACACAATTCTTTTGACTCCCTCGACTTATGCGACTGCTCCGCAAGAATCTGAGCACGGTTCGGGGGCCGTGTCTTCATTATTGATTCGGCTGAAAAACCCCCGAAAGTGGCCAAACCCCCCGCGTTTTCGGAGCCGAAAATGAGGGTAAAAGGACCAAAATGGGACTTTTTCAGCGGAATCCATTATTCTTGCCGTTCGAGCCTGTGGTCTCTCTTGCGTCACCAAGCCAACGGTGGGCAGAGGCGCGTCTCTTCCGTTCGGTCATGCCGGGGGCTTGGTGGGGGCGGGGCCGAGGTCTTTGCCTCGGAGGGCGAACCAGAGGGTTCCCAGCACGCCGAAGGTGAAGGCTGCGCCCAGGTTGAGGGCCGGGCTGTGGCTCCAGAGCAGCGCGCCGCCGAAGGCGGCGGCGGAGACGATCACGTCACGCACAAGATAATAGAGGCCGAACATGGCCGCCTTGCGGTCCTCGGGGACCAGGTCCATGATCAGGGCCTTTCGCGTCGGCTCGCCGAACTCCTTGAGGCCGCGCAGCACGAACGCGGCCGCCAGCGTCCAGAACGAGCGGGAGAAATACAGCGCGAGCGGAAACAACGTGAAGAAGACGAAGGTCATGACGACGAAGGGCTTCTTGCGGCTGCGGTCGGCCATCCAGGCGACCGGCACGTAGATCAGCATGGCCGTGGCCATCTCGATGCTGCGAAGCAGGCCGAACTGCACGGCCGTGACGGGGCCGGGCTGCCGGTCCGTTCCCACCGCCCAGACGACCACGAAGGCGTAGGGAATCTGCTCGCAGAACCGCACGAGGATGTCGCTGACGAGCAGGTTCCGCACATCGCCGCTCATGAACATCCACAATCGCAGCGGGCTGCGCTCGGCGGCAGGGGCCGGGCCATCCCGGGCCGGCTCATCCTCGATCAGCAACTGCTGGAGGACAACGGCCAGACCGGCCATCGCCAGCGCGCCGACGAACGCCAGACGCACACCCCACTCGACGCCCCAGGCGACGACGAAGGCCCCGCCGATCACCGGGCCAAGGGCCATCGGCACTCGCCGCACGAAGGAATGGACCGACACGCCCATCGTCCGCTTGTTGCGGGGTAGCACGCGGGCCACCAGGCTCATGGTGGCCGGCAGGGAGATGGCGGTCCAGGACAAGAACAAGGCCGCGGCGGCCAGGACCGCCGGCCAGGCCGGCACCAGGATCACCACGATGAATCCCGCCATCGAGACGAGGTTGAAGACGAGCAGTGCCCGCTTGATGCCGAGGCGGTCTGACAAGTAGCCGCCGGGGAACGAGTAGAGCGCGCCCAGCAGGTTGTCCATGCCGTTGAGAAATCCGACCGAGATGAATCCACCGCCCAGCGACAACAGGTAGAGCGGCAGAAACTGCTCGGCCATGTGCTCACCCATGCCGACGAGGACGACCATGCTCAGCAGCCCGACGATGCTGCGCCGCAGACCGAAGAACTCCATCAATCGCCTCGCTGGCGACGCGGATTGCGAACTGTTCTCAGGGGTCATCGCGTTTCTCCAGGACCGCCCTCGCCAAGCACCACCTCGCGGTGGAGCTGTTCAACCTGTTTTCGCAGCAGGCCGAGCACCTGCCTGCCCTCGCGGGTCAGCGAGTATTCCTTCCTGGCGCGGAGCCCGCCGCCCGGATCTGTTCTGCACTTGAGCCAGCCCCGTTCCTCCAGCCTTGCCAGTAGTGGATAAATGGTCCCCGGACTGACTTCGTAGCCGTGGCGGCGAAGTTCCCGCAGCATCCACTGACCGACCACCGGACCTTTGGAAGCGTGGTGCAGGATGTGGACCTTCCAAAAACTGAGGAGTATCTCGCGCTGCACTGCTTTTACGTCATCTGCGTTCATGACATCTCCAATTACGGGTATTACGGCTACCGTACTCGCTCTTCGTAATAACGTCAAGCCCGAAGTGTCAAGAATGCCATCGTGGATGTACGACAGAATTGTGGCACGGCAAGCGCGAGGTCCGTGGGTGGCAGCGGCAAGGCCGAAGGCTTTGCCGACGGCGAACGGGCGAACCATCGGCAAGCTGCCGCTTGCCGCTGCCACCCGCCGCGGTAGTAGTCCGCCATGACTCGGTATGCGTGCACCTGCCCGGCCGGGAGCAAGTAAATCGACAGGGGAATTCTACAGTGCCGCGCCTAAACGCAAACAAGCATTCTCCTCGTGCAGCGGGTTTGTTGAGACGAGCGGTCGGTCAGAACGTGATTCGGAAGTCGGTGTGTCGGGGGTTGGGGGGGACCGGCTCGATTTGGGTGTCGCGGATGTAGCCGGCGAAGTAGTCCTGGATCTCGGCGACGCACATGTCGATGTCCTGTTCGGGGCCCTGGGCGAGCATCTCGACGTCGCCATCGGGCAGGTTGCGCACGAAGCCGGTGATGTTGTACTGGCGGGCGATATGATTGGCGGTGTATCGAAAGCCGACTCCCTGGACCTGGCCGCTGAAAAGGATATGTTTCGCCGTTTGCTGCACGTCTTGTCGCCCATTCCCTATTGACTAGTTGCGGCCGGCCGCTATGCTTGGGCCGTAGTGTGCCTGCTTCATTATCCTACTGCACGTATAGCGGCCACGCAAGCTGGATGGCCCAGGAGTGGATTGTGCAGGCCGCAGGGGCGGTTCAGGTGATAGGAAATCGTTCCCCGACGGAACGGGAGTCGTTGAAGATTGAATGGGAGAAGAAACGCCGCTGTCGCTCAAGTGAGCGAGCCGAAGACAGGCAGGGTCGGCCGCGGTGCGAAGAAGGTGAGAAAGGAGGAAGGTAAGAAGGTAAGATCAGCGTTGTTCCCTTCTCGCCTTCTTCCCGTCTTACGTTCCTACCTTCCAGCGATGCTGGGCTCCCGGCGGTGGCCATACATTCTGGCGCTAGCCGCCATTGTCGTTTCTCTTCCGGCAGTCGGGGTCTCGCCGCTGAATGACGACCTCATTCACCGCGCGCTGCTGCTCGGGCCTTCCCCGTCCACGCAGCGGCTGTCACAGGTGGGCCTCATGCCGCCCGGGTCGGGACACCTGGGCTCCGTTCTTGCCAAGCTTTTCGTTGCCGTGCACCCGCAGGAGAACCTCGAACGCCTCCGGGCCTACGGTGCGTTGCCGTGGTGGACGTGCGAGGATTATCGGGTCGCTTTCTGGCGGCCTGCGGCGAGCTTTACGCACTGGCTGGATTACCGCCTGTTCCCCGATTCCTTTGCGATGATGCATCTTCACAGCATCCTGTGGTTCGCTGCGGTGGTCCTGGCCGTGACGATGTTATACCGGCGTCTGATGGACGTGGGCTGGGCGGCGGGTCTGGCGGGCCTGCTTTTCGTGCTCGATGACAGCGGCTATTTCCCAACGATGTGGGTCGCCAACCGCAATCTCCTGCTGTCGCTTTTCTTCGGAGTCCTGACGATCCTTGTCCACGACCGCTGGCGCAGGCTATCGCCTGCCAATTCGAAACTTGCCGGGGTTCTTGCTCCGCTGTGTCTGCTCGCTTCGGTCCTGTCGGCCGAGGCGGGCGTCGCGACGTTCGCCTACCTGTTCGCCTACGAGGTGGCCTTGCAGCGCGGACCGCGCCTGCGGCGGGGCCTTGCCCTGATTCCATCGCTGGCCGTCATCGTGCTTTGGCGGCTGTCCTATAATCTGCAGGGCTATGGGGCGGACGGCGGCGAGTTCTATTTCGATCCGGGCCGGGACCCGGCGGGATATGCTCTGGCGGTTTTGCAGCGAGCTCCATTTCTGCTGGCCGGGCAATGGACGACTGTGCCTCCCGACCTGTATGGCTTTCTCCCTTCTGCAAGCAAGGGATTGGTGTGGTTTCTGCTGGCCGCCGTGACGGTTCTGATCCCGGTCGCGTTGTTGCCGTTTCTTCGGGCCCGCCGGCGGGCGCGGTTCTGGCTGGTGGGCATGTACGTTGCCGTGCTGCCGTTCTGTGCGACGATTCCCATGAGCCGGTCCCTGCTGTTTGCGGCGATCGGCGGGTTCGGGCTGACGGCCGAGGCCCTGGCGGACTGGATCCGCCGGGCGGACTGGGTGCAGGGGCTTGGCCGCAGCAGGCGGCTGGTGTATGCACTGATTCTTCTCGGCGCCGCGGCTCATCTGCCCTGGGCGGCTGTCACACGGGCATCGGCGGCCCATGTCGCGGCCACCTTGGAGGAACGGGTCGTCCGCACCGCCGCCCTGGATGCCGCCGACTGTCAGCCGGACCAGGACCTGGTCATCGTCAATGCCCCGAACCCCGTCTCCTTTCTGTACGATCCATACAAGAGCGTCTGCGACGGCGAACCGCTGCCCAGAGGCATTCGTATGCTCGCGCCGGGGTATGGTGGGGTCCGAGTGGTTCGGACCGGGCCGCGCCGGTTGGTCGTCCGGGCTGTCTCCGACAGCCTGCTGGATTGTCAGCCTGGAAAACGCATGGACTTTGTGTTCTTTTACCGCTATCTCAGCGACGTACGCGGGGCGGGCCATCCGTTGCTCGCGGGCCGGCACATCGCCGTGCCCCGCATGGACGTGGAGGTCCTGGCCGTGGACGAACGAGGCTTTCCCGTGGAGACGGCCTATGAATTCGATGTCCCCCTGGAGGATGCATCCCTGAAATGGCTCTTCTGGGACTGGGAGAAAGAGCGATACGGCCCCTTCACCGTGCCGGCCATCGGAGGGACGCGGGACCTGGTGGGGCCCTTCTGAGCATTCGCGCCGATTCTCGCAGATTGGCATTCCCGGATGACCTTGTGTTCCGTATAATACTTTGTTTTGCAGAATTCGACTCACAATGCGAGGAGATGAAAGACAGATAGACATGGACGAGCAGATTTATCACTTGAGCACGCTGGTGGCGGGCGAGTTCTCGCTCCAGGAGGTGCTGGGCAAGCTGGCCGAGGCCGCCGTCAAGATCGTCGGCGCCAGGGCGTGCTCTATTCGCCTGCTCAACGAAGAGACCAACGACCTGAAGATGCAGAGCACGTATGGGCTGAGCGAGGCCTACCGCAACAAGGGGGTCGTGACCAAGGACGATCCGGTGATCATGGAGGCGTTCACGGGCCAGGCCGTCCTCATCGACGATATGCGGGTCGATGACCGCATCCGCTTCAAAGAGGCCACGAACCGCGAGGGCCTGGTCAGCCAGTTGACGGTGGCCATGCAGTTCAAGGGCAAGGCGATTGGCGTGCTTCGGCTGTACAGTCCCAAGCCGCGGGCCTTCACCGAAAGCGACGTCACCGTCGCCCGGGCCGTCGCCTCCCAGTGCGCCGTGGCCATCACCAACGCCAAGCTCTACGCCGAGGCGATCGAGGCCCAGCGCATCGCCGAGCAGATGCGCCTGGCCGGGCTGATCCAGCGGCGGATGATCCCCGAGAAGCCCCCGCAAATCCAGGGGCTGGACATCGCCGCCACCTATATTCCCTGCTTCGACGTCGGCGGCGACTTCTACGATTTCCTGCCCATCAACGAGCGTCGGATGGTGATCACGATCGCCGACGTGATCGGCAAGGGCGTGCCCGCGGCGATCATGATGAGCTGGTTCCGCGGGGCGGTCCAGGCGTACACGGAGAGTTTTCGCGAGGTCCTGCGCGACGCCGGCGCGACGGCCGGGGACCCCAACAGCGGCCAGAAGGCCGCGATCCGCACGAAGAACGCCGTCGAGAATTTCAACAAGATGGCCTGCTTCGAATGCAAGGAAGGCGAGTTCATCACGCTCTTCTATGCGACGATCGATGCGGCTGAGAGGACGATCACGTACTGCAACTGCGGGCACGAGCCGACCGTGCTCGTGCGCGACGGACAGACGTACGACCTGGCGAAAGGCGGCCTCGTGCTCGGCGTGGACCCGCATGCCCGCTATGAGATCGAGACGGTCGATCTCCGCGATGGCGATTGCCTGCTGTTCTATACGGACGGGCTGGTCGACGCGATGGACTTTAACAGTGATCTGTGGGGCCGGGACCGCATGCTGGACGCGGCCAAGCGCTTTGTGGACTGCTCCGCCGATCACGTCGTGCGAAACGTCCTGGCGTTCCGACGCCGCTTCTCCGGACTGGCTCGACAGCTCGACGACACGAGTATCATCGTGCTGAAAGTGGGAGAGCCTCGCAGGGACCAAAGCTCCTGTGAGTGCGGGCTTGGCGAGCCCCGCAAGCAATCCGTGCAAGCGGAGCCGCCCATCGCGGGCGTTCGGCCCGCCACTGCACATTGAGGATGGTCGAGTGGCGGCGCGAAGAGCGAGGTATTCGTTCATTGATGCTCAGGGCAAATCAGTAGTGCCGGGTGGCAGCGGCAAGCGCAGCTTGCCGATGGTTGACGCCCACGACAAAAGTCCGTGGACGTGAGGAGAACCGGTGTTTTTGCATCGGAATCGAAGACGGAATCGCAAGATTCCGACTTTTGTCGTGGGCGTCATGGTTAGCCCATTCGCCATCGGCAAAGTCTTCGGCCTTGCCGATGCCACCGGACAAGTATCTGTTTAGCCTGCAAGCCTACAGGCTTGGGCGGCACGGGAAAACTTGTTTGCCCGTGGGTTTCGGATGGACAGCCGTGGCACAATGAGCAGCGTCGAACAAGTTTGGCGGTGCCACCCGGCATCAAATGAAAAATTCTCACAGGAGTTGACAGGTTTTCGATGGCGCGATTCGTAGTGACAATCGACGGTCCTGCGGGCAGCGGCAAGAGCACGATGGCCCGGCTGCTCGCCGGCACGCTCGACGCCACGTTTCTCGACACCGGCGCCATGTATCGGGCCGTCACCTTGGCGGCGGTACGGGACGGCGCCGATCTGAGCGACGAGCGGCAACTGATCGAGGTCATCGCCCGGCACCGCTTCGAGTTCGAGGCGGCGAGGGGAAAGATGCTCGTGCGGATCGACGGCCAGGATGTCACCGACGCGATCCGGGACAACGAGTTGACGGCGAAGGTCCGCCACGCCGCTGCGGCGCCGCTCGTGCGGGCGAAACTGGTGGAGATGCAGCGGGCCTTTGCCGCAAAGTATTCAAGGGTGGTGACAGAGGGCCGGGATCAGGGCACGGTGGCCTTCCCCGACGCGGCAGTGAAGATTTACCTGACGGCCGACATGACCGAGCGGGCCCGGCGGCGAATGGAGGAACTCCGAGCCAGGGGAGTGGATGCGGACCCCGAGCGAATCCGGCGGGAGATCGAGAGCCGGGACCGAAGCGATGAGAACCGGGCCGTCGGGCCGCTCAAGCCGGCGGCGGATGCTATTGCCGTCGATACCACGGGCCTGAGCATCGAGCAGGCCGTCGAACGGCTGTACCGGATTGTCGAGGAGCGATGTCCAAAGAAATTCTGAAGTGGGCCTGGTACAAGGTCGCACGGTTGGGCTGCCGGATGTTCTGTGCGATCGTTTTCCGCTACCGTGTTTACGGCCGGGAGAACGTCCCGGCAACCGGGCCGGTCATCCTGGCCAGCAACCATCAGAGCTTCCTGGACCCGGTCTATTGCGGCGTGGCCGTGAAACGTCACCTGGTCTACGTCGCCCGCGACAGCCTGTTCCGCTGGAGGCTCTTCGGCTTCCTGATCCACTCGGTCAACGCGATCCCGGTCTCGCGTGACAAGGCGGACATCGCCGCGATGCGAGCGATTATCGCCAGGCTCCAGGGAGGCGCCGCCGTGTGCCTGTACCCTGAGGGCACGCGAACACACGATGGCCGAATCATCCCTGTCAAGGCCGGTTTTGGCCTGCTCTGCCGCCGCGCCAAGGCGGTCGTCGTCCCCGTCCTCATCGAAGGCGGCTTCGAAACCTGGCCCAGGCACAAGAGGCTCCCCGCACCCGGCGCCATCAGGGTCCACTTCGGCACACCCCTGAGCCCCGCCCAGATCGAGACCATGACCAACGAGGAATTGGCCGATTATCTCACCCACACCCTGCGTAAAATGCAGCACGCCTCCCGCCTCCAGCAGGGCAAGCCGCCCTACGCCTACGAAGAATGATTCCGACACGGATTCACACGGCTCGTGGCGAGGGCATCTTGCCCTTGTTCTTTCCCTTCGCAGGCCGACACAAGCAAGGGCGCTCGCGCCCTCGCCACACTATGCCGACTCTGCCCACCACGTTAAGGTAGCTGCTGCAGTAGTACTGCGACTGCCCTGATCTGGTGGGTAAAGGTCGAGGACACAGTTCGGAGTTCCACCTTCAGGCGGCTTAAGACCGCGTAAACGCGGAACTCCGAACAGACCGTACCCCAGGCATGTCGATCACCAAATTAGCATGGACGGAGTAGCAGGGTGTGCTCCGCACGCCTTTTCTGCTATAATTGGATGCAGCATCCGTGATGGGCAGGCCTCCTGCCATGCGGTTCTCTGGAGAATTGTCATAGGATGAAAGGCAGCAAGAAGATTGTGATCATCGCCGGGCCGAACGGGGCTGGGAAGACGACCTTCGCCCGCGAGTTCCTGCCGCGAGAGGCCGATTGCCCGGATTTCATCAACATGGACCTGATCGCGGCGGGGCTCTCACCGTTCAATCCCGATCGAGCGGCACTGCGAGCGGGCCGGCTGATGCTCCAGGAGATCAAGCGACGAGTAGAGGCCGGCGAGAGTTTCGCCTTTGAAACAACGCTGGCAGGGCTTAACTATGCCAGGCTGATTCCCCGGTGGCGCGCAGCAGAATACCATGTGAAGCTGATCTTTCTCAGCCTGCCCACAGCGGATGTAGCTATTGCCAGGGTCGCAGCACGCGTGGCCCAAGGCGGGCACAATATACCCGAGGAGGTCATTCGCCGGCGGTTCGATGCAGGCATGCGGAACTTCGAGCATTTGTACCAGAAACTGGTGGATACGTGGGCCCTATACGACAACTCCGAGTCGATGCCAAGACTCATTGTTTCAAAGGATAATGCATGACCGGAAGACAACAACACGGCTCAAAGGACCCCGATATCATAGGATCGGAAGCAGCACTCCGCCGGGCAGCCAAGCGAGCTCTGCAAATCGGCCTGGAGACGGGCACACCCGTATACGTGCTGGAAGGCGGCAAGATCGTGGATTTGACCAAGCGATACCGGCGAAAGCGCAAAAGGTGAGCGGTAGGCGTTGCGATCCGGTCAGTCGAGACGTGGGGGTAGAAGAGGCTCAAGCATGGCGATCAGTTCCGGGATTCGCACGGTTGCGACGCGCCAGAGCTTCTCCTGCCGCACCTCGCCGTACTCGTGGGCGAGGAAATGGCGCTGGGAGATGATTCCTCGCCAGGGAATCGCGGGATTCTGGCGTTGGAATTCCGGAGATACCTTGCGAGCGGCTTCGCCGATGATCTCCAGCTTTCGCTCCACAGCCGCCTGGACGAGTTCATCCGTGGAATATCCCTGGAAGGTCTTGCCCGCCGCGAATTGCTCGATCTTCCGTGCTGCTTCGAGCATGTCCCAGAGCAATGCCAGGTCCTTGTCTTCAGGCTGCATAGACCACCTGGCGAGTGGACAGGATGCTCGACCGCCGGAAAGGATTGCGCAGCCCTTCCTCTTCCACCAAATCGACCTTACGCCCGAACAAGGCCGCCAACTCGTCACGCATATCCACCAGGTCCAGCAAGTCCCAGGTGGAATCGGGCTCGAAACTCACAAGCACGTCCACATCGCTGTCAGGGCCGAAGTCCTCGCGCAGCACAGACCCGAACAGGGAGAATCGCCTGATCTTCCACTTGCGGCAGAACTCCGCTATCTTCTCCATCGGAATATCGATGTTACGGCTAACCATGACCTAACCTCACCTTAGCGGCCGATATGCTCAGGCCTCCTCAGTCACGAATCAGACTCTGACCACAGAACCCGCCCGATGAGAGGGTATAGTTGCGAGTGCCCACTCTTGTTCAAACAGCTCCGCGAGCCTAGTTATCGTGCCCTTGTCTCTGCCTTGAACCCCGAAGAACCTGTTCCCACCTGCACGGTAAAACAGAGCGTATCTCTTGCTGCTTATGTATAAGCGATGTGAGCCAGCGTCGCCTTTCTTGGGGTAGTGGCGAACCTGGTATCCGAGGGCCTCATATCCAATTCTAGCTCTTTCGTTCCGCTCATCCGGAGAGCAGAGCAGTCTGAGATCCTTCTTCGTTTTCGTGCTACGCCTTTTGAATCGTTTGACGATCTTGTCCCAGAAGGGCTTCACGATGGTCTCAAGATGTTTTTCAGCTAGCTCAGCGGATTTCGATATCAGCAGGTAACACGCCAAGAATTCCTTCCAATCAAAGTCTATGACACCTTGCAGGGCTACACTGGATAGGTCAACAACCCCTTGATATGCTGCACATACGGATGTGATTGCCTCGGGACCTCGTTCCAAAGCTTCGAGCAGCATGATAGCAAAACCGCCAAAATCCTCGCCTTTTCTTAGGAACAGGTATTCAGGGTTTTCATCTCTGAAGTCTTCCTTCAGTAGAAGGACCCCAGGTTCGTCAGCTTCGAATCTGTCTATCGAACCAGCCCTAATGATTGATAAGAAGTTCTCTTCTTTGTCGGCCATAGTCTGTCTCCCGAAGTGCTCCTGTAATGCACATCCATGCGGTGCATCTCACATGTGAGCGCCAATGGATCACACGTACAAGTACGCATTGCCTTGTCCACCGATGAGTTTGGCGAATGAATTCCACCATATCTGTCCGGAGAGCCAACGGGCTCACCCAGCCGGTCACATCTCTATTCGAATGATATTTGACCCCTCCTGGACAGACAACGCAAACCTTTTTTATCGAAGACCCAGTTCGTGGGCAGGCACGCCCGTTTTTTTCGTCTTGCTCAGAGCATCTAATATAGACTTCGCGGCAGTCTGGGTCATAGTCGAGGTGCTGTCGCTAATCCTTAGGCGGCTGCTCAACCAGCTCGATTTCGTAGAGCTTGGGCCAGCATTTGCCGGTGATGAGGAGGTGGTTGGATTTGGGGAGGTAGGCGATGCCGTTTAGGACGTGTTCGGAGCTTGGGCGGTCGGAGAGGGGCCAGAGGTGGGTCAGGTCGAGGCGGCCTGTCACCTGGCCGGTGTTGGGGTCGATGACGACGATGGAGTCGCTGGACCAGATGTTGGCGAAGATATGTGGCCCAGCCGCCCTCGGCTGGGAATTCGAATCGACCACCCCCGGGGGCGGGGGTGCTACATACTCCAATTCATTGAGCAGGGAGACGTCATGATCGTCTTCGCGGACTGTGACCCGGCGGGTCTCGGCGAATGTGTTCGGGTCGAGGAAGCGCAACGTCGCGGTGCCGTCGCTCATGATGAGTTGCTTGCCGTCATGCGTCAGGCCCCAGCCCTCGCCCGGGTAAGTGAATTCTCTGAGCAGCCGGAAGGTGCTTTTGTCGTAGACGAAGCCGGTCTGCGACTGCCAGGTCAGTTGGATGATCTTGTCGCGAAAGACCGTGATGCCCTCGCCGAAGTACTTGCGCGGGAGTCGCTCGCGTTTGAGGACGTTGCCGCTTTCCAGGTCCCGCTTGGTCAGAGACGACTGGCCGTACAGGCCCGTGCCTTCGTAGAGGACGCCGTCCTCGTACACGAGGCCCTGCGTGAACGCCTGCGGATCGTGTGGATAGGTCCGGATGACCTTATAGCGGTAATGAATGACGGCTGGTGGTTGCTGGTTGTTGGTCGTTCGTTGTTCGTTAGTGGTTGTCGGCGGCTGGTTGCTGTCTTGCGAAGCCTTTGAGGGACATCCCCCGGCGCAGATGAGCCATAGCCCGGCGAGGCAGGTGGACAGGACGGAACGCACCACGGAGACACGGAGATCACAGAGGCGGCCCTGATTTATCAGCGAACATCGTTTTGCTTTCATTCTCTGTGTCCTCTGTGGCTCTGTGGTGAAACCCATACACGTTTTCGGCCATCATACTGCCGGGTCGTGAGGGAAATCAAGGAGCACGCGGCCTGGTCTTGCCTGCCGCGGCGGAGATTACTTCACCGATGATGGAGCGTGCGTTGTTCCCTTTGTCATGCTGAACGAAGTGAAGCATCTGGGCTATGAGTGGAAAGTCTGTCTCGCATACGGAACTTGCTTTCCGGTCGATGGCCAGATCCTTCGCTGTTGCTCAGGATGACAAAGGAGAAGGCCTGTCCTCGACCCTGGAACATTGCGCTTGACGGGGCCGGGGGGACGGGATAGTTTGGCCTCCTGACATAGGACTATCGGAAACAGGAGGTGTGATATGTACAGGATGAACGTGTGGTCGATTGGTCTTTTGTTGTCGCTAACGCTTGGGGTCGGCTCCTGCTCGCGGGTCCATGTGGAGTCCGGGGCCGCGAGCCTTCTGTCCACCGGTCTCGTCGGCTGGCAGCAGGTCGAGGGCGAGCGGGGCAGTTGGAAGCTGGAGAACGGCGTGCTGTACACGGAGGGCGGCAGTGGCTGGCTGTCCACGGTGCGCCAGTACGGCGACTTCATTCTGTCGTTGGAGTTTCGCCTTCCGGAGGCGGGCAACAGTGGTGTCTTCATCCGGGCGCCGCACGAGGGCGACCCGGCGTACCAGGGACTGGAAATCCAGATCCTCGACGATTCAGCGGAGCAGTGGAGCGACTTGCGGCCGGACCAGTACACGGGGAGCATTTACGACGTTCAGGCCCCCTCGGAGCGGACCGGCGGCAAGGCCCGCGAGTGGCAGAAGATGATGATCGGATGCCGCGGCTCGCGAGTGCGCGTCGCCGTCAACGGAAAGAGGGTGATCGATACGGACGTGACCTTCTATCCGTACAAGTTCACGGCGCATCCCGGCCTGACGCGGCGCAGCGGGTATATCGGCCTGCAGAGCCACGGCAGCAAGATCGAGTTTCGCAACATCCGGCTGCGGCCGCTGCCGCCGGAGGAGCCTCGCAGTGACATGTAATCGTGCAGAGTGGGGGACGCACATCAGAATAAGGGCATGGCTATGAACAACAGCAGATTCTCGCGTCGTGACTTCATCAAGACCTCGGCGGTATCGCTGGCGGCGCTCGGCGTGACCGGCCGGGTGTTTGCGGCAGGGTCCGATACCGTCCGCGTCGGCATCATCGGCTGCGGCGGGCAGGGCACACGCGACCTCATCAGCCTCGTGAAGAGCTCGCAAGGCGTGGAGATCGTGGCGATGGGCGACCTGTTCGAGGACCGGCTCAAGGAGTCGCTCGCCAGACTCAGAAACGATGTGCCCGCCGCCGTGAAGGTCACGCCGGAGAAGTGCTTCATCGGCTTCGATGCGCACCAGAAAGTGGTGCAGACCGACGTGCACGTGGTGCTGTTGACGGCGCCGCCGCACTGGCGTGCGCAGCATTTGCAGGCCGCCATCCAGGCGGGCAAGCACGTGTTCATGGAGAAGCCGGGCGGCGTGGACCCCAAAGGCATTCGCTCGGTGATCCAGACGGCGGAGCTTGCGCAACAGAAGAAGCTCTCCATCGTCGCCGGCACGCAGCGACGGCACAGCAAGAAGTACCAGGAGATCATTCGGCGGATTCACGACGGCCAGATCGGCCAGATCGTCTCCGGCCAGGGCTACTGGAACGGCGGGGACATGCTCGGCTACTGGAAGTGGTGGGACAAGGAAAAGCTCTCGGACATGGAGTGGCAGTGCCGGAGCTGGCCGTGGTTCACCTGGACCAGCGGCGATCACATCGTCGAGCAGCACGTGCATAACCTCGACGTGCTCAACTGGGCGATCCAGGGACATCCTGAGCAGTGCATGGGCATGGGCGGCCGGGCTGTCCGCAACCTGGGCAATATCTGGGACCATTTCGCTGTCGAGTACGAGTACGCCAACGGCGCGCGGGTCGCCAGCATGTGCCGCCAGATCAACGGCAGCACCGACCGGGTTGCCGAGCGCGTGGTTGGCACGAAAGGCTTCGCTGACATCGACCAGGGCGTCATCACCGGCGAGAAGCCCTTCCGGTATGAGGGGCCCGATCCGGATCACTACGTGCAGGAGATGGCCGACCTGGTCAAGAGCATTCGCGATGGCTCGCCGATCAACGAGGGCAAGAATGTGGCCGAGAGCACGATGAACGCGATCATGGGCCGCATGAGCGCCTATACCGGCCGGGCCCTCAAGTGGGACTGGGCGATGAAGGCCTCGAAGCTGGACCTGACGCCGCCGAAGTACGAGTTCGTCGATATGCCGACCGATCCCGTAGCCACCCCCGGCAAGACGCAACTCGTCTAATATTGATGAAAGATGATGGATGATTGATTGAGGTGCAGCAATGAACAATGAAGGTAAGCATGAGGGGCTTTCAAGGCGTGAGTTCGTGACAGGTGCGGCCGCGTTGACGGCGGCGTCGGTACTGGGCTCGCGGGCGTATGCGGCGGGCAGCGACAAGATTCGCGTGGGCCTGATCGGCTGCGGCGGACGCGGGACGTTCGACACGGGCAACTGCCTCAAGGCGGCCGAGGGAGTCGAGCTGGTCGCGATGGGCGACATGTTCAAGGATCGCCTGGACAGCAGCCGGCGGAATCTCACGAAGAACCTGCCGGACAAGGTGAAAGTCACGGACGAGACGTGCTTCGTCGGATGGGACGCCCACCAGAAGGTGCTGGCGACCGATGTGAACCTGGTGATCCTGACGCAGCCGCCGCACTTCCGGCCGTCGCACCTGAAAGCGGCAGTCGAAGCGGGCAAGCACGTGTTCATGGAAAAGCCCGTGGCCGTGGACCCGGTCGGCGTCCGGTCCGTGATCCAATCGTCGGAGCTGGCCGAGCAGAAGGGTTTGACGATTCTGGCCGGCACGCAGATGCGGAGGATCTCGCACGCGGTCGAGGCGGAAAAGCGTATCCGTGACGGCGCGATCGGCACGATCCTCGGCGGCCAGTGCGTCCGGCTCGGCGACGCTATGCGAAGCTGGGGTCCGCAACAGCGCCAGGCCGGCTGGTCGGACATGGAATGGCAACTGCGACGCTGGCTGTTCATGACCTGGCTCAGCGGCGACTTCATCGTCGAGATGCACGTCCACAACCTGGACATGATGAACTGGATGATCGGCGCCCACCCGGTGCAGTGCATGGGCATGGGCGGCCGGCAGCAGCGAACCGAGCCCGAGTTCGGGGACTCATTCGACCACTTCGCCGTGGAGTACGAGTACCCGGACGGGCTGCGAATCGAGTACATGGGCTCGCAGATCGACAAGATGACCGACCGCAACGATCAGCGGCTGGTCGGCACGAAAGGTTCGCTGGTGGCGGATTTCGCCGGGGTCAGGATCGAGGGACAGAACCCCGTCGAGATCGCCTGGGACAAGAAAGATCCATGCTTGACACAGCACGCAGATCAGATTGACGCGATTCGCCGGGACAAGCGGTTGAACGAGGGCCGGCGGATCGCGGAGAGCACCCTGACCTCTATCATGGGTCGGATGAGCGCATATACGGGCCGGGCCTTGAAGTGGGATTGGGCCATGAACGCCTCGAAACTGGACCTGACACCTCCGTCATACCAGTTCGGCGACTTGCCCATGCCGCCGGTGGCCATCCCCGGCAAGACCCCGCTCACATAGGATTGATGATGGATGATTGATGATTGATTATTGTCCGGGTGGCAGCGTCAAGCGCAGCTTGGCGATGGTCTTTCTGACGTACGCTGCCACCCGTCACGTTGACAAATCAAGGTGAAGCACGCACAAGCATGAATGGAGTACCCGACTTGGTCTATGCAAGGAAAGGGGGACTTATGAAACGCCTGATGATTGATTCTGTCGTTGTGCTGTTCGTCGTTTCGTTGCTGATCGTGCCCGCCATGGCAGGCGACTCCGCCGGGCCGGTCGTGCCGCGGGAGAAGGTGGTCCTGTGGAACGGCACGGACTACACGGGCTGGCAGCGTTTCCTGCCGGACCCGTCGAAGGACGTGGACAAGACGTGGTCTATCGAGAATAACCTGCTGCGTTGCACGGGCAGTCCGGCCGGCTACATGCGGACCGAGAAAGCGTACGCGGATTATCATCTGCGCGTCGAATGGCGCTGGACCGCCAAGCCCGGCAACAACGGCGTCCTCGTGCACATGAGCGGCGAGGACAAGGTCTGGCCCAGGAGCCTCGAATGCCAGTTGGCCTCGGGCAACGCGGGCGACTTCTGGGTGATCGGCGGCCTGGAATTCGCGGAGCACGCCAAAGGCGGCAGCCGGGTCAAGGACCGCCGGACCATCAAGCTCCACGAGAGCAGCGAGAAGCCGCCCGGCGAATGGAACCAGTACGACATCCTCTGCAAGGATGACTGGGTCGTCGTGCTCGTCAACGGCGTGCTGCAGAACGTGGCGACGAAATGCTCGGACAAGGCCGGCAAGATCTGCCTCCAGAGCGAAGGCGCCCCGATCGAGTACCGCAATATCCGGCTCGAGCCGCTGGAGTAGTGGAGCGTGTCGGGACAATCCGCAATTACCAGCCTGCCGACCGTTCGGCCGTCCGGCAGATCGCCTGTGACACGGCCGACGCGGGCGGGCCGGTGGATCGGCTCTTTCGCGACCGCGAGACCGTCGCCGACATATTGACTCGCTATTACACGGATTGTGAGCCGGGATCGCTCTGGGTGGCCGAGCGTGATGGTCAGGTCGTCGGCTATCTGACCGGCTGCCTGGACACGCGAACGCAGGAGCGCGTGACAAGGAGGGAGATCGTGCCGCGAGCAGTGACCGGGGCGATTGCCCGGGGGGCTCTTTGGCATCCGGGTACGTGGCGATTGCTCGCTGCATTTGCCGGGACGGTGGTCCTTGGCGGCTTCTCGCACCCCGTGGATCTAACCGTGTACCCCGCTCACTTCCACATCAATATCCATGAGGGCTTTCGCGGCCGCGGGCTCGGACCTCTGCTTGTAGAATCCTTCATGCGGCAGGCCGATCATGCCGGGGTTCGCGGCATCCACGTCGTCACGCGGGGCGACAACGCCGCAGGCCGCAGGTTCTTCGAGAGGATGGGATTTACGCTTCTGAGCGAGAGGCCGCTGGTCCTGCCGGCGGGAGCCTGGGTCAGAAGGACGTCGACAGCAGTGTGCGGATGGATCAGGGGGAAGTGACATCCGCAGGGCAAATGCAAAGTCGTCCAAGAGATGGGTGGCAGCGTCAAGCGTAGAT
>Ga0214473_10002767_pt1 | contig 21455 bp, 18 predicted proteins | sample RVTome_7_FD_203509 | JGI IMG/M metagenome (GOLD analysis project Ga0214473, IMG submission 203509) | Soil microbial communities from uranium-contaminated site in the Upper Colorado River Basin, Wyoming, United States - RVT98D197 | ecosystem: Environmental > Terrestrial > Soil > Contaminated >... | reverse complement strand
TTTACCTTTAAGTATAGCATCTGCTTGTTTGGCAAAATGGACTCGGGCGTAGCTCCTTGGGACATTATGACGTTTAATGGCGATTTCTCGAATCGGTGCTTCCATATCAACTGGATTATCGCCAGAAACAAATTGAGCGTCCATTCTGAATGGATAAGGATTTCGTGGATATTGGTCTCCAAATGACCGTCCCGAAGCCTCTCCCCCAGACTTGCCAACATTACCTGTCATTGCAGCTAGAGTGATGGTAGCTCTATGAAACTGTTCCCCAAAAGCAGTACGCCCCGGAGCAATACCACTGATGAGAGCCGCTGGCTTTGTCGTCGCATATTCCCTAGCTAATTTCACTATCACCAGGGCTGACACACCAGTAATTGACTCAGCCCAATTAGGAGTCTTTTCAATACTATCCTCTAAACCCAACACATACTCTTTAAACTTATCAAACCCTATGGTATAACGTTCCAAAAATGTTTTATCATAGAGGTTTTCTTTGATCATTATGTACGCCATTGCAAGGAGCATAGCCGTATCTGTACTTGGCTTTATAGGTATCCATTGATGAGCAAAGGCTGCAGCTGATTCTGTGTATCTCGGGTCCACAATAATGATTTTCGTTCCTCGCTCCTTAGCTTGTGCTAAATACCAGCAGAAATTCGTACTATGTATGGTGGTAGCTGGATTTACACCCCAGAGTATTATAAGTCTTGAATTCACGAGATCATCCCTTGTGTTCCCAACATAAGTCGTCCCGTAGCTTACTGCAGAGGCAAAAAGAGCGGCTTCCCACGAAGGTGCTCCCCATAAAGAGGTGCAACCACCAAACATGTTCAGCAATCTTCCCATAGCTCTATCCATACCGTGTAGTAAAGTAACATTGCCCCCACCGTAACTAAGTAATATCGCTGCTGGTCCGTACACCTGCTTGATTCTCTTCAGTTCAAAAGCTGTTTTTTCAAGCGCTTCATCCCAAGTGATAGATTCGAACTGACCCGAACCCCTAGGTCCAACTCTCTTAAGAGGATGTAGTAGACGATCTGGAGCATACACCTGCTGCCTTAACGCGTGTCCTCGTAGACAACCCCTAAGTTGAGGTTCTTCCCCATCATCCGTCTCAAGCCTTGTAATCCTACCATCCTTAACGTGGACTTTCCAAAGGCAAATTCCTCCACAGTGATGCGCACACCCACTCCTGACTATGTCTTCCTGACATATTCTGCTATTTTCATATCCCAATACCATTAACCCTCCTTTCATCCATATAAGGATCAAAAATATAACTATTTCCGAATGATGAAGAAGTTCATACCACTTATCTCCAACATTTCTATTTTAACCTACTTTAATGGTACCCCTTTATATAACTCATTTCCCAAGGCCAGTAAATATGACACTTTTCACATCGAAAAACCTAAAACCTTAGCTTAGGAATCTTATCAAATTTAAGTTTTTAATCATCCTTCCTAGAAGACTTGTATTTTCTCCTCAATCTGCTAAACTGAGGGACGAATGAAATAATGGCAACAATAATAGTTACAGCAATAACAACCGCTGATATTGGTCGTGTAAAGAAAATAAAGAAATCTCCTTTAGAAAGTATAAGTGATTGACGAAGATTTATCTCAAATAATGGTCCAAGAACAAAAGCTAACACTAAAGGTGCCCCTTCATATTTAAACCTTCTGAAGAGATAACCTAGAATTCCAAAAATAAACATCAGGACAATATCAAATATACTATTGTTGAGGCTGTATGCTCCAATGATACAAAAAAGTAAAATAAGCGGGAATAAAACTCTATAAGGGATTTTCAGAACATTTACCCAAATTGGTATCAGAGGGAGATTAAGTATTAACAGCATAACATTTCCAATATACATACTGCTTATCACACCCCAAAATAAATCAGGATGGTCTTTCAGAAGAAATGGCCCAGGGCGCATCCCATGAATTAACAGTGCACCAAATATTAGTGCCATCACTATATTGGACGGGATTCCCAAAGTGAAAAGCGGGATAAAACATCCAGTAGTGGCAGAGTTATTTGCCGACTCTGGGCCCGCAACGCCTTCGATCGCGCCTCTTCCAAACCTCTCAGGTTCCTTGGATATTCTTTTTTCGAGACCATACGACAAGAATGAGGCAATTACTGTACTACCGCCTGGTAATATACCTATAAAAAACCCAACAATCGTCCCCCTGAGTATCGCACCCTTTGCTTGCATCCAATCAACAACAGTAGGCAAATAACTTTTTATTTTGGTTTTGAGAACATCACGAGTAGTGGTTTTTTCGATATTGCCCAGAACTTCTGATATACCAAATAGTCCCATTGCTAATGGGACCAAACCAATTCCATCCCATAATCGCATCATGCCAAAGGTCATTCTTGGTGACGCGTGAATATGATCAAGACCAACAGAACCAAGAATAAGGCCAAAAACCCCCATCATAAGTGCTTTCAATAAAGACCCTTGGGAAAAATAGGTGATAAGAGTTAACCCAAGAAGAAGAATCGAGAAGTATTCAGGAGGCCCGAATCTTAATGCAAATTTAGCCAGAGGGACGGCAAAAAAGGTAACCCCTATTAATCCAAGACTTCCTGCAATAAAGGAACCAAAAGCAGCAATTCCCAAGGCAGGACCTGCTCTTCCGCTTTTTGCCATCTCATAGCCGTCCAAACAAGTGATAATTGAGGAAGCTTCTCCGGGGATGTTAACCAAAATGGATGTAGTGGAGCCTCCATACATAGAACCGTAATAAATACCTGCTAACATGATGGTAGCAGGTACAGGAGGCATGTGAAAAGTAACAGGCAAGAGGATAGCTATTGCTCCAATAGGTCCTATCCCAGGAAGGACCCCTATCAATGTTCCTAATAATGTTCCTAAAAAGCAAAACAATAAATTTAATGGTTGGAGCCCAATTGAAAAACCAAAGAAAAGATCTTGAAATGAACTCAATATCTGGTCCTCGGGAGAATAAACTATATTAGAATCCAAATATTCCTTTGGGCAACCGAATGCCCAAACAACCTTGAAAGATGAGATAACTTAATAATGTGACCACGAAAGCACTCATTCCTTCAATCCACATTTTTGACCGCTTTGGGAGATTAAATAAGAATGTCATGAAAGCCATTGTCGCAATGAAATAACCCGCAACAGACAGGACCAACGGATATAAAAAGAGAGAACATATAACGAGAGTAGTTTTATTATTCCATTTCATCCCTCTCCGTAATTCCACGAATCTTTTCCCTAACTTTAGATTTGAACTGTTTTTCACTATAAGGATAGCAGCAAATACACCCAGAATAACCGCCGACCAGAAAGGGAGAAATCCTGGGCCTGGGTAGTGGACTGTTCCAATGTCATTGCGTATTGATTCTATACAAACAAATACAGAAAGTACCAACCAAAAGAAGCCGCCCAGTAAGTCACGGGAATTCATGATACCTCCATACAGGGCTTCTCTAACGTATGGGATAACTTTTCGCTAAGAAACAAAATTGACACTTCCTTTCACTATTTTCCAACATAAAGTCCTAACTCCTTCAACATCGGAACAGTAAATTCTTCACTTTTCATAATTGCTTCCTTCATAAACTCCGGTTCTCCAAATCTCATTTCATCTCCTGTTTTTTCAATTCCATTCTTAAATGCTGGATCATTGTAAGTCTTCTTGAAAGCATCAATGAGTGTTTTTTTAATCCCCCCAGGAGTATCTTTATGAAGATAAAATCCTACAAGAGCTGTAATCTTCGATATCTCAGGAAACCCAAGTTCAATAACTGTAGGCGCATTAGATAGATCGGCGTGCATTGATCTACGGTCACTTATTAAGGCCAAGATTCTAACATTCCCTGTCTTTAAATGGTCCTTTACTGCCCCATACGTAAAACTTGATAAATCTACATGCCCACCTAATAATGCAGCAAGCTTTTCGGGACTGCCTTTATATGGCACTTCGATTGTTTCAACTCCAGCTTTCTTGAAAATGAATGATACTGTAACATGGCCTGCAATTCCACGACCTGTATGGGCCCATCTAAGTTTTCCAGGGTTTGCCCTCGCATAATCCAAGACCTCTTTGAAGGTTCTCCATGGTGATTCACCCCGAACAAATATCCCTTCCGTGAATTGAACAAAATTCACCAAAGGGACAAGATGATACGGATCAAACGGTAATTTTTGGGTTTTTGAAGTGGTAGCAAAGAAAAAGTTGGTAGTAGTAAAAAGCTTATATCCGTCAGGAGAAGAACTAATGATCTCAGCGGCGGCAATACTGCCACCGGCACCTGGTTTGTCAACTACTACCACTGGTTGGCCCAAATATTTGGGTGCTATGTCTCCTACTAATCTAGACACCATATCCAAGGGACTCCCAGCTGTGTGCCCCACGATAACCTCAATTGGTTTTGTTGGAAAATCCTTTCCATATGCAAGTTCCGTAAGGCAACTTCCTGTTAAAATCAAAACCCAAACAAATAACACCAATTTTTTCAACCACATATATTACCTCCCTTAATTGGCATTTATTTTTATTCAACTTAAGGTTTTGGAAATCCGAATTCGTTCAGCGTTTTTGGAATGATAAGAAACCTTTGAGTAATTAAGTATCGATCTAAGGTGCCATGTCCTACACTATTGATCAAGAAAATGTTATCTCCTGCCCCATTCGAGAAGACATTTATCCTTGACGAAAGTGATCTTTTCTTTCTGGATTGAAGTAAGTTTAGTTTTCAATCAAACCCCCACATACTTTGATTTAATCTCCTCGTTGGTCCACAAGGAATCCGGTTTTGACTCAAACACAATCTTTCCTTTGTTAATTACGTAAACACGGTCTGCTACATCGAGGATAATATGCATATTTTGTTCAGCTAATAAAATAGTTAACCCTCGATCTCTCAATTGCCTCCAGGTGCTGGTAAGTGCCTTGAGGATAATAGGTGCCAATCCTTCCGAAGGTTCATCCATTAATAGAAGTTGGGGTCCATTCATCAGAGCGCGCCCGATGGCTAGCATTTGTGCCTCGCCGCCGCTTAACTGGTTGCCTTTATTCTCGGATCTTTCCCTTAACGCCGGGAAATGCCAATAGACTTCCTCTAAGCTCCACCCTTCTCCTTTTTTCACCTTGCAAACTCCCACCTCCAGATTCTCTTTTACTGTTAAACTAGGGAAAATGCGCCTCCCTTGAGGTACGATAGAGATTCCTTCTTGGACGATCTTATAGATAGGGAAGCCTACTAGATTTTTCCCTTGGAATATGATGTTACCCTTCACAGGCCGGCAGAAACCAATGACGGAGTGTAAGGTAGTCGTTTTTCCGACACCGTTTCTACCGATAAGCCCCAATATTTCTCGTTCGCTAACATTCAAGGAGATTCCCTGTAACACGTGGCTAAATCCATAATAGGTATGAATATCTGTTATCTCAAGCATTTGAAAAACTAACCCCCAAAGTAAGCCTCTTTAACCTCAGCACTAGCCCTCACCTCATTGGTAGTTCCTTCATAAATAATCCGTCCATAGTTCATAACTGAAATCTTATTAGACAATTGAAAGACCACGTCGAGGTCATGTTCTATTAGAACAACTGTAAGGTTTTCCGCTACTTTTCGGATGATGTCGCACATTTGAGATGTTTCGGCGGGGGATAACCCTGAAGTTGGTTCATCCAGCAACAATACTTTTGGGGCAAGTAGGAGTCCCAAGATCACCTCCACCTGCCTCTGTTCCCCGTAGGAAAGGTTCTTCGTCTTTATCGCCAATCTATCAGCAAGGCCAAATTGATCGAGTAGCCCATGGATTGTGGCCGATTCCCTTGCCGCTATTTGGAAGCTCTTGAAGCCAACCGTTTTCGGCGCCGCTGTTAACAACAAGGTTTCACCTAGTGTAAAATCTGGGAAAAGATTATTGATTTGAAAACTCCGAGCAAGCCCCATGCGTACACGTTTATATTCTGGCAGCTTTGTGAGATCCTGTCCCAGAAGTAGGATTTGCCCACTTGTACAGCGCTGGTTGCCGCAAATTAGATTAAAAAGTGTCGTTTTCCCTGCGCCATTCGGGCCGATAATAGTATGAATCTTCCCTTTTTCGATGACAAGTGATACATCGTTTACAGCCAACATGGACCCAAACTTCTTCGTTAGATTTCTTAACACAATTAAGTTTTCAGAAGAATTCTTCACCTCTTCCACCATTCCTGAATATACCCGAAAATTCCTTTTTTAAAGAACGTGACAACCAAAATAAACATGGCACCTTCTATTAGTAGCCAATGTTCTGTGTAAGTACTAATATAATTGTTGGAGCCAACAACGACGGCGGTTCCAAGAACAGGACCGAATAGGGTCCTTTTTCCCCCAATTAGTGTTCCAAGCAAGAAGTTCCCTGTAACTAAAAGGCTAAAATGATCGGGGGCCGCAATGCCATAATAGTAAGCGGATAGTAATCCACCTATCGCTGCAAAAATCCCAGCAAAAATAAAAGCAAAGTATTTATAAACCCAAGTGTTGTACCCGAGCATAAGTATCCTTGACTCATTCTCCCTTATGCCATTGAGAATCTTACCGAACCAGGAGGCTATAAGCCATTTCATTATAAAAAAACAGACCACGAAACCAACTAATACCAAATAGTAGTAAGATGTCTCGTCTAAAGCAAAAGGTCTCCTGATTCCTGTGAGTCCATTTTCACCACCTGTTACCTTTGTCCACTTCATCACCGAACTTCGTAATAGTTCCGAAAACGACAAAGTGATGAATGAAAAATATACGCCATGAGTTCGCAGGGCTAGAAACCCGAAAAACGCACTGACCAAACCGGTCACAAAAATAGCAATCCCCAAAACAAGCCAAAAATTATCCGTAATCCCTTTCCCAACGAGCATGCCTACTGTATACGATCCCAATCCCCAGGCATATGCGTGGCCAAATGATAATAGGCCACTGTAACCCAACAGGAGATTAAATGACATGCTGCCAAAAGCATACATTAGGGTAATCAGCATCAGCCCAGTAATGTAACTCGATGAGTATGCGGGTATGCTCACCATAAGGGCAAACACTAGTCCATAGGGCAACATCCACACTAAACGCTTTGCATCTTTGTTTACTCGCTGCGGAAAAGACTTCATAGTTATGAGGTTCTCCCCAACAATCCAGAGGGGCGGGTGGCTAAAATAACGGCCATAACACCGTAAACGAAAAAGTGAGCGAATTCAGGTAGAAATGCCCTTCCAAAAACTTCCGCGAAACCAATCAAGACACTCCCTACCATTGCCCCTTGTAATGTTCCCAACCCCCCAATGACAATCACAACCACTGCAAAAATCAATATGTCAAGATCTGCTCCTATGTATGCCCCGATAAGAACTGAACCTAAGACGCCGCTCAACCCAGCTAGTGCCCCAGCCATTGTGAAGACTAACGTGAAGATTCGATTTATATCCACGCCCAATGCCTGGACCATCAGCGAGTCATCCACTCCAGCACGAATGAGAGCCCCTATCTTGGTCTTTTCCTGCAATAGCCAGAGTCCCAATGCAACAAAAACACCAATACCAATTACACAAAGACGAAACATTGGGAAAACAGCTCCCAAGATGTGAATGCTGCCACTGAGAATAGCAGGCGCAGAAACAAAATGATAATTCCCATGCCACAGAGTCCGTGCCACATCTTGGAAGATATAAATGAATCCAAAAGTGAGCAGTATCTGCTCAAGATGGTCCTTAAAATATCTGAAAAATATTCGATCCATTAGAAAACTGATCAGGGCAGTCGTGCTTATGCCAGTCACCAATGCCATTAAGAAACTATCCGCCCACTGCCCTACGGAGTATCCGATATAACCTGCTAACATATACAATGAACCATGGGCCAGATTGACCACATTCATAAGACTTAGCATTAAACAAAGTCCTGAAGCCAAGAGGAAGAGAATCGCAGCAAAACTTAAAGCATTCAGCATTTGTATTATGAGCGCCATCTACACCTATCTCTTTCCATCTTCACCGTTTCTAAACTCGCGAGATTTGCATATCTCCCTTCAATGGACTAAAAGGCATATAGCTCGATCATGGCATATCCTTCCCCAACCACTCTAAAATCTTTTACTCTATGAAGTTTATCAAGTACTTTGGAAAAACTTCTATTTCAGCAACCCCATGATCTTGAGTTGATCACTCCCTTTCAGCCCTTTATCCGTTTTAAGTATCTCATACGTTATCTTGCCACCTTTTTCCACTATTTTGCATATATGAACTTCCCAAATACCAGCTTCTGTCACTTTCTCATACCCAATCTCGCCACAAGGTGTCTTCACTGTTTTACGTTCCAACCCGTACCATGCGTTCAAAAATCTTTCCTTCTCCTCCACATCACCGTTTACATTTCGAAGGACATCGATGAGCACTAAAGCGGAAGAATAGGTCCCTGCAGCATACAAACCTGACTCCTTTCCATATCTCGCTCTGTACGCCTTCATATAGGCAACATTCTCTGGATTTTCGAGAACAGGGAACCAAGGTGCTGCCGCATAGCAACCTATTGGGTCTCTTCCCATCACTTCAACCGTCTCTGGAGTAAAGGTCCCTCCGCCGGCAAACAGCATTTTGATACCATACTCTCTAAATTGTTTTACTAAACGGGGAGCATCTGCCCCGGCGTAATTCGCAATCAATACATCCGCACTTTTCAATTGAGTCAAGTAAGGAGAAAAATCCAGGGTCGGAAATGGGGTGAGAATAGTTTGAACAACCGTGCCACCCCCTTGTTCGGCCGATGCCTTTGCCCATTGGACTTCACTATGTCCCCAAGCATAATCTGGAGCCATGGTAATTACCCGTTTTGCCCCCAATTCTTTCACCATGTAATAAGGCAAATGTCCTCCAAAAAGATTAGCAGCAATCCACGGGTGTTTCATCCATTTACTTCTCTTTGTCGAAATGAACTCAATCGCTGCTGTCCCTGTTGTGCAAATATAGGGAATTTGATTGGCCTCGGCGAAATCTCTTATGGCTAGACCTTCCGAACTTGCAACACCCCCAGCGAGCAGGTGCACCTTGTCAGCACTTACAAGTTTTTTGGCCTTTGCTACGGCTATATCGACTTTGGCCTCAGTATCCTCTACAATAATTTCAACTTTCCGCCCCCCAATATTGCCTGTTTGTTCAAACGCCAGTATAAACCCACTTTTCATGCTTTGACCTATCAAAGCAAATACCCCACTAAGAGGGCACAAAAGACCGATCTTGATGGGCGATGTCTCTTTTGAAGCCCATGCCGTTGTGACAAATAAAGCACATAATACCCCTGCGATAATCGAAAGCATTTTTTTTCTCATGGTACTACCTCCTTTTTTTGTAATATTTGGTGCGATATTTCTGCCTCTAAAAGATTTCTCTACTTTTCTTGCTTCACTTTGAATGGCATAAGGATATAATGCATGAAAAACCCACTACACATTCCGGTTTATAAAGGATTCGTAGTAAACTACGGGAGCATAAATCTCCCTATCGATGGCAATATCTAATAAGGCAGGTCTTCCTATGTCCAGCGCTCTTTTTAGAGCCTCTTCAACTTCTTCAGCCCTCCTAACTTTTTCTCCATACCCACCGAAAGCTCGGGCTACCGCCCCATAGTCAAGGTCCATAAAGTCATTCACCTCAGGAACTACATCCTTATAGATGAACTTCTGTAAGTGATAATTAAACCCTAGGGTACTATTGTTCATCACTATGACGACCACTGGGAGGTTCCACCTCAAAGCCGTTTCGAGATCGCTCACGTGGTAACCGAATCCACCATCTCCAATAATACATATCACCCTTCCTTTATCCCTGACTGCAAATTGTGCCCCAAGTGATGCAGGAAAAGCCCAACCTAGTGATCCAGCTGTATGGATATATTTTCTGCCTGCTTTTTCCACATCGATTAAAGTCGCAGCAAATGCTCCCATATATCCAGTATCTGCAACTACCACGTCTTCGGGAGTGATCATTGTATTCAATGATGCGATCACGAAATAGGGATTAATAGCATTTGGAGAGCCACCATCTTTGGATATCTCCTTAAAGCTCTCCTTCCAACATGCAACCAACGATTGAACTTCTTGTTGCCAATCAGCCCAAGGGCATATTTTTTTTGAGATACCCAAAACATCAGCAGCTTCGATCATTGCCTTTAGTACCAATTTAGCATCACCGACGATAGAGATTTCCTCTTTGTAGCTTCTCCCCATTACATTAGGATCCAAGTCAATATGGACCACTTTAGCACCAGGGTTGGGAGCCTTCCGGGATTTGGTGGTGTGGTCACCCAGATTTGAGCCTACTACGATATAAGTATCACACTTTGCAGCAATATCATTGGCCACCTTGCGGGAATAATTTCCAACGCAACCTACTGCCAAGGGATGTCTTGTGGACATGGAGGATTTACCTGACCCAGAGGTCACCACGGGAATAGACATTTTTTCAGCAAATTGAACCAGCTCACTCCAAGCTTCTGATATAAGGACTCCCCTTCCAGCAAGGATCAAGGGCCTGCGGGCTTGGGAAATGATTTCCATCGCCCTCTCGATTTCCCTAGATTCAGGTGCAACTCGGTGAGCGGGAATTTTCTTACACTCTGCCTCCGCATACAGTAAAACGTCAGGTAAGTCCGACTTTGTGAATAATGTCAGCTCCTTAGGAATATTAATATGGACAGGTCCTGGTACACCACTAACTGCAACCCTGATTGCCGCCCTGAGTATATCAGGGAGTCTCGATAAACTAGGCACACGAACATTCCATTTTGTAATTGATGAGAAAAGGTTAAGTTGGTCGTCTATCCCCTGATAGGCATACCTATACTTCCCCTCCGAGTTGACATCGCTCGTGATGCAAATCACTGGACTGTGTCCCCAGAAGGCATCAGTCACTCCTGATACGCAAATAACGGCACCAGGCCCTGATTGTCCATATGTGAATGAAGGTTTACCTGTGATCTGGGAATAAGCATCCGCCATAGCTACACCCGAACGTTCGCTATGTGGGAGCACGAATTTGATTCCAGCATCACGCAAACCGCGCCATATTTCTTGGTCTCCTCCTGTAAAAGCGAAGAAATATTCGATGTCATATAACTTTAGTGTCTGACCAATAATTTGGCCCGCATTCATTCCTTTTTATCCTCCATATCTTAAAAGCTTTTATTCATTTTTTCCTGAATTCTTTCACTAAAGAAGGCTCATGTCCAGGCAGAACAAATTCAGGGCGTCCTTGGGCAAGTGCCTTGGCTTTATAGACACTGTCATACCATGTAAAATAATCGTATATCAGAACAGATGGAATGGCCGGTCCGTATAGTTCTACGTCTGTTTTCACTTTGTGCCAGTTTCCTTCCAAATCCATGATCCTGTCAATTTCTGGGAATAGGCGACAATAATTAGCACAAAGATCCCCAAGAATAACCATGGTTCCCGTATTTGTCTCAACAGTAACCAACTGACTTCCCAAACTATGCCCTGGGGCCTTGTAAAGCTTAACACCTGGAAGTACTTCAACATCTCCGTCGACCTTAATCGTCTTGAGTTTTGTCAATACTGGAGCTATTTCGAGATCATAATCCCTTTTCGCCCTCTGGACAGGGAGAGGGTCTAAGAGATTTACCCACTCATCACGTTGAAAAATATGGGTTGCTTGGGGGAATAGATGACAGGCACCAGCATGATCATTGTGCAAATGCGTATAGATAACCATTTCTATCTGTTCTCGTTTAACTCCCTTTCCCTCAAGAGATTGCTCCACATACGAGCATCCCCCCTCAGCTGGGAACCCACCCCATGCCTTGCCATCCACAATGAACTTTTCATTAATTCCGCAATCTATCAATACGTTTCGATTGCCTTGCTCCAATAAAAAGCCAAGATAAGGTATGGTGAAATCCCCCGGATCCAGACCGGGAAGGATTTGTTGGGCAGGTGCTGTGATTTTCCCATAAAATAAAACTTCAATATTCCATTGATTCATCGCTACCTCCTTTAACACTTCAATGCTACTTCATCATCCACCATAGTTTCATTATAAAAGACGCCCGACAGTCTACGTTTCCTGAATCCCATGAAAGCTGAGAGATAAATTCCTGATTTTCAATTAAAGTGCAACCATTAATTAATTCATAAAGCCCGATAATATATTTTTTTTTAATCCTTAGCTAATTCCAGACCTATAATCATGTTTTTACATTTTTTTTAAGAGTGAGAGAAAAGTCTTTCTTTTGAACGGAAATGTAATTTGAATCTCTTTGATTTAACAGTCCCCGGATTAAAGCCACTGTAGGGTTTCTTGATGTAGAATATTCTTTGATAGGAGCTTTCATTGAGCGCATCTTCTTAATCTCTTCTTCTTGAATCATGTATCGCAGCAAGAGCTCATCATCTGAGATTTCATGTCCACCAAGTTTCTGCCGTAATTCCTCTACAGAAGGTTGAGGAACTTCCCAATTTGCAATCTCCTTAGCCCTAGATGAACTCAATATTCTATCTTTAACGTTTGGGTCGATATATGAACTTACTTCTTGTCCCCAAAACCCCAACGTAAATTTGATTAGCTCATCACTCACTCGCTGATAGCGCTTACCTGCCATGACATTTATTGTAGCCTGACTAACGATGAATTGAGAAAAAGGAGTTACCATAATGGGATGACCCAGATCCTTTCGAACGTTAACTACCTCCTCCAAAACTTCTTCTAGCCTTTGCCCCATCCTTAATCCTGACAGTTGATGTCTTAAATTTGAGATTACACCCCCTGGTACCTGATGTATATATTGATAAAAATCGTATTCCAACGGTGCTCCCTGAGGAAACCCTTCTTTTTTAGCAATAAACCTAAAATGATCGCAAATGGGTTTAATAGTCTCCTCGTTTATGTCTGGGGTATAGCCTAAAAAACGAGCATTTCTTGCGACATTAAAGATAGATGGTTGAGATGACCCATTAGCCAAAGGTGGAATGGCTGTATGTAAAATATTAATTCCTAGCCTTATCGCCTCTAAATAAACCAAGGGGGCCAAACCTGTTGTGCAATGTGAATGTAATTCCACTGGTATGCCTTTACTATTTTTTAGAATTGCAGGTATCAAAGTCTGGACGCGTTCAGGTGTTAGGAGCCCCCCTGAATCTTTTAGGTATATTACGTCTACATTTAACTTCACTGCATCTCTGGTTTTTTTAATATAATGTTCGTCCGTATGCCTAGGAGAGTATGAATATATCAACGCCATTGATACTTCAAGCCCCGCATCTTTAGCGTATTTGACACATTCTGGGACTCTAAAACTCAAATCATTATCTGAATCCATCAATTGGACCCGTTTTATTCCATTTGCAGCTATCCTCTCCATCCAGAGTTTTAGAAGAGAAAACGGGGTTAGGTCAAATGCAGTTATGCTATGAAGCATCATCAACGCTAGGGGGGTTTTCGCTATTTTTTTTGAAACGAGTCGGATTCTTTCCCAAGGATCTTCCCGTAAATCACGAACACACTTTAGAAAATGGCTAGTAGCTATGATCTCCATGGCTTGGTATCCAATCTGATCCATTTGTGATGCAACCGGAAGCATCATCCCTGTTCTCATACCTTCAGCCCAGAGGCTTGCATGCCCATCCCGCAATGTGGTATCAACAAAATGGATATTTGCCATTATTTCCTCCCAAGTTTATTATCTTGTATTATTAGCAGAATGCTGACCGAGCACTTTTTCGATCCAACATGTATTTACACGTCCTCTTCTATAATCGGACTGATTTAATATAAACCGGAGAAATGGTATTGTCGTCTCCACCCCTTTAACAAAAAAGTTTTGAAGGGCATATTGCATACGTTCGATAGCTTGGAGGCGATCTCCTCCTGAAGTGATAACTTTTGAAATCAAAGAATCGTAATAAGGGGTTATCAAATATCCTGGGTAACAGTGGCTATCTACACGTATACCATCTCCTTTAGGTGGAGCCCACTCTGTAATACGCCCCGGACATGGCTGAAATCTTGCCTCAGAATACTCAGCGTTGATACGACATTCTACCGCATGTCCAGTTAGCTTAAGATCTCCTTGAGATAAGCTAAGTGGGTAATTAGCTGCGATACGAATTTGCTCCCTGACTAAATCTATTCCACTTATCACTTCCGTCACAGGGTGTTCGACCTGAATCCGAGTATTCATTTCCAAGAAAAAGAATTGATTACTGTCCTGATCTAATATAAACTCCACCGTCCCCAGGTTCTCATATTTCATGTTTTTAGCAATTTTTACTCCGGCTTTGCGAATCTTTCCTCTAAGCTCATTGGATATAGAAGGTGCGGGAGCTTCCTCGATGATTTTTTGGTAACGTCGCTGCAATGAACAATCGCGTTCCCCTAAATGAATTACATCCCCAAAGTGGTCAGCCGCCACCTGCACTTCGATGTGTCTTGCGTTTGGGAAAAAACGTTCAATATAAAGGGTTTCATCACCAAATGCAGTACGCGCCTCGGCTGCTGCAGTCTCAAAAGTAATTTTTAATTCATCAAAACTATTAACAATCTTTATTCCTCGACCACCACCACCTGCAGCAGCCTTTATAAGAACTGGAAGACCTATCTTTTCCAAGATTCTGTAGGCCTCTCTTAGATTTGCAACCTTTTCGGATCCTGGGATGATAGGGATAGAATATCGTTTTACCATTCTCCGTGCCAGAAGTTTGTTTCCCATCTGTTTAAGGTTTTCTGGTGTGGGGCCAATGAATATCAAATTATTTTTCCTGCAGGATTCAGCCAATTCAGGCTGTTCAGCAAGAAACCCATATCCAGGATGGATTGCATCGGAGCCCGTGCCAAGAGCTGCGCACAATATGGTATCTGGCCTTAAATAGCTTTCTGACGGACGTGGGGGCCCAATACATATAACCCGATTTGCCATTCTGGCGGCCATGCTATCTTTATCCGCTTCCGAAACTGCTGCAACTGATTCTATTCCTAAATCTTTGCAAGCTTTTATGATTCGGACAGCAATTTCACCCCTATTAGCAACAAGAACACGCGAAATATTATTCATGCCCTCATTTCCTTCTTCTCAATTCGGTCATAGGGTCTAACCAAAAAAAGAGGCTGTCCATACTCTACCAATTGGCCGCTCTCTGGAAAAATCTTATCAATGTAACCTTTTACTTCTGCTTTTACAGCATTAAAGACTTTCATAATCTCAATTAGACATACTGTATCATTTTCTTCAACTAACGAACCTACCTCAACATAGGGAGGAGCTGAAGGATCTGGACGCCTATAGAATGTTCCTAACATAGGAGACTTAATTGTTACAAATCCTTCTCCAAAGGTTTCAATAGCCTTTTCTTCAATTTTCTGCCCTTTAATTTCATAATTTCGCTCCTTTGTTTCTATAGCTGGTTCTTCAATCATTATTGGTTCGGTCGGTAACTTTACCACATGTTCCTCATTATTTGGACTTGAACCACTCCTCTTCCGAATAACCAGTTTGAGATCGCCCATAGTAAGATTGAATTCGTCAAAATTCGAATCTTCGATAAACTTGAATATCTGGATTACCTCATCCTCCGTTAATGACATAATCTTCCCTCCTTTTTCGTCTTAAACAAACTCGAAAAAAATCTTACTTTTTATTAGGCCTAAGTCCAAAGTCAATCCCATTTTATTTGAAATTCAGTTGCTATTCCCGTTTTCTCGATGGTGCCAAATTTAGATGATTACTACAGAGGAGGAATCCCTAACATCTCCCTTGCCTCAGCTGGGGTGGCAATCTCACAACCAAGCTCCCTAGCAATTCTTACTGCTCTCGCTACCATCTCAGCATTACTTTTAGCGAGTTGTCCCTTTTTATAATAAACATTATCCTCAAAGCCAACGCGCAGATGACCTCCTAAAAGAATTGATTGCGTTGTTGCTGGTAATTCATCGTTTCCAACGCCCATCACGGTGAACATGGAGTCAGATGGCAAAGAATCGATCAATTGCATCAAAAGCTTTAGTGAATAGGGCATATAGATACGATTTATTCGACGCATACCCATAACAAAGCTGATCCAGTAAGGTTTTTTCAAAAGCCCCTTCCCTATAAGATAGTAAACGTCTTCCATTAGTATAGGATTAAATACTTCAAGTTCGGGCTTTATTCCTCTTTCTAGCATTACCTGAGCTCCGTATTCGATTTCAGGAAGGGTGCAAATACAAACATCTTCTCTACCTCCAAAGGTGAGCATACGGGTAACTGTGATGTCTAATGAGGCCATTTCTGGATTCATCTCAATGGATTTTATTCTCTTATCAGGATTTAATCGCGGCATAAAATCATGAGCGGAACTATGTTGAATAATTATATCGCATTTTTTATCTCTTATTCGCTGGTCAATTTCTCTCAAAATCTCTGGGTCTGTCGTCCCCTTGCTCGTATTCTCTCTTTCCCTCGCATGTATATGAACTATACTTGCCCCCTCATTCCAAGCTTCGTATACCGACTCAACAATTTCTTCAGCTTGCAAAGGAAGATTTGGATTTGCCTCTTTTCCCTGGAATGTGCCGGTGGGGGCTATTGTTATAATCAATTTATTCGTAGTCCTCAACTCCTTCATTCCACACCTCCTTTATGCCCGCTAAATATCAATAAAAACTGCATTGAATTTCTTAAACTTAAATCAACACTCATTATGCATCTAAGGCGGATTGCTCATGTCTTCAAAATAATACTTCTTTCCCTCCTTTCTGCCCAACGGGGAAGAAGTTTGAATAAGATATTTATTGGAAATCTCCAATTCGCTTCTCCGCTTATTTTAGTTTCCTTCACTTAAGGCTTTAACTTGATGTAGATGAAGAGATACAATATGAATTGGCTATCAAGGCCCTTTCTCTGAAAACTCTCTCTTCCAAGGGGCCACGGTAATCGGATGAACGCCATAAGAACGAGCAATCTAACTAGTATTTTTGGTCCCCCTTGCTACCTCCAAAATCACCCAAAATTTAAACCTCGACGTGTATCGCTTCGCATGTTTCTCTGGCACCATCAATCCCTCCTCTCAGAGGGGTTTAAATCCTCTTGATGATGCCCATTACACTACCAAAAAATTAGCACTCAAGCTGGTACTAGTTTCGGGGGGAACTACAATAGCCTACATATTTTTTCATACCAAATTTCTTTAAAGCTTTCTCTAGACAGCTTTAAGCACATCTTCCCATGGTTTACCTGAGACCCACTCCGGCAACTCCTCAAGGATTTTTATGTACCAAGGATCCGTCGCTTTTAGACCAGATTCTGATCTGATAAAAAGAATGTCTCCATCAGGTAATAATTCCTTTGACTTTTTAACTAATGCTTTCACAAACTTAGTGTCGTATTTCCTTATTCCCGGGGTGAGGTCTTTTATAAAAAGTTTTACCTCTCCTTCACGCATATCATCGAATTTCCGAACAAAAGTCTGCCATTCTTTCATCTTGATCTCCTTATTATTTTAATCCGTATTTCTTCCAGTTTTTTAGGACTTTGTCTTGAGTCTCTTTTGAATACATCGTCTTGAAAGAGGCTTTAATAGGTATGATATCAGATCGCCATTCCGGCGGCCAGGTACAGTCAAATACCACTGATACTCCTTTGAGTCTCTTCCTCTCTTCGGGGCTATAGAAAGGCGTTAATGAGTTTGCTCTGTTTTCATACCATTCATAGCCTATCCCTCTTCCAGGATGACATTTTGTGGCAAAAGCATGAAGAACTTCACTCATATTAAAGACGTCTACATCTTCATCTACCACTAAATGTTTATTCGTCATAACCCTGCGTGCCGTAAAATAGTCGAGGACTTGACGGGCAATCTCCATTCCTCCTTTCTTGACTCCCACAACGATGAGATGGGTTACCCCTTCTGGTGGAACGTAAACGTCCGTGACTGGCACTCCTCGTCTTAAAAGTCCCTTTTTCATGGAGACGGCAGCAGTAAGCGAAGCCGCAATAGAACTGTCATCCGGAGGTGTCCCTAAAGAAATCATCGTTACGATCGGGTTATTTCTGTATGTGATCGCCTTCACCTTTACGGCAACCCCTTGGCACATTGTCCCACTTCGATAGCCAGGATATTCGCCGAATGGACCATCGGGAGCAATCTTGTCAGGTAACACTTCTCCTTCGATCACGATTTCTGAGTTCGCAGGTACCAAGAGGTCTACAGTCTCACAAGGAACTAATTCCACTGGCTCACCTCTCAATCCTCCAGAATACTCTACCTCGCTTTCTTGAACCCTAATAGGGGCAGTAGCCAAGATATGGGAAACAGGATCCGTTCCCAGAACAATGGCAATAGGCATAGGCTTGTTTTTAGGGAGGTATTTTTCAATAAAGGTTAATGCCAGTTGACTAGTTGACTGAGGCCATCCAGTTAACCAGTTTCTTGTGTGAACCATGAAGCGGTACATCCCCCAATTGGTCCAACCTGTATCAAAATCTTTGTGAACGACAAGGTCCCAAGTGCCGATGTACCGACCTCCATCACCCTCATGGATCATAGGACACGGCAACTCGTAGAGATCCACCTTATTTGCAATCCTAATATTCTCTTTACAGGGGGCATTTTCTTTTTTCACGACTTTAGGGGGAACTTTCCTGTCTATTCCCTCTCCGTAAAACTTATAGATTTCTCTAACAGAAGCATTTTTCGAAAGATTCATCGCCAACGCCACCCGAGACCAAGTCCCTGTCGTTCCATTGGAAATTCTGTAACCATCTGGATAATCTTTAATTCTTTCGAAAAGGATACAAGGACCTGCTATTTCATACATTCTTCTTCCTATGGCACCCACTTCCACATCCCAATCGACTTCTTGGTTGATTCTGACCATCTCTCCTTCCTTCTCAAGAACTTCAAAAAAATCTCGATGATCTTTGACTACCATATTTGAATCCTCCTCCCATACAAAATTAATATATAACAAAGCAATTTTTATGCCAACACAAAAAATGGCATAAATAGACAGCTTTCTTTAATTATGGTATATTAAATGTGTCCAATATATGGACATTTTAGACATGTCCAATAAATGACCATAATTGGAGGGAATTATGGAAAAAGGTAAACGGGAGTGTTCAAAAGTTTTAGAAGAAATTTTAGGCAATTATGGTTTTTCTCCTGTTGTTATATCGGCGATTAGATTTTTCTTACGAAATCCCTATGAAAGTTTGGTGATCGTTAATAAGGAGGGGAAAATAGAATTTATGGATAAAGGGTCTGAAAAGTTCCTAAATCTATCAGAGGGGGGAGCCAAAGGAATAAAAGTAAAGGAGCTTATCCCCGATTCATACCTTCCAAGAGTTTTAGAGACAGGAAAACTTTTTACAGGTAGAGTATTTAATGTGAAAGGTGCTCGCCGGATTGGGTCTACTTATCCCTTAATTAGGGATGGAGAAATAATAGGAGCAATTGGTCGTCTTATATCTCGCAACTTGGACGAAGTGGAACGAATTAACAAAGAGATGCACCGACTTATGAATGAAGTTAAGTCTCTTCGGGAAAAACAAAAGTACCATCATATTGCTAGTTATAGGTTCGATAACATCCTGGGGATAAGCACTGAAATAAAGGAAACCATACAATTAGCCAAAAAGGTGGCTATGGCCGGTACAGATGTTTTGATAACAGGCGAAAGTGGTACAGGAAAAGAGCTTTTTGCTCAGGCGATTCATAATTTTGTTGATCCTAAAAAGCCTTTTGTCAGAGTGACATCTTCAGCCATACCTTTTGAGCTTGTTGAGTCAGAACTTTTCGGTTACGAAAAGGGAACTTTCACTGGAGCCAGTAATACAGGAAAACCAGGTAAGTTTGAAATGGCTCATAATGGGACCTTCTTCTTAGATGAAATAAGCTCCCTTCCTCTTTCAATCCAAGCCAAACTGCTCCGCGTATTTCAGGAAAGAGAAATTGAAAGGCTAGGAAGTGAAGAAGTGCGGAATATTAACTTCCGACTGATTGCAGCATCAAATACAGATTTGAAGGCACTAGTGAAAGAGGGGAAATTCCGTGAAGACTTTTATTTTCGTATTGCCAAAGCGAAAATACAAATTCCCCCTCTTAGGGCAAGAAAAGAAGATATACCAATTTATATCAATTATTTCCTAAAGACAATAAACGACCGGTTTGGCACAAAATTTAAAAGGTTCTCAAATGAGGCTTTGGCTTATTTTATAAACTATGATTGGCCAGGGAATGTGAGAGAGCTTATAAATTTTCTTGAACAGGCATGTTTGAAGAAATGGGAGGGAGAGGAGGTTCCTGTAAGCAGTTTGCCTAATGAACTTATAGGCTCGACTACACAAAGTTATAGTTCTTCTGCAATTAATATTGATACTAATTCTAAAGTTTTCAAAAAAGAGTTACACGAGAAGCAAAGATATTTAATTCTAAAAGCTTTAGAAGAAACAAAAAGAAACAAACGGAAGGCTGCAACTATCCTAGGTATCCCACGGTCGACCCTTTACAAGAAACTTAAAGATTATAACATAGAGATATAATTACCTAAATTTCAGACTTGTCCAAATTAGGTTTAACAAAATAGGCCCTTCCTTTAGTTGTGTGATAGATTGATACTGCTGGAACAATCTCACGGTTAAAGGAGGCCCATCTATGAATCGATTTTGTAGGATATTCAGCCAACTCTTACAACTGTTTTCTCGAATTGAGTTCCAGCAAGCTGTGAAAGAGACAAAAGCCGAACGTCATACCCGAGGGTTCACTTGTAGGGGCCAATTTGCGGCCATGCTCTTCCGTCAACTGGGCCGAGCCCATTTGCTTAGGGAGATTGCTGGAGGGCTGAGAAGCTGTGAAGGCAAATTGAAACATCTGGCCATCAGCGCACCCAGTGCCAGCCGGTCTTGGGTCATCCCCCCCGCACGGGCTTGAACAAACAACTCCAAAAGCTCCCCCTTCGGCTGTGCCTCCAACCGAATCCGTCTCAACAACCCTTGGAACCCCCACCCCAAGCTTTTTTAAGGTTTGGTTCTCCATGGCCAACGATGCTGAGGCCTTCTCTACCTCCTGCTTCTTTCTTAAAAGAGCCTCGTCTGGAATATATCTCTTGAGTTTCATCAAACCTTACCTGCACCAATCCGAACCTGAGAGAACAGGATGTGAGAAGGGAATACCCCTGCCGCCATCAAGAATCTAAAATCAGGTCCTAATATTTCCAATAAGTTAGATATGGTAAATATAGGTGGCAAAAGAGGTCTAATATGAGAGGAATTGCTACTTAAATCGAATGATTAGAAGGTTTCGGAGGGCTGGATTACAAATCACTTGCTCTACCACTGAGCTACGCCGGCCGGGATAAAAACATTGTTTCTTTTTTTAGCATGTTTTAAAATGATCGTCAATCTCTGGACATTTCTTTGACCTATTCCGAGAACTTGCTTTGAAA
>Ga0214473_10002766_pt1 | contig 21455 bp, 18 predicted proteins | sample RVTome_7_FD_203509 | JGI IMG/M metagenome (GOLD analysis project Ga0214473, IMG submission 203509) | Soil microbial communities from uranium-contaminated site in the Upper Colorado River Basin, Wyoming, United States - RVT98D197 | ecosystem: Environmental > Terrestrial > Soil > Contaminated >... | reverse complement strand
TCGGGGCGCGTTGTGGCGACCACGATGTACTCGTCGGAGCTGTCGATCGGGTACTTGAGGTGCCACATCTTGCCGTTGGTCTCGATGTTCTCGACCTCGAGATCGGAGATGGCGGTTTCGAGGCCGGGATGCCAGTTGACCAGCCGCTTTGCGCGATAGATCAAACCCTTGGCGTGCAGTTCGACGAAAACCTTGCGGACGGCCTCCGAGAGCCCCTCATCCATGGTGAAGCGTTCGCGCGACCAGTCCGCTGAGGCGCCCAGGCGCTTGAGCTGGTTCATGATCGTGCCGCCGCTCTCGGCCTTCCACTCCCACACGCGGCGCAGGAATTCCTCACGGCCAAGTTCGCGACGCGTGGGCTGCTGGGCCTCCATCAGCCGCCGCTCGACGATCATCTGCGTGGCGATGCCAGCGTGGTCGGTGCCCGGCTGCCAGAGCACATCCTTGCCGCGCATCCGCTCGAAGCGAATGAGGATATCCTGGATGGTGTTGTTGAGCGCGTGCCCAACATGCAGCGACCCGGTCACGTTGGGCGGCGGTATGACGATCGAGAACGTTTTTGCGCCTGGCTTGGCCCCCGCGCCGGCCGCGAAGGCCTTGGCGTCCAGCCAGCTTTGATAGATGCGCCCCTCGACAGCGCCCGGCTCATAGGTCTTTTCGATCATTACCGCTTCCAACAGCAACAGCCCGCCGCACGCCGATGATGCGTGCCGGGCGGGCCAGAATTCTCCGCTTAGGTCTAAAGCAAAGGCGCGACCCTAAAGTCAACAGCCGTGCCGACGCTGGTGCTACTCGACGCCGCGGGAAATGCGGGCGATTTCCTTTTCGACCATCCGCTCGACGATCGACGGCAAGTTTTCGTCGAGCCATTCCTTGAGCATGGGGCGAAGCATTTCGCGCATCATGTCTTCGATGGTGACGCCCGTCCCGACCATGGAGAGGCCGCTCAGGCGCGAGAAGGCATGCTTGACTGCCGACTTGGTCGTCGGCTCGAGCAATTGCTCTGCCATCTCAGCGCTCAGGGTGGGGTCCGGCATCGGCGCAGCTTGCGCAAAGCTCACTGCAGGACGCGGTGCGGCTTGCTGAGGCGCCGGCGCTGGCGTCGGCTGGAGAACTGGCTGCGGCTGCTCGGCGACGGGCGGCGGCGCCATCTCCGGCTCCTCGACCGCCATGGAGAAGACCGCCGGCTCATACACTTCCGGCTCGTCGTCGTCGGCCTCGAACGCGATGTCTTCCGGATCGACCAATTCCGGCTCGCCGGCAAAGGCCATCGGCTCATCCTCAGCCAGATCATCGCCGGCGAGGATATCCTCAAAGCTCAGCGCGGTGACGGAACTATCGTCGTCTTCGGGAAGGATTTGCGCTGCCGAGAGGGCCAGCGGCTCGGGCAGGTCGGGCTCGGGTGCACGTTGCGGCGCAATCGGCTGCGGCGCCGACATCGCAGGCCTGGCTTCCGGCACGGCAGGCATTGCCGGCCTCGGAGCGGGGGCCATCGTTGGGAAAGGGCGGGGCGCTGGCGCAGCCGACTGCGGCACTGGCGTGGCAGCGACGGTTCTTTTGGGCGCGATGGCCGCATCGTCGTCGGCAATGATTTGCCGAATGGACGACAGTATCTCGTCCATGGAGGGCTCTTTGGGCGCCGGCTTGTTCATCAATGCCTCACTTCACTGCCAAAAGACGCGGCCAAATCAGTTTCTAGAGCTGATTCGTCAAGGAACACTCTAACCAGAGGGTTCAGTTTTTGGGAACCGAAGCGATTCCCGCCAGCCGGGTCTTCCACTGGTGTTTGTGAGCGGAATTGGCCGGTCGAGGGCTATTCCTCTATGGCGCGGAGTTCCTGCCAGATGTCTTCGACCTTGGCCGTATAGGCTTCGCCCGACTTGACCTCGACATTGAGAGCCAGATCGATCGGATTGAGCCGTCCGGCTGCGGCAAGCAGCGCGAATGAGGCGATGACACGGCTGGCGGTCGCCTGGATCAGCCCCTCACGTGCCGTGGTGAGTTCGGCTTGGGCGTTGAGGACATCGAGCGTGGTGGTCTGGCCGACGTCGCGCTCCTGGATCACCCCATCAACGACCAGTTCGCCCGAGGCCACGGCCGATTGGGCGGAGGTGATCTGTGCATTGGCGTTCTGCAGAGAACTCCAGGCCGAGATCACCGACTCCCGAACCTGATCGCGGGCAGAGAGCGCGTCGACCTCGCTCTTGATCTGCTCGATATTGGCCTTGCGCATGGTCGCGCCGAGCGCCCCGCCGGCATAGAGCGGGATCGAGAGCTGAAGTCCCACCGAACCGGTCATGCCGGGCTGCTCCGGATTCGAGCCGAAGCAGCCGATGCCGCAAAGCGAACCAATGAGATTGAGCGTCGGGCCAAAGGCGGCCTTGGCAGCATCGGACCCGGCCATCGCCGTCCGGATGGCCGCGCGGGCGCTCAGAATCGCAGGATGCCGCTCTTCGGCCGAGGCCACCGCCGAATCGATCGAGGGAGGCACCAGCCCGTTGAAGTTGAAGTCCTGGCTGAGATTCTGCGGCTTGTGGCCGACCCAGCGCTGGTAGCTGGCCTGGCTAGTCTGGAGGCTGGCGATCGCCGAACGGTAGGATGCGACACTCTGGGCCAGCCGGCTTTGCGCCTGCGACACGTCGATCTTGGTACCCTCGCCCAGCCGCAGCCGCTGATCGGACGAGTCCACCTGCGCCTGGAAGAAAGCAACGTTGGATTCGCGCAGTTGCACCAATTGGGTGTCACGAATAACAGCCATATAGGCGGTCGCCACCGACAGCAGAACATTCTGCTCAGCGTTGCGCAGCGTGTAGGTGCTGAGTTCGGAGAGGGCTCGCGCCTGCTCGATCTGGGATTCGGTCTTGAAATTGTCGAAGAGTGTCTGCTGGTAGCTCAGGCCGAGACGATAGCTGTGGCTCGTTGTCGCTGCGCCTCCGGTGACAGCGAAGCCGGCCCCCACATCGGCGTTCAAAGCAATGGTAGGAAGCTTGCCTGCCTTGCGCAGGGCAATGTCTTCGGCCGCTGATTTGACGCTGAGCAATGCCGACATCAGGTCTGGATTGTTGGCATAGGCGCTCTCGAGAGCCTGACGCAGGCTCTCCGCCTGGGCGGCAGCCGGCAGCAGGGCCAAGGCAATTGCGATCGCGCCTGCGCGCAACAAATGAGGAGACAACATAGGCACGACCTCCGACCCCCGGAACACTATGCCGGCCACTTGGGGTTCACAATCAGATTGGACAAGAGACGCAGAACTTTAATGTGACATTTCACATGGCGAGTGATTGGCAGGCAACACTCATGGCCGGCCGGTCAGTTGCACTCCGATCGGCTGCTCAGAATACGAACTCATCGCCCCCTGGCTCTGCCAGCGGAGGCAAGCTGGCATCGAACTCAGGGCGGCCAGCAACATCATTGCCTGATTTGACGAAGAGGTTGGCGACTGACGTCGCTCCGCGCCGGATGAGCGCCACCAGCCGCCCCGCTTCGGCCAGTTGGCCGAACAGCGCCTCGGGCACGGCGTCGACTACGCCCTCTACGACAATGGCATCGAACGGCCCGTGTCCGGGAACCCCGATTTCCAGAGAACCCTTTACGATCGTTGTATTTTCAATGCCGAGAGACTGCAGGTTGGAGTCCGCCTGGGCGACGAGATCAGGCTTGTCGTCGACGCCGATGACATGCTCGGCAAGCGCCGCGAGCACGGCCGTCGAGTAGCCGGTTCCACATCCCAGATCGAGAACCTTGTCGGTATGCTGGATGCCGGCAAGCTGGACCAGTTTGGCGAATGGCGCAGGCGCCGAAAGCGCGCGCCTGGTCCGGTCGGCCTGCAGCGCGTGCGCGTCGTCGATATAGGCCAGCGATCTGCGGTCGGCCGGTACGAAGAGTTCGCGCGGCACCTGCCCCATGACCGCCAGTAACCTTCTGTCGGTGATGTTGCTGGTCCTGAGTTGGTTGTCGACCATGGCTTTGCGCGCACGTTCGAAATCGACCATCTTTGATACCTCATTGGAAGGCTTGCAGATGACAGTGCATAGCGCTGCGGCGGCAGGCGTACAAGGACGGCTCGATAGCGCGACAAAACGCGTCGGGGCGAGCCGAACGCGCTGAGGCGAGCAAGCATTCTTGCCTTATCAAGCCCTTTCGTATAGCACCGCCAAGGTTGTCGGGGCCACGTGGCGGAGTGGTTACGCAGCGGATTGCAAATCCGTGTATTCCGGTTCGATTCCGGACGTGGCCTCCAACTCCTCTTGCTTTGACATTGGCGCTATCCGGCCAATACTCTCCGGCCTCATCGCTTCCGGATTTCTCCCTTGCACTCACAGCTTCCTGCAAAGGCCAAAGCCTCCCGAGCCGGGCAGCTGCAACCCATCGTGGCGGGCATCCTTGCTGCCGCCGTGGGTTACGCCAGCACCTTTGCCCTGCTGCTCGCAGCCTACGCAGCTTCGGGCGCATCGCCCTCGGAGGCCGGATCGGGGCTATTTGCCATCTGCCTTGCGGTGGGTCTTCTCAACATCGTCATCTCCTGGCGGCTGAAGATGCCGCTGAGCATCGCTTGGTCGACGCCGGGCGCGGCGTTCCTGCTGACCGTCGGCGAACCGGCCGGAGGCTATCCGGCGGTGGCGGGCGCCTTCCTGATGACCGCCGGCCTCATCGTCCTCGCCGGCCTCTGGGCGCCGTTCGCCCGGGCTGTCGCCGCGATCCCCGGGGCAATCGCCAATGCCATGCTGGCGGGCATCCTCCTCACTCTTTGCCTCGCGCCGCTGAAGGCCGTCGCCGAGCTGCCGCTCCTGGCGCTGCCGATCATCATCAGTTGGGCTGTCGCGCTCCGTTTCGCGCGGCGCTATGCGGTGCCGATCGCGGTCGCCGTAACGGCGATCACTCTTGCGCTGGCGGCGAACGTAACGCCGGGTTCGGTACAGTTGGCCTGGCCGAGCCTGGTGCCGGTAATGCCCGCCTTCACGCTCGATGCCTTCATCCGTATCAGCCTGCCGCTCTTCATCGTCACCATGGCATCGCAGAACCTACCGGGTCTCGCGGTGATGAAGGCCAACGGCTACGACGTCCCGGCCGCTCCGCAGTTCGTCGCAACCGGGCTAGCGAGCGCCGCGCTGGCGTTTTTTGGCGCCCATACGGTCAACCTCGCCGCCATCACGGCAGCCATCTGCGCCGGACCCGAAGCGCATCCGGATCCGGCCGAGCGTTGGGTGGCGCCAGTAGCCGCGGGCTGGACCTATTTGGCGTTTGGCCTGATTGCGGGGCCCGCGGCATCGTTCATCGCCGCTTCGCCACCCCTGCTGATCGAAGCCGTCGCCGGGCTGGCCCTGTTGTCGAGCCTCGGTTCCTCGCTCGCCGCTGCGCTGGCGGACGAGGAGCAGCGGCTGCCGGCGATCCTGACCTTCGTCACCGCCGCTTCAGGCATAACCATTGTGGGCGTCGGCGCAGCCTTCTGGGGCCTCGTCGCGGGCATTGCGCTGCTACTTTTGCAGCGCAGCTATCGCCCGCGCCCGGTACTCGACGCAGGGAGCCCGCAATGAACCCACCCCGCGCTATCGCCGTCATCCTCGCTGGCGGCAAGGGCGAGCGGCTTGGCGGGGTTATCAAGGCCAATCTGGAGATCGGCGGTCTCCGGCTGCTGGCCCGCGCAACCCAGGCAGTCTCCGGCTCGGCTTCGTCGATCCTTGTTGCTCATGGCGGCCTAGACCCTGCGCTCATGGACTTGACCGAGCAGCACGTCCCGATTCCAGATCTGGCGTCGGACTATGCCGGACCGCTCGCTGGAGTTGCGGCGGCGGTCGCATGGTGTGTCGGTCAGCCCTCGCCGCCCGCCTACTTGGTCTCGCTGGCGGTAGACACGCCCTTCTTTCCACATGATTTTGTAGCCCGGGCCCTGGCGGCAATCGGCACCACGACCCCGGCCGTGATCGCCCGCTACGGCACGCAGGACTACCCCACCAATGCGCTCTGGCGGCTGGCCAGCATCAGCGCCCTGCCCGCTCGTGTCGCCGATGGCACGGCGCCGCACAGCCTCAAACGCCTCGGCGCGGAACTGGGCGCCATCCACCTGGATTGGCCGCCGGACGAGAACGGCGACCCTTTCGCCAATGCCAACACCCCCACTGACCTGCAGGCGCTGAAGGCGCGTGCCGAGCGGGAGGCCGGCCGGGCCCTGCGGTCGTAAAAGTTTCGCACTTCGGGCTTGGCAAAGGAAATCAAACCCGCTACACGGTCGCTGCCTCGTTGAGAGGCTATCGTGTTCCGCGATAGCTCAGTTGGTAGAGCAAGCGGCTGTTAACCGCTGGGTCGTAGGTTCGAGTCCTACTCGCGGAGCCACTTTGCCCCAGGGCACCCCCAGAATCCTGGCGTTTCCGATCGGCGCAGGGGCGCATTTGCGGAATCGATGAAGACAGACACCGTCTACAAGCTAGCGTTCAACCAGACACTGGATCTTATCGGCAAGCTTGGAACCGGACGGAAGCTGCCGTCGGAGAATGAACTCAGCCGGCACCTCAACGTCAGCCGCACCACCGTCAGGAAGGTGCTGCACCGCTTGACCGAGCGCGGCATAGTGGGCCGCTACGGGAGGGCGCTGCTACGCGTCGACAGTATGCCCGGCGATGCGCGTTATCCCGCCGAGGAGACGCTGCGCACCTCCGAGCAGGTGGAAAAGCGCTTCTTCGAGTGGATGCTGCGCGGTGGCATCAGCCCGGGCGCCGGTATCAGCGAACTCGAACTAGCCCGGCAGTTCCGCGTCGGAACCGCCGGCATTCGAGAGTTCCTCAACCGCTTCTCGCGTTTTGGATTGATCGAGAAGCGGGACAAGGCAGGCTGGCTGTTCAAGGGATTTACAACAGACTTTGCGCTTGAGCTGTTCGAGATTCGCGAGCTGTTCGAGCTGCGCTCGGCCAGAGCTTTCGCACAGTCGGACCCGAAATTACCGCTCTGGTCGCAGTTGCGGCAGATCGAGCGGGAGCATCACGAACTCCTCGCGACCTTCGAGGGCCGCTTCCACGACTTTTCGGATCTCGACAACCGTTTCCACCGCTTGGTGAACACCGCGGCCCGGAACCGCTTCATCGATGATTTCTACGACATCATCGCGTTCATCTTCCACTACCACTATCAGTGGAACAAGCGGGACGAGCAGGTCCGCAATCGCTTCGCGATCGAAGAGCACCTCGCCTATATCGCAGCGTTGTTCAGCCGCGATCCGGAGCGAGTGGAGGTGGCTTGCCGCATGCACCTCGCTTCGGCCAGGAACACCCTGCTCGCAGCGCTGGCAGCACCGTCTGTGGACGCCTAGCGGATCGCAACCATGGCCTTGATGACGTGCTCGCGGTCGGCCGCCCAGCCGGCGAGCCGCATTGGCAGCTCGGCGAGGCTGGTGCGGTGCGTGATGAGCTTGCGGTAGTCGATGGCTCCCGACGCCAGCGCCTGCACGACCGTCGAAAAATCTTCGCTCGTGGCGTTGCGGCTGCCAACCACGCGCATCTCGCGCTTGTGGAATTCGGCGTCGTTGAAGGAAATCGCGCCCTTGACCACGCTCACCAGGACGAAGGTTCCGCCGTGCGCGACGTACTGGAAGCCGTTCTCGATTGCGGCAAGGCTTCCCGTGGCATCGAGGACGACGTCGTAGCCGTCGCCCTGCGTCGCTGCCAGCACGGGCTCCCCACCCTCGGCCACGGCATGGGTATGTTCGAAGCCGAAGCGCTCGGCCACCATGGCGAGCCGCGGCGCACTTGCATCGAGCAGGTGCACCTCCGCCCCGCGATTGCGGGCAAACAGCGCTGTACCGAGCCCGATAGGACCGGCGCCCACCACCAGCACACGATCGGCGTCCGTGAGTTCGGAGCGGCGGACCGCATGGGCGCCGATGGCGAGGAACTCCACGGTCGCCGCCTGCTCGGCGTTGAGGCCTGCGGCGGCGATCAGATTGCCGGAAGGCAGGTTAAGCCGCTCGCACAGCCCGCCGTCGCGATGCACGCCCAGCACATTGATGTTGTAGCAGCAGTTCGGCTTGCCGCGTCTGCAGGCGTGGCAGGTGCCGCAGGCCAGATACGGATTGATGATGACCTGCGTGCCCTTGCGCCACCCGGCGCCATCCTCGGCGACCGTACCGGCCAGTTCGTGGCCCATGATCCGCGGGTATTGCAGGAACGGGTGCTTTCCCTCGAAGATGTGATAGTCGGTGCCGCAAATGCCGACATTGTCGATGTTGACGGCAACCCACCCCTCGGGCGGCGCGCCCGGCGCCTCGCGCTCGATCAGCTCGATCCGGCCCGGCTCCTGGCAGATGACTGCGTGCATGGGTGTACCCTCGTGTGCCACGTCGACGCTCGGCGTCGGCGGCTTGTTCTTTGTCGAATAAATACAATTCGGCTCGTAACGATCCTCCGAGCGGTCCGGCAGGCGGGCCGCCCCGGGGGGCGTGCGAGACTTAGCGGTTCCTGCGCCGCAACTGGTCGAAGAAGACGATGACGATGATCAGCCCGCCGGTGATGATGCGCTGCCAGAACGAGTTGACGTTGAGCAGGTTGGCGCCATTGCTGATGGTGGCAAGTATGAAGGCTCCGATCAGGGGGCCCTGGATCGACCCGACGGCGCCGAACAGCGACGTGCCTCCAATCACGGTGGAGGCGATGGCCTGAAGCTCCCAGCCCTCGCCCTGCGTGGCGTTGCCGACGCCCAGGCGAGCTGCAAGCATGACGCCGACGAAAGCGGCGAACATGGCCGAAAGGCCATAGGCAATGTAGATCATCCTCGATACGGAAACGCCGGAGAGCCGGGCCGATTCCGCGTTGGAGCCGACAGCGTAGAGGTACCGCCCCCACTTCGAGTGGTGCAGGAATACATAGGCCGGTACGGCAACGATGATCACCATCCAGAACAGGTTGGGGATGCCGATGAAGCTGTCGCGGGAGAACTGCGTGAAGGCCTCATTGGTGATGTTGATCGTCGAGCCATTGGTCATCAGCAGCCCGATGCCGCGCAACGAGGTCAGCGTCGCCAAGGTGATAATGAACGGCGGCATGCCCATCCTGACGATGCCGAAAGCGTGAAAAAAGCCGATGAGCAGCCCCATCAGCAACGTGATCAGAACCGCCGCCCAGATCGGCATGCCGGACTGGATCAGGGCGGCGACCACGACGGTGGAGAATCCGACGATGGCGCCTACCGACAGATCGATGCCTGCCGTGATGATGACGAAGGTCTGCCCTATGGCCAGGATGGCAATCATCGACCCCTGGCGCAAAAGGTTCGAGATGTTGTTGGGCGTGGCAAAGTTGGGCGTCGCAAAGCTGAGCACGACGCAAAGCAGGACCAGCAAGCCGAGCAAGGTCAGCGCGAAGAGGAAATTGAGGTTCCTCCTGGACTTGATGGCGGTGGGGGCAACTTCGACGGTCATAATGGTCTCCACAGTGAGGCGTCAGACGCCAATCGCCTCGGCCAGGATTTCTTCATGTGAGCGCTCGCGATAACCCTGTGAGCCCGTCAGCCGGCCGCCGCGAAAGACGTGCAGCGTGTCGGCCAACTCATAGACTTCGGGCAGGTAGGACGAAATCAGGATGATCCCGGCCCCCTTCTTGAGCAATTTGGCAAAGAGCCGGTAGATCTCGGCTTTGGTGCCGACGTCGACGCCTACCGTCGGCTCATCGAAGATGAACAGGTCGGCGCCGTGGTTGAGCCACTTGCCGATGACGATCTTTTGCTGGTTGCCGCCCGACATCGATGAGGCGAGGGACCGGCGCGACGGGGTCTTGATCCCAAGGTCCTTGATCTGCTGGTCGGCACGCCGCCGCTCTTCTCCCCTATCGACGACGAGAAAGCGGTTCAGGCGATCATAGACCGGCAGGTTGATATTGAGCCCGATGGGAAGGTTGAGGCTGAGCCCCTGGTCGCGGCGGCTTTCCGGAGCCAAGGCTATGCCCAGCTCGATGGCGGCGCGCTCGTTGCGGATATGGACAGGCTTGCCTTTCCACACGATCTCGCCGGCAGTCTTGGGGTTGCGGCCAAAGACGCTCATCACGAATTCGCTGCGACCGGCGCCGATCAGGCCGTAAAGCCCGACGATCTCGCCGGCCCGCACACTGATCGACACATCGGAAAAGCCCTCGCCCGACAGATGCCGCGTCTCGAGCAGGACATCGCCGAACGGGATCTGCTCTTTGTGATAGATCTGCTCGAGCGTGCGATTGATCATCATCGCCACGAGTTCGGTCTCGTTGGTCTGGTCGATATCGCGGGTGCCCACGAGCAGCCCGTCGCGCAGCACCGAGACCCGGTCGGCGAGTTCGAACACCTCCTCCATCCGGTGGCTGATGTAGACGATGGTGACGCCCTCGGCCTTGAGGCGCCGAATGAGCGCGAAGAGCTGGGCCGCCTCCTGGCGCGTCAGGTAAGCGGTCGGTTCATCGAAGATGATGAACTTGGTGCCACGCAGCGAAGCACGCGCGGTGGCGACCAGCTGTTGCTGGCCGATAGTCAGGCTGCCCAGCATCGCATGGGCGGGCAGGTGGAATCCCATGTCGTCGAGGATCTTCTGTGCGGCGCGGGTCATCTCGCGCTTCTGCAGCAGACCGAAACGCACCATCTCGTCGCCGAGGAAGATGTTGGCGGCCACCGTCAAATGCCGGCAGAGGACCACCTCCTGGTGCACAGCGTTGATGCCCAGCGCGATCGCTTCGTTTGGGGTCGCCAGGTCGACTTCGACCCCGTTCCACAGGATGCTGCCGCCGGTCCGCCGAATGACGCCGGTCAGGAGCTTGATCAGAGTGGACTTGCCCGCCCCGTTCTCGCCGACGACCGCGTGGATTTCGCCGCGCTCGAAGGCGAGCGTCGATTTCTTGAGCGCCTGAACGTGGCCGTATCGCTTTTCGAGGTCGCGAAATTCGACGATGGCCCCCGCGTCGACGACCGAGGCTATAGGGGCGGCACCGGTGGTAGCCGTTCCGCTCGCGATATCAGTCAACTTCCGTCTCCCCCGGTCCAATTCGGACGTTCCGCCGGATTGGTAGCCGGGGCGCCGGCGGAGTCAATCCGCCGGCGCCCTTGCTGTTCAGTTGACCTTCGGATTCAGCAGCTGCTGGCTGCGTTCATCGTTCATGTTGGCAGTGGTGATCAGGTTCGCACCGGTATCCACGAACGCGTCCACTTTCTCACCCTTGGAGGCTGCGAGCGCGGTCTTGATGCCGTCGTAGCCCATGCGGAACGGATCCTGGACGACGAGGGCGTCGATGGTCCCGTCCTTGAGGAAGCCGACGAGCCTGTCGTCGCTGTCGAAACCGATCAGTGCCACCTTGCCGGCCGCGCTGTTCTCGGCCAGTGCCTGCCCGGCGCCCTGCGCCATGACCAGATTCGAGGCGAAGATACCGACCAGGTTCGGGTTGGCGGTCAGCAGGTCGGTGGTGATGTTGAGGCCCGTTGCAGCCTGACCATCGGCGTACTTGTCGGCCACCAGCTTGAGGCCGGGGTACTTGGCGGCGAGCTGCTCCATGAAGCCCTTGCGGCGCTCTTCGAGCGAACCGGCATTGGGTATGCTGGTGATGAGCGCGACTTCACCCTCGACCTTGCCGGTAGCCGCTTCGATGGCCGCTGCCAGACCGTCGGCCGCGATACGGCCGCCCTGCACGTTGTCCGTGGTGAGGAAGGAGGTGAACGCCTCCGAATCGGCCGAGGAGTCGATGCCTACGATCGGCACGGACTTGGCGGCCTCAGTGATCGGAGCGCCAAGCGCCGACTTCTCGGTCGGTGCGATGACGATGGCGGCCGGGTTGCCGGCCACGGCGTTCTCGAGGATCGAGATCTGGCCGTTGATGTCGGTTTCGGCCTGCGCGCCGAGCTCCGGCACGTTCACACCCAGATCCTTGCCGGCTTGGCGTGCGCCGGCCAGGACGATCTGCCAGTAGAACGAAGTGGTGTCCTTGACGATGATTGGAACGGTGACGTCCTGAGCCAGGACGCTCGTTGCCCCCAGCATGCCCGCGGCAAGCGCAATGGCAGACATCCCCAGGACCGCGCGGCGGCCCAGCTTGTTCGAAGTCATATTATTCTCCCTTTGTGCGCCTTTTCTCAGGCTTTGGGCCCCAGCGCCCGCGGAACTAAGCATGGCTGGGGCTCAGCGCCAAATGTTTTTTAAGGATATAAAACAAACATCACGATTGACTAGCGGATGGCCGAACTGCGTTCAAGAAGCGGACGTCAGGCAAATGGCGCAGACGGTAGGCGACCTGTCCGACCAAACGCAATCGAGATACCCAAGCCCGAGCCCTTCTGGGATTCGTCCAGTTTCCGTCCCTGCGCGCCCACCTCGGCGATCTGCTTCCCGGTCAGCCCGGGACCCATTTCATCCGCATATAGACGCCACCTGCCTCGAGTTCGTCGAGCATCTGGTTGAGGCGCTTGAGACGCGTTTCCTCACGCTTGGCGCGGGTGATCCACCCCACATAGTCATTCTGTTGGTAGGCTGGCCGCGCATTGTACGCCTGGATCAGGCCACGCTCATTGAGCGCCTGCTCAACATCCTGCGGCATCTCATGGATTTCACGCTTCATGCGGCTGGTATCGATACTTGTTTCCATCGCAAGTCTCCATAAACCTAAAGAACAAAGCACGAACATGTTCGGTCGTCAAGTTGAAGCACAACACGCCAACTGCGCGGCCATCCACCGCACCGGCACACCTCGTCAAGCGCGGCGGAGCGGCCTATGTTTGCGCTGCCGTTGAACGGAGGCCAGCCGATGTTTGGACTAAGCGCCGAGCTGCTTGCGCGGTTCCAATTCGCCTTCACGGTCTCGTTTCATTTCATCTTTCCGGCCTTTTCGATCGGCCTTGCCAGCTATCTGATGGTGCTGGAGGCGCTGTGGCTGTGGAAGAAGGACGCGGCCTACATGCGGCTGTTCGACTACTGGAAGACCATCTTCGCCGTCACGTTCGGCATGGGCGTCGTCTCCGGCATAGTCATGAGTTACCAGTTCGGGACCAACTGGGCCACGTTCTCGGACAAGGCAGGACCGGTGCTCGGACCGCTGATGGGCTACGAGGTGCTGACCGCGTTCTTCCTCGAGGCCGGGTTCCTCGGCATCATGCTGTTCGGCCTCAGGCGCGTAGGGCCCCGCCTGCATTTCTTCGCCACGCTCATGGTTGCCCTTGGCACGCTGGTTTCCGCCACCTGGATCCTTGCGGCCAATAGCTGGATGCAAACGCCGGCCGGCTTCTCGGTCAGCGAGGTGGGGCAATACATCCCTGAGGATTGGTGGGCGATCATCTTCAATCCCAGCTTCCCCTACCGCCTCGCCCACACGGTCCTCGCCGCCTATCTCACCACGGCCTTTTCCGTGGGCGCAGTCGGGGCCTTTCACCTGCTGCGGGACAGGACCAACCGGCAGGCGCGGATCATGTTCTCGATGGCCATGTGGATGGCCGCAATCGTGACGCCGCTCCAGATCCTCGCCGGCGATCTCCATGGCCTCAACACGCTCGAGCATCAGCCGGCCAAGATCGCCGCCATCGAAGGGCATTTCGAAACCCACAAGGGCGCGCCTCTCGTGCTTTTCGGCATCCCCGACGACAAGGCTGAGACGACCCATTTCGTCATCGAGATCCCAAAGCTCGGGTCATTGATCCTGGGCCATTCGCTTGACGCCGAGATCCTGGGATTGAAAGCCTTTCCGCCCGAAGAGCGGCCACCTGCTCTCATCCCGTTCTTCACCTTCAGGCTCATGGTCAGTCTCGGCTTGCTGATGCTGGCGGTGGGGGTCTGGTCGCTTTGGGCGCGTTTCCGGGGCACGCTCTACGACGGCAAATGGCTGCAGCGAGCGGCGATCGCGATGGGCCCGTCGGGATTCGTCGCCGTCCTGGCCGGTTGGTACACCACTGAGGTCGGGCGACAGCCCTATACCGTCTACGGGGTCCTGCGCACCTCCGACAGTCTCTCCAACGTCGACGCCCAAGCCATCGGCGCCTCGCTGATCGCTTTCATCATCGTCTACTTCATCGTATTCGGTGCCGGTGTCTTCTACATGTTGCGGCTCGCCCTGCGGACCCCGAACGGCGAAGATCACGAAATCGAACACGCCCCGACGCGAGCCGCCGGGATTACTCCCGCGATCCAGATCGAGGCTATGGGCGGCAATCATGGAGATTGACCTGGCGTTCATCTGGGCCGGCCTGATCGCCTTTGCGGTTCTCGCCTATGTGGTGCTGGACGGGTTCGACTTAGGCATCGGCATTCTCTTCCCGCTGTTCCCCACACCGCGCGACCGCGACGTGATGACCAATACGATCGCCCCGGTCTGGGATGGTAACGAAACCTGGCTGGTGCTGGGCGGCGGCGGGCTGATGGCGGTGTTCCCCCTCGCCTACGCCACCGTGCTGCCGGCGCTCTACATCCCGTTGACCCTGATGCTGCTCGGCCTCGTTTTCCGCGGCGTCGCCTTCGAGTTCCGCTTCCGCACCAGGCGCTGGCGCCCGGTCTGGGATTGGGGCTTCGCGCTGGGTTCGACGGTCGCCGCCATCATGCAGGGCATCGCGCTGGGCGCGCTGGTGCAAGGAATCACGATCGCTGACCGGCAGTATGCCGGCGGCTGGTGGGACTGGCTGACCCCCTTCAGCATCGTCACCGGGGTTGCCGTGGCCGTGGGCTACGCGCTGCTGGGCGCCTGCTGGCTCATCCTCAAGACCTCGGGGGACATGCAGAGCCGGGCACGCAGATTTGCCATGACGGCGGGGATTGCCACGGTCGGTCTGATCGGCGTGGTCAGCATCTGGACGCCCTTCCTTGAACCCATCTATTTCGAACGCTGGTTCGGCTGGCCGACCGCATTCTTCTCCGCGTTCGTGCCGTTATTGCTCGCGGTCTGCGCCTTCGGTCTGTGGCAGGGCCTGACAACCGAAAAGCACCTGCAGCCTTTCCTCTCGGCACTTGGGCTGTTCGTGCTGAGCTATGTCGGCATCGGGATCAGCTTCTATCCCTACATCGTGCCGGGCGCCCTCACCATCGAGGAGGCGGCGGCGCCCGACGCATCGCTCGGTTTCTTGCTGGTCGGCGCGGCGTTCCTGATCCCCATCATCCTCGCCTACACCGCCTATGCCTATTGGGTATTCCGCGGCAAAATCGACCCCGAGGAAGGCTACCACTGATGGCGGCAGGTCCCCTGCCCTCGCGTCTGTTGTGGTTCGTCGGCCTCTGGGCCGCCGGCGTGCTGACCGTGGCGATTGTCGGCTTCGGGATCAAGTTCGTGCTTGGCGCCTAGCCCCAACTGGCTCAACCCACATTTCGCGCAGTTCCACACGAATCACCAAGGAACGGCTGGATCGAAGAACTGATGCAATTGCGCATCAGTCAAGCGAATTTGTTTTGCTTTCCACGACTTCTTAACTTCTTGATAACCATAGGCCAGTCGACCGACTGGGCCGTTGTTCGCGCTCTGGGAGGCGATGGCGCGGAGAGAAGCAAGAAGGAATCGCGCGATGAAATCGATCTTGATGCTAACAATATCAGCAACGATTTTCGGCCTTTGTGCTGCCTCACCTGCAACTGCTGGGTATAACCACTGTGGCGACACGACCTGCACACCTGAAATCGTGTCGATATTTGAACTTGTCACGGGAAAAACCGTGCCGGATGTCCCGTTTCCAACGCGCAGAGGTGCATTTATCAGCCACTTCGATGACGGCGGCATGCCGCATTCTCTGGTAACGCCGGTAGAGTCTCATCTTGAGGAAGTGCTGGTCGAGATCCCCTGCGAGCCCACCAACAGTGTCTGGCGATACGACTGACATCGATCGCCTTGTCGCTTGAGACGCTCATTTGGGGCGCAAGACGCGAGCGCGCCTTTGGGGCGCTCGCATGCAGCAGCTCAAGTCCGCGGCCTCGCGAGGCGCTCAGCCCAACATCGCCCCCAAAGCAGGCGCCGCGAGACATTCGAGCAAGATCAGTAGCTCATATTAGTCCACGCGCCCGTAACTATGTGGGTTTACCACGCAGGCAACCACTGGTTGCCCGCACCTTTCATTATTGATTTCGTAACCATCGCTTCGCCCCACAAATGGGACAAAGCGCGTGATTGGATTCGGCGGCCAGAGGCGCGCCAACATATGTGGAGTTGACTATGGGCTTGCCCTCTACCGTGGCGCGCAATCCGGGCGCGACCACCCAGCGTTTGTTGACCGGCATCGGCGCCGGCATCTTGTTGAGCCTTTCGAGCGCGACCGGTGCCTACGCGTTCGACGAACGCGTCACCGATCTGATCGAGCATTTCGTCGAATGCAAGATCTTGCTGCTGACCGATCAGGAGGCACACGCGGAAAACTGCCTGCCCAATACAGTGCCCCCTTTCTTCGGCACCCTCGCCCCCGTGGGATCCGACGGCCCGCCGCAGCAGATCACCCCTGCACCGGTAGATCCCGAGCCGGGCGATGAATGCGAAGAGTCCGAAGAATGCTGCGAATTCAAGGACAGTCGCTGTGAACGAGCCTGATCACAGCGCAACGTTAGGGGCCAGCACGGGCCCTTCCAGTCGTCACCAGGAACTGACGGCACGAATTCACGAGCTGGCGGTGGTCACATAGCAGCCGCCGCCAGCCTTCTTGATTGCCGCACAGATGGCGTTGGCGTTTTCCCGCGACCGGGCGGGGACCCGCACGCGGAAGACTTCGCTTTGCGGGCCCTCTGCCCGTTCGATCTCTAGCCGCGCGTCGCCCAGGACGCCTGCCCAACGCTCCTGCGCATAGGCGAGAGAGCGGCTCGCTTCGTCCTCCGTGCTCTGCATCGAGAGCTGGACGTAAGCCAACTCGCTCGTCTGCGGCGCGGGCGCCGGCTGGTCCTCTGGCGGGGTAATGCGGATCGGGACAGCATCAGCCGGCTCGTTGCCGATCGGCTGCAGGGGCGGCACGTCGGCCAGCTCGATGTCACCGCCCTGGTTGATGCCAAGCTCGGCAATCTCGGCCGAGGAGAATACGTACATATCCTCGGGCGGGGTTCGCAGCATGCGGGTGATCACCACCTGCTCCACGCCGAACTGGTCCAGCGCATCGAGCACATCCGAGAGTGTGGTTTGCGCCAGCACCAGGTCGGCGACCTCGGCCGAAATCTGGTGCACGCCAAGCTCGCCGATCGCCTGCCGCGGCAGGCCGGCAAAAAAGATATACGAGCAGGCCGAATAGCAGCCCATGCCTTCGTTGACCACCGTGGTCATGCCGCGCCGGTGGACTTCGCGGGCAACGACCAGGGCATTGTCGACGTAGCCGCCGGGGCTGTTGAGCAGCAGTATCTTCGCACTGGGCCGTGCCGCCAGCGCCGCGTCGAAATCGCTCGCCATTCAGAACAATGGCATCGGGCAGGTTCTCGGGCAGTTCGAAAACCCCGAACCGCCGGGCCTGGGTCGGGCTCTCCATGACCTTGGTCCCCTCCTCCGGCGGCATGAACCGCAGCGGGGCGAAATGCGAGGCAATGAAGACCGAGAGCATCGTGGCCTGCCCCTCATAGGCCTCGGACCAGGTAAGAGTATAGCCGATGCTCTCGGTTTCCGCGTTCTGGAACATTGAATAGAACGAGAGCCCGTCCTGCCTGCCAGAGACGACGAAGCGGTCGTCATTGTAGTTGGAATAGAGAATGAAACGGCCCTGCCCCGGCGTCTTCAGCGCCTCATAGAGTGCGGCAAACGAACGCTCGGAACCCAGGGTCCGGTTGGTCTCGAGCAGGACCCCGCCGTCTGGCGTGCCATAGGCATTACCCCGTTCCGCCGCCTTGCGCACCGACAGCAGCCCCGCCGGCAGGATCAGGGCCACCTGGCCCTCCTCGTCGCGGACGAGGTCCATGCCCAGATCGATGTAGACCTGGGAGGCAAGATCGAACAGTTTTTGCCGGTCCTTCTCGATCAGCGCGCCCGTCGCGGCCCTGCCCTGGCTCTTCTGGAAGGCCACGAGCGCCTGATAGGTACCGGTGCCGAACTGACCATCCACCAGGTACTCGTAGTAGCCGAGCAGGATCAGGTTAGCCTGCGTCTCGGTTCGCTCATCGGCCGAAAGCGTCTCGAACCAGGCTTTGCTCTGGTCGAAATCGGCAGCGGCCGGACCGAAGGACGACAAGGCGAGAAACAAACCCAAGAAAACGACGACGACGCTGCGCATTGCTGATTTGCCCGAGGAAGTATTTCCCATTCTGGCAAATCCACGCGATCCGCACAATTGCGGCGGCGCGGCTCAGATCGAATATGGCTCGTCCCAGCCAAAGAGCTTGCCATAGACCTCCTCGGCCATGTCCGCCGGTTCGCTCTTGCCGCCGTGCAGCACGATGTCGGCGCGCTCGGGCGCCTCAAAGGGGCTGTCGATGCCGGTGAAGTTCTTGATCTCGCCGCGCCGGGCCCGGGCATAGAGGCCCTTGGGATCGCGGGCTTCGCAGACCTCGAGCGGGGTATCTACATAAACCTCGGTGAACTTGATGTCGCCGGCGATCTCGCGCGCCAGCCGCCGTTCGTTGCGGAATGGAGAGATGAACGAGACGATGACGATGAGCCCCGCGTCGGCCATCAGCCGCGCCACTTCGGCGACGCGACGGATGTTCTCGATCCGGTCGGCCTCGGTGAAGCCGAGGTCCTTGTTGAGGCCGTGGCGGACATTGTCGCCATCGAGGATATAGGCGTGTCTGCCCTGGGCGGTCAGCCTTTTCTCGATGAGGTTGGCGACAGTCGACTTGCCTGAACCGGAAAGGCCGGTGAACCAGACGATCGACGGGGTCTGGTTCTTGAGGTCGGCGCGTACCTGCCGATTTACGTCGAAGCTCTGGTAGGAAAGGTTTTGCGCCCGCCGGAGTCCGAAGTCGACCACGCCCGCGCCCAGCGTCGCATTGGATATGCGGTCGATCAGGATGAACGAGCCGGTCTGGGCGTTGTCGCCATAGGCGTCGAACGCCACCGCCTTGTCGGCCGCGATGGTGACGGTGCCAACCTCGTTGAGCTCGAGCTTGGTCGCTGCCGTGTGCTCGAGCGTGTTCACGTTGGTGCGGAACTTGATCCCCGTGATGGTGCCGGGGATCAGTTGCGAGCCGATCTTGATGAGATAGGAGCGTCCGTGGAAGGCCGGCTCGTCGTGCATCCAGACCAGACGCGCCTGGAACTGGTTGGAATATTGGGGCGTCTCGCCGGGATGGGTGAGGACGTCGCCGCGGGAAATGTCGATCTCGCGGTCGAGTACTATGGTCACAGCCTCGCCGGCTATGGCCTCGCTCAGGTCGCCGTCCATGGTCACGATGCGCGTGACCTTGGCGGGTTTCCGCGACGCGGCAACCAGGACGTCGTCGCCGACCTTGATCGAGCCAGAAGCCACGGTCCCCGAGAAACCGCGGAAATCGAGGCTGGCGCGGTTGACCCATTGCACCGGGAAGCGGAGTGGCCGTGCCGTGCGGTCGGTGGCGACTTCGAGTTCTTCGAGGTAGGGGACGAGCTGCGGCCCCCGGTACCAGGGCGTGTGCGCGCTTCGGGTCAGGATATTGTCGCCCTTGAGCGCCGAAACTGGAATCGCCTGCAGCGTCTCGAAGCCGAGGTCCGCGGCAAAGCTGCGGTACTCGCTTTCGATCGCGTTGAAGACATCGGGATCGTAGTCGACGAGGTCGATCTTGTTGACCACCAGGACGACGTGCTTGACCCCGATCAACGAGAGGATGAACGAGTGCCGTCGCGTCTGGGTGAGGAGGCCCTTGCGGGCATCGACCAGCAACAGGGCCAGGTCGGCGTTCGACGCGCCGGTCGCCATGTTGCGAGTGTACTGCTCATGGCCGGGGGTGTCCGCGACGATGAACTTGCGCCGCTGGGTCGAGAAGAACCGGTAGGCGACGTCGATGGTAATGCCCTGCTCGCGCTCGGCGGCCAGCCCGTCGACCAGCAGCGAGAAGTCGATCCCTTCCTCGCCGGTCGTGCGGTTGCGGCTTTCGCGGCGCAGCGAAGCGAGCTGATCGTCGAGGATCAATTGGCTGTCATAGAGCAGCCGCCCGATCAGCGTCGACTTGCCGTCGTCGACGCTGCCGCAGGTCAAGAACCGCAGCAGGCCCTTGTCGGTCTGCTGGGCCAGCCAGAGATCGAGATCGGTGTCGGCGGTGGCGACGACGGCCGTCATCAGAAGTACCCTTCCTGCTTCTTCTTCTCCATCGAGCCGGCCTGGTCGCTGTCGATGAGGCGCCCCTCCCGTTCCGAGGTCCGGCTGGCTTGCATTTCCATGATGATGGAGGGCAAATCCGAGGCGCTCGAGCGGATGGCGCCGGTCAGCGGGTAGCAGCCCAGCGTACGGAAACGCACCGTCTCCTCGCGCGGCGTCTCGCCCTCGAGCAGCGGATAGCGCTCGTCATCGATCATGATCAGCGTGCCCTGTCGCTCCACCACGGGTCGCGGCGTGGCGAAATAGAGCGGCACGATGTCGATGCCCTCCGAATAGATGTAGGTCCAGATGTCGAGTTCGGTCCAATTGGAAAGCGGAAAGACCCGCATGCTCTCGCCCGGCGCCAGGCGCGTGTTGAAGATGCGCCAGAGCTCGGGCCGCTGGTTTTTCGGATCCCAGGCATGCTGCGAGTTCCGGTGAGAAAAGATGCGCTCCTTGGCGCGGGACTTCTCCTCGTCGCGCCGGGCACCGCCGATGGCCGCATCGTATTGTCCGGCATTGAGCGCCTGGCGCAGGGCCTGCGTTTTCATGACGTCGGTGTAGCGGGCGGAGCCATGGTCGAACGGGTTGATGTCGTTCGCCAGCCCCTCGGGATTGGTGTGCACCAGAAGCTCGAATCCGTGCTTCTCGGCCATGCGGTCGCGGAACGTTATCATCTCGCGAAACTTCCACGTCGTGTCGACGTGGAGCAGCGGGAATGGAATGCGCGAGGGGAAGAACGCCTTGCGAGCCAGGTGCAGCAGGACGCTCGAATCCTTGCCGATCGAATACATCATCACCGGCCGCTCGAAGCTCGCCGCTACCTCGCGGAATATCTCGATGCTCTCCGATTCGAGGGCCTTAAGATGGGAAAGGGTGCGGCGGACGGCGGTCATGACGGTTTCCAGGCGGAGGTTTGCGGTGACCAGATACGCCCGTTGGGCAATCACGACAAGAGCGTGCGGCTTTCAAAAACATGAGGAAACGCGCGGCTTTGCGCGGAATGGTGAAAGGAAAGCGTCCGCGTGCTGCAGGCGCGGGGGTGGTAACCGATTGACTGCGGCCACGATGGCGCCGAAAGAAAAGTTTTTCAGGGTGCGCCCCTGTGCCCTGCCCGGCGGATGATGCCGGTATCGCGGACTCCATCCATGCCCGACACATCCGCCGGCGTTTTGCTCTATCGCCTCCGGCCCGCCGGACCCGAAGTGCTGCTGATTCATCCTGGAGGCCCCTATTGGGCGAAAAAGGACGAAGGAACCTGGTCCATCCCAAAAGGCCTCTACGCGCCGGGCGAGGATCCGGAGGCCGCGGCGCGGCGCGAATTCGCCGAG
>Ga0214473_10002765_pt1 | contig 21467 bp, 17 predicted proteins | sample RVTome_7_FD_203509 | JGI IMG/M metagenome (GOLD analysis project Ga0214473, IMG submission 203509) | Soil microbial communities from uranium-contaminated site in the Upper Colorado River Basin, Wyoming, United States - RVT98D197 | ecosystem: Environmental > Terrestrial > Soil > Contaminated >... | reverse complement strand
AGGAACTGGATCGACGCCGGGTCGCCCGTATACCCCATCATGGGCGTCCAGGCGGTGCCGTCGATGTCGAGCATCATGCTCTTGGGGTATTCGTCCCCGGCGTATTGCTCCGGCGGATTCTTGAGCGGGAAGATCTGGGCGGCGTTCCTGTCCATCTCGAAGGCCGACACGCGCGAGAACGCGTTCCACGCGACATACGAGCTGTAGAAACCCACCCGCTGTTTCACGAAGCGCATCGTGTAGGCGTTGGTGGTGAGCGCCAGGGCGAGGAGCGCGCTGGCGACCGCCAGGGCGGTGCCGGGAAGCGCGAGCGAGCGCGGGCGATCTGCGCCGAGAAATGTGTCATCAGGAGCGAGATGCAGATCCCGCCGAGGAAGAAAGGCACCGTGAGCACGGCGTACGCCAGGCCGAGCGTGAGGAAGCCTGGCAGTGACAGCTCCTGGACGACCCGGATGTGGAGGAACGCAAGCACGCTGAGGGCGGCCGTCAGGCCGAAGAGCGAGGCGAAGGTGCGAAGCTGCCGATCGATGGCCTGCGGCGGGAAGTGAGTGGGAAAGAGGTAGACGACGAGCCCGCTCAGCCCGAGGCCGAACATGGCGAGCGAGATGGCGACGAACGCGTAGTGGCTGAAGAGCGCCACCGAGAGGATGCGCGCGACGGTGATCTCGAGCACCAGGATCGCCATGCTGATGGCGAATACCGCGAAAAAGTCGTGCTACTGTTCCGCCGTGGCCGTCAACATCTACTACGCCGTCAAGCAGGCGATGCAGGACCTGGTCGCCCCCCAGATGGAGTCCATCAAGGGTGAAATCACCGCGCTCCGCGCCGAGATGCGGGGTGAGTGGAGAGCCCTGCGCGGCGAGATGAGCGGCCTCGACGGCAAGGTTACCGGCCTGCGCGGGGAAATGACGGCTAACTTCGCCCGCCTGGACGAGCGGCTCACGATGGCGCTGGACCTCCGCGAGCGCATCGTGGCGCTCGAGGCCAGGCTTGCCCGCTGAGCCGTCTCGCTTCGTTCCTCCGGCCAGCGGCGGTTGCGCGCGCCGCTTGTCGCTTCAGGAAGCGGTGGCCTGCCGGTCGCGCTGCCTGGCAGGGAGCTTCCCGCGCGTGGTAGCCTTGCGGCATGGCGACCCCCTCCATCGCCGCAACGCTGACGCGCCTGCTCGCGGCCAGGACTCCTCCAGGCCTCGCCTCCGCCTACCTCTTCGGAAGCCACGCCGACGGTCGCGCCCACCGGGAGAGTGACCTCGACCTGGGAGTGCTCCTCAAGTGGGATGTGCACGGCACACGCTCGCAGCGCTTCGACGAGCGGGTGCGGTTCTCCGCGTGGCTCGTGGCCGAGACCGCCGTTCGCGATGTCGACGTCGTTGTGCTGAACGATGCCGCGCCGCATCTCGGTCGGCGCATCGTCACCAGCGGGCTGCGGATCTTCTGTGCCGACGCGGAGGCCGACCACGCCTTCGTGCGCGACGTGCAGCTGCGCGCCGCCGACCTCGATCCGTTCCTGCGGCGCGCGCGCCAGACGAAGCTGGCCGCGATCGCGCGATGACCTTCCTAGTCGAGCGCCTGGTCGAGCTGCGACGCCACCTGGACCACCTGCGTGCGCTGCGGCCGAGGGTTTCGGGGCCGGCGGTACTCGAACAGGACCTCTCCCTTCACAACGACGTGCTCTTCTCCCTGCTCAGCGTTTGCCAGCTGGTGATCGACATCGCGGGCGAGCTCAGCGCGCGGCGCGGCGATCGCTTCGAGGACTACACGCAAGCTGTGCGCAACCTGGTGCGGGACCCGCGCTTCCCTGCGGAGCTCGTCGGCGACCTGGAGCGCCTCCCGGGCTTCCGGAACGTGCTCATCCACGAGTACGTGGGCCTGGATATGGCGAAGGTGGTCGAGGCCCTCGACCGCCTCGATCCCGTGGAGCGCTTCCTGGAGATTGTCCGGCAGCTCGAGAGCGACGGCGGGTGACGGCGCACGGCGTCACGCACCAGGGAGGAGCCGAACCTCGCATCGCCCAGCGCGATCGTGGCGCCGCCCGCCCTGATCAACGCCCCTCCCGCAAAGGAGATCACCGTGACACCGCTACGCCAGCTGCGGATTCCTACTCTGACCCCGACGCCGCCCGGCTCGCCTCCACGTTCTTCCCGAACCTGGTTCCAACGACGATCAGGACGAAGCCCAGCCCGTAGGCGGCGACACCGGTCAGCAGCGCGGCGCTGAAGCCGATGCGGCTTCCGATGAAGGTCGCCAGGACCGAGGCCACGACCGACAGAGCGCCGTTCAGACCCCACGCCCAGGGAACCAGCTCCTCTCCGAAGCGGCGCAGGACCGTTATGCCGAGTGGGTAGGCCATGCCTAGCACCAGGCCGAGCGGCGCCAGCAGCGCGACCGTCACGAGAATCCTGGCGACGATCGGCAGGCCGAGCAGCGCCGTGATGACCGGCGGCAGGACGAGCACGTAGATGGCAGCGATGACGATTATCGCCACCAGCACGCGCAGCAGCGCCGCCTTCGGATTGTCGGCGAAGCGGGCGCTCACCAGACTGCCGATCCCGGAGAACAGCAGGATGGCGAAGAGCACGACGGCGAGCGCGTAGACCGGGTATCCGAGAAAAAGCATGAAGCGCTGCATGAGCGGGATCTCGATGATCATGAAGCCGTAGCCCAGGCAGGCGAAGTAGAGCAGCAGCGGCGCGGCGACGCGCGCCCCGACATGATGGGTGCGCTGGCGGGCGAAGAGTAAGAGGGGGCCGAAGAAGAGCAGCACCGCCAGCGTGGTGACGACGGCGATCAGCATGTAGAGCATCCACCGCGCGTCGTTCCACATCCTGAGGAACAACCAGGGATCATCATCATACCCGCTCGGCACGGTGATGGCGCCGCGCAGAAAGTTGAAGAAGAACGGCCGGTCGTCGGTTGGCGGGTCGATGCGGAACTCGTGTTTGTCGACGTACTCTCGCCACGCGGGTGAGGTGACCAGCGTGGCGATGTCGGGGTGCGCGTCAGCCGTGTTGCCCGGGGCATAGAGCAGCTTAATGTTGTTCTCGGCGGTTACTCGGCGGAGGCCCGCGAGCTCGGTGGGCGTGTAGGCTGAGCGCTTGACGAGCAAGCTCGCGTTCATGCCTTTTTCCAGCACTACCGCATGCTCCGCGAAGCGCGTGACGCCTTCAGCTTCCCATGCGGCGCGAGCCATAGCCGTCAGGCGCAAGATCTCGAGCGGGTAGCGGGGCACGAAGTAGCGCGTCAGGGTCAGGATGCCGTCTTCGGCCAGGTGTCGGAAATACTCGCGGAATGCCTCGGTCGTGTAGAGGTAGTTCTCGCTGAAGACGAAGCCGCCGGCCGCGTTCAGTGAGAAGGTGTCGATCAGGCTGAGTTGGATCACGTCAAAGCGGCGGTCGACCGAGCTCAGCCGACTGCGTGCCTCGTCGATGATGACCTCCACCCCAGGCAGCGTGTAGGGGCACCCGGAGTAGTTGGCGTAACGCTCCTGCACGATGTTGCGCATGAGGGGATTGATCTCGATCCCGAGCACCGAGGGTTGGTCAAAGGCGACCGCGGCCAGAATATCGCGGCCCCCGCCCGGACCGATCACGAGCACGTCGCTCCCTGGCTTCACGTGGTGCGCGACGTAGAGCACGCTCTCGCGCAGAAACTGGATCGACGAACGATCGCCGTTGAACTCTACCATGGGTGTCCACGCCGCACCGTCGATGTCGAGCATCATCGCGCGCGGGTAGCCGTCCCCTGCGTACGCCTCGGGCGGATTCTTGAGCGGTGTGATCTGCGCGGCGTTCAACGCGCCGATCTCGAAGGTCGACACACGCGAGAACGCGTTCCAGGCGACATACGAGCTGTAGAGACCCACCCACTGCTTTACGAAGCGCATCGTGTAAAGGTTGGTGGTGAGCGCCAGAACGAAGAGCGCCGTGACGATTGCCAGGGTGGTGCCCGGGAGCGCGAGAGCGCGCGCACGCATTTGCGCTGCAAAGAGTAGCGCGGCGGCGGCGACCAGGGTGGCGACGAACGTTGCGACGTGGGGTGCCGGCCATACCTCCAACGCCGCGACCACGCCCAGGCAGCCCAGGCTCGCGCCTACGAGATCGAAAGAATAGATGCGGGCAATCTGAGAGGAGAAGTGCGTCATCAGCAAGGAGATGCAGAGCCCGCCCAGAAAAAACGGCACCGCGAGCATACCGTACGTGAGGCCAAGCGTGAGGAAGCCCTTGAGGGAGAATCTCGGAACGATGTGGATCTGGAGGAACGCCAGCACGCTCAAAGCGGCCGCCAGGCCGAACAGCGGAGCAAGGATCCTGAGCTGTTCATCGACTCGCGCCGCGGGGAAGCATTCCGGAAACAAATAGACGACGAGCCCGCTTAGTCCGAGGCCGAACATGGCAAGCGAGATGGCGACGAAGGCGTAGTGGCTGAAAAAGGCGACCGAAAGGATGCGGGCGACGGTGATCTCGAGCATGAGGAGCGCAAGGCTCAGCGCAAAGACGGCGAAGAAGTGTCGGCGTTCTGGAGCGGGGGTCATGGCGCCTCTTTCGAATCGGGGGTGGCGCCATCCGTGCGTGCGAACTTCTGGAGCGAGGCGAACGATGCGACGCGGCGCCCAACCTCCTCCGCGATGATCGCGTGACCGTCGGCATTTGGGTGCGCTCCCTCGGCCATGAAGCGATGTTCGGCGAAGACGATGACCGGTGCGATGCGGTCGCCGGAGAGCCGCATGGAGCGTTCACCAAACGTCGAAGTGAGGGGCGGGAGCGGCACGAACTCGGCAACCGCATTTTGGAAGAACTTGTAGCCGATCGCACCCACCTCGACGGGTACCGCGACCGTCGTGGAGAAGACGCCATCTCCGGCGACCTCGTCGCCGTGCGTGCCGTCGTCGTAGAGCGGCTCGTTGAAGGCGAAGCCGGTGCCGAAGAACCGCTGTGCGCCCTCGACCGAGTAGCTCTCGCGGCCAGACGGCACGAGGACCCTAAGCACCACCGTGAACGTCGGTGCTGCATCCGCACGCGGCGTCTCCCGTGCGGGCGCGAGGCCGAGCCGGGCCGCCCGGGCGTCCTCTTCCGCCTTGCGCAAGGCGTCCACGCGATCCACGAGATCCAGAAACGGGATGCCCTCGGGGCCGACCGCGCGCCGCACGGCTTCCACGGCCTGCGTCTCCACGAAGTCGAGATTGAGCACCAGGAGATCGGCGCCGTGGCTTGCGGTCAGGCGGTTGACCTCGCGGACCGCGGCTTCTATCTCCTGGAGAGAGACGCGACGGCAGGAACCCGTCTCGGTGATCTGCTTCTGGCAGCCGGGACTCGCGCCCGTCGGCTCGCGGCGCGGGAACATCCATTCGACGGCCCGATACGTGTTCGTACTGGAGAGGAGAAGGCCGGCCGACTGCACGAGACGCTTGAGCGGGCTCGCGAGCCTGTAAAAGCGCTCGTCGTCCGTAACCCGCGCTGGCAGAACCTGGTCGTTCGTTCCGTGCGCGATGACGATGATGTCGGGACGGAGGGCGAAGCCGCGCGTCTCGAGAAAGCGCAGCCCCTGGATCCACGACCAGCCCGACACGCCGGCATTGATCACCTCGAAGCGCCGCCCGGGGTGCTGCTCGCGCAGCCGTTTTTCCAGCTGCCTCGGGTACGCGGCGTCCTGATCGGCGTTGAAGCCAAACGTGACCGAGTCGCCGACGCAGAGCACGCGGTAGATCTCGCTGTCGTCGCCGGCCTGCGTGCGCTCCGGACCCCGGAATCCCTCCTGGTTGTTCTCGATCGTCCAGGAATCGTCGCGACCGAAGGCGCGCGGATTGACCGGAAGGGTCTTGCGGGCGAGCGGCTCGTTGCGCCACAAGAGGTCCACGTCCTTGATCAGGGGAGCTGGGTTGATCGCGAGCCACGCCAGCGTCCTGCTAACGGTGTCTTCGGGATCGTAGTGGGCCAGCTCGGTCTGCGTCCGGCGCGCGACGAAGATACCGGAGAGGAGCTCGATCGCGGCGAGCAGGACGACCGTTAGGACTAAGGCCGCGGCGATCTGGAGGAGCGCGCCCTGCGTCGGCGAGAGAGCGGGGGACTCTTTTTCTGTCACAAGTCGTTCCGCGGATGCTCCATACTCGCCGCCAAGTAATTGCACTGCCAGTGGCTTCTTGGCAATAGGCGATGTGAGGGTAGGGCGTGGCGCTGGTCGACACAGGCGAGGCGGAGCGAGGCGCAGGAGGTTGGCCGGCGCCGCGGGCGCGGGGCGCCTTCCTCGCCCTTTGGATCCTCGCCTTCATAGCCCACCGCGCGCTCGTCCTCGAGGGGGGCTTCAATCGCCTCTTCTATTGGGAGGAGAGCTACCGGCTCGTCGTCGCCGAAGCGCTCAGCGACCGCTGGCCGTTTCCGTTCCTCGATCTGCAGGCCGATCCCTACGCCGGCGGCAGCCTGGTCATCTCGTGCCTGGCGGTGCCGTTGTTCGCCGCGCTCGGCTCGAGTCTCACCGTCTTGAAATGGGTGGCGCTTGTGTGGAGCGCCACCGGCTTCCTCGCCTGGCTCGCGCTCGTCGACCGCTACGTCAGCCGGACGGCCGCGCACGTGTTCGCCATGGCCTTCGTCCTCGCCCCGCCGATCTTCGTCATCTACAACCTGATCGCCATGGGGTCGCACGCCGAGGTGGTAACGCTCAGCGGCGTCCAGTTTCTCCTGGCCTTTCGCTTCATCTATGCGGGGAGGCGATCGAATCTCTCCCTTGCCGCCTGGGGCGCGTTTGCCGGCTTCAGCTTCTGGTTTACCTACGTTTCGGTCCTCGCCTTCGCGGTGGCACTCGCGGTCGCGCTCCTCGCGCGCGCCCTGCCGCCGCGCCGCTGGATCGTTCTCGCAGCCGGCTTCTGCTGCGGCTTCGCGCCCTGGATCGTATACAACTTCGCGTCGGGATGGTCCGGCGTGCTGGTCATTTCCAATACCTTCCTCACGGCCCAGAGCGCCGGTGGTCGTGGTGGGCCCGGTGCGTACGTGGCGACGCTCTTCGATCTCGTGAAGGCCGGCATGCCGGTCGCGCTCCGCTACCACGATCTCGATTTGTCTGCGGGACCGCTCGCGATCCGCGTGCCGCGTGCCGTGCCCGCGTACGCGTACTTCGCCATGTTCGCCGCCGCGTGGATGCACGCCGTGTGGCGCCTCGCCGTCGACCGAACGGCGACGCCGGCTGGCCGGGGCTGGCTCGTGCGGGTTGCCGCGTCGCGGCCGGAGCTGGCCTTGCTCATGTTGTATCCGCTGTTCACGCTCATGATCGCTGCCAGCAACCATGGCTTCAACGAGCACGGGCTCGTCCCCTTCCTGGCCTTTCGCATTCTCGTCCCCGCGCTCCCCGCGGTCTTCTTCACGCTCGCGCTCACCGCCGCGCGCCTTTCTCGCCCGGCGCGCGCGTACGCCGTCGCCGCTCTTGCGGTGCTCGGCGGAATCGCCACAGCGCAGCTCGTCGCAGCGGGCTCGAGCGAGCGGCCGCGTCTCGAGCGCGAGGCTCGCGCTCTTGGTGCCGAGGCGATGGCACACCTGCTGGTATACAAGCACGGCTCCGATCTGCCGCTGATCGCCGAGCGGGTCGCGGCGATGAGCGGAGACCTGCGCTCTTCCGCGTACCGTGGCATCGGCTTCAGCCTCGCCTATCACTATCCGCATGACGCCGCCGTCGGCGGCCTGGTCGACACGATCCGGGCTGCTGACCCGCGCTACCGGCGCGACCTGGTCGATGGCGTTCGCATGGCGCTCGGGCCCGGAATGGAGCAGGTGCGCCCCTTGCCGCCCTCGGACCGCACGCGGGCGATCCTTTCCGCCGTTGACGCTCTTGACGCTCGGAGTCGGAGTCAATAGCTTCGGCGCACATGCGGCGCATGGTCGGATGGTGGATGGTGGTGGTGGCGTGCGCGGGCATGCTTGATCCCGCCGTTGCGAAGGCACAGAGACCCGTGTGTCCCGATCCGGCACCGGCGGACCTGTACTACACCGCGTGTCTCAAGGGCGGGCATTTCATCACCGCCGGCATGCTGGCCGACTTCTCGATCGACCATCTGTTCAAGGCGTCGTCTTCGCCCTTCACTCGCCAGCCGGTCGAGGTGCTGCGCGCGTTCGATGCGGCCAAGGTCTTCGAAGACGACGCCCCGATCATCAAGTACCTCGAGCGCCTCGCGCCGGTGACGTTCACCCGCCTCGATACGGCGACCGGGACCCTGCAGGCAAAGGTCCCGAATGAGGCGCGGGTGTTCGCTGCAGCGGTCGACGTCGCGGGCGATCGCTATCTGCTGCGCTGGCGCCTGCCGCCTCGCCTCGCCGGGGGTTACTGGCGAACCCCGACGGTGCTGCAGATGGCGTTTTGGGAGGGAAGCCGGGTGGCACTGCGCGTCAGATCGATGCGGGGGCTCGTGTTCGACACGGAGATCGCCTGCGTGGTGGTGAGCGCCGACGGGATCCGCTCGGTCACGGCTGACCCGCGGGTGCCCAACTTGCTCGTCGTCTTCGATCAATGCGGATGAGTGCGCGACTGGCGTTCGGCGGGCTGGCGATCGTGGCGGCCCTAGTGATCGGCGCGTGCGAACCGACCGCGGCGCCACAGAGATGCCGCCGATACGAAGGGGTCGCGCTGGTGCCCGAGAACCATTTCGCGGCCTCGCTGGAGTTGGACGCGACCATACTGATCGACCTGCCGGAAGAGCGCCTCGATGTGGCGATGTCCGTGGTGCCACCCGTGCGCGGCACGATCGACCTCGTTCACGTAGTGGGCGACCGGGAGATGGAGCGTTGGGAGCTGACCGTTCCGGACCCCAACCCTAGCATCGTACGCTGCCTCATCAGCCCTGCCGGTGGCTGGTTAGGGTGCGGGGCGGTGATTCGGGAGGTTCCTCACCCCACGGGCGGCTACTATTATATGCGACCCAACGGCAACACAGTGCTGGAAGCAGGCCTGTCCTTCTACCTCTGCGACTGACCAGTGATACCGCAGCCGCTAGCGGAGAGGACGCAGCTTCGCTTTCCGCACACAGAGCGGCTTCATCCGATACCGCGACTGCGCTCGACATGACGGTCTGCTTGGTGACGCTTGCGTGCGCGGACCCTCGCTGACTGGACCGCGACGAACACCACCAGGCCGCAGAGGGTGAGCAGCGAGACGGCCATCCCCGCGCGAAGCTCCCTGGGGCGATAGCGGAAGACGACGCGCGACTCGCCGGCAGGGATGCGAACCAAGCGAAAGGCGTAGTTCGCGCGAAGAATCGGGGTCGCTGCGCCGTTCACGGTGGCCTCCCAGCCCGGGTAGTACTGATCCGCCAGGAACAAGAAACCTTCCGAGGTTGCGCGTACATCGATCACGAGAGTTTCCGATCGATCCTCCACGATCGCGGCGTTGCCGGTGCCTCGGGCGCTGCCCGTGAAGTGATCCGTGGGCAGCTCTTCGACCAACGCCTGCACGCGCGGGTTGTGAAACGGGTGGGAAAAACGGTTCAGGAGAGTCCTCTGATTGCGGATCACCGCGATGCGCGGCACGTAGAACGCCCGCGGCAGCGCCTCCGGGTTCTCGTAGATGCGCACAGATCCCACCTCCTCCAAGAGCCTCAACTTCGAACGAAAGGCCCTGTCCGCATCGTCGATCGCTGAATCGACGACGACATAGCGAGCGGCTGCGAGGTTCAAGAGCGCTCGGTGGCGCGGCAGGCGAATCCCCTGGTAATAGAACTGGCCGATGTTATCCATCCAGACGTTCGGACCAGGACCGTACAGCAGTTTCACGTAGAACTCGGCGAAGCGCCGAGAGGTCATCACCTGGTAGTCACCCACGGCCGGGACGCCGAATAACGACCCCGCCTTCGGCATAAGGGAGAAATCGCCGTGCTTTCCGAGATGGTACATCCTGTCTGCGGGTGTGAGCCGCCGGGCGACGAATTCGAAGGCGTTGCGGTGTCTGTAGAACACAGACCGAGCATCTTTGAGATTCATAAGAAACGGTGTCCCAGCGAACGCGAGAAGATTCACCAATGCCACCACCGGCAGCGAGCGGTACGCCATCGAGCCAATGCGAGTTGGCTGCACGGCGGCCAAACAGGCGATTGCTGTCGCGCCGAGCAAGGCCCACTCCCACGCGCGCAGGCCGGACGCGGACAGCAGGTAGAATCCGGTACTGCCAGCAACGAGCGCGCCGAGGACACGTAGGCGTGACGCGCGGCCAGTTGCGACCGTCCTGGCGAGCGCATCAGCTCCGAAAGCAACGACGACGCTGAACGAGAAGCCCACGACCCAAAGGAACCGGTCCAGACCGCGAAACATCGAACCCAAGGGCAGACGCTGGTACAGTGTCGATATGGGGTTGTGGAAGGCGAGGGCGACATAGAGCGCGGTGGCAAGGACGTAAAACGACGCTGCGCGCTTCTTGTCGGATCGCAACAACGCCAGTCCGGCAAGTGCGGCGGGTATCAAAGTGAAGGTGGTGCCAGCACCGAGCTGGCGCGTTCCGACCTGTTGTCTGTATCCGTCCCAGGTCGTCCATAGGACGTCGATCTCTTGCGGGGTCAGGGAACCGCTGCGCAACGACTCGCGCGCAAATCCGATCGCCGGCCACAGGTGCACGGCGGCGAGGAAGGGAGCCAGGATGAGGGCCGAAGCGAGCGTGACGAGGGTGCGCGCCGGACGCGCCATCTCGCCGCACGCGAGCGCCCAGAGAGCGCGCAGAGCGATGAACTGGTAGGTGAGGAAGCTCAACTGCGGGAAGCCGGCGAGGAGCTGGATCGTGAGAACCAGGACGAGGCACACGGCCGCACGCTGGCTCCGACCCTGCAGGACGCGCTCGCAGAGCAGGATGGCGAGCGGCATCCAGGCGTAGGCGGCGCTCAGGATCGGGAGCCACGACGCAAGCTGGAGTGCGTTGCCTCCCAGCTCGAACGTCAACGCCCCGCACAGCGCCGCGATCGGCGTGAGTCCGAGCTGGATGCAGAGATAGTAGGCGGCGATACCGCCCAGGGCGAGATGGAGGATGACTAGCACGATGGCGCCGACGTCGATGTTCGTGAATGCTAGGATCGCGAACAGCGGATACAGCACCGCCGCCTGCGGGTCGGCGAAGAAGGGCTGCCCGCAGTTCTGGAGAGTGTTCCAGAAGAGACCATGGCCTTGCTCGAGGCTGCGTAGGGCATAGAGCGTGTTTGGGAAGAACATCGCGTGGAGGTCGTACGATGGAACGCCGACGTCGAGCTGGGCTCTTCGCCAGATGACGGCGATCGCGTAGTAGGCGGCAAGCAGCAGGACAGAGAGTATCGCGGCGGCGTCGTAACGCCATCGCTCCCGGCCGCTCGCTGCGGACCGCACCTTCATCGGCGGCCGCTCCCTCTGGCCTGAGAGCCCGTATGGCCGAGAGAGATCCACGAGAGTCCCTTTACGGAATTCGACACGGCGCCCCCTCTTAATCGCATGGGCGTCTCGTCACAACCTCTGCGAAGGGTACCCACCGCCATGTACTCGTAGCCTTGCGGGCCCGCAGGTTGATACCCATGACTAACGGCAATGCCGGTCACTTAACGCGCAAGTAAGCGCCGGCTCAGCTTTCTCGCCCTCGCCGCCACGCTCTGGCCCACGCTCCCAGACGCCTCACTCGTGCTCCTCGATCGGGGGTTTGCGACCTACGTGCTGTTCCATCAGCTGGGCGATCCACCCCGCCAACGCCATTGGCTAAGCCGCGCCTGCACCGGGCCCGTGGCGCTGCGCCGCCGCGTCGTGCAGCGCCTCGGACCGGGCGACCAACTCGTGGACCTTACCCCCAGCCAGGAGACCCGGCGCCTGATGCGGCATGGCCCCGGCGACCTCCCACCCACGCTCCGCGTCCGCGCGATTCGCTACCAGCGCCGCGGCTTTCGCGCCCAGACGCTGCTCACGTCCTTGCTCGATCCGGTCGCCTATCCCGCGGCCGAACTCGTCGCCCTCCACCATGAGCGCTGGGAGCTCGAACTCGGCTTCGATGAAGTGAAAACCCACACGCTCGAGCGCCAGGAGGCGCTGCGCAGCAAAACGCCCGCGCGCGTCCAGCAGGAAGTTTGAGGACTCGCCCTCGGCTACAACCTCGTCCGGCTCGCCATGGCGCGCGTCGCCGAGCGCGCCGCCGTCGCCCCGCCCGGCGTCAGCTATCGCCACGCCCTGCAGTTCATTCGGCTCTTCTGGCTCACGGCGTGGACGATGAGTCCTGGTGTCGTGCCGCGGCGGCTCGACGCCTTGGACGACGAGCTCGCGCTCCTGATTCTGCCCGAACGCCGCTATCCGCCTGCCGTCAAGATCAAGATGAGCAACTATCCCCGTAAACGTCCGCAACGTCGAAGGTCCCGCGTTAAGTGACCGGCATTATGACTAACGGCCTAGTTTAGGTAGCCGAGAGCGCGGAGGCGCTCTGCAGTTTCGGGGGCGAGATCGCCGGCTTCGACTGGAGCCGACCCGTCCGCGAGTCCGTGACTGAAGAAGGCGGAGATGTCTGACCATTCGCAGAGCGGGCAGCGGGGTGCCGCCTTTCCCCCTTCGACGACTGCGATGTCGAGCTGTGGCAGGAGGGCCAGCAGCTCGTCTCTGAGCCTGCCGACGAGCAGTGGTCGCTGGGCAGCGACGTCGCTGTGCTCCCCGGGATCGCGCCCGAGATCATAGAGCTCGAAGGTATCGATTCCGCTCTCTCCCATGTGGACGATGAGCTTGTAACTTGCGTCGCGGAGTGACCAGGAGGCATGCGTGTGGCTCACGCTCCGCGCGGGGTTTCGAGCACGGGGTAGGCCGCTGGAGGCGTCCTGGGCCGCGCCGGCCCAGAGCGCCGAGAGGTCCGTTCCAAGCATGCTGGGCGGCGGGGTGATGCGATGCGAGCTCAGTAGCGACGGCGCGATGTCGCTCAGCATGACGGGCCGCCGTGATACCCTTCCCCCAGGAATGCCGCGCAGGTTCCACGCGATGAAAGGGACCCGGATGAGTTCGTCGTACAAACGGATCGACGGCAGGTCCCAGCCGTGCCGGAAGTTCGCATGCTCCCCAAAGGCCTCTCCGTGGTCGGACGTGACGAGGACCAATACTGACCGATGGCGCGCGAGGACCCTCAGGCGCTCGAAGAAAGGGGCAAGCACGCGATCGGTCTCCCGCACGAGATCGCCGTAGAAGCGGCGTGTGTCCTCCACCTGCTGCGGGGTGGGCTGGAAGGGTCTGAACTCCCCCACCTCGCGTTTCCACTGCCCCTCGATGGGCGTCTGCTGGTGGACGGCGTACGTGTGCACGAATAGGAATAGTGGGACGGATGCGAAGCTTTCCACAAGCTCTGCGGCGTCGTTCACGATCTCGGGGAGTGCCTTCACGTCCGCCCCCTCGTGGTCCCGCGCGTCGTGCTGCACGAGGCGATCAAAGCCCAGGTGGAAATTGAAGTCGGGGGACATAAACCCGCCACCGGTCAAGGCGGCGGTCTCGAAGCCCTGGTCCGCGAAGGCCTGCGCCAACGACGTGAGGGGCTTAGTCATCACGGGGAAGCCGTACAAGCGCGAGAATAGCATGGCGAAGTGCGAGTGGAGTGTCCATGTGCCATCCGACGTCGCTTCGACGAACCGGATTCCTTCCTCACCGAGTCTACGGAGAGCTGGGGTCGTCCCGGGTGCACCGCCGAAGCCCTCCACGTAGTCCGCCCGCAGCGCGTCCAGGCTGATCAAGACGACCAGCGGCGGGTGTGCCCTCGCTCTCCTGGGCACGAACAGCGGTTGCGCCCACTCAACCACCGCCCCGGTATCGATTCCGGGGTCGCAATCGAGGAGCAGGTGCCCCGTGTTCAGCGGGCGCAACGGGACGCGTGCCTCGTTCCAGCGGGGCTGGCTCGGATCCACCACAACCGTCGCGAGCGTCCGAGTCTGGCCCGTCAAGTACCGCAGCCGTGCCGTGCAGGACAGCGGCGAGGGCGGCGTTGTGGAACCGTCGCTTGCGGCAGCGGACACGGCGAGGTGGAGGGTTCCCTCTGGGATGTCGTGGAGCTCAATAACCGTTGGCCCGCCCGGCTCGCTCACAATCGTCCGCCGGGTGATTCCCGCTAGCGTGACGTAATCGGCCTGCGTCCCGAGGCGGAGGAACCCAACGGGGTTCGGCCCGTGCCATGTGGCAAGCGCCAACGCAACGAGCGATGCCAGGCAGACGGAGATGGGCTTCAGCTTCATTGGTGGATGGGGCTCGCGGGTCTCGTGGTTAGGAAGAATGGCATCGCGGGCGGAGGTCATGTCGAGAGGTGCGTGAAAATGTTCAGCGTGTGCTTGCGGCACTCGTCCAGACAACGCGCGGGCTCGAGTTCGGGGGGAACGTCCTCGATGGTGCGGCGGCGCTCGATCCCCGCAGCGTGCTCGACGCCGGGCCCCGTCTCCACAGGGTAGGCGCGCCGCAGCTCCGGGTGCGGTGCGAGCGCGCCTGCGATGGTGCGCTCGGCGGCGGCGCAGTCGCTGCTCAAGGCCTGCGCGACGCCCAGCATGGCGGCGGCGCGGAGAAATGCGGGATCCAGGTCGAGGGCGCGGGAGAGTTCGCTCATCGCTTGTCTTATCAGCAGGCCGCCGCGAGAGGAGAGATGACCGTCAGCAACCGCCCCAATCAGTTTCAAAATACCGACGTTATAGTGCGCTTCCGGAATGGAAGCTTCAAGGCGAGTGGCCTGCTCGGCTGCCCGCAGCGCCTGCTCGCGCCAGCCGAGGCGGTGATAGAAGACGGCGAGCGTGCTCATGTACTCGGCCTGCGTGGAGGCGGTGAAGCGGCTGCGCTCGGCGGGCCTTCCGATCGCCTGCTCGGGCTGCAGGCGGGCGGCGCGTTTCAAGAGATGGACGGCCTCGAGCGGCCGCCCGGCGTCGAAGGCGAGGGCGGCCAGGTTCTCGTAGCCTAGGTGCCAGCCGGCGTTTGCCGAGGAACGGAAAAACGCTGCCGCGCGCTCGCGATCGCCGGCTGCGAAGTACACTACCCCGTAGAGGTTCTTGAGCGAGGGGGCGTCGAGAGGGCGCGAGCGCCGGATCGCTGCAGGATCGAAGAGAAGGCCGTGGGTGAAGACCACGGACGCCACCAGCGCGAGGGCGGCGCAGGCAGCCGCCGCTGCTCGCAGCAACCTCGGATGCCGCTCGCGCAGGCGGCTCAGCCCGAGCGCGAACCAGAAGCTGAAGGCGACGCTCACCGGCATGAAGTAGGTTGCCTTCACGATCGCGGGTATCGGGATGGCGCGCGTGGTGAGCACGAAGCTCGCCGTCATCGCCACGAAGACAAGCAGCAGCGCTACGATCGTCTCGTCGAAGCCGCAACGCCGTAGCCGGCCCACGGCGGCGCAGAGACCGAGTAGGGTGATTGCGGTTGGCACGACGCCCAAACAGAGAAGAATCTGTCCGGCGCGGCGCGCAATCTCGCTCTCGGTGACCGGCGGCACCACCCATCCCCCGAAGCCGTCGAACCAGGCGTTTGCGTAGACGCCTGTCCAGACGGACTCTCGGAGCCAACGGTGTGCGCCGCCGGGATGGAGATCGGCGCTCGGCGAGAAGCCGCGCGGCCAGCTGGGGCGGCGGAAGATCAGCGGGTCGAAGGTTACATACTCAAGGAGCGTGCGGGCGGCCTGCGGCTGCTCGCTCTCGACGTGGCGGACCATGAACTCGTCGCGGCTGAGCTTGAAGGGTGTGCCGTAGAGCGTAACGCCGCGCGCGTAATACCAGCCGCACACCGCCAGCATGACCGCCCCCACGACGGCGATCGTGCGGGCGCCGGTGCGAAGCCGGCTGCGAACGAGCGCCTGGAGCCCGATCGCGCCGAGCGCGCCGAGCAGGACAGCAAAGCTCGAGAACTTGGCGAGCATCGCGAGCCCGAGCGCCAGGCCGAGGCCGAGGCTGCGCGCCAGCGAGGGCCGCGCCAGGACCGCGAGCAGCGCCAGCAACGACACGCTGCACAGCGCCGCGCTCAGGCCCTCGTTGCCGAGAAACGGCGCGCTGTAGATGTGCACCGGGATGAAGAGCACGAGCCCCGGGGCGAGCAGGTGGATCAGGCGATCGCCGGGGAAATAGCGCCGCACGATCACGTAGCTCACCGCCGCGTGCGTGAGACCGAGCAGCCCCATCAGGAGCGTTCCCACGTGCAGGCGCAGCAGCGGATCGATGCCCGCGAGTGCCTTCCACAGCGCCGCCATCAGTGCGTAGTAGAGCGGCGGGTGGAAGAACGACCAGCCCGACGTGGCGAGCGGGACCCGCCAGGTCTCGCTCACGTACCAGACGTACGTGAAGTGGCCGAAGCCGTCGTAACCGCGCAGCGAGGGGAAGGTGAGGGCGTTGTGGATGCGCACCGCCGCCGCCACGGCGACCATCACGCATGCGGCGGTGACGAACGTTCGCCTGGTCACGCGCTCAACGCCGCGCCGACTGGCCGGGGGCGCGGCACGCCGCCAGCCAGCGGCGTGGCTCCAGCTCTTCGGGCAGCTGCTCGATGTACTTCCGCCTCCCGATCGATGCCGCCTGCCAGATGCCTCTGCCGGTCTCGGCCGGGAACTCCCGCCGCAGTCCGGGTGGGGGATCGACGATCTTAACGATATTGGCCTCCGCCTGCTCGCAGTTACCGAGCATGGCTTCTGTCACGCCGAGCATGGCCGCGGCAGGCAGGAAGCCGGGATCGAACGTGAACGCGCGCTCGAAATTGGTACGTGCCTGGCGAACGCCGATTACGTCGAGTCGCGACGGCGGTTTGCCTTCCGCGCTCTCGGCGCCGGTCGCGCGCAGCAGTTTCAGCACCCCGAGGTTGTAGTACGCCTCGGGAAGGGTCGCGTCCTTTGCGACCGCCTCCGCCGCTGCACGCAGGGCGTCGTCGCGCCAGCCGAGGTCGTGGTAGATGACCGCCATCGAGTTCGAGTACTCCGCTTGCGTGATCATGTCGAAGTGTTTGCGATCGGCCGGATTGCCAATGGACTGCGAGGGTTCGATGCGGGCGGCGTTTCTCAGGTGATACAGGGCCTCGAGCGGCCGTCCTTCCTGGAATACGATCGCGGCCAGGTTCTCGTGTGCAAGATACCAGTCGCGCGAGGCGGCCAGCTGGAAGGCGGCCCTTGCCCGCCCGCGCTCGCCGCCGGCGTAGTACACGACCCCCTGCAGGTTGTCCCATTCGGGACGGAAGGCGGAGTCTTCAGCGGGAAGGAGAGGCTTGAACAGCAGTCCCTGCGTGAAGACGGCACAGCTCACTATCGCCAGCACCGCCGACTCGGCGACCACGAAGCGGAGCCAGCGGCGGTTCATGTCGGCGAGTCGCCGCAGACCGAGTGCGAACCAGAAGCTGAACACCACGGTGACCGACATGAAATAGGTTGCCTTGATCGCGGCGTGCATGGTGATTACGCGCGTGCCGCTGACAAACGTCGCAACCATGGCGGCGAAGGTGAGGAGCATCGCGGCGAGCGTGTCGTCCCAGCCGCGACGGCGCAGCGTCGTAATCGCCGTTGCGACGCCGAGGATGATTACCAGTGTCGGGACTAGGCCCAGACAGAGTAAGGCCTGACCCGCCCGCCGCGACAGCTCGCTCTCGGTGACCTTTGGCAGGATCCATCCGCCCTGGCCGTCGAACCACGCGTTGGCGTAGATCCCGGTCCACACCGACTCGCGGATCGGGCTTCGCACCGCCGTCTGAGGCACCTCGCCCGCGAGCGGAAGTCCGCGCGGCCATTGCGGCCGGCGAAAGATGATCGGGTCGAACAGGACGTACTCGAGGAGCCCGCGGGTGCCCTTTGTCTGGAAGTTCTCGATGTGGCGGACCATGAACTCGTCGCGGCTGAGCTTGAAGGGCGTACCGTAGAGGCTCATGTTGCGTGCGTAGTACCAGCCGCAGACCGAGAGCATGACCGTGGCGACCGCCGCCAGGGTCAACAGCCCGGCCGCAACCCTACGCCTGACCAATGCTTGCAGCGCGAGCGCAGCGAATGCCCCCAGTACCACCACCAGGCCCGAGAACTTGGTGAGCATGGCGAGGCCGAGGCAAAGCCCGAGCGCCACGCTGCGTGTAAGTGAGGGGCGCGCCAGCACCGCAAGCAGCGCCAAGAGCGAGACGCTGCACAGCACCGCACCCAGGCCCTCGTTGCTGAGAAAGGGTGCGCTGTAGACATTCACCGGGAGAACTAGCATGAGGCCCGGCGCGAGCAGGTGGATCAGACGCTCGCCTGGGAAGTAGCGCCTCACGATCACGTAGCTCACCGCGGCATGGGTGAGGCTCAAGATGCCCATCAGGAGCGCGGCGAAGTTAAGGCGCAGGAGCGAGTCGACGCCGTCGAGCGCCGTCCACAACGCGGCCATCAGCGCGTAGTAGAGCGGCGGGTGGAAGAACGACCACCCGGAGGTCGGACGCGGCACGCTCCAAGTCTCGCTCATGTACCAGATGTAGGTGAAGTGGCCGAAGCCGTCGTATCCGCGCAGCGGGGAAAACGCGAAGGCGTTTTGTATCCGGACCGCTGCGGCGACGGCGACCATCACTATGGCGATGATCACAAAAGTGCGTCGGCTCATCAGGCCCGCGCCTCCTTGCGTGCGATCACGCGCAGCACGCCACCTTGGCCGGCGAGCGCGGCCACGAGCGAGATCGCGGCGGCGACCAGCCCTACGGGTGCGAGCAGCGCGAAGCTCAGCATGGTGTCGCGCCTGCTGCGGCCGGTCGGCCTACCGATTAGGAGCCGGAAAAGGTGATTTGGGTTGGTGCAGAGCCGATTAAGCACGCTCTGGGTGAGACCGAAGGTGTCGTACTCGAGGGAGAAGGTGTGCCAGCGCTCGGGCGTGAAGCCGGAGCGCGCGAGCAGGGCCGCGAGCGAGGTGCGGTCGAAGTGGAGGAGGTGGCGCGGCACGTCCATGTGGTGCCAGTGGGCGCGACCGAGACGGGCTTGCCAGCTTCCGAAGTTCGGCACCTCGACGAGCAGGCGGCCGCCGGGCTTCAAGAGCCGCGCCACCTGGCGCAGGCTCTCGCGCGGCTCCGGCAGGTGCTCGAGCACGTGCCAGAGTGTCACGAAGTCAAACGCGCCGTCGGGAAGCGTCGTTATCTCGTCCGGCGTCACCACCTCGATCCCGAGTGTCTCGCGCAGCCGCATGACTAGCGAGTTGGCCTGCTCTATGCCGCTCACCGTCCAGCCCTTGCGCCGGCAGGCGAGGATGAAGTCACCGCGCCCGCACCCGATGTCGAGGAGCCGGGCGCCGCCCGCAACCGGGCCGAGGGCGCGGACGCGAAGATCGGCCAGAAAATCCTTGAAGATAGGATGGCGCGCGCCGTAGTAATCGTCGGGGTAATAGCGCTCGAGTTGCCCGGGCGCGGGACAGGGGTTCACATAGGCGAGCCGACACGCTTGGCAGCGCACCACCTCAAACACGTCGCTGGAGTATGAGTCCTCGGCGCTCAGCTCCGGCGTGTGGCGCGCGGAGCCGCACGCCGGACAGTCAGTCACGACGCGGGCCGTGCGGCCCCGCTGGTCAGAGGCGTCGTTGGGCAGCATGGGGGAAGCGTCTCATCCGTCTCATTGCAGACAGCCGACGCTCCTCAGCCAAGGACGGGTGCGTTCCTCTACTTGTACTTGAACGCTCCAGTCATAGATCACGGTTGGTATTCTTCCATTCTCCGTTTCACCGCGTGCAGCCCCTCGCGCGCGCCGACGAGGCGGGTCTTCAAGAGGGCCTGGGTGGACCGGTTGTCGACTCCCCCGCGCAGCGGCCGGCGCGCGGCCTGGCCTAGCTCCGCGGTCGAGACCGGTTGCAGGAAGTCGGGTGCCAACCCCAGGATCTCGGCGCCAAGGCGCGCGAACTCGATACGGGAGAGATAATCGGGACCGACCGGATGGACGACGCCGACGTGGTGTGAGAGCGCCAGCTCCTTCACCGCCTCGGCCAGGTTCTCGACCAAGGTCGGCGTGCCCCACTGGTCGGCGGGGATGAGCATACGCTCGCCGCGCCGTCCCTTGGCGATCAGACCCATGATGAAGTTCTTGCCGTCGGGATGGTAGCCGTACACGCCGCACAGGCGGGCGATCAGATGATCGGCGACCAGATCGCGCACGGCCTCCTCGGCCTCGAGCTTGTGGCGCCCGTAGACGCTGAGCGGCGCCGGCTCGGCGTCTGGCGGATAGGGTCCGGCCGCGCCGTCGAAGAGGTAGTCGGTCGAGAAGTACACGAAGCGGGCGCCGACCCGGGCGGCCGCGGCCGCCACGTTGCGGGTGCCGGCGACGTTCACCTGGTAGGACTCCTCGACCTCGGACTCGCAGCGGTCGACGTTCGGCTGGGCGGCGGGATGGATCACGAGCTTCGGCCGCAGGCGGTCGACGAGGTCGGACACCTGCCGGGCGTCAGTGATGTCGAGCGGCACCAGGCCCTCGCGTGGCGAGCGGTGGTAGGTGCCGGCCGCCTCGGCTCCGAACACCCTCATGAGCTCGCCGCCGACGAACCCGGAGGCGCCTACTACGAGAACGCTCATGCTCCGGCCGCCCTTCCGTCCGACCAGCGCAGCTCGGGGGTGAGCCGGGCGGTGTCGAGCAAGTACTTCAGCTGAGCAAGACGCACCAGGTGGCGACCCTCGAAGAGCGGCCGATCTAACTTGGCGCGTACGAACGCGTCATGGATCTCGCGTGCGCCATCGTTCAGGTTCCACGCAGGCCGAAACTCGGGCAGCTCTCGCTTGATCTTGCCGAAGTCGACGCGGTAGCTGCGCTTGTCGGGCTCGCCGCTGCCGGCGTACACGACCTCGGAGCCGGGAACGACGCGGGCGACCACCTCGGCGATGTCGCGCACCTGGTAGTTGTCCTCGTCGCGGCCGACGTTGAAGGCCGCGTTGTGTACGCGCTCGCGCGCCACCTCGATCACGGCGACCATCGCGGCGGCGATGTCGCGCACGTGCACGACCGGCCGCCAGGGGGTTCCATCGCTCATTATCCGGATCTGCCCGGTCGTCACCGCCCAACCGACGAAGTTGTTGACCACCAGGTCGGCGCGCATGCGCGGCGAGATGCCGTATGCCGTCGCGTTGCGCATGAAAGTCGGTGAGAAGTCGGCGCCGGCGAGCGCGGCGATGTCGCGTTCCGCCTCGACCTTGGAGATGGCGTACGCCGACACCGGGTTGAAGGCGGCGGTCTCGTCGAGCGCGCCGTCTCCGGCAGCGCCGTACGTGCTGCACGACGAGGAGAAGACGAAGCGCTTGACACCGGCCCGGTGCGCCAGCTCGGCGAGCCTGACCGAACCCCGGTGGTTGATCTCGGCGGTCAAGCGCGCGTCGAGCTGTCCCATCGGATCGTTGGAGAGCGCTGCTAGATGGATCACCGCGTCTGCGTCCGCGATGTCCGCCTCGCCGAGATCGCGCACGTCGCGCCGCCTCTCGCGGGCGGCAGGTTCGCTCGGCAGGAACGCGTAGTCGCTGAAGAAACCGGTGTCGAGGCCGTGTGCCTGGTGACCGCGCGCGCGCAGCATCGGGCAGAGGACGGAGCCGATGTAGCCCTGGTGCCCGGTGACGAGAACC
>Ga0214473_10002764_pt1 | contig 21481 bp, 20 predicted proteins | sample RVTome_7_FD_203509 | JGI IMG/M metagenome (GOLD analysis project Ga0214473, IMG submission 203509) | Soil microbial communities from uranium-contaminated site in the Upper Colorado River Basin, Wyoming, United States - RVT98D197 | ecosystem: Environmental > Terrestrial > Soil > Contaminated >... | reverse complement strand
ACCGAATTGAGTTGGACACGATGATCTCGGCGGCTGGGTTGGTGCTCTCGAGCGGGTGGGCCTCGGCCACACATCGGGATTCCGGCACTGCGTGGCGAATTCCGGCTGCCTGGCGGGCTGCAGTCGTGAATGACCAGATTGCCGAGTGGCAGGTTTACGCCGACAACAAACCCGTATACGAAATCCTGGGCAATTGAGCGGCCAGGGAGACAGCTGACACTGTCGTCCACCGACGTGGGTGACAGTCACCGGTGTCGAGTGAGCTTCAGGGATCCGAAGCAGACGCTCCACACGCCGCCGCGACCAGGCGACGCCATAAGCGCTCGCGCAGGCCGCGCGGCGCAGCGAGATCCATGCGCGCGAGCAGCGGTTGCAGTGACGGATCCCGCGGCATCGGCCCCAATAGCCGCGCGAAGAGCGCAAGCCGTCCCGGCCAGGACTCGGCGCGCGCCTTCATGCGCCTGAGCGCCCTGCCGAGCGTGATTTCCTCTGCGGTCAGGTCGCTGCCGAATGGCAGCTCACCGAACAGGCCCGCCGTGCGATGCGGCGCGAGCGCGCGCTCGAGCACCCCGGGCAAGTTGTTGCGGTGTTGATCGCGGATCCGGTGACCCGCCGGCAGCTTGCCGGCGCGCTGCGCCTCGGCAAGGAGCGTGGGCTGGAAACGCGAATCGGCGATATCGAGCATGGCAGCCGCCACCTCGGCATCGCTGCGCCCACGCAGGTCGGCGACGCCGTACTCGGTGATGCAGACATCGCGCAGGTGCCGCGGGATCGTCACGTGGCCGTAACTGAACCGGATATTCGACTCGAGCCGTCCGCCGCTTGCGCGCGTCGCGCGCACGGCGATCAGCGAGCGGCCCTCGGGCAGGGCGTGCGCCTGCGCGACGAAGTTGTACTGGCCGCCGACGCCGCTGACGACGCGACCGTCCGCAAGGCCGTCGGAGACGACGGCGCCGCCGAGCGTCACCATCATGGCGGTGTTGATGTAACGCGCATGCCGGCGCTGCGTAATCTTGAGTTCCCAGTCGGGGCCGGCGATATCGTTGGTGAAGCTCACGGGCATCATCTGGAACAGCGCGCGCTCGGCATCCGGCATGGCGCGCAACTCCTCGTAGAAAGCGCGCGGTCCCAGCAGGAACGCGCCATGCAACAGCGCGCCGGGTCCGGCCGACGGTGGTGGCGGCAAGCCTGCGTCCACGCGCTTTTGCAGCGCGGCGTCGGGCCAGACGCGCCGCTTCAGGATCCCGGCGTGGTACAGGTCCAGGAATCCGCCCACGAACATCTCGGTCGCCGCATACAATCCCCGCTCAAACGGCGCGTCGCCGCCGATCGCGATGCGCTCGGCCTCGAATCGTGGGCCGATGCCGGTGTCGCCAAGCGCCTGCCGCCACAAGCCGTTCTGCCCATGACGCAGCATCAGCGCGCAGACGATGGCGTCGCCGAGCTCGCCGATGCCGATCTGCAGCGTGCCGCCGTCCCGCACCAGCATGCTGGCGCCAAGCGCAATCATGTGTTCGGCGGTCGAGAGCGGCAGGTTGGGCGGGCTGAACGGCTCGTGGTAGCCGCGCGGGTCGTCGACGATGAAGTCGAAAATGGATTCCGGCACGATCGCTGCGCCGAACATGAATGGCATCCGGTCGTTGACCTGGCCGATGATGGTGACCGGCGATCCCGTGCGGCGCCGCGCATCGAGCAGCGGCAACAGGTCTATGGTGACATCGGGATTCGAGCCGAGGCTGACGCTGCCGTCACTCGCACGGCGCGCGATCTGCTGCGCAATGACATTGGCGCCCGCAGCATCCACCGCGCGGGCAACGTGCGTGTAGTTGATGCTCGAATAGGACTGCTGCGCCAGCGGCGACGACAGATAGGCGCCGGGCTCCATGTAGAACTCATGGACCTCGATGTTTCCCGGCAGGGCGCTGGCGGCGAGCGGCCCGGCCCAGGCAGGATCGGGCATGTTGCCGAAGACGCGCGCGGCCATCGGTTCGACGAGCCGCCGCTCGAGCTCGCTGTGGAAGCGCAGCGGCCGCAGTGTCAGGCCGGTCAGGATGGAAAGATTGATCGAGGGATCCGCGACGGCGCGGCGGTAGAACTCGTTGACGAGCGCCACGGGCTTTCCGATCGCGATCGGCGCACACAGCACGACGCGCTTGCCGACGCGCGCCAGCGTTTGCTCCACGCAACTTGCCACGTCGGCGAATATCCGCGGCTGGCCGGCATCCATCGGGCAAACTGTAGCGCAATTGCCCACCCGTGCGGCCGCTCGTATAGTCGCGCAACTCCGGGGAATTCATGGTCGAAAACTTGCAAACGCCGGTCCTGTCGGAACCGCCCGTGGAGCTCGGCCTCGGGCTCGACAAGGGCGAAATCGCGCGCCGCTTCCGCGCGACCGGACGTGTGCACATCCCCGGCATCCTGACGGAGGCGGCGGCAGCGCGGACCTACCATTGCCTCGCGAAAGAATTGCCCTGGCGGCTGGTGCTGCTCGGCGATTCCGGACCGCGCAACCTGGCGGTCGCCGACTCTGCGCAGCTACCGGTCCCGGAACGGGAACAACTGGAGTTGGGGGTCCTGCACCGCGCGCAGCGCGGCTTCCAGTACGTCTACAACAGCTTTCCAGTCTTCGAATGCCATCGCGACGGCATCCTGATGGACCGCTACGTGATGCGCGTTTACGAGTTCCTGAACTCGCCTCAATTCATCGGTTTCGTCCGCGAGGTGACGGGCATCGCGACCATCGACTACGCCGACGCCCAGGCAACGCTTTACCGCCCGGGTCATTTCCTGACACGTCATGACGATGCGGCCGAGGGAAAGTGCCGCCAGGTTGCCTATGTGCTCAACTTCACGCCCGAATGGCGCGCCGAGTGGGGCGGCCTGCTGGCCTTCATCGGGCCCGACGGCCATGTCTCGGAGGCGTGGACACCCGCCATGAATGCGCTGAACCTGTTCCGTGTGCCGGCGCTGCACGCCGTCACCGAGGTTGCGTCCTTTGCGGGTGCGGGGCGTTACAGCATCACGGGCTGGCTGCGGCAGGCTCCCGCTGCAGCTTGAGTTCGAAGGCGACATCCACCGGATTGCCGACCCAGGTCGTTGATGCCCAGTCGCCCTGGCCGACGCCGAACTCGAGGCGTCGCAGCGTGGCACCACCTTTCATGATGAATTCTCCCTGCTTAGGCTTCAGCTCGAAGCGCACCGCCACGGGCTGCGTCACGCCGCGCAAGCTGAGCGAGCCTGCCGCGATCCAGCCCTTGCCGTCGCGCTGCAGCCCGACGGCGTGATACGCGGCTTCGGGGAAGCGTTGCACCCAGAAAAAATCGCGTCCGTGCAGCACCTCGTCGCGATCGGCGTCGGCCGTGTCGGCGGATCGGGTTGCAATCGTGACGTCGAGGCGTGCGTTCGCCGGGTCCCTGGGATCGAAATCGAGCCGGACACTGAATTCGCCGAAGTGGCCTGAAAAGCGCGCCCCGGCCTGGGTCGCGACGAAACGCAGCGTCCCCGAATGCTGATTGGCCAGCCAGGTGTCGGCTGCCGCCGAGGCGCTGGCCAGCAACGCCATCAGCATGGCGCAAACGCGCAACGTCAGCGACGGTCCCACGGCAACATCCGGAACATCAGGCCGTCGCGGTCGAGGAACTGGTGCTTCAATGCCGCCGCCACATGCAGGCTGGCGAGCGCGATGAGGACCTTTGACAGCGCCTCGTGTACCTCGTGCAGGGCCTCCTTCAGGCCGGGATCCGGCGCGACCAGGTCAGGGAGCTGCGCGAAGCCGAACCAGCTGACCGGGTAATTGGACGCCGAGGACATCAGCCAGCCGGTCAGCGGCATTGCGAACAGGAGCGCGTAAAGCGAGGTGTGCGAAACCCGGGTCGCAATGACCTGCCAGCGTGGCATCGCCAGCAGTGGCGGAGGATGGTCGAAGAGTCGCCACGCGAGGCGCAACAAGGCGAGCGAAAGGATCGTGATGCCGACGGACTTGTGCCGTGCCAAAGTGACCAGCTTTTCGAGACCGTTTGGCAGGTCCTCTGCGATCATGCCCAGCGTGAACTGGGTGATGAGGAGCCCGACGATCACCCAGTGCAGTGCCTGGGCGACCGAGCCATACCGATCCGGGGTGTTTCGTGCGGGCATCGACTGTTGGAGAATAACCGAATGCGCAAGTTCCTGATCGTTCTGGCGGTGCTGCTCGGTGGCTGCGCCCTGCCGCCCAAGGTGCCGCCACCGGCGGCGCCGGCGGCCCCGGTCGCGATGCCGTCCGGGCCGTATCAGGGCTATGAAGTCGTCTCATCGCGGGTCGAGATTCGCGTGTACCGGGACGGCCCGATGGCGCAGCTCGGGCACAATCACTTGATCACCTCGGATGCGCTCACCGGCAGCATCCAGCTGCGCGAGCCGGTCCGTGACAGCAGTTTCACGCTGGAATTGCCGCTGGCCTCGCTGGTCGTGGACGATCCGGCGGCCCGGTCATTGGCTGGCTCCGAATTCGCGAAAGCGGTGCCACAGGCCGACCGCGATGCCACGCGGCGAAACATGCTGGGAACGGCACTGCTGGACGCCGCGCGCCAGCCGGTATTGCGCCTGACCGCAGAGAGCCTTGAAGACGCGCCGCAGGAATACCTGGCGCGGGTCAGGGTGGGCATTCGCGCAGAAGAGCGAATCATCGGCGTGCCACTGTCGGTACAGATCGATGGCGATCGGCTCAGCGTGCATGCGAGCTTCAAGCTCCATCATGCGGATCTCGGACTCACGCCCTTTACCGTGGCGCTCGGCGCCCTGCGTGTGCGCGATGATTTCGACGTGGACTGCCGCCTCGAAGCGCAGCGCACCCAGCCTTAACGGCCCGCGTCGATCTCGTTCAGCAACGCCTTCGCGTCGTAAACCTTTTCGAGCGCAGTCCGGATGTAGGCCGGGTGCACGCCGATCGACCGGTTCATCCGCTCGTCGAACCAGTAGCTGCCCGAGATCGAGTGGATGTTGCCATCGAAGGCGAGGCCGACGATCTCGCCGGCCGCACTCAGCATCGGGCTGCCGGAATTGCCGCCAAGGATGTCGTTGTTGGTCGTGAAGTTCACCGGTGTCGTCATGTCCAGGCGGTCCCTCGCGGCCAGCCAGCGATCCGGGATCCGGAACGGCGCCTGGCCGGTGGCGCGCTCGAAGGCGCGACCGAGCTCGGTCCATGGCCGCACATCCTCGCTCTTTTCCTTCCAGCCCATCATCGCGCCGTAAGACAGGCGCAGCGTAAAGGTCGCATCCGGATAGATTCTGGTGCCGAAGACGGCGAAGCGCGCTTTCGCGATGGCTTCCTGGCCGCGCTGGACGGGACCTTCGACCTGCTCCTCGTAGCGCTTGCGCAACTCGCGCGCGGTGGGATCGACGGCTGCGGCGAGCCGGATCATCGGATCCTGGCTCGCGTCGATGGCGGCCTGGCCGCCTTCATACAGCGCGATGCGTGCCGCCGGGTCTGCGAGCGCGCTCTGGCGGATGAGCCTGTTTGCCAGCGCATCCGGTGAGTCGTTGCCGAACACCCTGCGCACCAGCGGATCGTCCGGGCCCAGCCACTCGCGCATGCGCTCGAGGGCGAACGACAGCCGCAGGACCTCGAAGTCCGGATAAATCGGTGTCGCGGCCTGCAGGTTTTGCTGCAACGCCGGCAGCCGCGCCTCGGTGTACTCCGCGAACCGCGATTCGTTGGACTTGGAACGCTCCTCCGCTGCGCGCACCAGGTCGCGCGCATAAGGGAACAGCGTGCTGTTGAAGCCGGCGCCACCCTCGATGAAGGTGTAAGGCACCAGCATGTCGCGCCAGGTGCGCTGCGCGACTTCGATGTCCTGCCAGGCGCTTGCCGATGATGCGAGCTCGGGATTCGCTGCGACCGCGTCGCGCAGCGATTTTTCGCTGGCGCCTACCGAAGCGAGCAAGGCGGGATCCAGCAGTGCATCGAACTGCTTGCGACGCACCTTGATCGAGTTTTCGATGATATTCAGGTATGCCTCCGAAGTCCGATGCGCCTCGGGACCGGTCTTCGCGTACTGCAGCATCCGGCCACGCAGTTCGGAGAAGCGTTGTAGCCAGAACGGCATGAAAGTCGTGCGCTGCGTTTCGAGCTGGGCGGCGGTCAGCAAGCGGTCCGAATTGCCGGGGTGGCCGGAGACGAAAACCGGATCGCCGGGATCGGCGCCGTCCCAGTCGAAGCGCAGGTGATTCGGCGTCTTCGCCGGCTTGCCGTCCTCGTAGGCACGCAGGATGGACATGTCCAGGCACCAGCGCGGGAACTGGAAGTTGTCCGGATCGCCGCCGAAAGCCGCGATGTCGCGATCCGGCACGAACACCAGGCGCACGTCTTCATAGCGCTTGTACTTGTAGAGCCAGTACTGTCCGCCCTGGTAGAGCGTCACGCGCTCGCACTTGAGCGGGCCGCCTTTCGATTTCGTCGAACTTTCCTCGCAGGTCTGCTCGAGTCCGGTCAGGACCTTGCGCCTCGCGGCGACGACCGCATCGGCAGCGAGGCCGGCGGTGGCAGCGGCGACCTTCGCCGTCACGTCCTCGGTGCCGACCAGCACCGACACGGCATCTTCCTGGCAGCGCGGTTCCTGCTTGCGGTCCGTCGCCAGGAATCCCGAGGCGACGAGGTCATGCTCGGCGGTCGAGTTCTGTGCGACACAATCCTCGGCGCAGTGGTGATTCGTCAGAATCAGGCCTTCGGCCGATATGAATGAGCCGGTGCAGCCGGTCTCGAGCCGGACCGTGGCGCCGCGCACCCGGTTGAGCCAGGCGTCGTCCAGTGTCACCCCATATCTGGAATCGACCGTGGCGCGCGGCGGGTTGTCGAATGTCCACATGCCCTCGTCGGCCAGGGCGGACAGGGGCAACATCGCGGCCATCGCCGCAATCGAAAGACGCTTCATCTGGAGCTCCCGTGGTGTTGAATGGCTGCCGGCCAGCGGCGATACACCCATGTTACCTGCTGGCCCATGGGCCCGGACAGGGCGACCCTCGGGCCGGCGCGTCAGATGGGCCCTTCATCGTGTCCCGATGCCCCGGGAGGCGGCCGGCCCGTGGGCCGATGGGAGGGTCCGTGGCCGGCGAATCCGGCCAGCGCCAGCAACGCGTGCAACAATACTTTCATGGACGGGAATCCAGCTGGCCAGTCCGCCGCCCTGTATCAGCTTGCTCGCAACCTGCATCTGCTTTTCGTCGCGCTATCGATTGGTCTGTTCATGTTCCGCGGGGCACTGATGGTCGTGGAGTCCGCGCTGCTCGCGTCGAAAGTGCTGCGGATCCTGCCGCATGTCATCGACACGCTGTTGCTGGCGAGCGCCGTCTGGCTGGTCGTGATGCTGCGCGAGTATCCGTTCGTGCACGGCTGGGTCACCGCCAAGGTGCTGGGTGTCGTCGTCTACATCGTGCTTGGCAGCATCGCGCTGCGGCGCGGCAGCACCCGTCGCATGCGGCTTGCGGCGCTCGCTGGCGCGCTCGCCACGATCGCCTACATCATCAGCGTCGCGCGCTTTCACGACCCGTTCGCCTGGCTGGCCTGAAGCGTCAATCCGCGGTAACGAGCAGGAGCTGCGTGCCCTCCGGCGCGACCAGCAATGCGTGACGCGCAGGATCCAGCCTGGCTGGCAGCCTGCGCGCGAACTCGATGCCCGTGTCCTCGAGTGCGCGGACACGCGAGGTCATGCCGGCATCGGTGAACACAAGGGCAGGCCGGCCGAGCGCTTCTGAGCGGACCAGCGCGACATTGAGCGAATCGCTGGTCAGGCCGATGTGTGGATACGGATCCTCACCTTCCTCGACGGGTGCAAATCCGAGCCTCTCCCAGAAGTGCTTGGCCGTCTTGACGTCGTCCACCGGAAACGCGATTTCCTCGAACCAGCCGAGCCGCGAAGTTGCCCCGGGCGCGCGTTGAGACGGGGAGAAAGTGCGCGCCTCGAGAAGCCGCAGCAGATGGCCGCCGGGCGTCTCGAATGTCACTTCGTTGAACACGTCGCTGCCCAGCCTGCGAGTGAGGAACTCAACGCCGAGGCCCTCGAGCGCATCGACGTGCTCGAACAGTTCCGGCAGCACGAATGACAGCAACGGCGATTGCGGCAATTCCTGCTGGTGCAGGCCGATGGACAGGCGGCCCTCGGTGACGACGGCGTATGGGTAGGACCAGGCCTCGCCAGTCGTGACCTGCTCGAATCCCAGGCGTTCGTAGAAACCGAGCGACGCCAGGATGTCCGGCGCATGGACGCTGACCTCAAGGAAGCGCCCGATCATGATGCGGCCCGCAGCGCGTCGCGCGAAAATGCGCCGGCGGCGATCTGCGCAAGGCATTCGACATGGCCCGGGTCGTCGTTGAGCGCCGGGACGTAATCGAAAGAGGCTCCGCCCGCCGCGAGGAAGCTTGCGCGGCCACGGATCGCGATTTCCTCGAGCGTCTCCAGGCAGTCCACGGCGAAGCCCGGGCAGCAGACGACGACGCGCCGCGTGTCCCAAGTCGCCAGCGCGCGCAACCGGTCCTCGGTGTAGGGTTTGAGCCAGCGCGCGCGTCCCACGCGCGACTGAAACGCGACCGACCAGGCGTCCGCGGGCAGCGCCAGCCAGGTCGCCGCGAGCCGCGCGGTCACCTGGCATTGCTCGTGATAAGGGTCGCCCGCGTCGACATAGCGTTGTGGCAGGCCGTGGAACGAAAACAGCAGATGAACCCCGGCCGCGAAATCAGCGATCCGGCCGGAGAGGGACTCCACGAGCGCCGCAATGTAGCCCGCGTCGGCGTGGTAGTCGTCGATGCGCAGGATCCTGGGCTGCCAGTCGAGGCCCCTGAGCGCGGCCTCCACGCGGTCGAGGACCGGTGCGGTCGTCGTTGCCGAGTACTGCGGGTACAGCGGCAGCACCAGGAGCCTCCGCACGTCGCGCGCGCGCAATTCACCGAGCGCCGCGGCAATCGACGGATTCCCGTAGGTCATTCCGGTCGCGACCGGCACCGGTGTGGGCAAGAGAGACGCGAGCCGTCGCTCCAGCGCGCCTGCGAGCGCTTGCGTGTTGACGAGGAGTGGCGAGCCTGACGCAGTCCAGATCTCGCGGTAGGCGCGGGCGCTCCGCTGCGGGCGGATGCGGAGTATCACGCCGTGGAGAATCGGCAGCCACAGCGCACGCGGCAAGTCGACAACGCGCCGATCTGACAGGAACTCCGCGAGAAAGCGCTTCACGGCCGCCGGTGTCGGTGCATCCGGCGTGCCCAGGTTGGCCACGAGCACGCCGAGTCGGCCGGACGTGTCGTGCCGGTCGTCGCGCTGGTCGATGGTGCTCGGCATGTGGCGCTGTCCTTGCGGCTGCGCCGACACGATACCGTAAGCCCTGTCGCCCGCGAAGCGTGGCGAGCATCGAAAAAAAAGCGGCCGGGAATTGGCTTCCCGGCCGCTACATCGAGGCTTAACGCCTTAGAAGCTGACGCGCACGCCGGCCATGATGGTCGAGAGTTCACCAATATCCTGGTACTCGACAGCCGCCGCCCAGCGCTTGTTGAAGTGATAACGCGCGGCCAATTCCGCGCCCGTGTCGTCGCTGCCGCCACCGAAGTCTTGGTAGATCACACCGGCTTCGAGTTGGACGTATTCGCCGACCTGGCCGCGCACGCCAGCGGCAACCAGGTAGCCGTCATCGTCGAAACTGCCGCCTCCCGTTCCGCTGACGCTGGCCTCGACCTTGGTCCAGCCGGCCCGACCGACTAGATCAACGGTGTCCGACATTGCGTAATGGCCGCCGAGTCCGACCGCGTACTGATCGACATCGATGTTAGCGACTTCCTGGGCGGAATATTCCGTAAACAGGAAGAAGTTCTCGGCGAAGCCGATGGCACCGCGCGTGCCGAAGCCGTCGGCGTGCGAACTGACGCCATCGATATCGGTTTCCAGATAGCCGAGCTGGAAGTACCGGTAACTCATATCGTCCGCATGAGCCAGAACCGGCATGGCCGCAAGCATCAAGCTGGCAGTCACTGCATTCAGGATCTTCATAGTCTAATTTCCTATATGAATGAGGGGGTTACGATCGCACCTGAACACCCTAGGCGGGGTAGTCCGAAACCTGCGGGGAGGGGTTCCCGCAAGTTCCGCGCGCAGGATACAGACCCCTGCGGTAGGGTCAAGTTCCACCCTTTGCAAACGGGCATAACGTGGGCGCCAAAGCGCGCTTGCGAGTGGGCAGCTACTGCACCCCGCCGACGCAGATGTATTTCAGCTCGGTGTATTCGAGGATGCCGTACTTCGAGCCCTCGCGGCCGGTGCCCGATTCCTTGACGCCGCCGAAGGGCGCGACTTCGGTCGAGATGATGCCGGTGTTGAGTCCGATGATGCCGTACTCGAGCGCTTCCGATACGCGCCAGGAGCGCGCGAGGTCGCGCGTATAGAGATAGGCGGCGAGCCCGAACTCGGTGTCGTTCGCCATCGTGACAGCCTGCGCCTCGGTGTCGAAGCGAAAGAGCGGCGCGACGGGACCGAAGGTCTCTTCCCTCGCCATCATCATCGCGGGTGTGACGCCCGTCAGCACCGTCGGCTCGTAGAAAGTGCCGCCGAGCGCGTGACGGCGGCCACCGGTCACTACTTTCGCTCCCTTCCCGAGCGCATCCGCAATGTGTTCCTCGACCTTGGCCAATGCAGCGGCGTCGATCAGCGGTCCCTGGTCGGTCTCGCCCGCAAGACCGTCGCCGACGCGGAGTTTCTTCACGGCCGCGACGAGTTTTGCGGTGAATGTATCGTAGACGCCCGCCTGCACCAGCAATCGGTTGGCACAGACGCAGGTCTGGCCAGTGTTGCGGTACTTGCTCGCGATCGCGCCTGCGACCGCGGCGTCGAGATCCGCATCGTCGAACACCATGAAGGGCGCATTGCCGCCGAGCTCCATCGAGACCTTCTTCATCGTGCGCGCGCACTGCGCCACCAGCAGCTTGCCGATCTCGGTCGAGCCAGTGAAGGAGAGCTTGCGCACGCGCGCGTCGCCGGTCAGCACGCCGCCGATCTCGCGCGCGGCGCCGGTGACGACATTGAAGACACCGGCTGGCAGCCCGGCACGCTGCCCAAGCTCGGCGAGTGCGAGCGCGGAGTAGGGCGTCTGCGTCGCCGGCTTGCAGACTGCCGTGCAACCGGCGGCGAGCGCGGGCGCCACTTTCCGCGTGATCATCGCGGCCGGGAAATTCCAGGGCGTGATCGCGGCGACGACTCCGACCGGCTGGCGCAATACCAGAATGCGCTTGTCGGCCTGGTGGCCGGGGATGATATCGCCATAGAGGCGTTTCGCTTCTTCGCCGAACCATTCGACGAAGGACGCCGCATAGGCGATCTCGCCGCGCGACTCGGCAAGCGGCTTGCCCTGTTCGGCGGTCATCAGCACCGCGAGGTCTTCGGCATTCGCCATGATGAGTTCGTACCAGCGACGCAGGACGATCGCGCGTTCTTTCGCAGTCTTCGCGGCCCAGGCCGGGAAAGCGGCGTGTGCGGCGGCGACGGCGGCTGTCGCCCCCGCCGCAGTGATCGATGGCACCGTGCCGATTTTTGCGCCGGTCGCGGGATTCGTGACCGGAATCGCCGCGCCGCCCGTGGCGTCAACCCAGACGCCATTGACGTGGCACTGCTGGCGGAACAGGGAGGAATCCTTCAGTTTCATCGTGCAGCCTTCACGACGCGCTGGTCGATGGCGCCGAAAATGGACCGGCCCCTGGCGTCCTGCATCTCGATGCGCACGCGATCGCCGAAGGCCAGAAATGGCGTCGACGGCTGGCCTTTCGCAAGCGTCTCGAGCATGCGCACTTCCGCGATGCAGGACGAACCCAGCGAGCGGTCGTAGTTCGACACCGTACCAGAGCCAATGATAGTCCCGGCGCCCAGGCGCCGCGTCCTGGTCACATGCTCGATCAGCTGGCCGAAATCGAAGGTCATGTCCACGCCGGCGTTCGCGCGCCCGAAAGGCCGGCCATTCACCTGCACCAGGAGCGGCAGGTGCAGCTTTGCACCGTCCCAGGCTTCGTCCAGTTCATCCGGCGTGACCGCGACCGGGGAGAACGCGGTGGCCGGCTTCGACTGGTAGAAGCCGAAGCCCTTACTGAGTTCCGCGGGTATCAGGTTCCGCAGCGACCAGTCGTTGACGAGGACCAGCAGCTTGATGTGTGCCCTTGCCGCCGGCGCGCTGGTGCCCATGGGCACGTCGTCGGTGATTACCGCGACTTCCGCTTCCAGGTCGATGCCCCATTCCGCGCTGGCGAAGGGTACGTCGCCGACCGGCGGCAGCAGCTCATCCGAACCGCCCTGATAAACGAGCGGGTCGGTCCAGAATGACTCGGGCATGGTCGCGCCGCGCGCCTTGCGCACCAGCTCCACGTGATTGACGTAGGCGCTGCCGTCGACCCAGTGAAAGGCGCGCGGCATCGGGGCGAGCGCGCGCGCGACATCGAATTCAAAGGCATCGGCTCCGCCCGATTCGAGCCCAAGGGCGAGCCTTGCGAGTTGCGGCGCGACGCGGTTCCAGTCGTCGAGCGCGGCCTGCATCGTGGGCGCGACGTCGGCGGCAAATGCGGCCCGTAACAAGTCGCGGCTCACCACTGCCAGCCGGCCATCGCGGCTGCCGTCCGCAAGCGTCGCGAGTTTCAACGGCCCGATCCCTTCCAGCTGTCGACGTAACCCGGCCACTCGACGGAGGCTGCGGCAGCACCGGTCTCGAGCGCGTCGCGCGTATCCACCATCACGGCGTACTCGTCGGTCGCGGGCTTGGTCTGCACCAGCATGCGTTCGAGTGCCTTTGGATGCGGGCCGTGGGTGAAGCCGCTGGGATGGAAGGTCACCATGCCGGGATGGATGTTGTCGCGGCTGAAGAATTCACCGGCGTGATAGAAGATGACTTCGTCGTAATCGTCGTTGTTGTGGAAGAAGGGCACTTTCAGCGCGCCCGGGTCGGACTCGAAGGGTCGCGGCGCGAAGGTGCAAACGACAAAACGATCGGCCAGGAAAGTCGTGTGCGCCGACGGCGGCAGGTGATAGCGGTGACTCATCAGCGGGCGGATATCGCGCACGTTGATGCGGCACACCGACAGGTCTCCATGCCAGCCGATGGCGTCCAGCGGGTTGTAGGGATAGGTCACGGTCGAAACCGCGCCGTAGCGCTTGACGGCGACCCGCCAGCGGCGCTCGTCCTGCTGCGCGAGGAAAGCCCCGTCGATTGCGGGCGTGTCCAGCATGGCGGGGTCGAAGATCGCGTGCGGCCCGACCAGGCCCTTGTCCGGCAGCATGTACGAAGCGTTGGTCGCCTCGATCAGCAGCGCGGCGACCGGCTCGGCGCAGTCGAGCCGCCACATTGTGCCGCGCGGCAGCATGATGTAGTCGCCGGCCTCGAAGTCCAGATGGCCAAAATCGCAGTAGAGCGCGCCGCGCCCGCGGTGCACGAACAGGAGTTCATCGCCGTCGGCGTTGCGCGCCAGGTGATCCATGCGCCCCGCCGCGCGCCAGAAGCGGATCCGGCAGTGGGCGTTGTGCAGCACGTCGCCCGCGGCCCAGGGACTCGCGGCCACCGCTTCGAGCCTGGTCAGGTCGAAGGCATGCGGCGCTAGCGGGCCCTCGAAGGACGACCAGCCGGTCGGCGGATGGCGGTGGTGGAAGAAGGCTGCGGGGCCGAAAAAGCCTTCCTTGCTCATCTCGCGCTCAAAGGTGCCGGGCGGCAGCTCGCAATGCGCCTGGCGCGAGGCCTTCCCTTCGACACGCGGATAGCCGATGTAGCGCTTCATCCGGTCAATTTAGTTTCAATTGCAACTATTCGCAAGCTGGCTGGTTTCAGCGCTCCATGATGGCCGTGACGCCCATGCCGCCCGCGGTACAGACCGAGATCAGCCCGCGGCCGGAGCCGCGTTGCGCCAGGAGTTTCGCAAGTGTCGCGACGATGCGCGCGCCGGTCGCCGCGAACGGATGGCCGATCGCGACCGAGCCACCCTTGACGTTGAGCTTCGCGCGGTCGATGGCGCCGAGCGGCGCCGGGAGTCCGAGCCGGTCGCGGCAGAACTGTGCCGACTGCCAGGCCTTCAGCGTGCACAGCACCTGCGCCGCGAAAGCCTCGTGGATCTCGTAAAAATCGAAGTCCTGCAAGCCGAGCCCTGCATCGGCCAGCATGCGCGGCACCGCATACGCGGGCGCCATCAGCAGGCCCTCGCCACCGACGAAATCGACTGCCGCGACCTTGCCGTATTTCAGCCAGGCAAGCACCGGCAGGCCGCGCGCGCGGGCCCATTCCTCGCTGCCCAGCAATACGGCCGCGGAGCCGTCGGTCATCGGCGTGCTGTTGCCCGCGGTCAGCGTGCCGTCTGCGGCGAAGGATGGCTTGAGCTTCGCGAGCTTCTCGAGGCTGGTGTCGGCGCGGACGTTGTTGTCGGCCTTGAGGCCGAGGTGGGGAACGACCAGGTCCGACATAAAGCCCTCGGCCCAGGCCTTGCTGGCCCGGCGATGGCTCTCGAAAGCGAGTTCGTCCTGCTCGCCGCGCGTGAGCTGCCAGGTACGCGCCATCTGCTCGCAATGCTGGCCCATGGACATGCCGGTGCGCGGCTCGTTGACGCCCGGGAGCACCGCCTTGAAATGGCGCGGCCGCAGGCCGAACCAGGGTTTGATGCGCTCGCCGAAGCTGCGTCCGCGAAAGCTCCGGAGCATCAGCTGCTGGTACTCGCGCGAAAACACGACCGGCGGGTCGCTGGCCATGTCCACGCCGGCCGCGATGCCGGCGTCGATCTGGCCGAGCGCGATCTTGTTGCCGATCAGGATCGCCGCCTCCAGGCTCGTGCCGCACGCGCGCTGCAGGTCGAGGCCCGGGGTCTCCGGCGACAGGCCGGAGCCGATCACCGACTCGCGCGCGAGGTTCCACTGGCTGGAATGCTTGGTCACGGCGCCGGCGATGACATCGCCGAGGCGCTCCCCGCGCAGCGCATAGCGATCGACGATGGCCGCGAGCGACGCGGTCAGCAATTCCTGGTTGCCGGCCGCGGCATAGGCGCCGTGCGCCCTGGCGAAGGGGATGCGGATGCCGCCGATGACGGCGACCCGCCTCAATTGCGATCCGACCAGCATGATGGTTCTCCGGTGAGCGCGTGGCGGTTGCTTGATCCAGTAGAATGCCAGCATCTACCCTTGCCCGCCACGGCGTGGCCATCCACCCGCCATGTCCGAACCCGGCAGCTTCCGTAGTACCTTTCCAGGCGACGCACGCGCGATCCTGAGGTTCGCGGGGCCGCTCTGCGTCAACAACCTGGTGCTGGCCGGCATGATGCTGACCAACACCATCATGGCCGGGCGGCTGGGGCCGGAGGCGCTGGCCGGCGTTGCGGTCGGCGGCAGCTATTACCAGATGTTCTGGCTGTTCGGGCTCGGCACCCTGATGTCCATCTCGCCGATCGTCGCGCATGCCTACGGCGCAGGGCGCGACCATGAGGTCGGCAGGCGCTTCCGGCAGGGCCTGTGGCTGTCGCAAATGCTGGCGGTGCCCCTGGTCGGTGGCTTGCTGTGCGTCGTGCCGGTGCTCGACTGGTTCGGCACCGATCCGCGTGCGATCCCGCACGCGGCGGGCTACGTCTATGCGATGTGCTTCGGCATGCCCGCGATGCTTGCGTTCCTGGCGCACCGCTACACCAGCGAGGGCATCGGCTGGACGCGGCCCGTGATGTTCACGGCCCTGATCGGCTTCACGGTGAATTTCACGGGCAACTGGCTGTTCACGCGCGGCAGCTTCGGCATTCCGTCGCTCGGCGCGACCGGATGCGGCATCGCGACCGCGATGGCGTACTGGTCGATGCTGGTGACGATGCATCTCTACCAGCGCCGCCATTCCGTCTATGCGCGCTTCGCGCTGTTCGAACGCTTCGAGCACCCGGATCCGCCGGCGCTGCGCGAGATCCTCGCACTCGGCCTGCCGATCTGCGGGTCGGTGGTCTCCGAAGGCGGGCTGTTCTCGGTCGCGGCGCTCTTGATGAGCACGCTCGGCACCGAAGTCGTCGCGGCGCACCAGGTCGCGATCAGCTACGGCGCGCTGATGTTCATGATCCCGTTGTCGCTGCATTCCGCGACCACGATCCACGTCGGCCACCAGGCGGGGCGCGGCGACGCCGCCGCCGCCCGCCTGGCGGGCTGGGCCGGCATCTCGATGTGCGCCATCGTGATGACCCTGTCGTCACTCGTGATCCTGGCCGCCCGGCATGGCATCGTAGCGGCCTACACGCCGGACCCGGAGGTCCGCGCGCTGGCGGCGACACTGTTGCTGTTCGTCGCGATCTTCCAGATCCCGGACGGCCTGCAGGTGGGCGCCGCGGGCGCGCTGCGCGGATTCAAGGACGCGAAAGTGCCGATGGCGCTCAACTTCGCGGCCTACTGGCTGATCGGCTTTCCGCTCGCCTGGTGGTTCGGCATCCGCATGGGCGCCGGCCCGGCGGGCATCTGGTCCGGCCTGATCGCGGGTCTTGTCGCCTGCGCGATCTTCCTGACCTGGCGTTACGACCGGACCTCGCGGCGCGCGCTCGCCGTTCAGAGCTCCAGCAGGTAATGCCGGTCGCAGCCGAAATGCTCCGTGTTGCCCAGCGGGCCGCACAGCGGCTTGAAGCCCATCCCGTCGTAGAGCTTCATGGCAGCGTCCATGCCGGTCAACGTCTCCAGGTAGCAGCGGCGAAATCCGCGCTTGCGCGCGGCATCGAGGCAACGCCGCAACATTTTTTCGCCAAGCCCGCGACCGCGGGCTTCGGGCAAGAAATACATCTTGCGCAGTTCGCAGACGTCGGTATCGGCGCCCGCGAGCGGCGCGATGCCAGCGCCGCCCAGCACGCGTCCGCGCTCCTCGACGACGAAGAAAGCCGCGTGCGGTTCCGGGTAGTGCGCGCTCATCGCATCCACTTCCGGGTCGTTGATCGCGAAGCCGGGCCCCTTGGCGCCGAAGCTGGTCATGACTTCGCGGATGATCGCGGCAATGGCCGGATCGTCCGCCGGCCGGATCGGCCGGATCAGCGGTTCAGTCGTCAAGCTCGGAATAGTAGCCATGGCTCAGCGTCTCGACATCGACCAGCAGGCCATCCTCGAACTTGAGACGCCGCATCAGCTTGTTTGGACCCAGGTTGTAGGTCCAGTACTCGATCGGGATCGGCACCAGCTCGTAGCTGGTGTAATACGGACGGCCTCGGTACCAGCGGACCGGCCGCTGCAGGATTTCGCGACGCTGAATGTCGGTGGGCGGTCCGCAGAGTGCGGCGACCTTGTCGATGCTGTCACCGTCGCTGACCAGCCGGGTGCCGCAGCGAAAGGAATCGGCCGCGGCTCCCTGGGCCCAGAGCGCCGTGATGGTCGTGGCGAGCAACGCCGTCATCGTCCTCATGATCCGAATGTGCCCCTGGGCGGGTGAACGCCGGCTGAAGGCCGAGCTGCCAGCATCAATGTACCGCCTGCCCCCCGCCTGGACCAAGGGGGCTCTGCTTCGCAGTGGGCCCCACTTCGTGGCAGGCTCGACTTGCGTTTGCCGGCGGCCGCAGAATGGCCCGACCGATGTCCGCCAAACGCCTGGATCGCCAGTTCGAACGCCGGCTCGCGGGCCTCGTCAATGCCCGCGAACGCGAGGTGCTGTCGGGCGGGCTGAAGGGCATCGAACGCGAAGCGCTTCGGGTCACGCCCGCGGGCCGGATCTCCCAGGCGCCGCACCCGCCGGCGCTCGGATCGGCGCTGACGCATCCCTACATCACGACCGACTACTCCGAAGCACTCGTCGAGCTGGTGACTCCCCCGTTCACCGCAGCCTGGGAGTTGCAACAATATCTCTGCGACATCCACCAGTTCGTCTATCGGCAAATCGGCGACGAATTGCTGTGGGTCACCAGCATGCCCTGTGTGCTGGGCGGCGATGCCGAAATCCCGATCGCGACATACGGCGGCTCGAACATCGGGCGCATGAAGCATGTCTATCGGGTCGGCCTCGGCCTGCGCTACGGGCGCGTGATGCAGGCGATCGCTGGCGTGCACTTCAATTACTCGTTCCCGCAGAAGCTGTGGCCGGTGTTGCAGGACGTCCGCGAATCGAGGCTGGGCGGGCAGCCGTTCATCGACGAATCGTATTTCGCGCTGCTGCGCAACTATCGCCGCTTCGGCTGGCTGGTGCTGTATCTGTTTGGCATTTCGCCGGCGGTCTGCCGTTCCTTCTTTGCCGGCCGTGAGCCTCCTGCGGAGCTGGTGCCGCACGGCAGGGGCACGCTGGTGGGGCCGCAGGCCACGTCGCTTCGGATGAGCGACCTCGGATACCGCAACAAGAGCCAGGCTGGCGTGCATGTCTCGGTCAATTCGCTGCAGGAATACGTCCGCGACCTGACGCACCTGATATCGACCCCGCATCCCGAGTACCAGGCCCACGGGGTCGAGGTCGACGGTGAATGGCGCCAGTTGAACGCCAACGTATTGCAGATCGAGAACGAGTATTACAGCTTCATCCGTCCCAAGCGCGTCGCGTATTCCGGTGAGCGCCCGACGCGCGCGCTGCTGCGTGGCGGTGTCCAGTACGTCGAAATGCGCTCGCTCGATATCGGCGCCTTCGACCCGGTCGGCGTCAACGAGCGCAAGCTGTGCTTCCTCGAGGCCTTCGCCGCGCTCTGCCTGTTGCGGGACAGCCCGCCGCTCACGAGCGAGGACTCGGCCCGCTACGAGGACAATCACGTGCTGGTTGCGAGCCGCGGGCGGGAGCCGGGCCTGGCGCTGTGGGTCGATTCGCGCCGGCGGCCGCTGGCCGACTGGGCGTCGGAGCTGCTGGACCAGATGCAGGGGATCTGTGAGCTTCTGGATGGCTCGGATGCGGCGAAGCCATACACCTCGGCGCTGGAATTGCAGCGCGGCAAGCTCGCGGACCCGGCGCGGCTGCCCTCGGCGCGGCTGCTGGCCGATCTGGAACGACAGGGGACGTCCTTCTTCGAGCTCGCACTTGGCATGTCCCGGCTGCACCGCGATTATTTTCGGGACCTGTACCCGCCAAACGAAGAACGCCTGGCCGAATTGCGCTCGCAAGCTGTTGAATCGCAAGCGCATCAGCAGGCGATCGAGGCCGCGGATGCCCTGGACTTCCGGGAGTTCGTCGCCCGCTATCTCGCCGGGACACTTGTTTAACATATTCCAAAAAATCATATGCTTACGCGCATGAGCGGGGAAATCCCCTGACGCAGCGTGAATCATGTCCGTATACTTTCTGGCGGCTGCCGCGCACCCTCTTGCCGGTGGCAGCCGCATCAGGGAGTTCATGGAAAGAGCACAGGATGGCTTCACCGCGCCCGTATCGGGTGACGGTTCGCTGATCGCGGCGAATGACGCCCTGATCGTCGAATGCGGCCCCGCACCCGGCTGGGATCCCTTCGAAGTCTGGCGCACGCGCGTCAGGGACGCGCGCGAACTGCGCCCCAAGCGCGGGGACAAAACCCCTTCCTGATGCGCCCGCCGGGCGCAGCCGGAATGGCCGGCTAGCGTATGTCCGAGGAGACCCTGCGTGTATCGCCGGTGGCGGAGCAGTTGCAGCGCGGCTTCGCCTGGTTGCGCTTCGGGCCCGATCTCGAGCCGTCATACCGGCAGGCACAATACCGGGAGAGCCTGACCTACCTGCGGCTGAATCTGGGCATTGCCCTGGTGGTCGTCGTGGTCGTCGTGCTGCTGAACCGCCTCGTTCTGCGCGACGAGAGTTCGCCACTGCTGGAACTCGCGCGCTACGTCGTGCTGCTGCCGGCAGTCGTGCTCGCGCTGACCGCAACTTTCCTGCGCGACGGCAGCCGCCTGTACCGCCCGCTGATTTCCATCCTGGCGCCGGTCGCCATGCTGGCCATCGTCGTGGTGGTGCTGGCGACCTGGCAGCAAGGCGAAGAGCGTCCGTTCACGGCGCTGATCCTGGCGACGATGTTCGTCTACTTCCTGGTCGGGCTGCCGTTTGTGACTGCCGTTGCGACCAACCTGATCGCCTGGGTCGCGTACCTGTACGGCGGGTTCATGCTGTCGATGCCCGTCGAGGCCCTGACTTACAACGCCGTGATGCTGCTGCTCGCGGTTGCAGTCGGTGCCGTGGTCGCCTACAGCATCGAGCACGCACGCCGGACCGTCTGGCTCGAATCGCGATTGCTCGACGAGGCGGCCCAGCGCGACGGCCTGACGGGGATCCACAACCGGCGCCGCCTGGACGAGCACCTGGCCAGTGTGTGGCCCCAGGGCGTGCGCGAGCATCGGCCGATCACGATGCTGCTGGCGGACATCGACCACTTCAAGGCCTTCAACGACCGTTACGGGCACCAGGCCGGCGACGCGGCGCTGAAGGCGGTTGCCGGCGTTCTGGCGAAGTTTGCGCGCCGGCCGCTGGATCTCGCGGCACGCTATGGAGGCGAGGAGTTCGCGATCCTGCTCTTCGACTCCACGCAGGATCATGCCACCCGGATCGCCGAACAACTGATGGAAGAAGTGCGCAAGCTCGGCATCCCGCATGAGGACTCGAGCGCGGCGCCGGTACTGACCATCAGCGTGGGTGTCGCCTGCGTGGTGCCGGTGGCAAGGCGGAGTTTCGCCGGGCTCGTGCAGCTGGCGGACCAGGCCCTGTATGCAGCCAAGGATGCGGGGCGCAACCAGCTGCACCTGCTGCAGGCCGAGTACGAACACATGAAGACCGGCTATTTCCGCCGGCACATGCTGACGGGTGAGGATCAGTAGATCGCGATCTCGCGCCGGCCGCGCGAATCGCGCGCGCCGCGGAACATGCCCTCGGTGTTGAACTCCATCGACAGCTCGCCGTCGCGGTCGACGACGATGACGCCGCCATCGCCGCCGATGTCCTTGAGCATTCCGTGCACCACATCGCGCGCTGCATCGGACGCCCGCGCGCCGGTGAGGCGGACCCGCGCGCAGATCTCGTGCGCGATGACCGCGCGGATGAAGTACTCGCCGCTGCCGGTGGCCGATACCGCGCAGGACGCGTTGTCGGCATAGGTGCCGGCGCCGATGATCGGCGAATCTCCGATCCGGCCCCAGCGCTTGTTGGTCGTGCCGCCGGTCGAGGTCGCCGCAGCCAGGTTTCCGTTGCGGTCGCGCGCGACGGCACCGACGGTGCCGAAGTATCCGATGTCCTCATCGGCTGCCGCGAGCTTGTCGTCGCGCTGCGCCTCCTCGAGCTGCCGCCAGCGCTTCTCGGTGTAGAAATAGCTGCCGGGCACCAGCACGACGCCCTGTTCCAGCGCGAACTCCTCGGCGCCTTCGCCGGTCAGCAGCACGTGGGAAGTCCGGTCCATGACCATGCGCGCGAGCTCGATGGGATTCCTGACATGACGCACGCCGGCAACGGCGCCGGCCTTGCGGGTGGCGCCGTCCATGATCGCGGCGTCGAGCTCGTTGATGCCGGCGTGGCTGAATACCGCGCCCTTGCCGGCATTGAAATACGGTGAATCCTCGAGGATGCGCACCGCCGCCACTGTCGCATCGAGGCTGGTCCCGCC
>Ga0214473_10002763_pt1 | contig 21482 bp, 10 predicted proteins | sample RVTome_7_FD_203509 | JGI IMG/M metagenome (GOLD analysis project Ga0214473, IMG submission 203509) | Soil microbial communities from uranium-contaminated site in the Upper Colorado River Basin, Wyoming, United States - RVT98D197 | ecosystem: Environmental > Terrestrial > Soil > Contaminated >... | reverse complement strand
AACGAGTGGAAGGGTGCCTGGAGGTTTCGCAGGCAGGTCCTGCGGCGGCGCCCGAGCTGCGCCGGGCGACGGTTGGAAGCGCCGAGGCAAACCGGGCGACGAGGCACCCGCCGGAGTCGGTCGGTGCCGTCTCCTGGGGCCATGCCGAGGCTGGACCTGGGGCGGCGCGGGCGTCGGGGGAGGACGTTGCCATGGCTGCGTCCCGGACACCAAGGAGCTTCGCTGAGGGGCGGCCTGTCGCCGGGAGCCCTGGAGGAGGGAATGGCGGCCGGACCGATGGCGCGCCCACCGCGACTCTGGAGGGTCTCGCGCCGTTGATCTCCGAAGACCGCTTGACCCGGCTTATCCATGACGGGCTGGACCTGCGGCCACTGCGGCCGACCCTAAACAACGTCCTGGCAGCGACGTCCAACGTCCACTGCTGTGCGGACGACGTGGCCCGTGCCGTAGCCCAGGATCAAGTCCTGTCGATTCGCCTGCTCAGGCTGGCCAACAGCTCCGCATACTCGCGGGGCCGGTCCGTCGATTGCCTGAAGGAGGCGATCCAACGCATCGGGATTCACGAGGTCCGCTCTCTGGTGACGACGCTGGCCCTTGCCGAGCAGTGTCAGGGCGGCCCGGGTTCCGGACTCGATCCGCGACTTTTCTGGGAACACTCGGTGGCCTGCGGGTTGGCTGCGTCGGCCCTCGCGAAACTACGTCGTTGTCCCGATGTTGACCAGTTCTTCCTGTGGGGCTTGCTGCACGACGTCGGGCGGGTGATTCTGTTGGAACGGGTGCCCGAGGAGTACGCCGAGGTCTGCGAAAGGGCGCAAGAGCTCGAACTTCCCCTGGAGGTGGTGGAGCCCCGGCTGCTGCATCTGGACCACTGCGACGTGCTTGACCACGTGCTGCGGCACTGGCAGTTTCCGACCGAGTTCATCACCCCGGTCGCCAGCCACCATCGATCCGTGGCGGGCATGCGGCGGCTTCGCCCGGCGGACGCCGATCGGGCCGCGACCATCGCCCTCGCCGATCGCATCGTTCACGCCCTGCTCCTGGGCAGCAGCGGGAATGACGCCCTCTATCCGCTTGAGCCGCTTCTCGATCATCTGGGGCTTTCAGGCAATGCGGTCGGTGCGATCCCCGACGACATCACCGAGGAGACCAAAAACCTCAAGTACGCCATGCTTGCTCGCGCTCATGAGGACGAATGGCCGAACGTGGCCGCCGATCTTCGTGCTTCGCTGGGTGTTCCGCTTCATCCGATGGTGGTAGGTCCGGGTACGGTCGTCAATCCATGCCAGATGCTGGCGAGCCGCCTGGCTGCCGGTCAGACGGACACGGCGCCCAATCTGGGGATCATCTGGATGGCGGATGCAAAGGCCGCGGACTCCCTCGTCGCCCGGTATGAACTCGTGGAGAATGAGGCCGGATGCGGGCCACTGCCGGTGTTGGCCGTCTGTGGGACCGGCAGGCTCCACGAAACCTGGTCTGGGCTACAACATCGACCGCATGTCGTGCTGCATTGCCCCGTTCGTATCCGGACTCTGGTAGGCTCGGTGCGCCACTTACTTAGCCTCTGAGCGGAGAGCCCGGTCGGGACTTTGCGACTGCAAGGAAATCGGCCGGACCGGGCGACCCGCTTGGTCGCCCGGTCCGGCCGGTCGAATGAACGCGATTCGCGGTCTTACCCGACGAACCGGGCTCCGCCGCTACGGGCACGGATCGCCGCAGCGCTCCGAGTAGGTCTGAGCGTACTGCCAGGCGAGGACGCACCACTGGATGTCGGCGAAGTTGACCACCCGGTTGGGCACGCACGGCTGCACGTCCGCCGCCACGTAGGTGGCCAACTCCAGTTGCCCCTGGAACCCCAGCACCTGAAGCTGGATGTCGGCGAAGTTCGCCGCCCCGTCGCAGTTCACGTCGCACCACGGACAGGTGCTGTCGCTGCCCGGGGCGGAGACGAAGCTGCCGCACTCCTCCACCACCTCGTAGGTGGCGTCCGGGGTCAAGGCCAATCCGGTGACGTACACCTTGCCCCTCACGCAGCTCTCATCCAACTGGCACGTGGCCAGCACACAGGTATCCCCGGGGTCACAGTCCGCCGCGTTCACGCAACCCGCCAACGAGTTCAGGCAGAAGCCCGGGCAGTCCTGGCCCGCCACGCTGCACGGACTCAAGAAGTCGTCGCACACCCCCCCGGGGCAGGCCGGGTCCACACACACCCCGCGGTCGCAGTCCGTGTCCACCGTGCAGGGGTCCACCGACTTGCTGCACCGCCGCAGCGAGGCGCCCCAGCCGTCCGGAGTCAGCACCTCCACATCGGCGGCCTCCACCAGGGCTCCCTCCAAGCCGTCGGGCAGCCCGTCGCCGTCGACATCGATGGGTTCCAACGTGCCGGGCAGGCAGGCATCGCCCGAGATCAGGCAGACCTCGCCGGCGAAGGGGCAGTCCGCGTCGATCAGGCAGGCCTCGCCGGACTGATTGCAGGCGTTGCACTCCGCGGTCGACCCGCAACGGATACCCGTCCCACCGCAACGAAACACCCCGCCCACGTACTTGTCCAGGCAGGGCCAGTCCGGCGAGGTCACGTGCAGAGCGATGGGCGGCACGTTCCCAGGCGGCTGCGCGGTGATGCCCAGCCATTTCGGCCCCTCCGCCTCGACGATGGGCGCCTCGGGAATGGGCGTGCCCACGCACAGCCCGCTCAAGCACGCGTCCTCTTTGGTGCAGATGTCCCCGTCGTCGCAGGCGGTGCCGGGCGCGACGAAGTTCGGGTCGCAGGCGCCTAGGCCGTCGCACTGATCCGGGTTGTCGCATTGGTCGCTGCTGGGGTCACCACACGCCAAGCCGAGCGGCTCAAAATTGCTCAGGCAGGTTCCGGTCCCATCGCAGGTATCCGGATTGTCGCACTGCGTGTTGCTCGTATCACCACAAGGGAAGCCATTGATCTCGAAGTTGTCCAAGCAGGTGCCGGCGCCGTTGCACGTATCTGGATTGTCGCAGCCGGTGTCGGCCGGACTACCGCAGCCGAAGCCGGGCGGTTCGAGGTTGTCGACACAGAGCCCGGCGCCGTCACAAGAATCCGGGTTATCGCAGTCGGTGTTCGTCGGATCGCCGCAGGTAAACCCCGACGGCTCGAAGTTGTCGGCGCAGACTCCAACTCCGTCGCAGGTATCCGGATTGTCGCATTGCGTGTTGCTCGGATCGCCACAGGGCGTCCCGACGAGCCTGGGCGGGTGCAGGCAGATGCCCCCGCCGCACTCGTCGAAGGTACATTCCGCCCCGTCGTCAGTACAAGCCAGCCCGTCCGGCTGATGGTTGGGATCGCAGGCGCCCAGCCCGTCGCAGATATCGGCGTTGTCGCAATCGGAGGTGCCGGGATTCCCGCAGGCCAGGCCGGCCGGCTCGAAGTTGTCCAGGCAAACGCCGGTTCCGTCGCAGGTGTCCGGGTTGTCGCACTGGGTGTTGCTGCCGTCGCCGCAGGGGACCCCGGAAACTTCAAGGTTGTCCAGACAGGCCCCGCCCCCATCGCAGGAGTCGGGGTTGTCGCAGTCCGTGTCCGCCGGATCACCGCAGGCGAACCCGATGGGCTCGTGGTTGTTCATGCACTCACCAGCCCCGTCACAGGAGTCGGGGTTGTCGCACTCCGTGTCGGTGGGATCCCCGCAAGCGAAACCGGACGCCTCGAAATTGTCCAGGCACATGCCCGTGCCGTCACAGGTGTCGGGGTTGTCGCACTGGGTGTTGCTACCGTCGCCGCAGGAGGTCCCGCTGGGTCGCGGCGGATGCAGGCAGAACCCGGCGGTGCACTCGTCGAAGGTACACTCGACGCCGTCGTCGGTGCACATGGTCGCGTCGGGCTGGTGATTCGGATCGCACGCGCCCGCCCCGTCGCAGATGTCCGCGTTATCGCAATCCGAAGTGCTCGGGTCTCCGCAGGACTGCCCCAGGGCCACGAAGTTCGACAGGCAGGTGCCGGCCCCATCGCAGGTGTCGGCGTTGTCGCACTCGGTGACGGTAGGATCGCCGCACGCCGTCCCCACCGCCTTCGCCGGGTGTGAGCATGCGCCGCCAAAGCACACGTCGTCGGTGCAGTCGTTGCCGTCGTCGAGGCACAGCTCGAAGTCCGACTTGTGGTTGATGTCGCACGCCCCGGTGCCGTCGCACGCGTCCGGGCTGTCGCAGTCGGTCTCGGTCGGGTCGCCGCAGGGGGTGCCCGCCGACGCGGGCGACCAGGAGGTGGCCGCCAACAGCGGGATGCACACCTCACACTCGTTGGCCGGGTTCGGCTCGCCGGGCGAGTAGCAGATCTCTTCAATGACGCACCCGTCCAGGGTGGTGATGTTCAGCACCAGGTCGCCAGCGTTGTCCTGGAACCCAGCCACGCGGATCCAGTAGGTCGCGCCGTCAGCGGCGCTGAAGGAGAGCGTGGAGAGGAGCCCCGTGCCGCCGTCGTCGTCGCAGGCGATCTCCGTCCCGCCGCAGGCGTCGTAGACGGACAGAACCGTGTCATTGAAGGGCAGGAACGCGCTGCCCTCGGTGTCCATCACCACCAGGCCGGTGCAGGTGGCCACGTAGAAGAACCAGATGTCGTTGTTGGAATCAAACTGGCAAAGGGCCTCCTCGTCGTCCGGGCCGCGGTTCTCGTTATTGCCGATGTTCGAGCCGTCGAAGACTTCCACGGCGTTGATGCAATCGTCGTTGCAATCCGGATCGACCGTCCCGGAGCAGACTCCGTTGGCGTCACAGGTGTCGATGCCGATACCCGGCTCGCCGGTGCCGGTGCAGGGATCGCCATCGTCACAGGGCGTGCCTGCCGCGACAAAGGCCCAGGTGAAGGGGTCGCCCGCAGCGTCGCAGAACTCGCAACTGTTCGCCGGATTGAATTCCCCATCGAGGTAACAGGCCCCGTCGATGAGGCAGTTGCCGGCGATGAGGATGTTGTCACAATCCTGAGCGGCCTCGTTGCAGCTATCCGCGGTGCAGGCCAGCCCATCGTCGCAGTCGACCCCGGAGCCGCCGGCACACTGCCCGCCGACGCACATGGCCCCCTGGTTGCAGAACGAACCGTCGTCGCAGTTCGTACCGTCCGGGGCATGGTTCGCCAGGCACGTGCCCGTGCCGTTGCAGGTGTCCGGATCGGTACAGACCGTATCGCTTTGGTCGCCGCAGGGCGTGCCGGCAGATACAAGGTTCGACACGCAGGTACCGGTGCCGTTGCAAGTGTCAGGATTGTTGCAGTCGGTCGCGGTCTGATTTCCGCAGGGCGTCCCCGCTGGAGATACCGGGTGTACGCAAACCCCCGACAGGCAGACGTCATCCCGACATTGATTGCCGTCGTCGGCACAAAGTGTGCCGTCAGGCTCCCGGTTGGGACTGCACGTACCGCTTCCGTTGCAGGAGTCCGGGTTGTCGCACTGGGTGTCACCGGGGCTGCCGCAAGGCGTGCCAGCCGGAATAAAGTTCGGCTCGCACGCTCCGGCACCGTCGCAGGTATCCGGCTCGTCGCACTGGTTGCCGACCTGGTTGCCGCACGGTATGCCCGCCCCAACCACGTTCGTCAAACATGTACCTGCCCCGTTGCAGGTGTCCGGGTTATCGCAGTCGGTATCGGTCTGATCGCCGCAGGCGGTGCCGGCGGGCACGATGTTCTGAAGGCAGACCCCACTGCCGTTGCACGAGTCCGCCCCATCGCAATCCGTCGACGCCGGATCCCCGCAGGCCGCGCCGGCGGGCTCGCGGTTCGCCTGGCAGGTACCGGTGCCGTCACACGAATCAGGATTATCGCACTCCGTATCAGTCGAGTCCCCGCACGCGGTGCCCACGGGCTTCAGCGGGTGGGCGCAGACACCGCTTGAGCACACGTCGTCCCGGCACTGGTTGCCGTCATCGGTGCAGGGCGTTCCGTCGGCCACGTGGTTCGCGTCGCACACCCCGGCGCCGTCACATTCGTCGCGGTTGTCGCATGCGCTCATGCCCGGGTTGCCGCACGGCGTGCCTGCGGCGATGGGATGGGGCTGGCAGGTGCCCGCCCCGTCGCAGGAATCCGGCTCATCGCACTGAGTGCCGATCGGATTGCCGCAGGGCAGCCCCGCCGGCTTCACGTTAGTCAGGCAGTTTCCGGCGCCGTCGCACGTGTCGGGGTCGTTACACTCGGAACTGGACGTGTCGCCGCAGGTCGCGCCGGCGGGTAGGATGTTGTCCTCACAGACGCCATTGCCGTCGCACGCGTCGGCCCCATTGCACTCCGTGTCCGTCGGATCGCCGCACGGCGTGCCTGGAGATGCCGGATTGGCCCGGCACACGCCGGCGCCGTCGCAGGTGTCCGGGTCGTCGCACTCCGTGTCGCCGGAACTCCCGCACGCCGTGCCGGAGGGGGCGAAGGTGTTCGCAGGACAGGTCGGGCTGTCGCCGGTGCAGAACTCGGCGGGGTTACACGCGCCAACCGCCGGCCGGCACACCATCGTCGGCAGTTCGAAGTTGGGCTGGCAGGTACCCGCCCCGTCACACGTGTCGGGGTTGTCGCAGGCCGTATTCGACGCGCTTCCGCAGGCCGTACCCGAGGCTTCTGGCGGGTTGGTGCAGACACCCTGGTCGCACACGTCGTCGGTGCATTCGTTGCCGTCGGCGCACTGCTCGTCGGTCGCGCACGCCAGCGTGATCGTCGCCGGCGTGAAAACCAAACCCTGAAGCCGCGTGCCGTCGCAATTGTTCAAAAAAGAGCTGTTGTTATCCGGATCGAAGCCGATCGTATAGGTCCCGGATGCGGCGACCGGCACGACCAGCCGCAGGGTCCCGAGGTAGTATTTCGACGAACCGTCGTCGGAAGCACAGATGCCTGGATTGGACACCGCCCCCCAAGCGTAGTTCGCGGTGCTGGTCGATACCGAGGCCTGCGACAGGATCCCCGCGAAGATGAACTCGGGGTTGTCCACGCAGAAGGGCGCGGTGCCCGGGCAGTCGGAGTTCGAACTACAGCGGTCCTGGGTCGGTACGAGCCCGACGCCGTCAAAAAAGTGACAGAGCTTGAGGGCCTGAAACGCCCCGTCGCCGGGCGTCGGCGTGGTCAGGGCCGACAGCGGGTCGCCTGCGCCGGAGCTATATCCCGCCGCATCCACTGTCGCCTGCGCCGTCCCAACCTGCGGGTCGCCGTTCTGGTCCGGGTCCCAGTTGGAGACGCGGACCTCCAGGGTCACGACCTGCCCACCGCCCTCGAGCACGATCTGGTTCCCGTTGATGGTGTGTGGCCCATCGGCATCCACCGGCAGCCACTCGATAGTGACGCCTGCGGCCGTCAAGCTCCTCATGCCGAACAGGCAGACGCCGAACAGCCATGTGCGCACGTTCCTCATGGGTCTCTGTCCTCCCTGAAGGGTGATGCCGCTACGGAGCGGCGCTCGATCACAAACGTAACGGTCCGTCGGAACCTCGACGGGTGATGGGGTCGTACGCGGCGCGTCGTTATCGCGCTCGTCGACCCTCGAAGTTCGGTCTTGTGCCGGTCGGGTCGGCATAGCAACTCGCGCCGTCCGCCGCCTCGCGCCTCATGGTTGTCTCGGTGAAGCGCCCACGGACAGGCGCGCCGCCCGAGGCCGGCGCCCGCGGCGCGAACGCGGCAACGCCTGGCGCCGAATTCCTGCTGCAACGACGCTTCGACCAGCATTGGCTTGGGCGCGATCGCCGCGCGACGCGAACGCCTACATCCGCCAAGCGACGCGGCGCCCCGCGGTGTCCGAAGGGAATGGCCCACGATCCCGCTCCAAGATGCGTGCGTCCAACGCCAAAAGACGGCCCGTTGAATCGCGAGAGGCGCAAAACGCTCTTATCGGTCAGTATGCCACAGACCGCGACGGAATGCAACCAGGATCGGCCAGTTCAGGGCGATCGGCAGCCGCATCCGCGTCCGATCAAGATACGGTGTCAGTCGAAATCTTGGTAAGACGTGACTGGGGGCAGGATTCAGCATGGACCGACGGCTGGGCCCAGCATCGGGCCGGCCTGGCGACACCCCCGCGAACACCAGCCCCCCAACCTGCGGCAGCGGCGCCAAAGCCGCGGCTCGCCCCGGCCTCCCTCTCTACTCCGGCCCGTCAACCACATCGAACCTGGACGGGGGGGCAAACCTGAGAGCCCCGGAGCCTTCTTCCGGCTCGAGCTGGTCCAGCCAATACGCGTCGTCGTTACGCTTGAAGATCATAAACTGGCCGCGCTGCGCGGGATCCTTCGCCCGGTGATAGCGCAAGTAGATCCGCTTTTCGTCCACCGCCAGAACCTCGATCTTTCCGGTTTCGTGCGACATGACGAAGCGTGCCCGCCGGGCCAGCCCGGAGCCGAGGCAAATGGCTTCGTTGAAAATGTGCCATCCGCGGACGATCGGAACTTCGTAGGGTTCATTCCCTGCGGTGGGTCGGCCTTGGAACAGGTAATACGGTGGACAGCCGACGAAGGACAGCTCGCGAAACAGCCGGGACAGCACCGCAGGATCGTCATTCACGCCCTTGATGAGGGGACACTGATTGACGCAGATGACCCCGTTGCGGATGAAACAATCGATGCCGGCGACGGCGACGTCAGTGAGTTCCCGCGGATGGTCGAAGTGAGCCATCAGGTAGATGCGCTGGGTCGGAGTCGAGTGGTTGCGGAACGCCTCCTGCAGGGCCCCGTCGCTGAGCACTCGCCAGGGATCGAACGCGGGCATCTTCGACCCGATGCGGATGATCCGCACATGGGGGATGTTCCGCAGGGCGGTGAGAATCTCCACGATCCGCCGTGTGCTCATCAAGAGTGGATCACCGCCCGTGAGGAGCACATTCGTCACCTCGGGTTGGCCGGCGATGTACGCCAGACCCTCCGAAACGTCGTTGGCCACCTCGTCATTCTCGTCCATGAACAGCCGCTTGCGGAAGCAGTAACGGCAGTAAGCCCCGCATACCTCGTTGCACAGCAGCAGCACCGTGTGGGTGTACTTGTGCTGAACCCCGCGGGCGACGGTCACCGCCGCTTCGTTGCTGGCGTCGAGCGTGCCCCAATCGCTGAGCTCCTCCTCTCTAGGGATGATGAGCTGTTTGATGGGGTCTTGGGGGTCGCTCCAGTCGACCAAGCCGAGGTAATAGTCGTTGGCGCGGAAGACATACTTTTCCGCGACTTTCTTGAGCTTGGCTCGCTCGGCCGCCGGGATTTCGGCGATCCTCTCGACGTCGCGGATGTAGCGCACCCGTTTGGCCGGACCCGTGCGACCCTCGAGTTGCGCCGGAGAAAGATGCGGTATCGACATCGGTGGCTCCTCGCCCGAAACTGCAGAGGCTCTTCTGGCCGAACGCGACGGGCCCCACTTCTGGAGGATGCGGGCAGCCTGTTGGCGTACCGCACGGCAAGCGCCGGCTGGACACCCCATTATTAGGACGAGTAGCCGTCATCGTCCATTAGCTAAGCCGATAACGTCTTGAACCGAGAATTAGCGTGTTTTTCTCGGACTTCCGACCCATTCGTCCGAAAACGAGCGCTCGCGCCGGGGGTTTCTTCTGGTTGCCAGGCTTTCGCGGCCTGCGTTGCCCGATCGTGCGGGAAACGGCCCACCCCCGTGCGTTAGGTCCCCCAGCGTCAGGCGGCCCGTTGCGCTTGGCAGATCGTGAGCCCTGATCCGCGAACATGAAGACCAAGTTCGACTCAACCGACGGTTAAGAAACATAATGTCCGCTTGACGGTTCCTCCGTGCCGTCGGTCGGCCGCTGGCCGAGTTTCCACAACGCCAGCCGAATAAGTCGGCGGCCGAATCGGGACGCACGCTCATCCGCCACGTTCATCCGCTTCAGCCACCACATCCGCCGGCAATCCTCGCCATGCTCGGTGCCGGCCTGAGGTCTTTTCGGCCCCTGTGAAACCCGTTGACTTCACCATCTCAGGTTGCTATCGTTATCGTTAACACGCTTAACGCCGCATGTCCGCAACCGAGGGGAAGGGATTGGCCGTGGCAAGAGCCGACCTGCTGTGGCGCTGTCGGCGAGCCCGAGCCTCAGGGGCTCGTGGCTGGCGATGTCGCCACGCTCCTACCGCACCGCCGAAGCTGCATGAATACCATTCCACCCGGACGCGAGTACACGTACCTACACCGTACAAGTGCCCGTTCTTCAGGCATCCAAGTTGCATGAGAGTCGGACGTGACGTGCCGGAGTTCGCCGCCCGCGGTACGCCCTTGGAGGAGACACATGGTCGGCAGGGCCAGGAGGATCGCCGCGATAGTTTTCGGACCTGCACAACCCGTCGGTCGCAAGACGGCGCCGGCGATGCTTGCCCCGCAGGGCAATCGCTCCCAACCCACGACGGGAACCGGGCGATACAAGCTGTAGCGGAAGTGATACATCAACGTAGCCTTGGCCGAGAAGATCGCAAGGTAGCAGAGCGAGCAAGCGGATGGGCAAGAAGTTCAAGTACACGGTGATCACCGGCGGCGCCCTGTCGCTGAGCTGGGTCATACTGCAGGTCTTCGTCGTCGACCCGACGGTCGCCGCGAAGCCGCCCCGAGCGCGGGCGCTGGCGGCCCGGACCGGGACGCTGGTGTTCGATTTCGACCGGGCGGCGCTGGATCGGCTGGGGCTCAACTTCATCGCCGACGGCAACCTGGAGGAGATTCCCGACGGAAACCGCGCCACGTTCGCGGTCGAGGAATCATCGACCCTCCGGGTGGTCACGCAGGACGGCGTTTTCCAGCGTTTCGCACCAGGAGTCCTTCCCGCACGGGGCGCGTTTCTGGTCACCCGGCCGGGTCATCGCCGGGTCATCGGCGACCTGGCGCTCACCGCCGACGACCAGGGCGTGTGGACCATCCGAGCCACACTCGACAGTCAAGTCAGGCACTTCCGGGTCTTCGACCTGTCCACGGCCATGGTGGACTTTGACGCCGCCGCTGGGCGCCTCGGGCTCATCGCCGAACTGACCATCACCACCGCGTGGGCCGAGGCGCTGGCAGCGCCGGAGGCGGCCGGCGCCGTCGTCGGTGCCCTCTGGGTGCAGACCCTGGCGGGGCCGCCGCGCGAAACGCGTTCTTCTGATGATAACGAGAACACGGACGACAGCGAGGCGTGGCTGTCCGACCGTCAGGAGGCGACCACCGTCGGGCCGGACGTGATCGTCGCGGACCTGCAGAGCATAGCCCGCTTCTTCCGCGAGGGAGACATCACCGCCTACGCGATCGGCACCCATGCGTGCAACCTCGGCGACGTCCGGGCCAACTGGTTCGCCCATACCAATGAGCACCCTGTCATTGTGCAGAACATGTATCGTCTCAAAGACGAGAAGTTTGAGCAGATCGGCCTGAGCTGGGTCAAGCACGGCTTTTACGCCGTATCCATGAGTCTGTGCGGCCCATGCTATGACCCCACCGACGGCAGCCAGTTGGGTGTGGGCTGTTCCGACCCCTACAGCGCCAGTCTCAACGGGGTGCAGAACAACATGAGCCCGACCTCCACGGTCAACGCCCACACCGGGTACTTCCCGTACCCGTGGAGCGGATGGAGCGGCCCCCCGCCCTCTTCAGACGTCGAGCGCCGCTTGCAGGTGCACGACGCGGACCTCGATCCGGACCTCAACCCCGGCGCCCGTTACGTCGTCCAGGGTCATTACGTCACCCCCGGGGACGCCCGCGCCCACACCCATGACAACAACGCGTCATACCGTGAGGTGTTTGTCTCGGAGTCGAGCAACAACATCTACTCCGTCACGGTGAGCGGGTCCAAGCCGACGCATCGAGGGGCGCCGGCGGTCCGGGCCTGGCAGGACTTCGATCCCGAGGTCGTGGAGACCAACATCCGCGTCCCCAACGAGGGGTTGTTCATCCTGGCTGGAAAGGCGATCGACCTGGGCGGCCTGTGGCGCTACAGCTACGCATTGGAGAACCTTAACTCCGACCGGTCGGCGCGGTCGTTCAGCCTGCCGCTTCCCCCCGGGGCCGTCGTGACCAACGTCGGCTTTCACGACGTCGACTACCACAGCGGAGAACCGTACGTAGGCACCGACTGGCCCGGGGTCGTGACCAGCGACTCGATCACCTGGGCGACACAGATCTTCGACCAGAATCCCAACGCCAATGCCTTGCGCTTCGGCACGGTGTACAGCTTCTGGTTCGACCTCAACGTCGAGCCGGGCATGACCAACGTCACCATTGAGCTGTTTAAGCACGGTCTGCCCGAAGAAGTCACGGCGAACATCTTCGGCCCGAAAGTCATGTTCATAGACTGCAACAACAACGAATTGACCGACGCCTGCGACATCGACTGCGCGGCGGTTATCGATCCTCCGATGGCCTGTGTGGACCTCCCCGGAGGCGACGCGTGCGGGATGAGCCAGGACTGCAACGACAACGGAGTCCCTGATGAGTGCGAGCCGGACTGCAACGGCAACGGCATCGCCGACGGATGCGATCTGGCCGCGGGCACCAGCGTGGACTGCAACGGGAATCGGGTCCCAGACGACTGCGAGCCGGATTGCAACGACAACGACGTCGCCGACGATTGCGAGGTGCTTCCGGACACGGATGGCGACGGCACCGACAACTGCTCGGACCTCTGTCCGGAGACCACGCCGGCGAACACGTGCAATTGCCCGGATTACGGCCAGTGCTGCTTCCCGCCGGAACTCGGCGGCCAGTGTATCGGCCCGATCACGCCGGCGCAGTGCATCAACTTCGGCGGCACGCCCGAGTGCATGCCGCAGCCCTGCCGTCAGGGATGCCTGATCGGCGACTACGAAGGAGACGGCGATCTCGATCTGTGCGACGCCACCGCCTATCAGCAATGTATCAGCCTGGACGCCAGTGAACCCGGCTACGTCGCCCCGCCGCACGAGTGTTCCATCCCGTTGGACTTCGACGGGGATGACGACGTTGACATGGAGGACCTTCACGAGTTTCGAATGCTGCTGACCGGGCCGCAACCCTAGGCGCCGCCTGCCGGCGATGGGAGCGTCGGCACGAATCACCCCCCATGATCGCTGCCGTGGAGGGGGACGGTAGTTCCGGTTCCGACCGGCCCACGCGATTGGGCGGCGCGGAGCGAACGCACGGGTGAGCGCTCGGCGGAAGGAGGGCCCCGGCGGCTTCGCGCCGCGGGGACTGCCAGCGCTTCAGGCTTTCGGATTGGGAGGGGAAGATGACTATGCGACGAGCCTCAAGCTCGACAAGGCGACTTTGGGGATGTGTCTTCGGCCTGATGCTGGCTGGGCCGGGCTTCGCGGCCGGCGGTGATTTCGACGGCAGCGGGTTCGTCGATCTGTTCGACTACTCGGTCTTCGAGATCTGCCTGAGCGCCTCGGGGGCCGAGCAAATGCTGGGCCTGCCCGCCTGCCTGGGGGCCTTCGACTACGACGCCGACGCCGACGTCGACTTGGCCGATTTCTCCACCTTCCAGCGTTCCCTCGGCCACACCCCCATGCCGTTGATGGACTACTCCGGCAACCCCATCACCGTCGACTCGACCCAGCCATACAGCGGCCGGCACACCTGTGGCCGGTGCCACGAGCACGACGCCGACACCGTGGCCGGAGGGGCTTGGTTCCAGGACGGCATGACCGACGCCGATGGCAACCTGGACATGCGCGATGACTACAACGACGACGGCCGCTTCTGGATCAAGAGCGCCGCCCGCTACGGCAAGTGGGGTCAGTCCTTTTTCTACCTCCTCGCCGCCAAGAACAACACCCACCCCTCCCAGATCGATCAGACCGCCTTTGCCTGGATCCGCGACTGCAGCGGCTGCCACCCCGGCGGCGGGCCCGGCGAACGCGACCGCTACGGTCAGTTCCTCTGGGACGGGTCCAGCTTCGGTCACGAGCATCTGCCGGTGCCCCCCGCGAACGTGGCCCTCGACGGCGACTACGGCTTGCGCAACCCCGATGGCAGCCTCCGCCCCGCTCCCTGGGACGTCACCGGACTGTCCGGGCCCGACTGCCTGATGTGCCATCGCGCCGACCGCCCCAAGGTCGGAGCGACCTACAAGACCCTCGACTGGCGGAGAAACACCCTCGCCGCCGGCGACACCCTGGTGGACAACTTTGGGAACCCCGTGCCGGCCTTTGCCGCCGCCGGCACCGCCGGGCAGGGCTGGTTCTCCAACTTAGTCCGCGGACAGAGCCCCCCGGCCGACACCGATGGCGGATGGAGCCCCGCCGACCGGGCCGTCCTCGAGGCGGGCACGCCCGGCGCCGGCGCCCGGGCCACCACCAAGCTGCAGATCGACTACCAGGTCGGGGTGGAAAACCACAGCCTGGTGCTCGATGAGGTCACCGGCCAGGTCTCCCTGGCCCCCGCTTCCCTGGCCTATCCGCCCCTGGATCAGGCCTGCTGGGACTGCCATCCCTATGGCACCATTACCGGGACCGTCTGGTTCGACCAGCGCGACGTGCACTACAAAAAGTTCAATAACCTCAGCGACGAGGACCCCGACAACGATATTCCCCCGGCGAAGAGCACGGCCTGCACCTACTGCCACCCCGGCGACGTCCGGCACAACGTCGCCAAAGGGCACAGCCACCAGCTCCAGTACCGCAACGAGCTCGACTGGGACAACTTCCGTTCCTGCCGGGACTGCCACCTCAGCGACAGCCCCAACCGTCACCCCGACGCCCCCCGCGTGGCCCTCGCCGACCTGAATATCCACACCGATCCCATGTTCAGCCTGCTCTCCTGCCAGGCGTGCCACATCCCCTATCCGCTGTATCCGCCCGTCCCCACGGTCCTCTTCCGGGACATCACCCTCACCGCCAATGCGGCCCTCAACCCCGGCGGCAACGTGGGCACCACGGCGCGGTACTACTCCGCCGATCCGGTCGATCCCACCAATCCGGACAAGAGCCGGTGGTACCCGGCCCTTTGCCTGAAGGAAGACAGCGACGGGGCGGAGCGATGGTTCCCCTGCAACATCTGGATCAGCCACTACTTCGGCGACTGGAACGACAACGGCACCCCCGAGGATTACGCCGACGACACCATCACCCCCGTCTTCCTGTGGCGGCAGTTCCAGGCCGCGGGGGAGGCCCCCCGGCCCATCCTCCGTGACGACGACGCGGACGGACGCCTGGAGATCAACCAGCCCGATGAGCTGCTCGACTACTTCGCCGCCCTGAAGGGCAACGACCTCAACGGCGTGCAGGTGGCCGCCAACCCCGTGCTGGTCCGTGGCCAGCGGGTTTGGTATCAAGACTCGCCCACCACCGTGGCCTCCTTCGACCACGTCGGCAAAGGCATCGCCATGAACCCCTGGTACCAGTACATCTGGGGGCTGGACCACAACGTGTTGGTCAAAGAAGAGGCCTGGGGCTACGACTCCGTTCTCGATCCCAAGGATGGCTGCAACGACTGCCACCGGCCGCTGACCCACGACTCGCCGGTCTTCGACCGCAAAATCCTGGTCGACTCCATCGACCTGAACAACCTGCCGGTCTACCAGACCGTCCGGGAGATGACCGGGCTCAACCCCGAGCAGCCAGTCGAAACGCCGTAGCCGGCCGCCGCCGGATTGGTACGCGTTTAGCGGGGTAGCGTCGTGGTACCAGGACTGGAAACGCCGCTCGATGGGTAAAACCGGGCCGCGTCCGGTACGAGCCGCGAGCGCAAAGCGAGCGGAACGCCCCAACAGCCGACGCGTTTCCGTACTCCCAGTGTTGTGGACACGCTAAACACGTACCCGGATTGTACCGGCGGCCTGACAGAATCGGCGGGTCTGGACGCCGCTTCAGCGGCGTTTCCCGCAGGGCTTCAGGCCAGCCGTTCGACGGCTGGTGGGTGGCCGTCTTGTTCCTCTTCTCTGACCCAGCCCGCTTCAGCGGGCTTGCTCGCTCAACCGAAAAGCGCGTTGAAACGCGCTCCGCAACATCAAAGAGGGAGATGCCCGGGGGCCGACCAGCCCTCGAAGGGCTGGCCTCAAAGCCCGCCTTCGGCGGGAAAACCCCGTAAACGGGGTTCCCGGCTCGGCACTGGTTCCTTCCCACGTGGACCTCGCCGAAACCGTCACGGACCGCATTGCACCGGACATACGTCGGAGGAATTGACGAAAGCCATCGTCGGTATCGCAGGCCCCCGGCGCTGCCGCACCTCCGGGCTCCGTAGTGACGAGCGCTCCGGCGCGGCCGCGCTCCACCCCTTGCACGGCTCGCCGAAGTCAAAGTAGCATGTGGCCAACAAGGGCCGTAGGCTGCGCGCCATCCATGGACGACTCTCGATATTCGCGGCGGCGTCGATCCGCCGGGTTGGTGGTCTGCTCTGCCAGCATGACCCTCGCCGGGTGCACCATCAGCGGCGGGGGCGGCGGTTCAAGTCCGTGTGAAACTGGCTCCGCGACAGACTCGTCGACGGTGAGCTTCGCCAACGACATTCAACCCTTGCTGGCTGCGAAGGGATGCCTCACCACCGGCTGCCACGGGGCCATGTTGCCGTCATCGGGGTTCGTCCTGACGACCTACGAGTCCATGTTCGCGCCCGGCGCGACCGCTCGAGCCCTCGAGTTATGCCCCGTGGTGCCCGGCGATGCGGAGAGCAGTTGGCTCATCGAGAAGGTCGGCCCCGACCCACGTTCCGGGGAGAGAATGCCGTTGTTGCGCCCCCCGCTCAGCGAAGAAGAACTCGAATTGCTCGCCACGTGGATTCGCGACCGGGCGCCGAACAACTGACACGAGAAGGAGGTAACCATGCCTCGATACCGCGACGTTCTGCCCAACACATTGGTTCATCCGAGCCGCCGTCGGGCGCGGCTGCCCAGTCAGAAACCCTCGCGGGCAGGGCACCCGCGCTCCGCGGGGTTCGTTGCCGCCGCCGGGTGCGTGATCATGAGTACGGCATTCTGTACGGGATGCCCTCGGACCGGTTCCGGCGCCCCACAGGATGCGTGCGATGCGGCCGGCACGATCTGCACCGTCGCCGGCACCGGGCTTTCGCTGTTTGACGGCGACGGCAAGGACGCCCTGGAGACGTCCTTCTATTACCCCCTGGACATCGAGTTCGACGCCCAGGGCCGGCCGCTCATCCTCGATTTCAACAACCTCCGCATCCGGCGGCTCAACGACGACGGCACCATCGAAACGGTCATGGGCCTCGATTACGAGGACGCCCCCCTGGACGGGGCCTTGGCCAGTGAAACGCCGCTGCACCATGCCAGCGACATCGAGATGGACTTCCAGGGCCGCCTCTACGTGGCCGGCGACCATGTGCCCGTGGTGATTCTCGTCGACACCGAGAACCGCGTCCACTTCGTGGCCGGCAGCGGTGAATTCGGCTACGAGGGCGACGGCGGCCCGGCACTGGAGGCCCGCTTGGTCGCGCCGTTCGGGGTGCTGCCCGACGATCGCGGAGGTTTCTACATCAGCGATCTGGATGCCAACGTCATTCGCTATGTCGACCCCGAAGGGATCATCCGCACCGTCGCGGGCGACGGCACGCCCGGCTACTCCGGAGACGGCGGCGCCGGGCCGAATGCCCAACTGAACGCGCCCACGCGTATGCGACTCCTGCCGGATGGAAGTCTGCTGATCTGCGACACGGACAACAATGTCATTCGGCGCCTGAACCCGGACGGCACGATCACCACTTTCGCCGGAACCGGCGCGTCGGGGTACTCGGGCGACGGCGGACCTGCCGCCGCCGCGACCCTCACCCGCCCCTACGACGTACGCATCGGGCCGGACGGGGCCTTGTACGTTGCCGACACCGGCAACCACGCCATCCGTCGCATCGACCAGACGGGTTTCATCACCACCGTCGTCGGCACGGGCACGGAGGGCTTCTCCGGCGACGGGTCCACCGCCCACGAGTGCCAACTGAATGGCCCTTCCAGCGTGACCTTCGACGCGGAGGGGGCGATGTGGATCTGCGACACGTACAACCAGCGGGTGCGGCGCATAGCCGCCGCCGAGTCTCTGGTCGATCCGTGAGCGGTCGTTGGAGGCAGAGCCCTCCGGACGAAGCCAGCCTGGATGGACGGTGAGCGGATCGTCCCACCCGGCTTCGCGCCAATCATTGAGGCTCGAATCGGGAATGCAACGTCGCGAGCCGTCGAAAGGCCTGAAAAACCGGCCGTTGTCCGGCGCCCGGTGTTCCGTTCGCCGCGCGATTCTCATTAAGGACCCTGCCTTGGCCGGCAGCCGGCAGCATTCACCTATCAGCCATCCGCATTCAGCTTGAATCGCGTCGTCATCCCGCCACGCAGGCGGGCGTCCCCAAGCGTAGGGCAGGTGATTCACCAGGCATGTGTTTAGCGTCTCTTAGCCTCCCCCCTTGGCAAGGGGGGATTGAGGGGGGGTTGCCTCAGCCCTGGGCAACCTTCCCCGTCCCCTCCTTGGTAAGGAGGGGGCCATCCACGACGCCAAACACGTATGGCTCATCCGAAAAAATCCGCATCATTGGAGATGCCAGAAAAGCCCGAAAAACCCGCCCTTGCGTAGCAACCTATGTTGCAGATTTTTTGAGATGATCTATACTTCACCTGCCGTGACTTTGCAATGCGTAGGGCAGGTGAGTCACCTGGCATGTGTTTAGCGTCTCTTTGCCTCCCCTCTTGGCAAGGGGGGATTGAGGGGGGTTGCCTCCGCCCTGGGCAACCTCCCCGTCCCCTCCTTGGTAAGGAAGGGGTCCATCCACGACGCTAAACACGTACTTCACCTGCCGTCACTTTGCAATGCGTAGGGCAGGTGAGTCACCTGCCGTCACCGCTGCTGATCCCCGGATGACGCTGGCCAGTCGATCCCCCCGCGCCGGAACTTGCCCTGCGCCTGTCCGAACGCGGGGCGCGTGCAATGCCACCGGAGTGATAATCGATCGGGTCCGCGACGGAATTGGCGGCGGGGATCATCGGTCCTTGGCTGAATGCGATCCTGTCTCGGACCGCCCTGATAGTGCGAAAACTATCAATGAAGTAGAGGCGGCGCTGAGGCCGAATGCGATCCGGTCTCGGACCGCCCTGAAAGGGCGAAATAATCCAGCCCAGGGCAACGCCCTGGGGTTGTGCCGGCGTCCTTCCAGACCAGCCCTGAAAGGGCGAAGTAATCCATTTATGCCGCCCTTTCAGGGCTTCTATGTTGTTGCATCAATCTCATCCCCAGGGCGTTGCCCTGGGCTTTGTTATCACGCCCCTTCGGGGCTGGCTGAAATCTGACCGCTCACATCCCGGCGGCGAAAACGCTTGCCGCCTAAACGGTCACCGACCCTAATCGACCCGTCGCGGCGTTTCTTGCTTGACTCGGGCGGTATGGTCCGTTAATCTTATAGGAGACACACCGAGGCTGCACGTGTGCCTTGCGGCCTGCGGGCCTACGTCCAGCGGAGGGTACCGCGCTGGGCGCCTTCGGCGGTTTGGGGGTGATTCCGCCACTGGCAAGTCGCTCTTACGCGTCCCGGGCGGATCGGCTTCGGGTGGTCCTGTCCGCACAGGCGAAGTCGCCGCCGGCTGACTACGCACGACGATCGTGGCTGCGGTTCGGCGCTGGCGCTGGGGCGAAGCCGCAAGAGTGGGGCACGCCCGTTCTCGTCGGCCCTCGTTTGGGCCGGTTGAGACGAATGTTCGCCGAGGCGCAAGGCGCGCCCCGTCAATCTGGCCCGTGCGGTGTTCTAATCTGGGGCAGGCACTTGCGGTTGCGGGGATTGGGCGTGGAGCGGCCGCTGATGGCGGACCGCGTCGATCTGGGGAGGCTTCGCAGGCCGTTGAAAAACTCCACAACGTCCAAGAGCGGCTGGCGCTTTTCGGCAGTCCACGGCCGCCACGGGGGGCGGCCGCTACGCTTTTCGACGGGCAGTCGGGCAGGTCCGGGGGTTGGATCAGGTAGCTGGCGGGCAATCGTCCGATAACTGCGGATTCCAGTTCCGGACAGGGGAGTACAACTCATGAAGCGTAAACTTGTAATCACAATCGTGGGCCTGGCCGGCGGGTTTCCCGCCACGTCGACCTTTGGGGAACCGATCACCTTCGTCTTCTCCGGGGAGCTCACGCTGGTCTCTGACGTTGATGGCGTGCTGAACGGCGAGGTGGAGGTGGGCGCGAGGTTCGGCGGCACCTACACCTTCGAGAGCACCACCCCGGACACCCGCCCGGACGATCCGGAAGATGGGCTCTACGAGAAGGCGATCACCGATATCACCGGACACCTATTCGGCTCCGCCGGGCCGCTGCTGTTTTCTGGGCCGCCCGACGAGCTTCCCGAGGGCCTGGCGAATTTTATACGCGTCGGGGACAACGTGGGCGGGTTTGAGGCGGACTACTACCTGGCGTACAGCGTCATTGCGCTCCTGGACATACCTGTGTCCTTCACACTTGAGGTGTCGGATTCTTCTGCGACGGTATTTCAAGATGACTTGCTTCTCCTCGAGCCGCCATCCCTGGAATTATTCGACCAGTCGGAGTTTCAGTTGATCACCGAAGACGACAGGCTCTTTCTGCTGGGCGAGATTGACGAGTTTCGCCTCGTGCCGGAGCCGGCGACGGCTTGGCTTCTGGGCTTGGCGGCGGCAGCCGCGAGTCGATTTCGCGCGCGGCGGCAGAGATGTACGCCGCGAAAAGCGCGCGCCACAATGGTACAGGAGAACCCCTCATGAGGACTGCTTTAACACTTACGATTGCAACCTTGCTCTCGGCAACCGCCACTCCGACGGGTCGCGCCGAACCGATCACGTTCATGTTCTCCGGCGAAGTGTTCCAGGTGTTTGACCCGAGCAATCTCCTGGACGGAAACGTGACCGCCGGGATGCCGTTCTCTGTGCTATATACCTTTGAATCGACGACCCTCGATGTCGACCCGCAGGCGCGCTTAGGGCGCTACACAGGCGCGATCGTCAGTGTCTCCGGCGATATTGGCGGTATTCCGTTCCATGGCCCGACAAGCTCAAGCAATACGATCGTGGTTGTCAATGGTGACGTGTTTGCTGAGCCTGATAGTTACTTGTCCGTTACGCAGGTCGCCTTTCTTACTGAGAATCTCCCCTTCTCAATATTTCTGGATGACTTCGATGCGATGGCGTTCGTCGACGATTTCCTCCCGGTCGTTCCACCGGACCTCATCTTGTTTGAACATGCCGACTTCGCTATTGGTCATGAGGGTATTGTCGCTATAGCCGGTCCAATAGTGCAACTTACTCCGGAGCCGGGAACATTGGCGCTACTCGTCTTCGTTGCCACGGCGCTCACGCTGCGCCGGTGGCGTGGACAAGCTGTGAGTCCAGCCGTACAGGAGGATAGATCATGAGGACTGCTTTGACACTTACGATGGCAACCTTGCTCTCGGCAACCGCTGTTCGAGAGGTCGTGGGCGACCCGGTCACGTTCATATTTGCGGGAGAGATTAGCGTTGTGGACGACGAGAACGATCTTCTAGGGGGAGCGGTGAGCGTCGGCACGCCGTTTTCGGGGCTATACACGTTTGGTAACACATCAGCCGCTTGCAATGCCTGAAATGCACGTAGGCAGATGTTAAACTGGGCAACTTGCGCGCTCGTTCCTGCGCTGGTATGCAAGAGCGCATGCGGCCAG
>Ga0214473_10002762_pt1 | contig 21486 bp, 19 predicted proteins | sample RVTome_7_FD_203509 | JGI IMG/M metagenome (GOLD analysis project Ga0214473, IMG submission 203509) | Soil microbial communities from uranium-contaminated site in the Upper Colorado River Basin, Wyoming, United States - RVT98D197 | ecosystem: Environmental > Terrestrial > Soil > Contaminated >... | reverse complement strand
AGCGTCGTGGTACGCGCCGCCAGCGCCTGCTCGATCACGGACCGGGTCACCGGGGCCGCGGTGAGCCGGGCGTATGCGCCCCTGGGATCGTCCAGCTTCACAACCATGACCAGCTGGGGATCGTCCGCCGGGAACAGGGACGCGAACGTGGCGGTGTAGGCCCCGGGGCCATACCCCCCGGCCGTAGCCCGGCGCGCCGTTCCCGTCTTGCCGGCCAACTCGTAGGTGGACAGGGCGGCCGTGGACCCGGTGCCGCCTTCGTAGACCACGCCGCGCAGCATCGCCCGCAGCTCTCGCGCCACCTCGGGCCGCACCACCCGTCGCACCGGTTCCGGCCGGTGCCGGTGCCGCACCGTGGCGTCGGGGGCGCGCGTCTCCTTGACCAGCGTGGGTCGCATCAAGACGCCGCCATTGGCGATGGCCGCGTACGCGACGGCGAGCTGGAGTGGCGTCACCGCCACCTCGTATCCCATGGCGAGACTCGCGGCGCTGACGCCGCTCCACCGGTGGGGACGCTCCAAACTGCCCCGCGATTCGGCCGGGAACTCGATCCCGGTTGGGGCCCCAAAGCCGAAGGCCCGCAGCATCGTGAATTGCTGGGCCGCATCCAGCCGCTCCGCGAACTTGGCCATGCCGATGTTGCTGGAGACCTGAATCGCCGTGCGCAGCGTGAGCCACGGGGCGGGGTGGTCGTCGCGAACGGTGCGATAGCGCTGCACCCACACGCCGCGCTCGCCATACACCGAGTCCTGGTCGGTCACGAGGTTGGCCTCCAGCAGCGCCGCGGCTGCGAAGACCTTCGCCGTGGAGCCGGGCTCGAAGACGCTGGTGAACACGGTGGCGGGCACGGACCCGTCGGCCCGACGCGATGCGACGGCCAGCACCTCACCGGTCCTGGGCTCCAGCACCACCACATCGCCGCCTGCCGCGTCGTAGAGCTCGATGGCCTCCGCCAGGGCCCGTTCAACGATGTCCTGCAGAGCCGCGTCGAGCGTGAGGTACACGTCGTGCCCCGGTACCGGGACGGCCCCCAGGCGCGCCGGCGACTCGTAGCGGCGCCCCCGCCCATCGCGCAGCACTACCGCGCTTCCGGCCCGCCCCGCCAACACCGTGTCCAGGGTACGCTCCAGCCCGCTGGGGGGCCGGCCCTCGTCCGCCGGCCGGCCGATCAGGGAGCGCGCGAACTCGGCGCTCGGATAGAAGCGCTGCAGCTCATGGGTCAGGTGGACACCGCGCACCGCGCGCAGAGGTTCAACCCGGCTCGCCGTGTACGGCCCCCCGAAATAGGCGTACGGCCGCCGCAGGGCGCGGTCCACGGCGCGCCGGGAAACGCCCAGGGCACGGGCGATGGCGGCGGCATTGCGCGAGCGGTCCCGGAGCTCGCGCGGAGCCACACCCACGCGATACACATCGCGGGTCAGCGCCAGCGGCACGCCGTTCCGATCGTAGATCGCGCCGCGCCGCGCCGGCAACACCACCCGCTCGGTGCGTTGCTCCCGCGCCTTCGCCCGGTACGCCGCGCCTTCCACCAGCTGGACCTGCGCGGCCCGCGCCACCACCGCGACGATGGCCAGTCCGAACGCCACCTGTACCACCCCCAAACGCACCGCCGGCTTCGCCACTCAGGGCTTCTCCGCTCCAGGCGCCTGCAGAATGACGATCTCCGAGTCGGCTGGCAAGCGCAGGCCCATGCCCTCGGCGCGGGGAATGAGCACCCGCCGGCTCTTACCGGTTCGCATCCGGGTCATCAACTCCGCGTGCCGCGCATCCATCTGGGCCCGCTCTTCCCGCAGCGCGCCCAGCTCGGTGGCCGCCACGACCGACGCGGTCTGGCGCGCCACCACCCACGCCAGGATGCCCAGGAAGAACAGCAGCCACCCGAACACCCAGACTCGGCCCCTAGGACGCATCGGCCTTCACAAAACCGCGGAGGCGGGCGCTCCGAGCCCGGGGATTGGCTGCCACTTGGTCGGGCGTCGGCGTGGTGCCACGCCGGGAGGCCAACGCGCCCAGGGCGCGGCCCCGGCAGGTGCACACCGGCTGCCCAGGGGGGCACACGCAGAAGCGGGCCCAGTCGGCAAAGGCCCACTTCACGATCCGGTCCTCGCCGGAATGGTAGCTGATCACGGCCAGCAGGCCCCCGGGCACCAGGGCGTCCCGGAGCGCCGGAAGGGCCCGGTCCAGCTGGCGGAGTTCATCGTTCACCTCGATGCGCACCGCCTGAAACAGGCGCGCGAACTCGGCCGGGCCCGCCCGGGGCCCCAGCACCTCGCGAATGGCGTTCACCAGATCGTCGCTGGCGGCGAACGGCCTGCTCTGACGTCGGCGCACGATCGCCCGTGCCAGCCGCCTCGCGCGTGGCTCATCGGCGTGCTCACGGAACAACCGGACCAGCTCGCTCTCGGGATAGTCGTTCAACACCTGGGCGGCGGTCCGGCTGGCGTCGGGGTCCATCCGCATGTCCAGCGGGATGCCGGGGCGAAAGGAGAACCCCCGCACATCGCTGTCGAGTTGGTGGGAGGACACCCCCAGGTCCAACAAGATGAAGTCGGGGTGGAAGGCGTGAATGGCGTCGAGGATAGCCGAGTCGGCGAACCGGCCATGGCGCACCGTGGCACGGGCCGGATCGAGCCGCTCCCGGGCCGTGGCCACCGCGGCGGGGTCCGCGTCCACCGCCAGCACCTGCGCCCCCGCCTGGAGCAGGAGCGCGGCATGGCCACCGGCGCCAACGGTGCAATCCACCGCGCGGGCACGTCCCGCGGCCAGCCCGGCCACCGCCTCGGTGAGCACGGGCACGTGGCGCACCTGCACGCCGGTCACGTCACGCCCGCCCGGAACGGAACAGCGGCCCTGCGCCGCATCGCGCAGGACCGCTGTTGGGAAATCCGTGCATAGGTCAAGCGGGGCTGACGGGGCTCGAACCCGCGACCTCCGGTGTGACAGACCGGCACTCTAACCAGCTGAGCTACAGCCCCTCCACAGTCGAGACGCTAATCTTAGACGTGGAGGCGCCCCGGTTCAAGCGCTCAACTGCATTTCCACGCCGCTCCCGCGTCCACGACGAACTTCTCTATGGCCGCGACGTTCCCGAGGACCTGTTGCGCGGTGGCCGGCTGGACACTGGCACCGGCGGTCATCGACGCTCGGAGCCTCTTGAGATACTGGTCCAGCTCACCCAGGCGCCGGCAGTTCTTCGACTGCTGGAGGGCTGTGAGGTCAAATGCCGACGCCAGGTTGAACGTGTATCCCAGGCCCAGGAAGAAGTCCGCCTGGGTGCTCAGCTGTTTGCGCACGTCATACCGCTTGGCCTTCTCCACCCATCCGACGGCGAAATCCGGACGGACTCGCGCCTGGATCATCTGGGTGCCGGGCCTGAAGTACATCACCGCTACGTTCATCCACACGTTGGTATCGGCCGGCTGGCCCGTAGCGGTGCTCCTCAAGGCGGCCACGCGCTGGAGCAACGAATCCACCCGGCCCAGTGTCGCCGTATCCAGGGGAACGGTAGAGTCGATCTTCACCCTTTCCGTGTAGATCTGCGCCAAGCCCAGCAGGGGCCGGATGTCGGTCCGGTCCAACTGGGCGATCCGCCAGTTGGCTCCAATGGCCGAGTCCGGCATGCCCGCCGTGTTGAAAGCCGCCAGCCGCGCGCGCCACATGTTGACTTCGTTGGGCATGCGGCGCACGGCCTCGCCGGACCACTTCACCATGGCGGCCGTGTCGTTCGCCTGTTGGGCGGCGCCGAAGATCTTCCCGTAGAAATCGAGCCTCCCAACCAGCGAGGTGTCCAGCTCATACTGGGCGTCCAGCGCTTCCACCAGGCACTGCCACAGTGATCCCTCCTCACAGGCGCGGGCCTTGAGTTGAAGCGTGGCCAGGTCGCCGGGATTCTGCTTCAGCGCCTCGTTCAGCACGTCCCGCGCGCGCGCGTGGTCCTTGAGCGTGATGAGCAGTGCCGCCACGCCCGTCCGCAGCCTTGCGTCGCTGGGGTCTGCCTGGAGTTGCTTGATGTAGGCTTCCGCCGCCTTGAGGCTGTCGTCGTGCGTCCCCCTCAGCTGATACTGGCGGCCCAGCATGTCCCAGGGCCGGGTGTTCAGCGAGTCACCCTTCACGGCCATCTCGAGCACCGGAACCAGGCTATCCGGCGGCGCCTGCTCGGCCTCGAACACCACCGCGAGGCACATGGCGGCGGCCGGATGATTGGGCACGAATTGGAAGGCCCGGCGGGCGCGCTCCTTGGCGCCGCGGAAATCGCGCCGGTCGCGCCGGTCCAGACATTCACGAGTGGATTCGGCCGCCCGGACGTGGCTGTCCAGCGAGTCCGCGGCGATGTCGGCCAGCTGCTTCGCCGTGGCGCCCGCGGGGCCCTGCACGTGGACCCACCCCGACAGGCCCGACCGCCTCAGCTCGATCAGGTGGACGTCCGCCTTGGGCGCCGGGTTGGCCTCGATCCGGCCCACCACGTAGGCGTCGGCCTGGAGGAAGCGCGCCAACTGGTTCGCAGCGTTGTCGTCGAGCAAGGCATCCCGGCTGAACCCGGACGCCTCCAGGGCCTCGGCGATCTTCTCCTTGGTGACGACGTTCAACTGACGTCGGGCCTTCCCTTCCAGGCCCTTCCGAAGCTCGTCGCCGAACACAATGGCGTACGCCGAATCGCCGGGATCGCCGGGGATCGGCGGCACCACGAGCACGCGCTCGGTTTGCACCGGCGCCCGACCGGCCTGTGCGTCCGCCTGCGTGGCGGCACCCGCTCCCGCCAGGATCATCGAGGCCAACAGTGTCAGCCGCCGCGCGTTCCGACCTGTCTGCTCCACGCTACACTCCTCCACGTTGTGCACTACTCGCCCTCCCACGAGAGCGGACCTTGCCCCACCGGCATGGGCGAAGAGGGATTCGAACCCCCGACATCCTGCGTGTAAGGCAGGCGCTCTAGACCAGCTGAGCTATTCGCCCGGACACCGCGCTCGCGCGAGTGCCGCGCTTGCGGCTACTACAGCGCGAGCCCCAGCGGAAACAGCACGCAGTAGCCCAGCACGAGTAGCACCGGGGCGAGCGTCGTTGAGCCCCGTGCTAATAACAGATACCCCGCGGCCAGCGAAATGATGGCAGCGCCGAGGAGGATCCCGTTGATCCGACCGAACCGCAGCCGGCCGGACGCCGAAGACTTTTCAGGCACGACCTTTGAGGCTAACGCGAAACGGCAGGAGCGTCAAGCACTTGGACCCTCTGCGTCCGGGGGTACCACCCATCCTTCGTTCAGGGCCTCGCGCCGCACTCGGTCCCGCCGACGCCGGTATCGCCAGGCCAGGCCCACCACCAGCAGTACCACTACCCAGAGTGCCGTGAATGAGGTGAACACCAACAGCCAACCGTAGCGGCCCTTGAGGTCGCGGCGCCACGCGGTTTCGAACTGGTCCAGCGTCAGCCGGTAGGTCGAGCGCATGGCCCGATCCAGATCCGGGTCGGCTGCGAGATTGGCGAATAGCGGGGCGAGGCCCCGCTCGCCCCCCAGGCGCTCCAGGTACAGCACCGCCGTGGTGGCGTAGGCGTACGCCGCCTCGGCGTCAGCCCGGTGACCGCGCAGGTGGGCCGTAACCTCGTCCAGCGTGGGCACCTGCCCGCCGAGCAACCGCCAGTTCATTAAGAGCCCGTCGAGTCGGTCCCATTCGCCAGCCGCGCGGGCGGCGTATCCCTCGTCCAGCCACAACGGCACCCGGCGGACGGCCTCGTGCAACGCCAGGTGCGCCAGCTCGTGACGCAGCACTCGTCGAGGGTCGCCGTTGAGTCTGATGAGCACGGTGCGCGAGCCCGGAAAAGCGGCGCCCACGCCCCACGGCGGGAGACGTCGCAGGACCAGCGAGTCGAATCGCCGGGTGTTTTCGGCGATGATCAGCCGGATGGGGCGCGGCGGGGCGGCGGGGAGCCCCGGCCACCCGCCGGCGTTGTCCGCCAGCTCAGCCAGGGCGGTCGCGACCACCTCCTGGCCGGGCCAGTAGACGGCCGTTACCTCCCCCACCAGCACTTGCTGCGGCGCCTGCGCCACCAGCGCCGCCCAGACGGCTACGAGCGTGGCGGCTCCTGCCCCTGCGCCACCAGGTCCAGCGTTTCCTTGCAGCGCTTGCCCCAGGGATTGAACTTGTTGGCCTTGTAGCCTTCCTCCCAGGTGCGCCTGGCCTCGTCCTGGTCGCCGCTGAACCAGAACGCCCGTCCCAGCTCGAAGTAGGCCTCGATCAGGTTGGGTCCCAGGTGGAGCGTCTTCTTGAAGAAGGTCTGAGCGTCCTCGTACATCTCCCGCTCCAAGTACACCAGCCCCAGGTAGTAGTGCGCGTACAGGGTGGCTTTCTTGTCGTTGTCGAGGCGAATCGCCTTGGACAGGTGCTCGATCGCCTCGCCGAAGATCCGCTTCTTCAAGCAGATGTAGCCGACGTTGATCCGGGCCAGCGAGTTGGCGGGCTCTTTGTTGAGCACCTTCTGGAAGGTCTGCAGCGCGTCATCGTAGTCCTCGTTCAGCATCTGCGCCCATCCCAGCAACGACTCGGCCTGGGTGTCGCCGGGGGACAACGTGAGCGCTTTGCTCAGGGCCTGGACCGCTCCCGGGTAGTCCCCCAGCGAGATCAGGCTCCAGCCCTTCTGGATGAACGTGGAAGCGCCGATGTGATCGACCATGACGGGCACCGTGCCCGTGAACTCCGGCGCCATGTCCCCGCTCTCACCCTGCGCCAGCTGCTTGTAGCGATCCACCAGCACCCGGATCTCTTCCTTCAGGCCGGAGAGATCGGTGATCGCCTGGTCCACCGTCTTGAAGAGGGCGATGATCTCCTTCTTCAACTGGTCCCGATGCTCGGCGGCCTGCGGCCCGTCGAGCTGCTTGGCGATCTCGGCGTAACTCGCCCGCAGCGGCCCGACGATCGCATCACTCATCGCTTGTCCCCCACCAAGAGCTCGTCGAGGGCGATCCGCTCCGTGGAGGCGAGCAGCTTGGACGCGGCCAGCACGACCACCGTTCGCTGCTCCACGCGGACGACTCCCGAGATGTAGGGGGCGGCCACGCCGCGCACCAGCGCCGGGGGCGCGGTCACCCGCTCGGCGGGCACCCGCAGGACCTCCCGCACGGCGGTCACGATCACGCCGACCCGTCCCTGGTCCAGCTCCACGATGATGATCCGAGTCTCGTCGCCCACCGGCGCCGGCGCTCCCACCCGCTTGCGGAGGTCGATCACCGGCACCACCCCATCCCCGTACGGCAGCAGACCTTCCAGAAACTCCGGGGCGTTGGGCAACGGCTCCGGCGCCTGATGACGCAGCACCCGCTCCACCTGGAAGATGTTGAACGCGAACTCGGCCCCGCCGACTCTGAACACCACCAGCTGGACCTCGTCGCCGCCCTCCGCGATCCCCCGATCCTGGTTTCGAGGCATACGTCAAACGTATCGCATTAGCGGGTCAGAGTCGTGCGAGGAGCGCCGAGACATCCAGCACCGGAATCAGGTCCCCCTCGTGCCGAGCCACGCCGATGGCGCTGGGGCCGTCCCACGTGGCCGGCAGTGGCAAGACGTCCTGCTCGGTCGCGAGGTCTACGTCATCCACCTCGAACGCCACGGACCGGCCGCCTGCGTCGGCAATGACCAGCGTGGGCGGCGCCACGGATGGGCCGGCGTGGCCGGCGAGGAGACCCTCGAGGTGCACCCGCGCCAGGAGCCGGCCGTGCACGGCCGACACGCCGCGGACCGCCGGGTGCGCCGCGGGAACGGCGGCGACCTCCGCCGCATCGAGCACTTCCACGACATCCCGGAGCGGAACGCCGTAGCGCCGCTGGCCGGAGCGAACCAGCAGGTACGAGGTCACGCCGCGTCGAGCGACTGCACCAACGCGTTGAGCCGCGCCGCGATGGCATCCAGGGGAAGTGCCTCCTCGGCGCCTCCGGCGGCGAGCGCGGCCTGCGGCATACCGAACACCACGGCGGTGCCGCGGTCCTGCGCCAACCCGCGCCCGCCTGCGCGGCGCAGAGCCGCGAGTCCCGCGGCACCGTCGCGCCCCATGCCCGTCAGCACCACGCCGATGGCGTTGGGCCCGTACGCCGCCGCCACGGACTCGAACAGCACGTCGGCCGCCGGACGGACGCCCCAGCGTGCCGGGCTCAGGTCCAGACGGAGGCTGACGGCGTCATGGTCGCGCACCACGCGCATATGATAACCTCCCGGTGCCACGTACGCCGTGTCGGCCAACACCACGGCGCCGTCTTCCGCCTCGCTTACCGAGAGCGCGCTCAGCTCGTGCAGGCGATCGGCGAGGCTCCGCGTGAATCCCGCCGCCATGTGCTGGACCACCAGCGCCGCGGCGCCCGCGCCGGGCGCGAGGCGCGGCACGATGTCCGCGAGCGCGCGCGGGCCGCCCGTGGAGGCCGCGATGGCGATCACCACCCGGGCCGGCTGGCCGGGGCCGGCGGACCGCCGTCGCGCCGGCCCCGGCACCACCGCCAACGCGGGGACCCGGGTGGGGTCGGCCGCGCAGGCCGCCTCCAGGGCCGCCACCAGCGCGGGCCCCAGCACCGCCAGCCCGGACACGTCGTCGCCCGACGGCTTCGCCACGACTTCGACGGCGCCCAGCTCCAGCGCGCGGATCGCCTGTGACGAGCCGGGCGCCGCGTGGGCGCTCACCACCACGATGGGGCGCGGCAGTTCCCGCATGATCGCCGCGATGGCGCCGAGTCCATCGAGCACCGGCATCTCGACGTCCATGGTGATCACGTCCGGCGCGGTTCGACGAAGCTCGGCCAGCGCCTCGCGGCCGTTCGCCGCCGTGGCCACCACGCGGAATCGTTCCGAGGCCACAATCACGTCGGCCAGGACCCGTCGCATGAGGGCGCTGTCGTCCGCAATCAGGACGCCCGGCAGTCGCTCAGAGGACACGGTCCTCCCGTCCCACGGAGCGGACCACGGCCGTGCCGCGCCGGAGGTCGAACCACACGGACCGCCCGTAGGTCTCCCCGATGCACTCCCCCACGATGGGAATGCCGGTGGCGCGCAGGGCGGCCCGGACCGCCAGGGTGTTGCGCTCTCCCATGGAGACCGCGCCGGCGGCCAGCAGATTGGCGAACATGCTGGCGCCGCCCACCAGACGCGCCGCGACGCGGGCCACGTCGGCGCCCTGGGCTTTCATGGCGCCCACCAGCAACGGCACCGCGGTCTCCGCGGCGCGCGCCGGCCGATCGCGGTCCCGGCTGAGCGACGCCGATGGCAGGACCACGTGCGCCAGGCCCCCCACCCGCGCGTACCGGTCGTGCAGGATCACGGCGACGCAACTGCCCAGGCCCAGGGCCACCAGCACGCCGTCGCCCCGCGCCACGGCGTACTCGCCCATGCGGACGACGACCTCGCGGGGCGTCGCGGTCATCGGAGGCGGTAGATCCGCTCGCGCGTGTTCTCCAGCACCAGCCGCGCGCGGGCCTCGCCGCGGATGGTCTCCACCTTCCCGAGGATCAGGCACCCGCCCGGCGCCAGCGCGTCGGTGAGGAGCGAGAGGATGCGTTCCTGGGTGGGGCTATCGAAGTAAATGGCCACGTTGCGGCAGAGCACCAGGTCGTAGGGCGGCGCAGGCGGGGGGTCTCGGGTGAGATCATGCCGCGCCAGGCGGACCAGGCGCCGCACGTCCGGCGCGAGCACCACCGGATCATGCCCTTCGAAATAGCGGCGGATCCAGCGGGCGGGAAGGTCCTTGATGGCCGTCCGGGAATAGCTGCCGCCGGCGGCGCGTTCCAGGCTGGCCCCGTCGTAGTCGGTGGCATCGATGACGCTCTGCAGCGGGGGCGACCCCGGCCGGCCCGCCTGCTCGAGGAGCAGCATCGCGAGCGTGTACGGCTCCTCCCCCGCGGCGCAGCCAGCCGACCAGCAACGGAGCCGGCCCGCACGCCTTCCCCACAGCGCCGGCAGCACCGCGGCGCCGATCGCGTCCCAGGTTTCGGTGTTGCGGTAAAACCGTGAAACGTGGATGGTGAGCGCGTCGAGCAGGCGTTGGGATTCGGCGGGGTCCCGGCGAAGCAGGGCGGCATACGCGTCGTAGCGATGCACGCCCCGCGCCCGCATGCGCGCGCCGATGCGCCGCCGGATGCAGCCCTGCTTGTACGCATCGCACCGGAACCCATGGGTCTTCGCGATCTGGTGCATGAGGGCCTCGAATGCGGGCTCCGTGGCCCCGTGGCCCTCGCGACTCACGCCGGCGCGCTCATGGCGTCGAGGTTGGCCCTGGCGAGCTCATGTTTGGGGTTGAGCTCCAGAGCCTGGCGCCACATTTTGCCCGCGGCATCCCGGTCCAGGCGCTTGTAGGCGATGTTGCCCAGCTTGAAGTACACGTCGTCTCCCAGGCGAGGATCGAGCTTGACCGCGCGCTGGTACGCATCCCACGCCTCGTCGTAGTTGGCCTGGCGGTACAGCACATCGCCCAGGTTCTTCGACAGCTGCGGCAGCGAGGGTTCGTCCAGCAGGGCGCCGCGCAGCATCTCGACCGCCTCGTCCAGACTCCCCGCCAGCTCCAATAACGCCGCCAGGTTGTTCCGCAGAACCACCGCGTGGGGGTAGCGCTCGATCCCTTCGCGCAGCTGGGCCTCGGCGGCATCGAGGTGCCCTTCCGCCGCGGCCGCCAGGGCGCGGGCCCAGTACCACACGGCGGGCAGGGGCTTGTTCCCCGCCACCTCGCGGGCGCGGTCCAACCGACCGCCGGCCACCGGCGCGTCGCCCCGGAGCAGGGCCGCAACCCCCCAGCCGATGAGGTGTCGCGGGTCATGCCGCCCGCGGGACGCCGCCTCGCCGTAGTAGCTCTCCGCCTGTTCCAGGTGCCCGGTCCGCTCGTGAGCGTACGCCAGATTGTGCAGCACCGCGGCCTGGCCGCCGCCGCGCTCGACCGCCTGGGTGAAGTGCTCCACCGCTTCGGTCCACTTGGCCTGCTTGAGCGCCACCAGCCCCAGGTAGAAGAACGCGCTGCCGTCGGTGGGGCGGAGCTCGGCCACCCGGCGAAATTCGCGGGCGGCCTCGTCCAGCATCTGCGTGCGGTAGAAGGCGACGCCCAGATTCCGGTGTTCATCCACCCGCGCGTCGCCCGCCGCCCCCAGCGCGGCCTGGCTGCGCCCGGCCCGCTGCACGAAGCCCGCCGTGAGCAACCCGTACAACGCCTTGCCCACGTCGAATTCCACCAGCCCGGAGTCCTCGATCACCCGGGTCACGTCGCGCGTGCCGTCCAGCAGGGGCAGGATGCGCTGTTGCTCCGGCGTCAGCTCCAGGTCCTCGGCAATGGCGAGCCGGTCGCGATCCAGTGTGAAGATGAGATCGAACGAGGGGACTTTCTTTTCGATGAGGCTCCATTCGTCCACCCGCCGGGCCCCTTCGAGCAGCAGCGACTCCGGATTGATGGACACCAGAAAGTCCCGGGGCTCCGGGCGCACATCGGCCTCGAAATTGAACGTGCCCCGCGTCCAGGTGAACAGGAAGTAGACGGCTTCCTGAATCTGCATGCGCATGTAGTGCTCGAGGTCGGGCTGGGACAGCGCCCCCGACGCAATGAGCAGCTCGCCGAGTCGCTTGTCCCGCTCGCGCATCTGCCGCTGGACGGCCTGGTCCAGCTGTTCCTGGCCGATCTTGCCGTTCTTGACGAGGATGTCCCCCAGACGGTCGCGCCGGTTCACGATGGAGGCGTAGCAGATGCGGCCCTTGTCGAAATACACGTGGGCGATGTTGCTCCGGTCCACGATGGACAGGCACCCGGTCTTCTGCCCCAGGGCCAGGAGCTGGAGCACGTCCGGCAGCGACGCTTCCTTGAGGCTCCCGCGAATCGCCATCAGGACAGGTCCTCCACCAGGCGCTCGGCCGGGTTGGGCCAAGACCAGACGAACTTCTCATGGCTCTTCACGAGCCCCGTGGGGGAAGCCACCACCCCGCTGGCCCGCAGCGACACCGAGGTCCGCGGCGTGGGCGGGGCCGCGCCCTCCAACAGCTCGCGCGCCAGCGCCGCGCTGGGTGTCGACCCGCGAGCGTCCGCGGCGCCGAGGAGCCGTTGCACCAGGCCGAGCACCGCGCGCACCGAATCCGCGGGCCGTGCCGCGAGGTAGTCCACCAGATCTCCATCCGGCTCGCCCGCCCGGAGTGCCAGGTGGCGCCGAATCAGCGCCTGCTTGAGAACCCGGTCCGGCGGCGCCAGCTCTGCCACCAGACCTCCCTCGAAGCGGGAGATGAGGCGGTCGTCGAGCCCGGGCACGCCGCGCGGCGGCGCGTGGAGGGTGAACACCAGCTGCCGCTCCCCGGCCGCCATGTGGTTGTACAAATGGAACAATTCCTCCTGCGAGCGCTCTTTCCCGGCCAGCAGGTGGACGTCGTCCAACAGCAACGCGGTCACCCGGCGGTAGCGGGCCCGCCACGGATCCACCCGGTCCCGGTCAATGGCCTGGACCAGCTCGTCCAGGAAATCCTGGGCCGACAGGCACGCGACGATGGCGCCCGGCCCCTTGGCGAGCACGTTGCCGATGGCGTGGAGCAGGTGCGTCTTCCCCACGCCGGCCGGCCCCACCAGCACCAGGGGATTGTAGCGGCGCCCGGGTTGCTCGCCCGCGGCCCGCGCCGCGCTCAGGGCCAACTTGTTGGATTCGCCGCCGGCGTATTCCTCGAACGTCCACAGCGCCGAGGGGCCCGGTGGGGGGGACAATCCCTCCCGGGCCCGCTGCACCAGCGCCTCGGCGTCGGCCACCAGGTCCGGGTCCCGGAACACCGCCTGACCCGCGCCGGCCGCGTCCATCGCCGCCATTTCGGCTTCGAGTTCGCGCAGGCGCTCGACATCCCGCTCGAAGTCCCGGATGGACGACTCCGAGTTGACCGGCGCCTCCGCGTTGAGCAAGGTCTCGAGACGGGCGGTGCGGTAGCCCTCGCCTTCCCAACGCATGACCGCCTCGGCGACCCGCCGGCGCCATTCTTCCACCTGCCGCGTGAGCACCGACGTTACGTCGCTGAGGAAGTCCGAGAATTCGTCCGCCGGGGGCGACGGCGACGGAGCCTCGGCGGCCGGGGGCTCCCCGCCCTCCCAGCCGAGCAACGCCGTGGCGGACTCGGGCGTCAGCGGCGCTTCGTTCACCGCCTGGAAGGCGACCAGGCGGTTGAGCGTGCCCAGCAGCTCCCGCACATTCGCCGATTCAAAGGCGGCCACCGCCTCAAGCACGCCCGGCCCGAAGTCCGCGCCGCGCTCGTCGGCGCGGCGCCGCAGGATCGCGAGGCGGGTCTCGAAGTCGGGCCGCCCGATGTCCACGATCAAGCCGCCCGCGAACCCCGACACCAGGCGTTCGTCCAGCCCCTCGATTTCGGAGGGCGGCCGGTCGCTGCTGAGCACAATCTGCCTGTCGGTTTCCTGGAGCTGCCCGATCAATCGCAGCAACTCCGCCTGCATTTCGCGCCGGTGGGTGAGGAACTGCACGTCGTCGATCAGCAGGACGTCCACGTTGACGAACCGGTTCCGGAAGGCATCGCTCTGGCCGGCGGCCACCGCGGCGTGAAAGGCCTCGACGAACTCCTCCAGGGTCAGATACTCCACCACGACACCGGGACTGACCTGTTTCGCCTGCTGGCCGATGGCCATCAGGATGTGGGTTTTGCCCAGGCCGGTCGCGCTGTAGATGAACAGCGGGTTGTAGGCGGTCCCGGGCGTCTGCGCCACGGTGCGCGCGGCCGTAACGGCCAGGCGGTTGTTGGCGCCCACCAGAAAGGTGTCGAACCGGAATAGTTGATTCAGCTCCACGGCCTATACCCGCGCCTCGCTCAGTCTCCGCAGCACGCCCTCCGCAATGGCCTTGAGCGTCTCGAACACGCCGTGCCCGTTGATCGCGTCCGCCGGCAAGCTGGGCCAGGCCCGGAAGTTGAGGGCCTCATCCAGCTCCGCCGGCGTGAGGATCAGCTCCGGCGGCAGATCCTGCTTGTTGTATTGGAGGATGACCGGCAGCGTGCGCACGTCGAGCCCCTGCTCCAGCAGGTTGGCGTGCAGGTTCTGCATACTCTCGATGTTCTCGTCCAGCTGGCGGGCCTGGCTGTCCGCCACGAATACCACGCCGTCCGACCCCTGCAACACGAGCTTGCGGGTCGCGTTGTAGTACACCTGGCCCGGGACGGTGTAGAGCTGGAAGCGGGTCTTGAAGCCGGAGATCGACCCCAGCTCCAGCGGCAGGAAGTCGAAGAACAGCGTGCGATCGGTCTGCGTGGCCAGCGACACCATGCGACCCCGCCGGTCCTCCGGAACCCGCCCGAAAATGTATTGCAGGTTGGTCGTCTTGCCGGACCGTCCGGGCCCGTAGTAGACGATCTTGCAGGTGATCTCGCGGGTCGTGAAGTTGACCAGAGACATGCTCTACCGTCCGAAGAGGGCGGCGAGGCTCTCGTTGAGATCCCGCTCGAAGTCGGCCGCCAGGACGGGCTTCGCCGGTTCTGGCGCGGGACAAGCCGCCGCAAGGTCCCGCGCAAACTGCTCGAAGAATAACTGTACCAATCCGATGGACGAGTCGCCGCCGTAGACCACCAGCGCCAGCATGGGGCCGCGGGGCGTCTCGAAATGCGCCAGGAAGATCCCATGGCTCCGGCCCTGGTGCGACAGCGCCCGGAAGGTCGGCTCCTGCAGCATGCGGGTGATCTCCGCGGTCGACGCTGCGATCGCCGCCCCCAGGGCCGCGGCGCTCATCACGTCCACCGCCCGGGTGAACCCGTGCTGCGCGATCACCTGCCCCGACGTGGTGGTGAGCAGGGCGAGGCGTGCCGCCGACTCAGCCACGAACCGCTGGAGCGGCGCGAGGGTCCAGGGTTCAACGGCGCGGGTCTGGGTCATGCCACCGCCCCGCCCGCCCTCAGCATCTCGAGCCGGGCCAGTCCCACGTTGATGTCCGCCTCAGCCACCACCACCACCAGCATCCCGTTGGGCGCCGGGGTCGCCAGCAACGATCCCTGGCTCGCCTGGAGGTGGAGGAATTCCGGGACTCCGCAGGCCGCCGTTTCGCTGGCGCGGTGGAACCGTTTGGCGAGGCTCGCGGCCAGCGCGGCCACCGCGTTGCCGCGGACCCCCTCCATCAGGGATTCGGCCACCACCAGGCCGTCGTCGCTCGCCACCAGCATCGCGCCACGCACGCCCCGCACCTGGGTGACGCGGTCGAGGGCCGCCTGGAACCGGGTGGTCACAAGGTCTGGACCTCCAACCAGCGGCGGGCCACCTCGGCCGCGCGGGCCGCCAAGATCGCCAGCCGGCCCGATGGAACGCCCTTGTCGCGGGCGAGGAGCAGGAGCGAGCTGGCCGACGGCGCGCTGAGATGCAGATGCCCGTGCTCCCCTTCCGCCATGATCCAGCGCCACTCGCCCAGCTCCAGCAGCCGCGCCGTGCGCTCGGCTTCCTGCGACACCCCGGCGAGGTAGGCGGCCACTTCCTCGGCCACGTCCTGGCCACCGTGCACGCGCAAGCCGCCGGCGAGCACCCGCCCCTGCGGATCCACCAGCAGCAGGCCGTCGCCCGCCCCTTCGAGGCCCGCGAACACGGCGGGACGCTGGGGCACCGCCCCCGGCTGCGCCGCCGCCTGCTGGGCCACCTGCCGGACCGTGTGCAGCGCCTGTACGACGCTCTGATCGGTCGGGTCGGCCGCCAGGGCCAGCTCCAGATGCTCCAGCGCGGCATCCAGGTCGCCGTGCTGGAAGTTGGCGAAGCCCAGCCCTTTGTGGGCGCCAGCATGACGGGGATCCAGGGCCAGCGCGATGCTCCACTCGTCCGCGGCCCGTTCGACGTCACCCGCGTCCGCCACGATTCGGGCGTACAGGTCGTGTCCGTCGGCGAGGTTGGGGTGGTGCTCCAACCCGGCCAAGGCCACCTTGGCGGCGGCATCGAGCTGACCCCGCAAGCGCAACGCTTCGCCCAGGGGAACGAACGCCAGGCTGCCCGGATCCCGGGCCAGCTCCGCGCTGAGGGCCCGGATGTCGTCAATCATGGGTGCCCCGGAGCAGCATCTCGAGGGTTTGCGCGGCGTGGATGGCCTCCTGGACTCGATCCACCTCCGCCGCCGGGCCCGGGCTCTGCGCGCTCAGCTGCAGCCATCGCTGCCACCACTCGACCGCCTCGGCGAACCGGCCCTGCAGCGCCACGGTCTGGCCCAGGAGGCGGTGAGCCTCCACCAACCTGGCGTCGAGGCGGAGCGCCCGGCGGAAGTGTTCTTCGGCCTCGACCTCGCGACGCCCCGCCAGCGCGACGCGCCCCATCAGCACGTGCGCCGCCGGATCGTGGACGTTGCGGTCCACGGCGGCCTGGGCCGCCACCCGGGCGCCGTCCAGATCCGCGGCCGCGAGCGCGTTCGAGCTGCGCCGGACCAGCTCACCCACGTCCTGGGCCTGCGCCAGGTCCCGGCCGCCCGCCAGCCGCCGCTCCGACAGGATGACGATCCCGGCGGTCGAGAGCCCGAACACGATTTTCGCAACGTCGAACTCCGTCCGGGCCAGCAACGACGCGATCCCGCGGATCGTGCGCTCTCCGTCGATCGCCGCCAGGACCTCCCATTCACTGGGGAGCAGGTCGAGCAACCCCTCTGAGGCCTGCTCGGTGGGCGGGAGTGCGGGCACGACGTCGAGATGGGGGATCTTGCTCTCGATCCGCGACCACTCGTCGATCCGGCGCGCGCCCTCCATCAGCAACGCCTCGGTGGGGAGCCGGACCGCACCATCGCCCGCGAAGACCGGCAGGGGCCCCTCGATGAACGAGAAATACCCTTCCTGCCAGCTCATCATCTCGAATACGACAAGCTCGATCTGCTGCCGCACCTGCCGCTCGAGCTCGCGTTCGGTGATCACCCCCATCTCCACCAGAATCTCACCCAGCCGCCGAGGGTCCCCCCGCTGCTGGAGCTCGCGGGCCCGGGTCAGCTCCGCCTCGCCCACCTTCCCGGTCCGCGCCAGCATCTCACCCAACCGGTGGGGATTGCTCTGGATCTCCGCATAGACCACGGCGCCGCCGTCGAAGTACACCGTGCCCTGGTTCTGCCGGATCTTGGACGTGATGCGCAGCACGCCCGTCTTCCGGCTCACGTCGAGCAGCTGGAAGACGTCATGGATCCCGAGCTCCTTGAGCGGGCCCTCGATCGCCATAAGCTAGGCCGCTTCACTCCGGAAAATGTGCTGCAGGTCGAGCGCCGTGCGCGCGTGCCGGCGCGCTTCCTGCGCGAACGGGCCGGCGGGATCCACGGCGATCACCCGCTCCCACATGCCGACCGCCTCGCGATACTGCTTGAGCTGGGCCAGCACCACGCCCGCGAAGAACATGGCGCCGCTATGCTTGTCGTCGAAGGCGAGGACCCGGCGCAGGACTTCGAGCGCGGCGTCCAGGCGGTTGTTCTCCAGCAATGCCCGGCCAAGGGCCAGCAGGGCGTGCACGTCGGACGGGTCGGTGGTCAGGTAATCCACCAGCAGGTTCACCGCGCCGCGGGGCGACCCGGTGCGGCGGTACAGGTTGGCGAGGGCCAGCACGCCCTCCGCGTGGGTGGGCAGGATGTCGAGGGCCGCCCGGAAGCTGGCCTCCGCAGCCCGGAGGTCACTCCGGACTTCGTGGGTCCGGCCGAGATCCACGTGCACCTGCACGTATCGGGCATCCAGCGCCAGGGCTGCCTGGTACGCGTCGAGCGCGCCCTGGGTGTTGCCCAGGCTCAGCGCGATGTCCCCCTCCAGTTTCAGGATGTCGGCCCGCTGCGGGGCGCGCTCGCGGGCCACCCGCAGCGCGTCCAGCGCGCCGGCCGGGTTCCCGGCGGCGAGGCGGCTCGACGCCAGCGCCATCTGCACATCCACGTCGCCGGGCGTCTCCTGCGCCAGCACTTCCGCGTCCTGCACCGCTTCCGACCCGCGGCCCAGCGCAAGCAGCGCGCGGACTTCGCCGAAGCGGGCGTCGCGGCGCTCGGGCTGCCCGGCCCGCGCGGCCCGGAATCGCTCCAGCGCCTCACCGTGCAGACCGCGCCGCGCGAAGATCTCCCCCGCCAGCGCGTGGCCCTCCATCGGGTCGGCGCCACGGTTCACGGCGCGGCTGGTCTCGGCCGCGGCCAACTCCAGCAGCCCCTTTCCCAGGTACTCTCGCGCCAGCGCGAACGGATCCTCGGCCGCGATGGAGCGCCGGGTGCCCGGCGCCCGCCGCTCGAGTCCCCGGAACAGCTGGTCCACGGCGCCCTGCTCGATCTTGAGGGACTGGGGCGCCAGCTCGGTGCTGACGTCCCCCGAGATCTCGGGCACGATCACGATGGTGGGCGATTCGTACTGCAGGTCGATCAACAGCTGAAATTTTTGCGGCGTGTAGTAGGGATCAATCTCCTGCGCGCGCGTGACTTCCCGGAGCGCCCCATCGTAGTCGCCCAGCGCGGACAGGGCGAAGCTCAGATTGTAGTGACCCTCCGCGGCGCCGGGATCGGCTTCGACGGCCCGCGCGAAGGCGTTGCGCGCGTCGGCCACCCGGCCCAGCTCGTTGAGGATGAGGCCCAGACCGTTCCACGCCGGCGCGCAGGCGGGATCCAGCTCCAGGACCTTGCGGAACGCCTGCAGCGAGAGCTGCACCTTGGCGGAGCGGAACAGCAGCAGCCCGAGATTGATCCCGGGGATGACCAGGAGCGGCTGGCTCGACAACGCCTCCCGCAGCCTATCCACCGCTTCGTCGTAGCGGCCCTGCACCGCGTGGGCGACCGCCAGGTTGTTGAGCGCCAGCGCGTAGCCGGGGGCGTGCTCCACCGCGTGCCCGTAGGACTCCAGGGCTTCCGGCAGCCGTCCCAGCTGATGCAGCACCACGCCGCGCTCGTTCCACAGCTTGGGCGAGTCGGGCGTCTCCTCGAGCAGGCGCTCGTACAACTCGAGCGCCACGGGGTAGTCGCGCCGCAGCAGGTGGACTTCGGCGATGGACTGGAGGACCAGGCGGCGATCTTCGCCGGCATCGAGGGCGGTGCGGTACTCCCGAAGCGCTTCGATGTAATAGCCCTTCTGGCGAAACGCGAGGCCGAGGTTGAAGTGGGCCAGCGCGACGCCCGGGGCCACCTCCGGCACCGGCGCCTCGGGGCGGTCGGCGAACGGTGCGGGGCTCTTCTCCAGCGACAGGTTGGTCTGGGCCCGCGCGAAGTTGGGGTTGAGCTGAATGGCGCGCTTGCTCGCGGCCCGGGCCTCCTCGTGCCGCCCCAGATCGCCCAGCACGAACGCCAGCAGGTAATGGGCGTCGGCATGGTCCGGGGTAAGCTCGGTGGCGCGCGTGAGCGCCTGTAGCGCTTCCTTGCTGAGCCCTCGGTTATAGCAGGTTTCGCCGATGTAGAAGTGAATCACGCTGCTCTGGGCGTCCAGCTCCAGGGCGCGGTTGAACCACTCGGAGGCCTCCTCCAGCCGGCCCCGGGTCTTCTCGGCCAGCCCGAGCTGGATGAGCACCGCGACGTCGTCGGGAGCCTTGGCCACGAGCGCCTGAAACTCCTCGATGGCCAGCTCTTGCTGGCCCAGCGAGGCATAGGTGCGGCCCAGCTCCCAGCGGGCGTCGCGGTCGTCCGAGCGGACCCGCAACCGCTCCGTCAGCTCGGCCACGCGCCGGTCGTAGTACCCGGTCTTGTGATACGCGATCTCGAGGTTGCGCTGCGCCACCTGCATCTTGGGATCGAGCTCGAGGGCGCGCGTGAACGCGCCCATCGCGTCGTCGATCAGCCCCTTCTGGAAATACAGGACGCCCAGGTTGTTGTGGGCGCCGGCGTCCGAAGGGTCGATGCGCCGGGCGAACGAGCGGAGGACCGCCAGGTCCCGTTCCGAAAGGACCGGAGCCGCCATGGCTCAGGCCAGGCCGATGGCGTCGAGGATGGCTCGGAGGGACACCAGATCGGGCAGGAGCAAGAAGTACCCCGGAAGGACGCGTCCGGCTTCGTCGAACTCGAACCGCGTCTCGATACAGAAGACGTAGTCGCGCTCACGCCCGAAGTTGAGGTAGGCGCTGCTCACCACGGCGCCGGCCGTGTCGATCACCAGGCTTGGCACCGACGGCAAGAGCATCATTTTCATGAAATCGGAGAGCGCGTTCATGTACGCGGCACCCAGGATGTTCCCCGCCTCCTTGAGCGCCGACTGCTCCAGCACGCCGAGCTGCTTGGTGGTGCCCACGGTGCGGCTCAGCAGCAGGTCGCACAACACGGTGGCGTTGGCCTCCGGCACCAGCAGCAGGGTGCGGCCCGTGAGGTCGCCCATCATGTGCATGAGCACGCCCGCGACCGGCACGCCGGGGTCGAACAGCTGGCCCGAGACCTCGTCGAGGTGGGTGACGAAGATCCGGGGCACGCTGATCATGATGCGCCGGTTGGTCATCTGCGACAGCGCCGTGGCCGCGTGCCCCCCGCCGATGTTGGCCACCTCGCGCAGGGCATCGAGCTGCAGCTCTTTTAGGTCCCGCACGTCGTCCATCAAGCGCTCCTTGAGGACCGCAGAGGCCCGTGCGGCCCTTCGTTAGACCAGGCCACCCGCATCCAAGATCAGGACGGGCGCGCCGTCGCCCAGGATAGTCGCCCCGGTGAAGATGGGCAGCGTCCCGGCCGGCGGCGAGAACGACCGGACCATGATCTCCTGCTGTCCCAGCATCGCGTCCACCACCAGGCCGGAGAAACGCTCGCCCACCCCCACCACCACCACCGGCCGCCGCGCGGGCGCCTCCCCCTCGACCTGCAGCAGGCGCCGCAGGTGCACCAACGGAATCAGCCGATCGTGAAACGCGAGCGCGTCACGGCCCTCCAGCGTGGTGACGTTCCGTGGATCGAGGTCCACCATCTCAGCCACGTGCGTGAGCGGAACGGCATAGCGCTCCTCGCCCACCCGGGTCACCAGCGCCCGGACGATCGCCAGGCTGGTGGGGAGCCGTAACGTGAAGGTGGAGCCCTGCCCGGACGCCGTGCGAAGCTCGACGGCGCCTCCCAGGGCGCGGACCTTGGTCACCACGACGTCGATCCCGACCCCGCGCCCGCTGACGTCGGACACCTGCGCGGCGGTGCTGAACCCCGGGCGCGCCAGCACCCGGATGAGGGCGTCCTCTCCGGCCATCTCCGCCTGGGCGTCGATGAGCCCCCGGTCTCGGGCGGCGCTGAACACGCGCGCCCGGTCGATCCCCCGTCCGTCGTCGGCGACCCGCACCGCGACGGTATCGCGCTCCCGGGCAGCCGCCAGGGTGACCCGGCCCATCGCCGGCTTGCCGGCGGCGAGGCGTTCCTCCGGCGTCTCCAGGCCGTGATCCACGGCGTTCCGGAGCAGGTGGACCAACGGATCGCTGATCTCGTCGAGCAGCGCCCGGTCCAGCTCGATGTCCTTTCCCTCGATCACGAATTCGACCTGCTTGCCGAGCCGGCGCGCCAGGTCGCGCACCAGCCGCGGAAACCGATCGAACACCTGCCACACCGGGGTCATGCGGGCCTGGAGAATCTCGTCTTGAAGCTGGGTGGTGAGCTGGGAGACCCGGCGGCTCACC
>Ga0214473_10002761_pt1 | contig 21487 bp, 21 predicted proteins | sample RVTome_7_FD_203509 | JGI IMG/M metagenome (GOLD analysis project Ga0214473, IMG submission 203509) | Soil microbial communities from uranium-contaminated site in the Upper Colorado River Basin, Wyoming, United States - RVT98D197 | ecosystem: Environmental > Terrestrial > Soil > Contaminated >... | reverse complement strand
CGCACCCGGACCGACCGATGGCACCCCACCTCCCTCCGATTCGACCGCCGGACCGGGCACGCCCGGAGCCAGCGGCCTGCCCTCGGCCGATTGTGCCAACGGCTGGAGCGCGCCGGCGGCCGGCTCGGCGCAGTACGACGACGCGCTCGCGCTGCTCAACCGCCAGCTCGACCTCGAGGGTCCGTGGCAGCTCGACGCGCTGCGCTACTTCATCGGGCCCGATGTCCCTTGGAGCGAGACGCCGGCCGCGCTGGTGGAGCGCTGGTACCTGCGCGGCGCCCTGGCGGCCGACGCGAACATCCGCGGCCGCTTCCTGATCGAGCGGCGCAGCGAGCGGATCGCGGGGGTGGCCGCGGTTGCGCCCTACGACAGCCAGGGCTTCACATCGCCCGACTGGACCGGCTTCGTCGGCGACGGCCTGCCCCAGACGTATCTCGGGCTGCCAGGGCAGTGGTCGGGCACGGCATACGACTTCGTCAGCGGGGGCGGGTCTTCCGGTCAGCCCGGGCTGCCGGACCAGGTGGTCGGCTGTTTGAGTGACACATGACCCTGTCGCGAGCGCGCTGACGCTGCTCTGATGAGGCGGCTGTGATGCGCGTCGAGCTACTCGCCACCCCGGACTGTCCCCACGTCGAGCGCGCCGAGGAGATCGCGCGCGAGGCGCTGGCCGACAACGGCCACACGCCGCTGATCGAGCGCGTCTACGTGAGCGACCTCGACAACGCGGCGGGCCTGGGCTTCCACGGTTCGCCGACGCTGCGCATCGACGGCCGCGACGTGGTGCCGCTGCCGGCCGACCTGCCGATCAACCTGGGCTGCCGGCTCTATCCGCAGCCGGACGGGACGCTCGATGGCGTCGTGCCTCAGCAGACGATCGTGGCCGAGGTGGAGCGGCGGCGCGAGGCCGCGGCCCATCTCCGAGGCGCGCGGCGCCGGCTGCGCGATCTGCCCGCGCGGCTGACGCGGCTGCTCTTCCTGTGGGCCTCGCATCGCCACTTCCTGGGCCGGATCGCGACCGCCATCCCGCTCACGCGGCGGATGGTTCGGCGCTTCGTCGCCGGCGACAACCTCGAGGACGCACTGGTGGCTCTCGAGGGACTGCGCGGCCAGGGCATGACATGGACGGTCGACGTGCTCGGCGAATCGGTCCATTCGCGCGACATGGCAACGGCCGCGGCCGACCGCTACCTGCGGACCCTGGACGCGCTGGCCGAGCGCGACCTCGCGGCAAACGTCTCGGTCAAGCTGACCCAGATGGGGCTCGACATCGACCCCGACTTCTGCCGCGCCAACGTGGCCCGGATCGTGACCCGGGCGCGGCAGATCGGCGCCTTCGTGCGCATCGACATGGAAGACCACACCAAGACGGACAAGACGCTGGCCATCGTGCGCGCGCTGCACGACGACTATCCGGAGGTGGGCGCGGTCATCCAGTCGTACCTGCGCCGCTCGGCGGCCGACATCGATCGCCTGATCGACGAGAAGATCCGCGTCCGGCTGTGCAAGGGCGCGTACGACGAGCCCTCGTCCGTCGCGTTCGAGGGCCGCGAGGAGGTCGACGACTCATACCGCAGGCTGATGGAGCGGCTGCTCCTCGCCGGCCGCTACCCGGCGCTGGCGACACACGACGAGCGCCTGGTCGACTACGCCATCGCCTTCGCCGCCGAGCACGGCATCAGCACCGACCAGTACGAGTTCCAGATGCTGTACGGCGTGCGCCGCGACCTGCACGAGCGACTCGTGGCGCAGGGTCAGCGGGTGCGCGTCTACGTTCCCTATGGCACGCAGTGGTACCCGTACTACATGCGCCGCCTCGCCGAGCGGCCGCAGAACGTCATCTCGATCCTGGTCAGCGTCCTGCGCGAGGGCCGCGGCAAGCGCGCCTAGACCAGGCGGTCCTCGATTTCCCAGGCGTGGTCGAGCGCGTGCCACGCTGAGCGGCGGATGGCGTAAGGCGCCGGCCAGCGCTTTCCACCGCGCGGACCCACCTCCGGCAGCTCGCCGCGCGCCCGAGCGTGTAGCGCGGCGACGAAGCCGGCCTCGATCACGTCCCATGTGGCACCCGCCGCGACCCGGCCGCCGACCGCGTTGAGGTACCCGGCTTGCGCCTCGACAACGTGGCGGCGGATGCCGTCGAGCGTCCGCCCACCGCCGCGCGGCCCGGACGGTCCGAGTCTCCTGCCGCCGGCCTTCGCGAACGACTCTTCGAACGCCTGCCAGCTCGCGCGGAGCAGTTCGATCATCTCGTCCAGCCGCTTCTCGCTGACCGGCAGGCGATCCATCTCCGGCACCACGCCCGGTGCTCCAAAGTCGGTCGTGGCGTTGCCCTCGAGCCGCTCCACCATTTCAACCGCCGCGCGCGTCAACGGGCCGAGCCTGCCCACGGGGATCGCGACGGCGCGCGCATAGCGCTCGCCATAGGCCAGCAAGCTGTCCAGCGCCTGATCCTCTGTCTTGCCGCCGCGGCTCCAGCCCGGCCAATCGGCTGCGGAGGCGAATGCCTTCTTGCCGATCTCCAGGTAGACCCTCACGCCAGGTCGTCGAGCTGGTCGGCGTGCTCCTCCAGGTGGTCGATTGTGAATCGCTCGACGATCTGGGGCACGGTCATCTCGCCCCGCCGTGAATGCAGTCCTACGGAAGCCCACTGCGCCGCGCTGAGCGTCGGCAGATAGCGGCGCGTGACCTCGATGCCGTCGTGCACCTGGCGCATCAACTCGGCGATCGGAACGTGCCGCCCTTCCTCGATCGCGCCGGCCCGCGCAGGGTCATCTTTCGTCCGACCGAACGGCACCGGGCTTCCAGCGTAGTGGTCGACCACCTTCTCCAGCTCGGCCTGCCAGAAGGGGACGAACTCGGCCATGTGCGCCCACACCTGCGCCGCCTCCCAGCGCTCGGTGCCTCCCGGGTCCGGATCCGTCAGTCCGCCGGGCGCTGGCCCAGCAGCGTGCTCGGCCAGTCGCTGCTCGATGTCCTCGAGCATCTGGATCAGATCGCCAGCTTCCATTGGCGACCCACGATATCAGCGCCCAGCGGTCCGCGACAAAGCATCCAATAAGCGGCGGATAAGTGCCGACCGCCATGCTCCTGGCAAATGGGGTGATCAATGACTGGGGAAGTTGACTCAAGGCATCATGATGTGTCTGTGATAGTCTTCATGATGTGTCCGTGCGAACGACCCTGACCCTCGATGAGGACGTGGCTGCCAAGGTCAATGCCGAAGCGCGGCGCAGCGGTCGGGCCGTGCGGGCGGTGGTGAACGAGGCGCTGCGCGCGGGTCTCGAGGCCGCCGGCCGTTCGCGCGCGCGTCCAGCGTTCAAAGTGCGCGCGACCGCGATGGGCTTGAGGTCCGGCGTGTCGATTGACAGCATCTCGGCGTTGATCGACGAGATAGAGGGGCCGTCGCACAGGTGATCTTGATCGACGCCAACCTCCTCCTCCACTCTCGCGACAGCGGCAGCCCAATGCACGGGGCCGCGCGCGACTGGCTCCAGCAGACTCTGGACGGGAGCGAAGACGTCAGGGTTGGCCTGGTGACCTTGCTGGCATTCGTTCGCATAGCCACGAATTCGCGCGTGTTCGTCAAGCCACTTGATCTACGGCAGGCCGTCGCCACCGTGACCGAGTGGCTAAGTCTGCCCAACTTTCACGTCGCCGAGCCGACCGAGCGCCATTGGTCGATCCTGGCTGATGTCGCAACGAAGGGACAGGTGCGCGGACCGGCAACGATGGACGCTCATCTGGCGGCTCTGGCCATCGAGCACGGTGCGCGCCTCGCAACGACGGACCGCGGCTTCGCGCGTTACAGGGGCCTGCGCTGGTTCGACCCGCTTGCGTCGTAGCCGCGGAGCCTAGTCCGGAAACGCCTCCGGCCCGCGCTCTGCCAGCGCCTGGGCGTCGGCGGCCGCGTTCTCTGGCGGCAGCCACGAGTAGGGGTACGACTCGTCCTCGAGGCGCGCCGCTTCGCGCGTGATGTTGAGCGGGTGGAAGGTGTCGACCATCACCGCCAGCTCCTCGGTCGCGTCCTTGCCGATCGACGCCTCTACCGTGCCCGGATGCGGCCCATGCGGGATGCCCGCCGGGTGCAGCGTGAAGGACGAGATCTCCACGCCACGCCGGCTCATGAAGTTGCCCGCGACGTAGTAGATGACTTCGTCACTGTTGATGTTGGAGTGGTTGTACGGCGCCGGGATGGCGAGCGGGTGATAGTCGAACTTGCGCGGCACGAACGAGCACACGACGTAGTTCCTGCCGGCGAACGTCTGGTGCACCGGCGGCGGCTGGTGGACGCGCCCGGTGATCGGCTGGAAGTCGCCGATGTTGAAGATGAACGGGTACAGGTAGCCGTCCCAGCCGACGACGTCGAACGGGTGGTGGTGGTAGTGGTAGGCGGTGAGCCGGCCGCGCATGCGCACCCAGATCACGAACTCGCCGCTCTCCGTGCGCGGCGCCGCAACCTCCGGTACGCGAATGTCGCGCTGCGAGTAGGGCGCGTGCTCGAGCAGTTGGCCCCAGTCGTTGCGGTAGCGCTTGGGCGGCACGATCTCCGACGGTGACTCGAGGTACAGCAGGCGCTGCGCCGATCCCGCGTCGTGATCGAGCCGCCACGTCGTGCCGATGGGGATGACGAGATAGTCGCCCGGTCGGTAGCGGAGCGACCCGAAGCTGCTCTCGAAAACGCCCTCGCCCTCGTGCACGAAGACCATCTCGTCGGCTTCGCCGTTGCGGTAGAAGATGTTCTCCGGCAGTCGCTCGGTCGGGCGGACGACGCCCATCAGCACGTCGCTGTTGAAGAACAACGGCCCGCGGCCGTCGATGAAGTTGCTGTGGCCGGCGACGGCGCCGGTCTTGACCAGGCGATGGCGATGCAGTCCGTCATCGACGGTCTCGTTATGCAGGTCGCGCACCTTGTCGACCCTGTGCGTCTGCGTCGGTGGGACGAGGTGATAGAGCAGCGACGAGCGGCCGGTGAAACCCTCCATGCCGAACAATTCCTCGGCGTAGAGCGAGCCGTCCGGCGCGCGATGCTGGGTGTGGCGCGTATGTGGGACGTTGCCCCGGCTGACGTAGAACATGTGCCGGTCAGTCTACCGGCGGTACCAGCGCGGACGAGGACGCCGTACGCGCCCGCGACTACGCGCCGGCAGGCAGCGCCTCTTCGCGCGCCGCGCGGCCGCGCCAGATGAGCAGGCCCACGATGCACGCGCCGGCGGCAACCGCGATGACCCGGATGGTCATCACGTACGACGAGTCGAGGCCCAGCAGAACGAGCAGCCGGTCGATGTTGAGCAGGATGATCAGCGCGCCCACGGCAGCGCCCAGGGCGCGGTCGTCAAAGTGACGCACGAGCCACGCCGCGACCGGCGCGGCGATCGAGCCACCGAGCAGCATCATCGCCACGATGTCCCAGCGGATTCCGGCCGAGCCGAGCGCGAGCAGGAAGCCCACGCTGGCGGCGACGGAGATCACGAATTCCGACATGCTCACCGTGCCGATGATCGTGCGCGGCTTGAGCTTGCCGCTCGCCATCAGGGTCGAGGTTACGACCGGACCCCACCCGCCGCCGCCCGAGGCGTCGAGGAAGCCGCCGAAGATGCCCAGCGGGCCAAGCAGCCAGGTGCGGCGAATTCGCGGCGGCGCGATCGGCTCGTCGCCCGGCTCAAGGATGCGCGGCCGGCGCGCGGCCGCCGAGTTCCGCCGCCGCACGTGGAGGAAGCGGAAGATGATCACGGCGCCGAGCACGAGCAGCACCACCGACACCCACGGCTTGGCTGTCTCGATCGAGAGGTTCGAAAGCACGACGGCGCCCAGGAAGGCGCCGATGCCGCCTGGGACGGCGAGCAGCGCCATGATCCGCATGTCCACGTTTCCCAGGCGCCAATGCGAAGCGCCGGAGATGGCGGTGGTGCCGATCTCGGCCATGTGCACGCTCGCCGACGCAAGGGCAGGAGTGAGGCCGACCGTCAGCAGCAGAGTCGTCGACGACACGCCATAACCCATGCCGAGTGAACCGTCGATGAGCTGGGCCAGGAAACCTGCCACCGCTATGCCAAGAAGCAGAAACACGTCCGATCGCCTCCAACAGCGCCCCCGCCGAGTGTTGGCCCAGTAATCCTACAAACTTGATAGGAATAGGGGAAGCATGACCGACGAGGACGTTCGTTGTCAACAGGCCGAATGGCCCGATACGGCGGAGCGGCTCAGTCCGCCCGGTGCGGCCTTGTTCGATCGACGATCGGGGTCGACAGCTCGCCCAGCCGATCCACGCGCAGGATCACCCGATCACCGGGCTGGAGATACCGACCGAAGCCCGATTCGTCCTTGATCTCGAGCAGGCAGCAGCCGCCGACGGTCCCGGATCCGATCACATCACCGGGAACCAGGCGCACGTCGGCCGACGCCCGCTCGATCATCGCTCCGAACGAGTGGCGAATCCTGTCCAGGTTGCCGCGGCTCAGGATCTGGCCGTTGACCTCGGCCGTGGCGGCCAGGTCGTACGCCTTGCCGGAGCGTTTGTCGGCCAGCTCATTGGGCGTCACCAGCCACGGCCCGAAAGTGGTCGCGAAGTCCTTGCCCTTGGCCGGGCCAAGACGAACCGCAGTCTCGTCGCGCTGGAGGTCGCGCGCCGACCAGTCGTTCATGATCATGAAGCCGCCGATTGCCTCCTCGGCGCGCTCCTCCGGAAGGTCGCGCGCCGGGGTGTCGATCAGCGCCGCGATCTCCAGCTCGTAGTCGAGCTCGTGCGAGCCGTCCGGCGGCCAGACCGGATCGTCCGGCCCGCGGATCTCAGACAGGTTGCTGAAGTAGAAGATCGGCAGGCGGTACCACGCCTCCGGGATCTCCTGGCCGCGGCGCGACCAGATCGTGCCGACGTGCTGTTCGAAGGCGTAGAAGTCGCGCACGCTGGTCGGGCGCAGGATGGGCGACCCGAAGGCGACGTCTGCGCCGTCGACGATGGCAGCGTCCCCCTCGCCGCTCGGCGTGAAGCCCTCGAGCAGCTCGGCCAGGGCGGCCACGCGCAGGCCGCGCGCGAGGTGGTCGTCGAGTGTCGTCACCGGCTGGCGGAACAGGACGCTGTTGTGAGCGAGGCGCTCGTCGCGCCGGACCGCATGGCGGCGGGCGCTCTCGAGGTCGAGCCACTGCCGGCCGGCCTGATCAAGCGCGGCCATCAGCCGAAACGGCGTGCCGGCCGGCGCGTGCCGCTCCCGGGCGTGAGCGAGCTTCATTCGGGCGAGTCTACGGGACGGCCCGCGCTACGCTGGGCGGGGTGAGACTCGTCAAACGGCCACTGTCCGAGTTGCATCCGGCGCTGCTTCGTTTTCGCACCGCTCAGCTGACAGCAAACCGACGCCTGTCCGACCTGCTTCGCCGCCCGAACTTCGCCCGATTGCAGCAGCCGACACCGTTGCCGGTTGAGGTGTTCAGCCACCCGTCCGTGCTGCGCCGTCGGCTCGCCGGACTGGATCCTCGCTACCAGGAAACCAAGATCGTCAATCTCCGCCTGGCGGCGACGTCACTGGACGGGCTCATCATTCGACCCGGCGAGCTGCTCTCGTTCTGGCAGAGGGTCGGCGAGCCGAGCGCGAGTCGTGGCTTTGTGCCGGGTCTTGTATTGCACCGGGGAGAGGTGGCGATCGACATTGGCGGCGGGCTGTGCCAGATGTCGAACCTGCTGTACTGGATGGCCCTGCACACCCCGCTCGTCGTCACAGAGCATCACCACCATGGGTTCGACGCCTTCCCTGACGACGACCGTCGACAGCCGTTCGGATCAGGCGCCAGCCTGTTCTACAACTACGGCGATCTGCGCCTTGTGAATCCGACCGACGCGACCCTCCAACTCCTCGTCTGGGTGACCGAGACGCACCTGCACGGATCCATCCGCTGCGACCGTGAGCTTCCGGACGACTACCGCGTCGAGGAGCGCGGCCACGGCTTCAGCAGAGGCGGGGATGGCCGCGTCTACCGCGACAACGAGCTGTGGCTCAACAGGATCGAGCGCGCTTCCGGTGCCACCCTCGATTCCCGGCTGATCACCCGCAATCACGCCCTGGTCAAGTACCGCGTGCCGGACCACCTGATCGCGCCGGGATCCTAGTGGCAGCCGCCCGAGCCTGAATCGGTGAAGCTGTCGCCGGCTATTGGGATGAACTGCCAGTCGTAGCCGCCGGTATGGAGGTTGAGGCGGAGAACGCCGTGGCTGGTCGAGTCGCGCACCTCGCTCGCGCGCAGCGCTGTTGACATGAAGCCATACAGAGATGCGCCGCCGGTGCCGACCACCCATTGCCGGAGGCCGTTGGCCGGATCCGGGGAGCCAGTCGGGTCGGTCGGTGCAAACCGTTCGTAATCGTGGTCGTGCCCGGACAGGACGATCTCGGCGTCGTGGTTGTAGAGCAGCTTGAAGACGGGCGCCATGCGCGTCGAAGAGCCATGGCCGGCGCTCGAGCTGAAGCGCGGCCGGTGCCACAGGGCGAGCACGCACTGGTGCGGGTTGTTGACCAGGTCGGCGCGCAGCCAGCGGTACTGGCGCGTGTAGCAGCGCGAGCCGCGGACGCACTCGCTGGTCAGGGCATAGACCCGCCATGCCCCCGCGTCGTAGCGGTACCAGCCTCGACCGCTCGGCCCGGCCTGGCTGCCGAAGTAGCCGAAGTAGCCGGCGCCGGTGGGGTTGTTGTAGTAGTCGTGGTTGCCCGGCACCGGACGTGTGCGGTACTTGAACGCGCCCCACGTCGGCTCGTAGCACGCGGAGTACCAGCTGGTCGAGCCGTCCGGGTAGACGTTGTCACCCGCGGTAAAGGCGATCGCGCTTGGATCGCTGGCCAGGACGTCGCTGACGATCTGCGCCGTGGCCGAGTCGCGCACGTTGCTGCCGCACACGGCGATGTCGCCGGCGCCGATCAGGGTTACCGAGTCGGCCACGCTAGGTGTGAGCCAGGCCCGGGCCGGGGCTGGGACCAGCAGCAGCAACCCGGTCACGAGCAGGGTCAGGCGAAGGCTGGCTGCGCGGCGCGACGGCATTTCGTCATTGTGAGCGGCACGTCAGCGGTGGCTAGAGTTCTTTCGTGCTAGTCGGCCTTGACCACGTCATCCTCGCCTGCGCCGACCCTCCTGGCGCCGCGGCCCAGCTGGAGGCGCTGCTTGGCCTCGCCGCGACCGGTGGTGGGCGACACGACGCTCACGGCACCTACAACCGGCTGGTCTGGCTGGGCGACTCGTACATCGAGCTGATGGGCGTCTTCGATGCGACGCTTGCGGCGCGTTCATGGTGGGGCGCGCACATCAGCCGCGTGCTCGAGTCGACTCCGGCTGCATTGGCCGGCCTGGCGCTCGCCAGCGACGACGTTGCCGCAGACATCGCACGGCTGCGCGACCAGGGCGCACCCATCTCCGATCCGATCCCGGGTGAGCGTCTCCGCCCAGACGGCGAGACCGTGCGCTGGCGCGTCGCGCGGCTGCCCGGACCGGACCCCGACATGGGCCTGTGCTTCCTGATCCAACACGACACGAACGCGGCCGAGTGGCGCCCGGCCGATCGCTCCGCGCGGGCGGCGCAGGTCCACCCGATCGGCACCTATGGACGGCTCAGCCGGGTGGAGCTACCGGTCAGCGACGTTCGTGCCGCGACGCTGCGCCTGCTGCGAGAGCTGGGGCTGCAGTTCCGTCCCGCGCTCGCGGGCGGCGGCGCGCGTGATGCGTCGCTCGGCCGTCAGGCGTTGCGCGTATCAGCCGGCGGGTACCCGACGATCACGATCCGCGCCGGCCAAGCCCAGCGCCAGGTCGACATGTTCGGTTGTCGCTGGGAGCTGGTTCCGGCCTGACTACATCCCGATCAGCGCGCCATCGGCCCCAACGACGTACCACTTGCCGCCGACACCCTGGCCGTTGGTCTGGTTGGCTGCCGTGTCCCCGGCGAAGTAGTAGAGCGGGTAGTTGCCGAACTTGAGCTGCGTCCCGCCGGTCGTGGCCGTTACCGTGCTGAACTTCGACTGGTCCAGACCCGATCCAACGGTGAAGCTGCTGCTCACGGTGAAGGCCGGCCAGTTGTCAGCACAGCTGCCCGTGCAAGTCGGCTGGCCACTGGCCTCATCAGGGGTGAACCCGTACAGCGTGCGCCCGCTGGCGTCGGCCACGATCTGGCCAAGCGCGCTTGACGCCAACTGAACCACCGGAACAGCCGCGGGCGTTGGGGATGCGCCTGGGCCGCCGCAGGCCGCGAATACGACTGCCGCAAGGGCCAGCGCGGTGGCGGATCGATACATGGCAGGCTTCTCCTCGCTTACCGGGGCACGACAGCCCGGCATTGAGCGTCAGTACGCGCGCTGCCGTTGTGCGGTTCTCTCCGGCGGCCGGAGTTAAACCAACGACGTCGCAGCCGGGGTTAGCCCGTCTGTTCCTCTTCTGGGTCGGGCTTGTCTGAACGGCTGGACGGCAAGGCTGCCGGCGCCGGTTCAGGGCGCGGCGTCTCGATCGGCAGCGGCGCGCGGATGTAGCCCAGGCTGCGCCACGCCAGCCACAGCGCCACGACCACGATCAGGAGGCCGTTCACCGGATGGAGCGCGGCCACGTTGGGTGTTCCGATGTGAACCAGCACTGATTGCACAACCAGCAGACCGAGAAGCAGCGCGCTGGGGCCGATCATCCGCCAGCCCAGCCGGCCGGCGAAGGCGAGCACCAGCAGGATCAGGGCGAGGGCGATGATGCCCCAGCCGACGTTGCGGTGCAGTTCGAAGTTGCCGGCGCTGGAGAGGTCGGCAAAGACCGCCGCTCCCGCCAAGTAGACCTGGATGACTGCCGTGCCCAGAAGCAGCCACGCCAGCAGGGCGAAACCGATGCGCGCCCAGCGCGCGGTCGAGATCACAGGTTCCCCCGCAGCGCCTGCTCGCGCTCGATCGCCTCGAAGAGCGCCTTGAAGTTGCCCACTCCGAAGCCGCGCGAGCCGTGGCGCTCGATGATCTCGAAGAAGAACGTCGGCCGATCCTGCACCGGCCGAGTGAAGATCTGGAGCAGGTAGCCCTCCTCGTCGCGGTCGGCCTCGATGCCCAGCTCCTCGAGCACGTCGATCGGCACACCCACGTCGCCGACGCGGTCGGGTAGCGCCGCGTAGTACTCGTGCGGCATGCCCAGGAACTCGACACCGTTGTCGCGCAGGGCGCGCACCGTGCCGCAGATGTCCTCCGTGCGCAGTGCCACGTGCTGCGTGCCCGAATCGAGGTACCAGTCCAGGAACTCCTGGATCTGGCTCTTCTTCTTGCCCGACGCAGGTTCGTTGATCGGGAACTTGATGCGTCCGTTGCCGTTGGTCATGACCTTGCTCATCAGCGCCGAGTACTCGGTGTGGATGACCTTGTCGTCGTAATGGATGAGCTGCGAAAAGCCGAACACGTCGCGGTAGTAGTCGACGAACTTGTTCATGTCGCCCAGCTCGACGTTGCCGACGCAGTGGTCGATCTCGAGCAGGCTCAACCCGGTCGCCGCGCGGCCTGGCTTCTTGACCTTGCGATAGCCGGGCGCGAAGGCGCCGTGGTAGTCGCTCCGGTCGACGAACGAGTGGATGACCTCGCCGTACGTATGAACGGCGCTGCGCCGCAGGATGCCGTCCTCGTCGGAGCCGGCCTCCGCGTACTCGAGGTACGAGCGTGCGCCGCGCTTGGTCGTCTCCTGCCACGCCGAGCGGACGTCGTCGACCGCGAAGGCGATGTCGTGAACCCCGTCGCCGTGCTTGCGAACGTGCTCGGCGATCTCGCCGTCCGGCGTGAGGGGCGCAGTGAACACGAAGCGGATGTCGTTCTGGGCCATGACGTACGAGGAGCGGTCGCGGATCTTGGTCTCAAGTCCGGCATAGGCGACAGGCGTAAAGCCCCACAGGGCGCGGTAGTAGGCGGCCGCCTGGCGCGCATTGCCTACCCAGAACTCGACGTAGTCGATGCCTTTGAGGGGCAGGAAGTCCTGCGCTTGGGCGTAGGCGTCCTTGTTGATGTGTGCCCCGGCCTGGTTCGCAGCACCGCGGGTGAGGGTCTCCGTCATCGGGTCCGCAGCCTCCGTCTCGTTGGGCTGGCTATCGTACCCCCGTGGCGACCGGAATCCAGCGTGTCATAGGGGGTCAAAGCGGGCGCGCGCGGCGCATGGCCGAGCTCGAGTTCCTGGCCGAGGTCGCGCGCCTGGTTGGCTCTGCCCGCACGTGGGACGAGCTCATGGGCACGATCGTCGATCGCGCGACGGCTGCGGCGCAGGCCGAGGTGTGCTCGCTCTACCTGCTCGATCGCGATGGCCTGGCGGTCACGCTTGCCGCGACAAACGGCCTCGATCCGGAGCAGATCGGCGTCGCGCGGCTGCCGCTTGGCGTGGGCATCACCGGCATCGTCGCCCAGTCGCGCAAGCCGACGACGTCGATCAACGTCCACGCCGATCGGCGCTTCCACTGGATCCGCGGCGTGGACCAGCTCAAGTTCACCTCGATGTGCAGCGTGCCCTTGATCTGGAATGACCAGGTCGTGGGCGTGCTCAATGTCCAGACTGAGCGGCGCCGCCAATTCACCCGCCAGGACGTGGCCTTCCTGGAGGCGCTCGCCGGTCTGCTGGCGGGCTTCGTCGAGCGCAACCGGCTGCAGCGCGAGGCGGAGGCGCAGCTCGAATCGCTGCGCGCCATCGATGAGGCGCGGGCGCACCTGGTGGCCGTGGTCACCCACGCGCTGCGCACGCCGCTTGCCGTGGTGCGCGCCTATGTCGAGCTGCTGGGCAACGCCACGCGGCGCATGGCCGGCCGCGACGAGGCGTCCGAGGCATCGGCGTGGGAGCGCGCCGCCCTCGAACAGACCGACCGACTTGACCAGACGGTCGACTCGATCCTGGCCAGCCTGCGCGTGCTGACGCCCGACACTGGGCCGGTGGTCGCGCTCGACGTGGCCGCCGTGGTCGACGACATCGGGCGCGAGCTGGCGCCGCTCTTCCGCCGCCAGCGCCTTGCCGCCTCCTTCGTCGAGCGGCCGCTGCGGGCGTACGCGTCGGTCGACCAGCTCAAGCGGCTGCTCGGCTACCTGCTCGAGAACGCCGCCAAGTACGCGCCCGGGGAGGGCACCATCGACATCTACGGCTGGCGGGCTGACGGTCGGACGTATCTCGCGATCACCGACGACGGGCCGGGTATCCCGTCCGAGTGGCGCGAGCGCATCTTCGAGCCGTTCGTGCGCCTCGACGACTCGCCGCGTGGATCGGGGATCGGCCTGTTCGCGGCACGCCATCTGGCGCGCTCGATGGGCGGCGAGCTGCGCGCAGAGGACCGTGCGCCGAGCGGCAGCCAGTTCGTGCTGGAGCTGCCCGCGCCGCGCTAGCCGCGGCTCAGTGCGGGATGCCCGGCCCCTGCCACCACTGGAGCAGCACGAACACGCCGACGACGGCGCCAGCGAGCAATACGATCGTGATCATCTTGTCCTGCCGGTTGTCGTGCCGGCGACGCTGGCCGCCGGTATGCGCCCGATCAGGCGGCGGCGGTGTCGAGAGCGGTTGGTCCGTCCAGCGCACCGGCGCTCACCAGTGCGCGGCCATCGTGATCGTGTAACGAGTCGACGCACGCCGGCCGGCAGCCGCGGGCATCCTGGCCCGGCTTCATCGACGGGAAGTGGCGGTACGCGCCATCGAGCAGTCCGGACAGACCGACCAGCCGACAACCGCAAGCGGCACACGTGACCGGTCCAGCCGCGTCACGCGAAGAAAGGAACTGACTGACCGAGAAGTCGCTCATGGCTCCACGCTACCTGAGGGCCACCGACAGGTCAGCGGCGCGGCGGTATCCCTTGCGTTGCATTCCGGTTGCGCGGGCCGACGCTGGTATCGTCGCGCCGTGCATCGCGTCGTCATCGCCGGCGCTGGATTTGGCGGCATCGCCACTGCCGTGGCATTGCGCCAAGCTATGGCGCCAACTGAGCTCGAGATCGTGCTCATCGATCGCCGTGCCGAATTCATGATGGGCCTGCGCAAGACGTGGGCCATCCTGGGGATCGCGCCGCTCGTAGACGGCCTGCGACCGCTTACACAGCTGCGCGATATCGAGTTCGTCCGGGCCGAGATCGAGCGCATTGACCCGGCCGGCCACGCTCTCACGGCAGGTGGCCGGGAGATCGGTGGCGACGCGCTCGTTATCGCTCTCGGCGCGCGCCACGCGCTCGACGCTGTCCCGGGGCTAGCCGAGCACGGCGTCAACGTTTGGGACGCGCAGCAGGTGGAGCGGGCGCACACCGCACTGACGGACCTCCGCCAGGGACGGCTCGCAATCGGCATCTTCGGCATGCCCTACGCGTGCCCACCGGGACCATTCGAGCTGGCCCTCCTGGCGCGCGACCGGCTCGGTCCGAACGTCGATATCAGCGTGTTTGGGCCGGCGCCGATTGCCCTGCCGGCGGTCGGGCCGGCCGAGAGCGTCAAGCTCGAGCGGATGCTCGAGGACGCTGGGATCGAGTTCCTCCGCGGACGTCAGGCCGTCAGCGTCGCCAGCGACGAGGTCTCCTTCGCCGACGGGTCCGAGACTGCCTTCGACGTGCTGCTCGCCGTGCCGCCGCACCGCTGCCCACAGGTGCTTGTCGATGCTGGGCTGGCGGATGCCGGCGGCTGGGTCAAGCCTGACCGAGCGACGCTCGAGACCGACCACGCCGGCGTGTACGCGGTCGGCGACAGCACGCTCATCACCCTCGCCAACGGCCTGGCGCTACCCAAGGCGGGGGTGATCGCCGCTTCCCAGGGCGAGGTGGTGGCGGCGCGCATTGCCGCCACGTTGGCTGGCCGCCGACCAACGGCGACGTACGCCGGTGACGCCTTCTGCTACGTCGAGACAGGTCTTGGCCGGGCAGCGATGGCAGCCGGCGACTTCTATGCCCAGCCGGCGCCCGCGGTGACGATCAGCGAGCCGACCGCCCAGCAGCTCGAAGACAAACGCCGGTTCGAGCGTTCGCAACTCGCGGCCTGGTTCGGATACTGAGTCAGGGAGCTATCAGGTGAAGTATCTGACGGTCATCAACGATGCCCCGTACGGCAACGAACGCCCGTACAACGCTCTGCGTTTGTGCCTGGCACTGGCCAAGAAGGAAGACTCCCAGCTCAAGGTCTTCCTGATGGCCGACGGCGTGGGCTGCGCCAGGACCGGCCAGGTCACCGCCGCGGGCTACTACAACATCGAGCGCATGATCCGTGGGTGCGCCACAAGGAACATCGAGATCGGTTGCTGCGGATCGTGCATGGATGCGCGCGGCCTGAAAGACGACGACCTGCTGGCCGGCACACGCCGGTCGTCGATGGCTGAGCTGGCCGACTGGACGGCCTGGGCTGACAAGGTGCTCGTCTGGTAAAGAGGATCGGCCGGCGTTTCTCTGTCTACGGGCGGGAGCTGCCGGCCGAGTTCTGGTTTCTGTGGATCGGCACGGTCATCAACCGCCTCGGCGGCTTCGCGGCGCCCTTCTTGACGCTCTACCTGACCGGCAGGTTGGGTTTTTCGATCGCGACCGGCGCCTTGTTCGTGTCGGTCCTGGGCGCTGGCTCATTCATCGCCCAGCTCTTCGGCGGCGAGCTGGCCGATCGCCTGGGTCGCCGGCCGGTGATGATGCTCAGCTTCTTCGTCTCGCCGGTGGCGATGATCGCGGTTGGCCTGGTGCGCGAGCCGGGCCTGCTCGTCTTCGCACTCTTCTCACTCGGCTTCTTCATGAGCCTGTATCGCCCAGCAGTCAGCGCGGCAGTGATCGACCTCGTCCCGGCCGAGCGGCGGACGCGCGCTTTCGGCCTGATCTACTGGGCGATCAACTTCGGTGCCGCGCTGGCGCCGATTCTGGCCGGGCTGCTCGCCAACCTCGACTACTTCCTGATCTTTCTGGGCGACGCAGTGACGACCGCCGTCTTCGGCGTGATCGTGCTGCTCCGCGTGCCCGAGACGCAGTCTGCCGAGCACGCGTCCGCGGCGCGCCAGCCCGTGCGTGCGCGCGCCGGCCAAGCGCTGCGCGACCCGATGCTGCTCTTCTTCTTCCTGCTATCGCTCCTCGTGGGCATGATCTACTCGCAGGGCGAGGTCACGCTGCCGCTCGACATGGCCGCGCGCGGGCTGTTGCCGAGCGATTACGGCCTGGCGATCGCCGTCAATGGCGCGCTCATCGTACTGGTCACGCTGACAGTGGCACGACTGGTCGAGCGCCGCCCCCGCTACGCCATGATGGCCGTGGCAGCTCTCCTGCTCGGCACGGGATTTGGCCTGACCCAGTTCGCCGGTACGTTGCCCTTGTATGCCCTCACGGTCGTGGTGTGGACGATCGGCGAGGTCATCGGCGCCGCCGTCGCGCCGGTAATCATCAGCGAGATGTCGCCACCGGCGCTGCGCGGCTTGTACCAGGGCATCTGGGGCTCGTCGTGGGGGCTGGCGTTCTTCATTGGGCCGGCGCTGGGCGGGTTCGTATTCCAGCACTACGGCTCAGGCGTGCTTTGGACCGGCGCGTTCGTGCTCGGCGTGATCCTCAGCGCCAGCTATCTCGCGCTATCGATTCCCGCTCGCCGCCGCCAGGCGGTCGCTCAGGCGTCCAGCCGGTAGCCGACTCCGCGCACTGCCGTCGGCGCAGGAGCGTCGACGCGATGGAGCTTGTCGCGCAGCCGCGCAAGGTGCGGCTTGAGCCACAGCGGGTCGGGGTCGCGCACGTCCGGCCAGCCCGCGGCGAGCAGGTCGGTGTGCGTCACCAGCGCGCCGACGCGCTCGAGCAGTGCGGCCAGCAGCCGGAACTCGATCGCCGTCGCCGGCACGACCTGGCCACGCCATGAGATCTCGTGGCGACGCTGGTCGAGCTGCCAGCCGCTCCCCGGAGTCGTCGGCGCGGGCGGCCGTGCAGGCGCGCGGCGGCGTACCGCGGCGCGTATGCGCGCCAGCTTCTCGTCGTTGGGCATGCTCTTGCGGATGTAGTCGTCCGCGCCCAGGTCGAGCAGCTCTGCCGGCGCCGCGGGGTCGCGCTCGCCCGAGACGATGAGGATGGGCACGTCCGACTCGGCGCGCATCTGGTGCGCGACGGCCGCTCCGTCCATGCCCGGCATGGCCAAGTCGAGCAGAACCGCGTCCACGCGCTCGGCGCGGAAGCGGCGCAGCGCCTCCTCGCCGTCGTACGCAGCGACTATGCGATGGCCGGCCTTGCCCAGCACGGCGCCCAGCGCGCCGACCCACGCCGGCTCGTCGTCAACGACCAGCAAGGTCAGCGGCACGACTGAGCGCTCAGGATCCGGTCGCGAGGTCATCTGAGGGCATCGACTGCTGCGCACCCGACGTTACCAGGGCATCCAACGCAAGCGCTGCGGCCTTCTCGATGGGGAGCGTCCGACCTGCCTCCCAGGCGCGTTCGAAGGCCTCCTGGCCGACCGAGACGCGACTCAACGAGATTGTCTGTTGAACCAACTCGTCGAGGTACGGCAGTGGCCTGGAGCCGATTCCCTCGTACCACGCCCCCGAGCTTGCCAAGAGCGCTATGGCCGTATCGGCATGAGCGACATGGACCAGCGTGCTTGCCGCCTTGCACAAGTCGACCGCCAGTCCGGGGCGATTTCGGTCTTCCAGGCTGATCCGGATGCCTGCCGTTACGAACACCACGGCATCGGCGAACCGACCGTCGTCGATGGCGTACTCGGACAATGCGCCCAGGATGGACGCCTCGAGGTCTCGCCAGCCCAGCTCGCGCGCTCGAACTAGGTTGGCTTCGTGCAGGATGCGCGCCTGACTCTTGTCGCCCAGCTCGTAATACATCCAGGCAAGAAGTCGGTTCGCGAACAGGGCGTTTACGTCGTCTCCGGCGTCGGTGGACAGCCGAGCGGCTTCCTCGAACAGTTGCCGAGCCCGTTCGAATTCGCGCTCGTCCGCAAAGCAAGCCCCGAGCCATAACACGGCGCGGCCGCCTCCCCGGCGGTCGCCGACGGTCCGATTCATTGCGACCGCCTCTTCGGCCAGATTCCGACCGGCCGCAGGATCTCCGTCGTCGCGTGCGAGATGAGCCGCCGCGATGAGCGCTTTGGCCCGTTCGGGCTCTGTCCGGTTGGTCATTCGAAGGGCAGCCGCGAGGTACCGGCGGCCCTCCGAGTACTCGCTCCGCGGGCACCAGAATTCGTCGAGGGCCCCAGCCAGACGCAGCGTGCCCTCTGCGTTGCCGGATGCTTCGAGCCGGTCAAGGGCAGCGCGGAAGTTGTCACTCTCCGGGCCTAGCCGTTCCAGCCATGCAGCCGGCTGAACGTCACGCAGATATGGCTCGGCCTCCTCTGCCAGCTCCAGGAAGAACTCGGCATGACGGCGTTGGAGGTCGTACGCCTCGCCCGATGCCTCGAGCCGCTCTGCTGCGTACTCGCGGATTGTCTCGAGCATGCTGAAGCGCTCGTCAGCGTGGCGTAGCAGGCTCTTGTCGACCAGTGACTGAAGACCATCCAGATTGGCCTCGACGACTCGCTCGGCCGCCTCCAGCGTGCAGCCGGCGCGAAACACGGCCAGGCGGGCAAACAACCGCTTCTCGTCGTCGGCCAGCAGGTCATAGCTCCACTCGATCGCTGCGCGCAGCGTCATCTGCCGCGGGTCGGCGTCGCGTCCCCCCTTGAGTAGGTCGAGCCGGCTGGAGAGCCGGTCGAGAATCTGTCTCGGGCTGAGGACGCTTGCCCGTGCCGCCGCAAGCTCGACGGCCAGGGGCAGGTTCTCCAGGCGCCGGCAGAGCTCCTCGATCGATGAGTCGGTGGCAATGCCGCTCCGGGCCGAGAACAGCGCCGCGGCCTCGGGATCGGCCAGTGGCGGCACGGCGTATTCGACCTCGCCGCGCACCCTCAGCAGTTCGCGGCTGGTGATGAGCACCCGCAGGTTGGGACAGCTCTCCACCAGCCCGGCCAGCGCCGGCGCGGCATCGATCACCTGTTCGAGGTTGTCGAGGACAAGCAGGAGTTCGCGCTCCTGGATGTGTTCGGTCAGGCCGTCCTTGGCGCCGAGCGTCTGGCCGATCGTATCCGGGACGAGCGTCGGGTCTCTGAGTGCCGCAAGGTCGACCCAGAAGACCCCGTTTCGATACTCGGGCACCAAGTCGGCCGCGGTCTCGATGGCGAGGCGGGTCTTGCCCGTGCCGCCTGGACCGGTGAGCGTCACCAGCCGAGCCCCGTCCCTGAGCAGCGCGCTGACGTCGTCCACCTCCTGCTCACGACCGACGAAGGAGGACGCTGGGCGGGGCAGGTTGGTATTGGAGATGGTCTTCAACGGTGGGAAGTGGTCGGCCCCGAGTTGGTAGATCCACACCGGTGCACCAAAGTCCTTGAGGTGATGCTCACCGAGATCGGTCAGCGGCGCGTCGACAAGGTCACGCGTCGGCTTGGACAGCAGCACCTGGCCCCCGTGCCCGGCAGCGGCGATGCGCGCGCCCCGGTGGACTTCACGGCCGACGTAGCCCTCCTGTGTCCGGCGTGCCTCGCCGGTGTGCAGGCCCATGCGTACGCGGATCGGGCCATCTGTCAGAGCTAGCTGCGCCTCCGAGGCGGCGGCCACTGCCGCGACCGGCTCGGCGAAGGCGAAGAAGAACGCATCACCCTGTGTGTCAACCTCGATCCCCCCGTAGCGGGCGAAGACCTCCCGGAGCTTCGACCGGTGCTCGGACAGCGCGTGGTCGTATCCATCTTCGCCCAGCACGTCGAGGAGTTTTGTCGACCCTTCGATATCGGTGAACAGGAAGGTGACCTTGCCCGAAGGCAGCTCGCGCATCGGCCTGACTCTAGCCGACCCCCTGGGTGTCCTCGCGGCAGCGGTTGACCAGCCGGCCCACGTGCTCGATCTCGACAACCACCTCATCGCCATCCTGGAGCATCCGCTTCGGCTCGCGGAACCAGCCGACGCCGGCCGGAGTTCCGGTTGCGATGACGTCACCCGGCTCGAGGGTGAATGCCGCCGAGCAGAAGGCGACGAGTGCCGCCACGCCGAAGACCATGTCTGAGGTCGACGCGTCCTGCATCACCTCGCCGTTGACGAGACAGCGCACGCGCAGCCCCTGAGGATCCCGGATTTCATCGGCAGTGACCAGCCAGGGACCCATCGGGCAGAACGTGTCGAGCGACTTGCCGCGAACGAACTGCTTGTCGCTGTACTGCAGGTCACGCGCACTGACGTCGTCGAGACAGGTGTAGCCGGCCACGTAGTCGATGGCCTCCGATTCGTCCACTCGCCGACACGTCCGACCGATGACCACCGCCAGCTCCGCCTCGAAGTCGACCGCCTGCGTCAGTCGCGGATCCCAGCGGATCTCGGCGCCGTGGCCGATTACCGAGGTCGGGAACTTGGCGAAGAGCACCGGATGGTCGAACGGCGTCTTGCTCTGCTCCGCGCCGTGACTGGCGTAGTTGACGCCGGCGGCGACGATCTTGCCCGGCCGCGGCACCGGTGCCAGCAGCTCGACCGAGTGCAGCGCGAGCGTCTCGGGCTGGTCGGCGGCGCGGTACGCGGCCTGCAGTACCTGGAGGCTCTCGGGCCAGCTCGCGAGCAGGTCGGCCATCGTGCCCGGCACACCGTGGCCCAATGACGCCGCCGCGACTATGGATTCGCCCTCGACGACGCCCAAGCGGGTGTCACGCCCCGGCTCGCCGGAGAAGGCCGATGGCGTCCGATACGAAACGAGCTTCACGTTGAGCGCCTCACTGGTCTCGTCTGGGCAATTACCACACCCATGATGACCATGATCCCGCCGAGCAGCTGGATCGGGGTGAGCGACTCGTGCAGCAGGATGGCGGCCAGGGTGATCGTGTAGATCGGCTCGACGGTGCTGACCAGCGACGCCTGTGCGGCGCCGATGCGCCGCGCGCCGGCGTAGAAGGATTGCATCGCCAGCGCGGTCGCGAACAGGCCGATGCCGAAGAGCGCCCACCAGGCGTCGGACGGCACATCGGCAGGCAGCACGGGTCGGCCAGCCAGCAGCGCCGCCGAGGTCCAACCGACGGCGGTGGCGGTGAGCATGATCGCCGCCGTCGGCGCCGAGTCGGCCGGCTCGGCCGAAGGGGTCGTCTCAGAGTCGTGCGGCGGAGCCCCCTCGTCGGCGGGGCGCTCGCCTGAGAGCCGGGCGGCGAGGACGATCCAGACGGCATAGATGATCGGCGAGCCGAACATCACCAGCAGGCCGTAGAGCGGCGGCGCGTTGGTCGGCTGGACTCCCCCGACCGCCAGCGCGACGCCGGCCGTCGCAAGTCCCAGCGCACCCCACGCGCGGCGTCCCTCCAGCCGCCGGCCAAACCGGATCGAGATGACCGCCACGAGGGCCGGGTAGAGGTACACGATGAGTGCCGCGAGCGAGGCATCGACAGTCTCCAGGCCGGCGTAGTAAGTGCCCGTGTTGGCCATGTAGAAGATGCCCAGCGCGAGCAGCACCAGCACCCGCCGTCGCGACAGCGCGCGCAGCGCACGCCGCCGGCCGGGCCAGATGAGCAGCCAGCCCCAGGAGAGCGCCGCGGCAAAGATGAAGCGCCATGACAGGAGCGTCATCCA
>Ga0214473_10002760_pt1 | contig 21489 bp, 19 predicted proteins | sample RVTome_7_FD_203509 | JGI IMG/M metagenome (GOLD analysis project Ga0214473, IMG submission 203509) | Soil microbial communities from uranium-contaminated site in the Upper Colorado River Basin, Wyoming, United States - RVT98D197 | ecosystem: Environmental > Terrestrial > Soil > Contaminated >... | reverse complement strand
ACGTCGTCTATGCCGCGGAGCCGCCGGCGTTTGAGGATTAACCTGCTGCGGGGGACGGCGAGGTTTGGCGCACTCGCCATTGCAGTCGCCGTCCTAAGCCTTGGGCCTGCTCCCTCGCCCGGCGCTCGAGGCAGCACCTCGGGCACCTGGATCTATCTGCGGGGCGGCGAGGCTCCCACAGCCGCTGAACGGCTGGTGGAGGTCCTCGTCGTCGGCGACGTCATGACCGGCCGCGGGTTGGCCGAGAGGCCGGACCTATTCACACACGTTTCCGGTGAGCTGCAGGCCGCCGACCTGACGATCGGCAACCTGGAGGGTGCCATCGCCTCCGCGCCTCCGGCGGGAGGGCCATCGGCGGTCGAGTCACCTGCTGCAGAGCCCCTGACGCTGCTGCTTCCGCTTGAGACCCCCGCGCTGCTCGCCGAAGCCGGCTTCGACCTGCTCGGCCTGGCCAACAACCATGCCCTGGACGCCGGCCCGGCGGGCCTGGCCGAGACCCGGCTCCGATTGCGCGCAGCCGGGCTAGAGCCGGTGGGGAGCACGGCCGCGGTCGTGCGCGAAGTCGACGGGGTGACGCTTGCTGCCCTGGCCTGGAACGACCTGGACGCGCCGGACCACGCCGCCCTGCTGGCGGCGGTTCGCGAGGCCCGGGCCGCAGCCGACATCGTCCTGGTCCTGGTGCATTGGGGGCAGGAGTACCAGCGCCATCCCGCGCTGCCGCAACGCCAGTTGGCCGCCGAGCTGGTCGACGCCGGCGCCGACGCCGTCCTGGGTTCCCACCCGCACGTCGTGCAAGACCTGCAGATCGTGGAGCCCGGTGAGGCTGGCGGCCGGCCGCGCCTGGTGGCCTACAGCCTGGGCAATTTCGCCTTCGACCAGGGGTGGGATGACACTGCACACGGCCTCGCCCTGCGGCTGTTGTTCGACGAGCAGGGTCTGCGCGCCGCCCAGGCGCTGCCCCTATGGACCGCCCCCCGCCCCCGCTGGATGGACCCCGACTCGGCCGCCGTCCTGCTCGCTCGCATTCTCCCCAAAGACCGCCTGGGCTTCGCCTGTTCGGCGGAGGCCTGTGAGCCCGTTGAAGTTCCCGACGACACGCGGACCGGCATCTTCGGATCGGGGGCGATCGACCTCACTGGCGACGGGGCCCCCGAGATCATCCGGCGCCAGGAAGATGCAGTGGAGGTCCTTCAGGGTGGGGTGTCTGTCTGGCGCAGCCCCCCGGAATGGCAGGTCCGCGATCTCGCCCTCGGAGACCCCAACCAGGATGGGCGGTTTGAGGCGTTGATGGCGGTCGACAAGGCCGAAGGGACGAGCCAACCCTTCGTGGTGGGCTACCGGGGCGGGAGCTACCACGACCTGTGGGGCGGATCGCCGGTGCATGCCCCGATCCTGGAGGTCGAGCTGGGCGACCTGGACGGCGACGGGCTGGAGGAGCTGGCGGCGATCGAGGCCGCGCCCGACGGCATAGCTCGCTACCTGACGGTGTGGCGCTGGCACGGGTGGGGCTTCAGCCTGGTGTGGCGCAGCCTGCCGGGGGACTATCGAGATCTTTTCCTGCTCCCTCCGGAGGGCAGCCGGCCCGCCCGACTGAGTGCTGCGGCACGGTGATCGTGATCAGGAGCGGATCAGACGAGGTCCCGATCCGGATCGACATCCTCAAGACGCAGGTCCTCCAGGGGGATCTGGAAGACCTGAGCTTGTTGTTGCATCATCGTGATCACTTCGTTGAATCCCAAGAGCCGTCCGGTTTCAAAGTAATACCCATCGCTATCGCGCTCCTCTTTCTCGACTATCGCCTTGGCTTCCAGGGCGCGCTGCTTGATCAGGATCCCAGATCGCTCAGATAGTTGGCGTACTTATCGTTCTGATGGTTGCTCATGGACTCTTCCCCATCAACAGACGCCTCGTGATCTCAGCCTGTACGTGACGTCTTTGATCAACCGCTGAGCTTTACTTGCTTCCCGGTCGAAAGCTGCGGCCCCATTCGGGGACGCAGCCGGTCGGGTGGCCGTATCCCTATTGAAGGCGCTCACGCCTCGACTCACCGAAGAATGCCCAGATCACTGCATTGGCCTTCAGGTCCCGACTGACCCGCCCAATCACGAAACGGGGCGCGTACTGTGGGCCCCCGGCCAGCTGTGGCCGCCGCCCTGCACGGTGTAGAGCAAAACCCGGACGCCGTCATCGCAGTCGGAGTAGGCATCCAGCCGGATCCGGGTGTCGTCGGCTGGGTCGCGGTCGGGCAACAGCTCGGACTCCGGCGTTGGGTCGCAGCCGTTGGCGTTGCCCCAGAATGACACAGTGTCCTGCGTGGACAGGACCTCGCCGAGCTCCTGGCGGTAGAAGTGCACTTCCCCGCCCTCGAAGGGCATCATCGGATCGTCAGTGCCGTTCATAAACAGGATCGAGATCGGGCGGTCGGGCAGGCAGTCGAGATTCACAGGCTGTGAGGCGATCACGACCGCCGCGGCTGCGAATACGCCGCTGGCCTCGCAGGCCAGCCGCTGGGTCATCATGCCGCCGTTGGAGGCGCCGGTGACGTAGATCCTGGCCGGGTCGACGTTGTACTCCCCAGAGACCCGCTCGATCAGCGTCAGCAGGAATCCGACGTCGTCGATGTCCTCCGCCTGGGAGCGATACTGCTCGTTCCCGCGGCCGTCGTTCCAGTGGTTCTCGACCGCCTCTGGACAGGCGACCATGAAGCCCTCCGGTTCGGCCAGTTCCTGGATCCCGCCCGGCAGGCCGCACATCTCCTCGCCGTTTCCCCCACCCCCGTGCAACGCCAGCACCAGCGGCGTCGAGACCGCCGGATCGTAGCTGGCGGGGACGATCAGCCGGTAGCTGCGCTCGAGACCGGCATGCTCCATCCGCTGGATCGGCAGATCGGCAGGGGCGGACCGCATCCGCGTGCAGGACGCCCCGCTGATCGCGAGCGCGCCGAGCAGCAGGGCAAACGTGAGCCGGTTGCGCATGAGGAGGGTCACCTAGGATGCAATCTTGCGCCGAGCGACTGGGCTTTGACAAGTGTGCAGGAGGCCGACCGGGAGTGTTGCAGGGAGACTTGGGTGGTGAGAGCCACCCAGCGAGCCCAGGGCGACACCCATTTTGCGAAGGCACCCATCATCCGCTCCGCACCGTGCCACCTCGGTTCAATCTACTGAAGGCTCATCCTCCTCTCCATAGGGAGGTAGGGTGAGCCGTCGCCCAATCCTCAATTCAATCCGCCTCATCTCGACCATGTAGAGCCCGACCCGGAACCCAGCCCCGAAGAGCGTGAACAATCCCATCAGGTACGCGATTATCACCATCACGATGTTTGCGTTCGCTCGGCCGATCATCCTGTGCAGGTGCATTCCAATTGCCGGTCCCGAAACGGACAGGCCGATGCCGACGAGGCCCACTTTTCCAGGCAATGACTGTTCAATACCGAAGGTGGGGCTCCAGTTGTGGGATTCGCTGCGGAGAAGCCTCCGGTACTTGCGCTTGCGAAGGCGGTCATAGAACAGGACCCGCCTGGAGTTGATTGCTCTATATAGAAACACACTGCTCAAGGCCAGAGACAAGAGCATCACGGCGATGGCTTGTGGGCCTAGTAGGTACAGCATGGCTTGGGCACCCACGCAAAGGGAGGCTACGCAGAAAGGGAGCAGACTCACTGCCCCGCGGCCTGGACCAGCAAGGCACTGTCAATGCGGGGAAAGACAAATGAGGCAGCCAGATAGGCAGCCAGCGCCAACCACCACATGGTCGTGACAACTGATCGTGCGGGCCCAAACCGGGCTCCTCCTGTTAGTTCCTCGAACGTGGCCAACCCATACGGTAGGAGCATTAACAGAAGCAGCCCAAATAGAGCACGTCTTGTGTTCAGCCGTATGTCACCGGACACGATGAGGTAGTGGGCCCGCGGGTCGCTTGCCTTGCGCTTGAATCTCGCAAAGTACGATCGCACAAGCCAGGGCAGATCTCTATGAAACATCTCGACCGCTCGGCCGCCTAGCAGCCATGAGCTCGACGGTGCCGCAATGCTACACCGAAGCGACGGCTGAACCCACATGATCCCGGTGTTGCTTCGGGGCCAAAGCATGCCCCTAGGGTGTGACCTAGGCCAAGACTGCCCTACGAGCGATACCCTGGACCCCAAAGTCGTGATTGACCTGCCCTGTGATCGCCCTTAGGATTGGTCAGGTACACAGGCTGGACAGTGCCTCTAATCCGCGTCGATCCTCCCATGCTGCGCCAATCTGCCCAGCAACTCAATGAACGGGCCGCAGAGCTTCGCCGTCTGGGCGAGCAGGTCTGGCAGGCTGCGGCTCGAGCGCCCAGCTACGACGGCCAATTCGGGCCGAAGGTCAGGGCGCTGGCCGAAGAAGGACGAGCGCAGCTGGAAACTCAGGCGGCCCGTCTCGGCAGCTTGAGCGAAGAGCTGCTGGCGCGCGCGGAGGCCTTCGAAGCGGCCGATCTGGAGACCCAGACAGCCTTCCAGCAGCTTTCCTCAGCGTTGCAGACCTGGTTCCGGAACGCTTCGTTCCTGGCACCCTTTGTTAGGTTGGGCGAGTTGGTTGGGCTTGAGAATCTAACGGGGACATCGGATCGCAACGTTGGCTCGGGCGAGGATGGTGAAGAACCTCCATGGTGGGCACCCTTCGCGATCGGCGCAGCGAACATGTGGCACGGATTTGAACAGCACATCGGCCAGCCGCTGAGGGAAGCTTTGCTGAGGGCCCCCGACACATGGCGAGACATCGGTGAAGGCGCCGGGACCATTGGTCTGTACTACACTGCCCAAGGGTGGTTCTGGTACGACCGCAGTGTCAATCAGCCCGTTCGCGACGCATACGTTGATGCCACTCGGCCGCTTTATCAGCTCTACGGCAGGCTCTTCGCATTCCAAGGACCCGGACTTCCCGCCGATGGCCCCGTGACCCTGAGCCTGACCGCAATGAGCCGGACCGACTCTAGCGGCATTCCACTTTCACTGGTCGGGAGCGAGCTGGTAGGGCTCGTGGACGGTATTGGGACACGGGTGGCGTTTCTCGAAGGGCTGAATTCCGAGGTGAGCGGTGGGGTTGGCTCGGGCGTCGCGCCCTGGGCGGCCCAGATCGCCATCCCGGCCGAATACATCAGTACAGGGCAGATCAGTGGCGGCACGCCGGTCGCCGAAACTGCGCGGGTCGGCTTGGTGGCCCATGAGCTCACACATGCTCTGCAGCGCCAACTTGACGATCCATTGTACTGGCCGGACGGCAAGTCTCCCTCAATCCTGCAATTGGATCACGCCAACCCTTCTCTATCTCCCCTTGCTCTGGCTAGGCCCATCGGGGATTCGACGAACCACATGGAGGTCGTCGCCTACATTGTAGGGGAGACCGTGCAGTATGATTTGCTGCAGGCGGAGCTTGCCAATCCCGCTATGGATCAGCTCGATCGGGCTCGGATCAATACAATGATGCGTCAGATTGAAGAAGACCTCGCGACCTACACTGCACCAGACTCACTGAATGCAAACCGTTGGATGATGAGAAGACACCCCGGCTCCTTCTTCTACCAGTGGAACCACTTCACCGAGTCCCTTCTCCCTGGCAACCGCGTTCCTTCTGGAGGGTGGGAGGAATCGATGAGAGACGTTGGCTTCAGCGATGCTGCCGTCAGCCACATCCAGGGAATCGCTTCCCTTGGAACGCCCCAAGTCGTAGCGCCGGGAGAAATCGGTCTGCTTGGTGATATTCGAACCCCTACGCCAACGACCACCCCCACACCCACGTCCACGCCCTCGTCCTCGCCCTCGTCCTCGCCCACTGCCACGCCCATGGTATCGCCGACTCCAACAGCTTCACCAACCCTGACAGCCAGCGCATCCCTTACGCCTACACCGACCTCAACCGAGACGCCGACCGGCAACCCATAGCTGGCAATACCGGACCGACCAATGGAGATCGATTGACTGAGTTGCCAGTAACACCACGGGGAGCATTCCTCCAGACCGTCCACCCGCTCTTGGGCCGCCTTTTGCCATGTTTGCTGGTATTCGGATTCGGAGCACTACTCGCTGCCTGTCGCGGTTTCCAAAACCCTCAAACGGCGCCGCGGTTGCGCATCGAAGGAGTCCGCCAGATCACAGATGACACGTACTTGTACGAGCGTCCGGTCTGGTCTCCTGACGGCCGGCTTATCGCAGCAGCCCGCAACATCAACAACCAGCTTGACATGGGACCGGACACCAGGGCTTGGGAGGTAGTCATCATCGATGCCGCCTCGGGCGACATTACCCGTCTATATGGACCGGCTGGCCTCAGTCTCCCGACATGGTCGCCGAGGGGCGACAGACTCGCCTACGTTACCGAACTGCCATTTGACGACAAGAACGACGAGGAAGAGAGCTCGCGGCGCCTAACGATCCACCCAATCGCGGGTGGGGAGGCGCTGGATGTACCATGCGAAACTTGTGCATACCCCAATTGGCTGGAGGACGGGACGATTCTGGTCAGTGTTAATCTGGGACTCGGAGGGGATGGGCGACCACAGTACGGCACTGCAAGATTGAATCTGGGCACTGGAGAACTCGAAGGCCGGGCGCCGTACGTCGGCATGAGTGATGTCTACGTTGAGGTCTCGCAGGGGGAACCGATCCTGATTGCAGACATATCGCTGGCAGCGCCCAACGGCGAGGCTCTGTTCATGACAGCTTATGTTCGCGACTGCAGCGGGATCTGGATATACAACTTCGGATCGGACGGCCCCAAGCCGCTTATCGACAATCCCGAAAGCGACGAGTGCGATCCGTCACTGTCGGTCGATGGAACTAGGCTTCTCTACACACTCAAGGCCCCTAGACAACTTGCTGCGACGACGATCATGGTCGCTGACTCAGACGGCTCTTCGCCGGTCGCCTTACTTGATCCCGGAGGTGATCCGTACCAGGCCCGATTTCCGGCCTGGTCGCCAGACGGGACGAAGTTTGCCTTCGCCTACGGCCTCTTCCAGGACACGGCCCCGTCCTACTCCGCGCTCTACATCGCTGACATTCCACCTGCCCTCCAAACGGGCGCTGCCGAGTGAGCTCTGGGTTTGCGCGCAATAGACTCTCGACCTTATCCTCGTATTCATGCCCTTGGCGCTACCCCTGAGCGGACACGCGGAAACCTGACGCGGATCCGGCGATGATGCGAGGTCGAATGCTCACCCTGGTCGGCGGGGCGGCGCTAATCGCTGCCGCGCTGATGCCGTGGGCCACGTTCGTGCTGGGTGATCGGAAGGTTGGGACCCGCGGCGCAGGGGCAATCGGGAAGTCTACAGCCGGGTTGGCTGTTCTCGTGCTATTGGACGCGCTGATCCGAAAGAGGAGGCCAGGCAAGCGATTTGCCCCTGTCAGCAGCTTGCTTGCGCTGCTCGTCGCCGCTCTAGCATGCTTGGATGGCCTAATCGTGCTCGCGGGAGAGGGCATGGTTGTCAACGACCCCCTGGCCAATCCGGGGCCTGGCCAGTGCATGACGATCATCGGTGCGCTCTTAGTACTCCTGGGCGGGCTGAGCGCAGATGGGAAAGAACCGAACTCCGTGGCACTAGGATCGGGGTCGGGTTCAAGCTCCCATCATAGCCGCACGACCAACCAGTCACATGAGCCGAATTCGCCGGATTGAATTGTGCCTCTTGACATCCGCGGTCGCGGGCCTGGCCTGTAGAGCGGGATTGGCGCCGCTTCCAACGCCTGGTCCTTTTCCCCTGGAAGGCATCCTACAGCTCACAAATGACTACACCTACTATAAGTCGCTGGATTGGTCTCCGATGGGCGCTACATCGCGGCCACGCGATGTCTCCTGCAGGATTACGAGCCCTACTGCGAACTTGAGAGCGAAGTCGTATTGATCGACGTGGAGGAAATGAGATTCGATGCACTAGATCTGAGCACATGGACCACAAACTGGACATTGAGCTCGGCAGTGGCGTGGTCTCCGGCGCGCTCACAACTCCTTCTCCTGGTCAGAGAGAGCCCCACCACTGAGCCTGTTGAATTCACGCGTGCCCGGTCCTACTACCTAACGTACTCGCCCGAGGAGGACGTGTTTCAAGAGCTCAAGATCGACGGAGTCGTGCTTGAGTGGAGCAGCAGCGCCGTCGTGATCGACTGGGGCAGAAGCACCTCGGAGTTGCTCATAGAGAGGGTCGATTTAGATCAGATCATGGCCGGTTGGATTTCCCTGGCGGACGGCCAATTCCAGGCAGAAACTTCCATTCCTGAGATCATCGCGTACGAAGCCAAGACCTTTTCTGCCGTCTCTGGGTTGGTCTTGAGTGGTGACTCCCAATTCACCTCGATGTGTCAAGAAATCCTGAGCTACAGGATTGCATCCGGGGGTGCATTCTCCACAGCCATACCTCTGGCTTGCTTTCCCGCCTTCTCGCAAGACGGCGGCAGGCTCGCCTACGTCGCCAAGGCAAATACAGAGGCAAGGCCAACTCGCTTGATGATTGCCAATGCCGACGGCTCCAACCCCACGCCGCTGTTTTCACAAGACCTGCCCAAGATCATCACCTACCCCACCTGGTCACCTGATGGCTCACAAATAGCCTTCACCTATGGCGCCGAGGCCGGCGCGAATGCGGTGTACGTGGTTGAAGTTCCCGAAGACCTACGGCCCGCTGGGTTGCCGTAGCTACCGCCCCCACGACAGGAACAAGGCCCCCCATGATGCCTTTCCTTACGGAATCTGGCGCCGCTCACTCCCGCACCGGCCTTGGCAACGCCAGCGCCGTCTATATCGTCGAGGCGCCTGCGGAGTCTCTGCCCTGACGACTCGACGCCGATACGTCCTCTTCGTAGCCACCCTGTTGCTAGCCACCTTGGCCTGCAGTGGCGGCAGCCCTGCCAAGATCGCTCCTACTCAGTGGGTCGAGTGGTCGGACCAGGAGATCGGATTCGGGTTCAACCATCCCTCGGATTGGACTCTGGAGAAGCACGAAAACCTGGTCTCGGTCACCGACGCCGCCGGGACGGCTCAAATCTCAATTGGCTGGCGCGACCTCACCGCCGGAGAGACCGTCGCCCGGCTCACGGACCGGCTTGTAGCAATCACGATGTCCGACTTGGCTGACCCAACCGTTGTACCCATTAGGCAGGAGGACGGTGACACCGTCGAGCTAGCCCTGACGGGCGTGGACAATGAGGGGGTACGTTGGATACATCACTTCGTGGTGTCTTCCGGGGGGAATCGCGCGCTGGTGGTGCAGACGATTGCGCGAGAGGACGTCGTCGAAGCGGCACAACCCGTCTTCGAGTCCGTTCTGACCTCCTTGGCAACAATCGAAGAGTAGATTCCCGCCGTCGGCCCGAGCTCCATACCCCTAGCTCCCCAGCCCGTGAAAGGTGTCCTTGAGCGCCGGATAGAGCCGCCGATATTGCTCGTACTGGTGCTCGTAGCGGGAGGCTGACTCCGGTCGCGGGTGGTACCGATGCGTGGTCTTCACGACCGAACCGCAGGCGGAATACACATCCGGCCAGACGCCTACGCCGGCCAGGAGCGCTGCCCCAAAGGCCGCCCCCTCCGTGACGTTGACCACGGCCAGGTCGGTATCCAGCACGTCGCAGAGGATCTGCCGCCACAGTGGACTTCGCGCCCCTCCCCCGGATAGACGCACCTCCTTCATTTCGATGTTGGCCTGGGAAGCGATCAGCTCGAAACTGTCCCGCAGTCCGAAGGCGACGCCCTCCAGGACGGACCTCGTCAGGTGGGCCAGAGTGTGCCGCCCGGTGAGCCCGACGAAGGCTCCTCGCGCCAGCGGGTCCGGGTGAGGGGTCCGCTCACCCGAGAGGTAGGGTAGGAACAGCAGCCCCTCACAGCCCGCTGGAATCGCCTCCGCCGTCTCCAGCAGGCGGTCGAAGTCCATGCCCGGGGCCAGGTTGTCGCGATGCCAGCGCAGACTCCCCCCCGCAGACAGCATGACCCCCATCAGATGCCAGCGATCAGGCAGACAGTGGCAGAAGGAATGCAGCCGGCCTTCCGACTCGACGACGGGCTGACGGGTGGCCGCGAAAACCACCCCGGAGGTCCCTAGCGTCACTGCGACGATTCCCGGTTCGACCGCCCCGACACCCACCGCCTGCGCAGCCTGGTCGCCACCTCCACCGACAATCGGAATCCCCGGCGGGAGACCCAGGCTCTCCGACGCGCCGGAGGTCAGCCGTCCCGTCACTTCCGGCCCCTCATAGGACTTGGGGAAGTAGTGCGCCGGTATCCCCAGCGCGCTGGTGACCTGCTCCGACCAATCCCGCCTCCTCAGATCGAACAACATCGTCCCCGAGCCATCCGCGCGGTCGGTGGCGTACTCCCCCGTGAGATGCCAGCGTACGTAGTCCTTCGGCAGCAGGATGTGCCGGGTCTCCCTCCAGTTGGCGGCTCATGTTCCTGCACCCAGAGGATCTTTGGCGCCGTAAAGCCCGGCAGTGCGTCGTTCCCCGTGATCTCGAGCAGGCGTTCTCTTCCGATTCGCTCCCGGATCACCTCGCACTGGGGACCGGTTCGCTGGTCGTTCCACAGAATGGCCGGACGAATGACCTCGCCGCTCTGGTCCAACAAGACCAGGCCGTGCATCTGCCCCGTCAGTCCGATGGCTCCGACCTGGCCTGAATCCACGTCCTGAAGCGCAGCTCGGGTGCTCGTGACGGTGGCGCGCCACCATTCCTCCGGGTCCTGCTCGGACCACAGCGGTCTGGGATGGCTGATCGTGATGGGCGTGCTGCAACTCTTCACGACCGAACCTGCCTCATTGATGAGCAGGGCCTCCGCGGCGGTCGTCGAGATGTCAATTCCCAGGAGCAGCATGCCGGATCCCCTTACCCGGAGCCCTGTTCGGGCCGCGGGCAACTTGAGCGGCAGGGCGGTGATCCGTTGCGAGTGGGGCGATCTGTACTCATGTGGCCCGGGAGATCGGAAGCGCCTCCCAACCCGCCCACCAGAAGGACACCGAGGATGAGATTCAAGTCGCGGCAGCCGACTCGGGTATGTCCTATCCCTCGACCGCGGCCCCGATCCGTTGGCGCAGCGCCTTCTCGGCAACCGGCGCCGCCAGGGGGGCCTCGCCGTCGGATGTGCCGTCGACCAGCCACAGCCCGGCTTCGGTCTCGACCCAGGAGAGGCTGGCTGCCGCTACGGCCGGCTCGGCCGGGTCGGCCACTACCATCAGCATCACCAGCCGGGTCGCTTCCTTCAGCAAATCCGCCAGAGGCCGAGGTTTCGAGGCGGGTCGGGGTTTCTTTGCGGGCGCCTTCTCCGCCGCACCCTTCTTGGCGGGAACTTCCTCGGCCGCGGCGCCGAGGGCCAGGATCGCGTTCACCGCCTGCTCTTGATCAGCGAGCTCGGCGAAGATGTGCTGCCCCTGTTCGTCGACGTGGTTGTGGGTGATGCATTCGGGGGTGAAGCTGAAGAACACCGGCGGGTCGGTGTGGTCCGCATGAATCGTGCGCACGATGCAGACCCGGTCCGGCGTGATCGCCGCAGACAGCAGGCTGGCCAGCTGAGAGGTCACCCCCGAGACCTCCTCGAAAGGCAGCGAGACTAGCAGCCCCCGATCCAGCAGCTCCTCCTCGGCCGCGCTCAGCCCCTGCTCATCGACGTGCAGTTCGGGAAGCGTGGTGGTCTGCTCCAGCAGGCGTCCACCGGTCATGTGGTCGACCAGCACCGCCAGCTCGGCGGAGGTGAGCATGTAACTCTGCATGTTCGCCGCCTGGCTACCCCTTGATGAGCGCCTGGTAGTACTTGGTGAACTCATCTCGCCAGGTCTCCTCGTTCCCTTCCTGGAACAGTCCGAAGAGCAACGCGGCGTTCTCTGTCAGCAACTCGGCCTGCCAGGCGAAGTGGTTCTCCTTTCCTTCGAGAAACCGATTGAGGCGCCGGCGGGTGAGCAGCTTCTTGCCGGTCTTGAATTCGAGCATCGTTACAATGTGGTACCAACCGTGCTCGCCTTCGCCGTAGAGCCCCGCCTCGGGGAGCGCTGCGTTCAGAGATCCCAGTTCGCAGGTCTCGGCGCCGTCCGAGCGGACGAAGAGCAGGCGATTGGCGTCGGATTCGACCATCAACATGCACTCGCGGCCGCCGCGATCAGCGGAACACTTCACGGGGCGAAAACCATGCTGCTTCAGGATCTCGCCGAAGTGGCGCTCGGTGAGTTCAACAAAGTCGCTGCAGTCGCCGCATTCGATGTTCATCCTGACTACACTCCTCGCACTCCGATCATCGGGATTCATCCTCCAGCACGTCTAGCCCCGGACCGATGCTTCCGCCCACCGCCCGACCGGTCGTGCTGGCGCGCCAATCCCCGGCTCGGACCCAGCTGTCGCCGACCTGCCGGTAGCCATACTCATAGCCATAGCGCTGCATGAACCGGACTTCGTTCGCCGTTCCTGAGAGCGCACGCCGCCCGCTCAGGACTTCGGAGACGCTCTCACCAGTCAGCTCGATGCGCGGCGCACCGCGTTCGAGTTGGGCCTGCATGAATTCGCGGTTGATCGTCCAGCCCCGGTTGCTTCCAGCTGCGTCGGCGATCCTCCACACATCGTCCCCCGTGCTGAACGCGGTCCCCCCGCCCCTCGCGGCCTCATCGAAGTACCCGAGAAAACCGCGCGCCGGATTGGGCTTGAATCCGCCGATCACCACCCGGTCGACGGTGCCAAACGTGTGGGTGGATTCGTTGGCGATGTAGCGGGCCACCGCCGTCTCGGCTCGGCTGCCGCGCGCCAGATTGCCGATCTCGTCCGCCGCACTGAGGGCCGAGCCCAACCGCGACCCCGCCTCCGCCGCCTCGGTCGTCACCCGGGCGGCTCGGGCGGCCTTGGCGGCCTTGGCCGCCTTGTCGGCGCCCTTGGTACCCAGCAGGATCGAGCCGACGAACATCACCCCTCGCCCGATCGCCTGCCCGGGATGCCCGCTCTCCCAGGCCTCCACGTACGGTTGCTTGAACGCCTCCCACAGCTCGCCGGGATGGGTGATCCCGTGCCACAGGCCCTTGGCCGTTCCGATCGGGTCGGTGACCAGGTTGACCAGGCCCATGACCATGTCCTTGCCTTCTTCCCACATCCCCACGAAGAAGTCACCGACATGGCCGAGCGCGCTCCCCAGCGCCTCGCCGATCCCGCTCAAGATCCCGCCCGCCGTCCCCATCAGTCCGGCCAGCAGCCACCGCAGGATCCGAGCAGCCTCGTCCTCCGCGCCCTGCATGAGCTGCACGATCTGAAGAGTCACCCGGTTTGCGCTGCCCAACGCCTGGTTCAACCGGCGCATGCCGGGCAGCACGTCTTGCTCCATCTCCCGGTAGAAAGCCCGTGCGCCCTTGCCGACCCAGTCGCCTCCCTGGAGGACATCCTTGGCGCGCTGCAGGTTCTGTAGCGTGCGACCGGCCGACTCCGATTCGCGCGCAAAGGCCTGGGCGATTTGCTTCATCCTCTCGTAGTCTATGCGGACCTTGGGGGCAGCCATGGAGTTATACGCGCCCGTTCGCAGGCGGGCGTGCGACCACTGTATCAGCTTTCGGAAGTGGGTTCAATAAGGTGCTCATAGGCCTATAGTGATGTATAATTCGATGTATAATTGGAGAGTCCGCATGTCCAGGATGGTCCGGAAGCAGATCTACATTGAAGAACTCCACGACCGGCAGCTGCGCCGGATTGCGGAGAGCCGCGGCATCAGCCAGGCGGAGGTCGTCCGTCAGGCGATCGACAGTCAGGCGCGCGGAGCTGGGGAAACCGGCATCGTTGACCCCGGCGCCTGGCAACAGGCCATGGCGTTCATGCATTCGCTGCAAAGACAAGGGACGACCGAGCGAGTTCCCCAGCGCTGGCAGCGAGACGAACTCTACTCGGAGCGCCTGAAGCGCCATGACCGCGGCACTGATTGATACCAACCTCCTGGTCTACGCGCACGATCCGAGCGAGCCAGACAAAGCCGCCATGGCCATTGAGATCCTGGATCGTCTGCAGGCGACCCAGGAAGGGCATCTGAGCGCACAGTGCCTGGCTGAGTTTTTCGTAGTGGTCACGCGGGGCGAGAGCCCCCTGCTCAGCGTGCCTGAGGCCGCCCAGCAGGTTGCTCTGCTGGCACGGGCATTCACTACCCACGACATTACCTCCATGATCGTCTTGGAGGCGAGCCGCGGCGTGCGCGAGTATGGGTTTGCCTATTGGGACGCACAGATCTGGGCGACCGCTCGCCTCAACCAGCTCCCCCAAGTACTAAGCGAGGACTTCCAGGACGGTTCGATCTTCGAGGGGGTCGAGTTCCTGAATCCACTCACTTAACTACGGCGCCAACCCCCACAACACCACCTCCCCTGTATCCGAGGCACTAACCAGCCGGCCCCCGTCGGGAGAGAACTCGACGCTCCAGATTCGGCCCCCAGTTCCATCCAGCGTGGCCAGCAGTTTCCCCATCGCCGCATCCCACAGACGGACCGTCCCGTCGGCTGACGAGCTGGCCAGCAGGTCTCCGCCAGGCGAGTAAGCCACGTCGTACACCCAGTCGGTGTGGCCCTGCAGCACGGCTCGCTGTTCTCCGCCGGGCACATCCCACAGGCGAATCGTTCGATCCCAAGCGGCCGAGGCCAGCGTGCGCCCGTCGGGGGCAAAAGCCACACCCCAGACGGTCTCGGTGTGCCCGGTCAGGGTCGTCTGCAGGGAGAGCTGCGGCGCGCCGGAAGCGTCGCGACCGACCGTCCACAGCTTGACCGTTCGGTCGGCGGAGGCGGTGGCCAGCAGCTCGCCGTTGGGTGAGGCCGCCATCCCCCACACCCAGGCCGAGTGGGCTTGCATCTCCAGCATCAGCGGTCCGAGCTCCATATCCCAGAATCGCAGCTTGCCGTCCTCCCCGCTGGCGGCCAGCCACTCTCCATCCGGGATGAACGCCAGGGCAGAGAGTTCGCTCGGGGGTGTCCCTACGCTACGGAGGAAGTACTGCGGGGATCCTCTCAAACGGAGATACCCGTCCTTGCCCACGCTGGCCAGGCCGGAAGGTGTGTCGGCCAGGCGATAGATCCAGTCGCCATGCCGGAGCGAGACCTCGGAAGTCTCGTCGCTGGCCAGCTCCCAGTACCAGATCCTGCCCGAGGCGGTGGAAACGGCCACCGAAGATCCGCTCGGCCAGAAAACCGCGTCGGTGGCGCCTTCCTCCAGCTGCAGGCTGTCGAGCGGCGCCAGCGATCCGGCCGTGGCGGTGTTGATCACATCCGCGGCAGGCTCGGCCCCACCCGGGACCACCCACAGCTCGATCAGGTCGCCCTCGGACATCGACATCAGCAAGCGTTGATCCGGTGAGAACGCCAGATTGTGCACGCTGCCGCCTGCCGGGGGAAGCGTGGCAAGCTCCGCTCCACTGGAGGCGTCCCAGATCCTGATCGTCTCGCCCAGGGCCGTGGCCAGCAGCCGCCCATCGGGCGAGAAGGCCAGCGTGCGAACAATCTCATCCACACGATGGTCGAACACCGCCAGGGTTTCCCCGCTGTGCACATCGATCATGTGCACCTGGCCCACCGAGGCCATGGTCCAGCCATCCTCCACCGCCGCGATCCGGTCCGACCCCGGCGAGAAGACGCCCCAGGAGAAAGGCACCTCAGGGCCCAGGTCGCCGCTTTCGACATCGGTGAATAGCAGCCCGACCCGGGCACCCCAGTACATGACGCTCCAATCGGGCGAGAACTGGGTGTGATAGAAGGGAGCGGCGGTGGAGTACCCGGACAGCTCGCGCAGCTCCTGGCGAGTGTCCCGATCCCAGATGCTCACACTGATCGAGGACCCCGACTCCAAGGCCAGCAGGGATCCATCCGGCGAAACGTGAACCTGCTGCACGTCCTCCCGCGGGTAGGTTTCCTGACCGGTGGCAAGATCCCAAAGCCGGGCGGTGAATCCATCCAAGACCACCAAGGCATCGCCCTCCGGCGTCAGGAGCAGCTGCCCGCAACAATCCTCGCCGAGGTCGGATAACTCTTGCGCCGGGGCATTTGCCTCCAGATCCCAGATCTTTACCAGGCCGTCGGCCGCAACCCAGGCCAACCAGCGGCCGTTCGCCGAGGCATCGAAGACTGAGTACTCGCGGTCGACCAACGGCAGCAGCTGCCGCAGCTGGAGAGTGGGCAGGTCGACCAGGTAAATCCCCTGTGGAGATCCGACGGCGAGCCAATCCGAATTCGGGGAAATACGCGTCTCGGAATTCCCGGGAATGTACAGGCTGGCCGCCCGGTTCACCGAGGCGGCGTTGCCGGCAGAGATTCGGGCGAGGGCCTGCGGCAGCTCAAATCCGCCGCGCACGCCCCAAAGCGCAACCCGGGCCTGGCTGTCGATCGTGGCGAGCACCCGCCCGTTGTCCAGAATCCGGACGTCCAGGAACTCAGCCGGCCCGAGGTGGGTGGCCAGCTCGACGCCCGTGCCTAGGTCCCAGAAGCGCAATGAGGCACCGTCGGCAATCACCGCCAGTCGCTCGTCACGGGAGATCTCAACCCGGCGGATCCCCTCGAACGCCCGAATGTTGAGGGGTTCCGCCTGGGAGGGCGATTGCAGTACGGCGACCTGTTCCCCACTCCAGACCGCCAGCCGTTCACCGCTCGGACTGAAGGCCAGACCGAGGACGGGGAAGCCGACCGACTGGCGGTGTAGCTCGGCGCCACTGCTCGGATCGAGGTATACCAGCGCCTCGCCCTCCGCGCAGACCAGCGCCGATCCGTCCGGAGTGAATTGCAGCGCGCTCACAGGTAGGTCGAAAGGGATTTCCTGAACCAGCTGCCTGTTGTCGCTGTCCCAAACATCCCAGATCTGAACCCAGCCGCCCTGTGCGTCCCCGAGGCTCGAGGCCAGCAAGTGCCCGTCGGGCGAGTACGCGATGCTCCAGACCCGCACCCCGGTATCGGTCCAGCCGGGCCGGACGCTGGCGCCGGAGAGCAGGTAGGATGTCTGGGCGTCCTCCTGCCGGCGGAACACGGTTCCGCTGGCTGTGGCAGGTCCAGACTCGGCAGATATCGCCACGGAGGTGGCCAGGTAGCGCTGGAAGGAGGGGTCGATGGCCAGGGCTGGGTGCTGGGAGGCGTGGCTGTCGGCGCTGGCGAGGTGATCGCGGTAGGCCACCGCACCGGTGGACATGTCCCAGACCAGCAGCTGGCCGTCGTCCAAGTGGGCGGCCAGCTCGTACTCGTAATAGGGATAGAAGGCCAGGCTGGCGGCAGAGATCGAGTCCGGCAAGCCGCTGGCCGAGAGCTCTTTGAAGGGCGCCAGCCGTTCGAGGTTGCCGGCCTCGAAGACGACCAGGTCCATGGGGGAGGAGCCTGAGTCGACCGGTGCGGTGAATTCGATGCCCCCTGGAGGTAGGGGAGTGGGTGTGGCCGTGGCGGTCGGGACGGGCGAGGCCGGCGGGAGGGTGGCGGCCGGCTCGGGGGCGCCGGCGCAGGCGGCCAGGAAGGCGGCCAGTAGGATCAGGGCGGTCAGGATGCGCAGCGCTCTCCTCACGGCACCCAACTCGGATCGCCGTCGAAGGTGCTGTTGGTCGTGAGGCGGGTGACCTCCAGGGTGGCCAGGTCGAGGGCGAAGATCTCGTAGCTGCCCAGGCGGTTGGAGGAGAAAGCCACCAGCGTGCCGTCGGGCGAGTAGGCCGGCGAGCCGTCCCCGGCGGGAGAGTTGGTGAGGTTTCGGGCGATGCCGCCCGCCAACCCCATGCGGAAGATCTCGAAGTTCCCCGTTCGGTCGGAGACGAAGACGATGGCGCTGCCGTCCGGGTTCCAGGACGGGTACTCGTCCCGGCCTTCCACGTCGGTGAGCCGGCGCGCCTCCCCGCCCTCCGCCGACATCAGATACAGCTCCATGTCGCTCGCCTCCCGGTTGGAGGCGAAGGTGATCGTGGCTCCGTCGGGCGAGTAGGCCGGGGTGATATCGAAGCCCAGATCGGCCGTCAGCCGCAGCACCCCGCTGCCGTCGGCCCGCATGCGGTAGATCTCCCGGTTGCCCTCGCGATCGGATGAGAAGGCCAGAAACTCTCCGTCCGGGCTCCAGGCGGGCGCGTCGTCCAGTGCCTCGTTCTGGGTCAGGTTGACCACCTCCGAACCGTCGGCGTTCATCAGGTAGATGTCCAGGTCCCCGTCCCGGTCGGAGGCGAAGGCAATCCTGGCCCCGTCGGGGGAGAGACGCGGGGTGATGTCGGATCCGCGGCTGTTGGACAGGTCGATGGGGCTCCCGCCGGCGGTATTCAGCCAGACGATCTCCTCCTCCCCCGGTGGGCCGGAGTGGTAGAGGATCGCCGGGCCTCCGCCGCCCAGGGCGGTGGGGGTTGGGCTCGGGCCGGGCGTGGGCGTGACGGTCAACGTAGGGGTGATCTCCGGCGGCAGCGCGACCGGCGAGCCGCCGGTCTGGCGTACCGGAGACCCCGGTGTCAGGATAGACCGAGGCGCAATCCCCATGGTGCAACCGGTAGGCGCCAAGGCGCCCAACAGCAAGGCTATGCGCATTAGGGTCGGGCAGCGGGTGGCGCGGCGACCGGGACTGCCTACCCGGATTCGAACGGCCTCATCGCCCGGGCGATCAGGCTGAGCCGGCATCCCGAGTCTCCCCATACGGCAGCGTGAACGTGAACTTCGAGCCCCGGCCGAGCTCAGACTCGACGCTCAGTTCCCCTCCGTGGGCCTGGATGATCTGCCGGGCCAGGGTCAGGCCCAGGCCCGATCCCTCCACCGGCCGCCCGCCGGTCCGGCGCGCCCGATACAGCCTCTCGAAAACGTGGGGCAGGTCCTCGGCCGGAATCCCCTCCCCCGTGTCGGCCACCGAACACACCAGCCGGGCACTGGATTGGTCGCCCTGCAGGTCGACCGAGACCGTCCCGCCGGAAGGGGTGAACTTGAGCGCGTTGTCCAGCAGGTTGAGCACGGCCTGCTTCAGCCGTGCGTAGTCGGCATTCGGACGCGTCAGCCCGGGCCGGACCGCCAGGTTGAGCTCCAGGCCGCGTTCCTCGGCCAGGTCGGAGAGCTGCAGGATGGCCTCCTCCAGCAGGGCCGCCATGCTCATCGGGGCGCGGTCTAGCGTGAAGCTGGGCGACTCCAGCCGGGCCAGCGTGAGCAGGTTGTCGACCAGTTGAGTCAGCCGCCGGGCCTCGTCGCCGATGATGCGCAGTGAGGCCTGCCAGCCCTGGGTGTCTTCGGGCGCCTCGGCCATCTTGGAGGCGTGCCCCTGGATCACGGTGAGCGGGGTCTTCAGCTCGTGGCTGACGTTCTGAATGAAGTTGCGGTAGAAGGACTGCTGGCGTTGGGCGGCGCCCAGGTCCTCCAGGAGCAAGAGGGTCTCCTGGTCGCTGAGCGGCACCGCCCGGGCCTGAAACGACTGACCTTCCACGGCGGGGATGGTGCGCAGCAGGATCTGGCCGGACTTCGCCGCGTCGGCTTCCAAACCCTGGAGCGCCAGATCCGCCGACCACTGCGCGCCGGCCGGGTTGCTGATGCCGACCCGATGCCGGCGGAACAGCAGCGCCGGATAGGGGAAGGCGTCCACCAGTCGCTCGAAGAAAGCCGACCAGCGGGCCCGGCTCCGGTAGGCGAGGATCATCAGCGGCGCCAGCACCAAGATCAGCGCCACTGCCAGGAATTCCAGCGGCCCGAAGTAGAGGATCACGTCGGACATCTCCGGGTCTCAGGCCTCGAACTTGTAGCCGACCCCGCGCACGTTGATCAGGTAGCGCGGCTCCTTGGGATCGGGCTCGATCTTCTGGCGCAGGGACCAGATGTGTTTCTCCAGTGTCTTGGTCTGGATGTCTTCCTCGGCCGGCACCTCGAACACCGCCTCCAGGATGGTGGTCCGGCCCAGCGGCCGGCCGGCATTGGTGACCAGATAGTTGAGCAGGTCGAACTCGCGAGGGGTCAGGTCGACGGTCTGCCAGCTGTCCCCCTGATGGAGCTTCACCAACCGGCGCGGTCCGTCCACCCGCAGGTATCCGTCGAACTCTTGGACCTCGGGAGGCAGGCGGGCTTTCACCCGCGCCAACAGCTCCCGGACGTCGAAGGGCTTGGAGACGTAGTCGCTGGCGCCCATCGCGAATCCGAGCTCGAGATCGCTCACGCTCTCACGCACGGTCAGGAAGATAATGGGGACCGGATCGCCGGCCTCCCGGATCTTGCGGCACACCGCCAGCCCGTTCGGTTCGGGCATTTCGATGTCCAGGATGAGCAGATCGGGATGCCGGGTCTCCCAGGCGTACAGAGCTTCGGCGCCGTCGGCGGCCAGGCTGACTTCGTATCCCTCCCGTTCCAGTGCGGGTTGAATGAAGGAGAGGATGTTCGGGCTGTCGTCGGCGATGAGGATTTTGGCGGGCACCGGCCGCATTATAGCCCTCGGTGGCTTCGGGGATATCCGCATCTTCGCAGATCGCGTTCACCGCCAGGTCCGATGAAAGTTACCGGATGTTTACGGCTAGAGTCGCCGTGCGGTTGGCGGCGGGAAAGTGTACGATAATGGCGCAGCCATGCGCATCGCCGTTACCGCCGACCTGCATCTAACCACCCGGAAAGAGCACCGCGAGCGCTTCGCCGCGCTGGAGGACATCCTGCGCCAGTGCGGCCGGCTGAGCGTCGATTGGCTGATCATCGCCGGGGATCTGTTTGACCACTCCCGGCAGCACTTCGCCGACTTCGAGAAGGCCTACAAGGCGGCCCATCCCGCCGGACTTCCGGTCACGGTGATTCCCGGCAACCACGACCCCGACCTGAAGGCCGGGGCGCTGGCGGTCGAGGGCCTGGAGGTGGTCTCGGAGCCGTCGCTGCGGCCCGTAGGCGACGATTTCAACCTGCTGCTGGTCCCCTACCGGGCCGGGACCGCCATGGGCGAGCACCTGCCGCCTTTTGCTGCCCAGCTCAAGCCCCGGCGCTGGGCCTTGGTCAGCCATGGGGACTGGTCGGGCGGCCTGCGCGGCTCCGACCCCGGCGAGCCCGGGGTCTACATGCAACTCACCCGGGCCGACCTGGCCGCCCATCAGCCGGCGGTGGCGCTGCTCGGCCACATCCACGCACCCTACGACGGCTCGCCCGTCCACTACCCCGGCTCCCCCAGCCCGCTGGATATCAACGAGACCGGCCTGCGCCGGTTCCTGATCTTCGACACCCAAACCCTGGTGGTCTCCGAGCAGCGGGTCGACAGCCTGCGCATCTACTTCAGCGAGGCCGTGGTCATGCTGCCGGTCGCCGACGAAGGCGCCTACCTGCGGGATCAACTGCAGCAGCGGATCGCGGATTGGGGCCTGCCCGAGGGCTGGGAGGACCGCGTTCGGGTCCGTATGCGGATCGGCGGCTACTCGATCGATCGGGCGGCCGTGGACAAGGTGGCCCGGGAGGCCATGTCCGCCTTCAAATTTCATGGCGAGGGGCCGGACCTCTTGGCCCTGGGCCACACCCAGGATGCGGACCGGATCGAAATCGCCCGGCAGGTGCAGGAATGGATCGCGGCGCTCCAGTGGAAGCCGGACCCGGGGGAGCCCAGCAAGGACGAGA
>Ga0214473_10002759_pt1 | contig 21492 bp, 15 predicted proteins | sample RVTome_7_FD_203509 | JGI IMG/M metagenome (GOLD analysis project Ga0214473, IMG submission 203509) | Soil microbial communities from uranium-contaminated site in the Upper Colorado River Basin, Wyoming, United States - RVT98D197 | ecosystem: Environmental > Terrestrial > Soil > Contaminated >... | reverse complement strand
CACCCTCGAACAAGTCCAGCGCCTCATAGCGCCGCTGTTCGAAAGCCAGAGCATCTCGTCGTTTTGCCATACCACGAGTATAATACAGGCAAAAAAAATGTTAACTAAATAATGCGTCTGTCAGTAGGCGACTGGGAAGGGACAGTGGATAAGGAGCCGGATGTTTACTCCGCTTTACATCCTCTGGGTAAAGACGCCAGATCTGCTTGGTGAGCCGCATCCACTCCCTTTCGGACAGGCGACTTTCTTCCTTAACATCCACGGCGAGGACATCAGGCTTGCCGTCCTTTACAAGTACAGTGATGAACTCTACGGTGTTCTGCTCGTACAGGTTGGGGGGGTATGGGTAAGACCCGAACATCTTCTCTGTCGTTTGCTTCTGCCAGATGAAGAGACTGAACCGGTGCATGCTGGGGCAACTGGTGAGAATGGAGTGTTCAATGTCGTGACAGAGATTCTTCAGATGTCGTGTGTGTTGCTTATTGATGACGGCCTTAGCAATGGGCATGAGCGGGACATTAATACACAGTTTACCGTTCGGTTTAAGCAGGCGGACACATTGGGTCCAGACCGACAACAACTCGTCAATGTACTCTTCGTATGATACTTGGCCGTACTGGCCATCCATGCCGTAATCGACAACATTCCAGTAGGGTGGACTCGTGACAGCACACCTTATGGATTCGCCAGGTAACCGCGACAAAACAAAGGCTGCGTCACCGCACACGATCTTGTTGCAAAGGTTTTGCACGTCGCCTGCTAGCAGAGAGAAAGCACGATCTTCTGCGTCGATGATGCCGTGTTTGTCGATCAACTTCTTGTCGAGAACGCGCACTGACGAACGGTAAACGCGCAACGCCGGTTGCGCAGCCGTTGGTTTCTTAACAATAACTGCCGTTTCCGGCAAATCACCGAAAAGGCTTGCGTCAGCGGCCGTGTTTTTTATGCGCTGGCGTTTTAGCTTTTCTGGCATGTATTGTAAATCCTAAACTTCTGTTACATCTAAGTTGTGTTTTTTCAGGGCCAAAAAGCGTTTGTAGTTCTTCTTCAGTAATCCTATACGTGAGTATCTGGCTTTATCACCAAAACACGCTGCCAATAAGATGCCACGCACGTTGTTTTTCCCTCCAGCAACATTCCTGTGTACCCAGCCAATGTATCTTAGGATCTGCCCAAAAGCACTGTCATCTGCCTCGCCTACTTTGATTTCCACGACAACGAATTCTTTGTCGCGACTCATACATAGGAGGTCAATTCTGCCTATGGGCGTCGAGTACTGGCGGCCATCAGTCACAAGTATCAGGTCGTCCTCTAACATATTCAGGGACATCGAGTAGAATTCTTCAATGTGTTTTTCCACCTGTTTTTGCTCAATTTCTTTGTGGTCGTCTTTACTCAGTTTGGACTCGTGTCTCTTTATTATTTCTTTCGCCTCAACCGCAGTTGGAGCCTTGTCGATTTCCTGCATCAAATAGTCGAACCAACTCGGTTTTCTTCTGGGGTCTCCGAAATACGAAAACCAATCGGCAACGTGCGTGAACTCTTGCACCTTCAGGTGCCGCGTCCGCTCTTCTACTACGTGGTCCACTTCATCCTGCTGCGTGCAGACGATGTCGCCCTGTCGGTCTTCTTGATCGAGGCTCAAGTACCGCGGAAATGCGAAGTAGAGTTTCTGATAACTTGAATTCTGCCTGATGCGTGTGAACCTGTAAGGTCCTGTCACTTTTTGGAACCCCGGAAGGGCTCTTTGCTGGTTCCGGCGTCGGTCCGCCATTGAAATTAGCTTCACCAAATCTATCAGCAATTCACGATCAGCGCCACCAAGGTCGCGCCAGAATTCGACGTAGGCTACAATTCGGTCCAAATCTTCATGGGTTCTGGCAAGGTTTACAAAAAGCTCGTATTCCTCAGAACTGATCGAATAGCCGCACTTTCGCAAGACCTGAAGAAGGAAAAGATGTGGTACTAAACGACCAAAATCGTCACCGTAGGGTACCTCGAGGATGGGATTGGGGTACTGCATCTTGGCTATCTGGCCTTCGATTACTTGCAACGGGTTCTTTGTTGTGATGAGTTCCAATCCCGCATCGGTTACAATTATCTCCATCTCGTCGCGAACCCACAGAAGCCCAAGCCACTCCGCCATGATCTTCCAGATTCGCACGAGCGCAGTGCGGTCCTCCAGCCGTCCGTCAGGTTTGTACGGATCTAATATGTTCTCTTTGCGCAGACGGCTAAGAAGGCGGTCTTGTGTCTCTCTGTTCCATTTGGCCTCAAGAAACTCGTCGATTACAATCGTGAGAGCTACCTGCATGTCTTTAATGTACGCCGGGTTCAGTGCGCGTGCTTTTGGCACGTACCAGTAAGTAGTACAACGCTTGTACTCGTTGAGGAATTCAAGGAATCTTGCGCGAAAGGGGGAAGTCCTTGGGCAAACGCTTCATAAGAAAAGAAACCGTAACAACTCGTGAAAAAATAACTCACTGACCCATCATCTACAAAATGCGCCAATACCGTTGAGAAGTCAATCGCTAAAAGTATGGCTGGGTGGCCCGGACGTTCGAGCCACTCCCGGCCCTTCCGGACGCGTTTGAGCGGGTCACCCATTCCCACCGCGCAGGTCGGCGCTCACCCGCTCACCATCATAACGACCCTCCCCGATTCCAGGACCTTCCCCAGAAACGGTTCGAGATATCTGCTAATGTGAGTTGAGTCAAGGGATTGATGTTTTCAGGAAGTGGAAACTGTTGTTTTCGGAAAGTGGGGAAAGTCCTCCTCCCCCTTAGCGGTTGACTTTGATGTCCCTTTTCGCTATTCTTGGCAACTAAATGTCAAACGGTGAATCGGAAAGGTCCATTTTTACCAGGTGACGCACTTTTATCGGGTTATTTTGGCCGGTTTTCTTCTGCTGCCGGCCGCCGGTGCCTTCGCTCAAGCGCCGCAGTCGGTCGACAGCGCCGAGGCTTCGTGGGCCGACATGTATCGTTTCTTCGATGAACCGGTCGACCCCGACATCTATTTGATTCGCCCCGGTGAGCGACTCACGGTGACATTCGTCGGAGCCAAACTGGGTCCGCTGACCTTGACTGTCGATCCCCAGGGGCGGATCGTGAACCAGACTCTGGGTGTGATTGATCTGTCGCATCGGACTCTGGCTCAAGCACAGCGCCTGCTCACGGAAATCCTGACCGTTCTTTACAAGGCCGAGCACATCGAAATATCGGTTTTGGAACCGCGGCGGGTAGCCGTTCAGGTGAGCGGTGCCGTGGCGCAACCGGGTACCTACAAGGGTTTCACGTCACATCGGGCTTCGGAAGTGATCGAGCAGGCCGGCGGAGTGCTGCGTCACGGCTCGACGCGGCGGATCGAATTCATCGGCGGCCCCGACAAATTGGCCGTCGATCTCGACCGGGCCGCCTATCTCGGCGACAATTCATTTAATCCCTGTCTTTTCGCCGGGTACAGCATTCATGTGCCCAGTAAGTCGGCCGATCGGGTGCAGGTGGTGGGCGAGGTCAATCAGCCGCGTGAGATCGAACTGTCGCCGGCCGATGACCTGGTGACTCTCGTGGCCCTGGCCGGCGGCGCCACCAGCAGCGCCGACATGACGCAAATCAGAATAGTAAACCGCCCGCAGTCGAGCGGCGCTGATCTACTTCAGGTTCAGCCCGGCGACATCATAGTGGTTCCCCCGTTACAGGCTTCCTCGGAGCGTGAGATGATTCGCATTTTCGGCGCCGTTGAGCGCCAGGGCAAGTATCCGTACGGCGAAGGCGCTACCCTCAGCGATCTGATGGATCAGGCCGGCGGCCTTTCCCACGACGCCAGCGGTAGTCTAGTGACACTCTTCCGTCGCGCCCGAACCGATGAGTGGGGTCGCATGAGCGACCGACGCTACCCTATCACCAGTGCCGTCGGCGCCGGGGGTGGCATCATGACGATGCCGCTGTTGCCGGGAGACTCGATCTATGTCCCCTATCTGGTCGGCCACGTGAGAATCTCCGGCGAGGTCCTCAATCCCGGGCGGTATCCGTTCATCGAGGGGAAGGACGCCATGTACTACATCAGGATGGCCGGCGGCTTCCTGCCCAAAGCCAACAAGACGGAGATATCCGTCTACAATCGCATCGCCAAAACCACCGCCGAGTTCTCGACCGGCGTTCTCGTCCACGACGGCGATGAATTAGTCGTGAACGTCAGAGAGGAATTTCGGTGAACCGGACAAACTCGAACAACCTGTGGCTGCTGATGGAAGTAACGGCCAGGCGGCGGGGCCTGATCGTCGGCCTGGTGCTCTTTGTGACCTTGGCGGCGGTCGTCGTCTCGTATCTGTTGCCCAAGTACTATCAGGCGGAGGCTCTGCTGCTGCCGCCCAAGGACGTCAGCCTGCCGGTGGCCGGTTTGGGTGCTATCTCCGAAGTAGTCTCGGTTACCAAGGGATTGAATCTGCCGGTGCTGGTGACTACGTCCGACGTGTATCGCCGGATGCTCATGAGCCGCCGCGTCGCCGACTACGTCATCGACCGATTCGAATTGGTGAATCGCTACAGCGCCCGTAATCAGGACGAGGCCTACCTTGCCTTAATGGAATTCGCCGAGTTTTCGGTTACCGAAGAAGGTCTTTTGATGATAACGGTTGAGGATCGTGATCCGCAGGTGGCGGCCGACATGGTGAACAGCTTTGTAGACCAACTGGACGTGGTCAATCGCGAGATCGCCACCTCGCGGGCGCGTCAGAACCGGGTCTTCATCGAGAGTCGTCTGGACCAGGTGAACCGGGAGCTGGACTCCGCCCGCGCCGCTTTCGAGGCCTTCCAGATGGAGCATAAGGCAGTCGACTTTGCCCAGCAGACGCGGCTGGCTGTGGAACAAGCGATTGAATTGAAAATCAAACTAGCCGAGGTCGATCTCGAACTGGCTTTGATGAAAAACAAGCTGGGGGACGACAACACCGAGCTGTTGGAGCAGCAACGCCGGCGTCGGCTGTTGGCCGAGCAACTCGATCTACTGGAACGAGCCAACACCGATTCTTCTTTCTTCTCGCTCCCGGTGGCCTCCATCCCGGTTCTGAAGGGACAATACGAGGAACTGTACAGCCGCGTGCGGGTCAACGAGGGACTGTACAGTACGCTGTTGGGCCAGTTGGAGCAGGCCAAGATACAAGAGAACGAGGAACTGCCGACCATCACAGTGCTCGACCGCGCCGAACCGCCCCAAATGCGAAGCCGACCGCAACGAACGGTGATTGTCGCCCTCGCCTTTGGTGTCTCGCTGGTCTTGTCGATTCTGCTGGCCGCCTGGCTGGAGTACCTGGCCCGTCTGCATCGCACCAACCCGGAGGATTACGATAGGGTGCATATGTTCATCCACGCTTTTCTGGGTTGGTTGCCGGGCGTCCGGAAGGCGGACAAATCCTCAACGTAAAAGCCGAGTATAAGACGTTATGAAGAACATTGCCATAGCCGGCGTCGGCGCCTGGGGAAAGAACCTGCTTCGCAATTTTCACGGTCTGGCCGGCGACCACCTGGTGCTGGCCTGTGACCGCGATGAAAGCCGACGGGCGTACGTTCGCCAGACCTATCCGGGACTGGCGACCACCGGCGACTACGACGACATCTTGAAACGCGACGACATCGAGGCGGTGGTTCTGGCCACCCCGCCGGCCTCGCATTTCGAGATGGCCATGGCCGCCATCAAGGCGGACAAGGACGTTTTCGTAGAGAAGCCGCTGGTGTTGTCGGTCGCCGACGGTGAGCAACTCGTCGAGGAGGCGGAGAGGCGAAATCGGGTGCTGATGGTCGGTCACATCATGGTCTATCATCCGGCTACTATTTTTCTCAAGGAGAAAATCGATGGGGGCGAACTCGGCCGGGTTTATTATCTCTACGCCAGCCGCGTGAACCTGGGCAAGGTGCGTGACATCGAAAACGCCCTATGGTCGTTCGCGCCGCACGATATTTCGATCATTCTGTATCTTCTTGAGAAGGAACCGATCAAGGTCACCTCCACCGGCTCGGCCTACCTGCAGCCGGGCATCGAGGACGTGGTGTTCACCGTGATGCATTTCGACGACGGCACGATGGCTCACATCCACGTCAGTTGGTTGGACCCGCGCAAGGATCGCAAGCTGGTGGTAGTGGGTTCGAAGAAGATGGCGGAGTTCGACGACAGCCAGGCGGCCGAGAAGATCCGTCTGTACGACAAAGGGGTCGACACCAGACAGGACTATGAAACCTACGGCGAGTACCTGGCCATTCGCACCGGCGACATCGTCATTCCCCAGGTAAAAACCTCGGAACCGCTGGCCGAGGAGTGTCGGCATTTTCTGAACTGTATCGAGACGCGTCAACGGCCTCGCTCCGACGGTCAAGAGGGTTTGCGGGTGTTGAGGGTGCTCGACGCCGCCCAGAGGTCGCTGACTGGCGGGGGCGCTCCGGTCAAGCTGTAGTTAACGATTCACCCAATCAACGAGGCAGGCACTAGATGTCATCATCCAAAATAGCGGCAACCGCATCAATCGGCGCCACCACCACGACAGGTGAGTACTGCGTCGTCGGCGAGAACGTCACCATCGGCGAGAGGTGCGTGATCGGTCATCACGTCGTCATCCACGACGGCACCAAGATAGGCGACAACGTGCGCATCGACGACGGCGCGGTCATCGGTAAGCGACCGATGCGGGCGGCCAACTCGGCCGTGACCAAGGATCAGGAACTGCCGCCGTGCACGATCGACCGCGACGGTATCATCGGCGCCAACGTCGTCATCTACCGCGGCGCCGAGATCGCGCGCAAGGTTCTCATTGCCGATCTTTCGACCGTGCGCGAAAACGTATCCATCGGTCGGTTCACCATTGTCGGACGCGGTGTGGCCATCGAGAACTACTGCAGAATCGGCAAGTATGTGAAGCTCGAGACCAACGTGTACATCACGGCCTACTCCGAGATCGAAGACCGCGTCTTCGTGGCTCCGTGCGTGGCGACCTCCAACGACAACTACGTGGGACGCACCGAGGAGCGTTTCAAGCACTTCAAGGGGGTCACGGTCCGCAAGGGCGCGCGCATCGGCGTCAACGCCACGATTCTGCCCGGTAAAGAAATTGGCGAGGACGCCTTGATCGCGGCGGCCGCTTTGTTGACCAAAGATGCGCCCGCGAAGAAAATCATGGCCGGCGAACCGGCCAAAGTGTTTCGCGACGTACCGTCCGAACAGTTGCTGGAGAACCAGGGCTGGAAGGACGAATAAGGAGAATATCATGCCGGTACCGCTTTTGGATCTTAGTCGTCAGTATGAGTACCTGAAACCGGAGTTGGATGCGGCCGTTGTCAAGGTCCTGACCCACGGCAAATTCATCCTGGGACCGGAGGTAGCCGAACTGGAAAGGAAAGTGGCCTCGTTGTGCGGTGTGAGCTACGCCGTCGGCGTCGCCAGCGGCACCGACGCCCTGTTGTTGGCGCTGCGCGCCGTCGGTGTGGGGCCGGGCGACGAAGTCATCACCACCGACTTCTCGTTCTTCGCCACCGCCGGTGTGATCCATCGCCTCGGCGCCAAACCGGTCTTTGTCGATATCGAAAGCGACACCTACAACATCAATCCTAACCTGATCGAAGCCGCCATCACGCCCAAGACCAAGGCTATCGTGCCGGTGCATCTGTTTGGGCAGGTGGCCGACATGGATCCGATCATGGAAATCGCATCCAGGCACGGGCTGAAAGTGGTCGAGGACGCCGCGCAGGCCATCGGCGCCGAGTACAAAGGACGCAAGGCGGGGTCGATCGGCGATTACGGTTGCTTTTCGTTCTTCCCCAGCAAGAATCTCGGCGCCGGGGGGGACGGCGGCATGATCGTCACGCGTAACGAAGAGAACTGCGACATGTGTCGGTGGCTGCGCGTGCACGGCGCCAAGCGGAAGTACTACCACGACGTGGTCGGGTACAACTCGCGCCTGGCCACGATTCAGGCGGCGATACTGCAGGTCAAGCTGCCGCATCTGCACAAATGGTCCAAGCAGCGCATCGAGCACGCCAGGAAATACGACGAGGCGCTGGCCGGTCTGGACGGGGTCGTGACGCCGGTGGTGAAGGAGCACAGCACCTTTCACATCTACAATCAGTACACGGTCGCTTTTTCCAACCGTGAACAGGTGCAGGCGGCTTTGAACGAGGCCGGCATCGGCAACTGCATATATTATCCGGTGCCGTTCCACAAACAGCCTTGTTTTGCCTACCTGGGTCACCGGCCTGACGAATTCCCGATCTCGAGCCGAGCCGGCGAGCAGGTGTTGTCGATCCCGGTCTACCCGGAGTTGACGCGAGCGGAACAGAACGAGGTGATCGACACCATCCGCAAAGCGGTGGGGTAGTCCGGCAGGTCGGGACCCCTGTGGTTTCGACAGCGCTACCCAACCCGAAGCGAAGCGTCGGGTGGGATCCTTTCACTGGTGTGTAGTATCACTCGGCTGCAGGCAGCATCGCAGGGATGCTGCCCTACGGATTCCGTGTGCGGGTGAGTGGCTTCTACCAGGCGATCAGGTGCTTGACCTTCAGAGCAAACACGCGTATTTGCGGTTCGAATACGCCGTCCTCACTGCGCCGCCACTGATAGTCGTTGTAGGCGACATAAATCCAGCTTTTGGGCAAGAAGTTGTACATGAAGGCAAGCCCGATGCGAACCGACAACACCCCTTCACCGTCCACTATAGGGGTCTCTTCGTACAGACTGAAGCTCATTCCTGTCGTGGGGCTAAAGTACACAGTAGGCCGGAGTCGGTAAGTAGCTTCCTCGACTGTGCCGTCAGGCTTGTGTTCGATCCAACTACCTCCACTCAAAGAAAGGGAAAACTCTGTGGACACCTGCAGTGACGCATACATATTGACGGATTCACTTCGCGCAAAGTAACCCCGGCGGTAATTGTACCCATGCGATGTGTAGTAGGAACTCATCACGCGAAAACGACGGGACATATCGGTACTCACATTAGCGGAGAAGGTCATGGGATTATACCTTTTATCCAATTCGTATTCGCGACCTATCCCCCGACCTATCTGCAGACCCCAGCCATTGCGCAGTGAGGCTTCAAGTGAGAAGTCGTATTCCTGAGTGTAGTGTTCCTCCTGGAATTCGCGGGAGAACCCGGCATAGATACGTGCTGCGCCGTATTTGATAGGGCCTGATCTGGGGAAAATCACAGGTCCCATGGACACCGAGAAGTTCCGGCTCCCGTTCCAAGGCACAAACCCTATTTCAGAAACATCGAACTCGTCACCGATTCTCTGGGCGTTGAACCTTGCGATGAAATTCCGCAGCGCTTTCCAACTCAGGTAGGAATTGAACGCCCAATCCGATTTGCCGTCCAAGTAGCTATTGGCGACTTGATAGGTGAACTCAAACCTGCTGGTCTTGGTGGATCCGTCGATTGAGATCACATCGGCTCGATAGTCACTTTCGAGCTTTCCGGCATACAGCATTCCAACTGTCGTGTGTGTGAAGGGTTGGTAATTCAACCGATCAACCAGATAGACCGCCGGGGGTTCTTCCGCGGGGCCGTACCACCCCTCGTACGCCTGTTTGCCGGTTTTACAGGCAAGACTGCCGAACTCGACCTTCCCCACCTTTCCAATGATCCGAGCACCAACTTCTAAGGGCGCTTCTGATCCATCGGGAAGTTTCTTCCCTATCTGTCGTGAGTAAAACAGTTCAAACTGGTCGGCCATTATACTCCCCGAAGGTTTGAAATACTCCTGTCCCTCGGTGAAGAAAGGGCGTTGTTCATCGAAATACAGTGCATACTTGGAGAGGTTTATAGCGTATGGATCCGCCTCCACCTGCGAGAAATCGGGATTAATAGTCGATTGTAACCGAATCTCGGAAGTGATCGACCAGTTAATATCGGCGGCCGGTTGAAACTTGCTTGACTTCACGCCGTAACTTTTTTCCGTTCGGTAGAAACCGCGTGGGAAGAACTCCCATCCTTTGGAAGGTTTGGCGGGATGTACGTTTACCAAGTCGGCGAAATTGGAAACTGTGAACGCTTCATCCTGCCCGACCGGAGCGAAATAGCCGATCTCCTCGTTGCGGGGAATTCTCCGTTCGAGATTGACTCCCCATACGGTGGCGTTCTTATCAAACCGAAAAGTTGACCAGGGAATCGCCATTTCGGCGACATAGCAGGTGGAATCCGCCAAGGCTGCCGAAGCGAAAACACCGTCCCAACTGATGTTTTCTTCAGCGCCGTTTGCAGAGATTGTGGCATCGCCTGGCACCCCCGCACAGTTAACGGAGAACATGTAGGCGTTGCGCCGATCAAAAAAAGTATCAAAGTAGACGATTACCACGTCTCCTACCTGGCCTTCCCGAGCACTGGAAATGCAATCCGGCTTGCGCCCGTTGGTCTCACAGCGGAAGGCTATGTATAACGCCTTATCGTCCTGCAAGAAATAGGCCACGGTCGGTTCGGAAAGAGGCTCACCCTCAAAAGGCTGGTATTGTATGAACTGGTGCGCGGAGTCGGCTTGATGCCATAAGTTCTCGAGAATACCGTCGATAACAGGCGGTGTTTCCGTGCGGTTTACCTGAAGGCTGAGGTCGGTGGCGGCGACGGCTGCCGGCAAAGCAAATATCGCCGCCGCTTTCATCAGAAGACAAGGGAACTTACTCCATCGCATCCGCCAACTCCTTCCAAAAGGCGTCGCGCGCCGATCCCGGTTCACGCGGTGGATCCGCCCAGACTACCTTCCCAAACGAATTAACCAGGACTTTCAACGGCGTTTGACGGAATTGCATCACTTCCTCGATGGCAAAAGTGGTGTCCAGGTACACCTTGATAGGAATTCCTGAATTGTCCACCCACTGCCAAAGTTCTCTGGAATCTGGACTGGTGGCGATGCCGTATATCGGCACATTGCCGCGAATGGGTATCTGTTCCCACAGTTCTTTTTCATTGAAGCAGGGAGGACAGTCCGACGGCGAGAAAAACACAAGCATAGTGTGCGGATTAGCCTCAACCAGATCGATAAGAGAGGCCGGATGATTGTCTCGGTCCGTTACCGACACGCCAGGCAACTGTAACTGTCTGACATACATTTCGGGCCGGTGCAACCGCCGGGAGCCTTCCACTTTCAACTGGTGATTCTGGTACAGCAAAAGGAGATTAAACGCCAGCAGGATAGCGATAATCACCTTATACCAGAGAGCCTTCATTTCCCCTCCGATTCAATCCAGGCGGATTTAACCAAGTGATCGCCGGATACGGTTAGAAAGTAGATCATGTTGTCGTTGTCAACGCCGACCGGAAGATACTCCGACTCGATTCCTCCGGCAATCAATCTCCCGTCGGTGGAAAAGACGTCCAGGATAAACGGCTTCGAACAGTCCTTTATCAAACCGTTGGTCTCGGTGCAACGGATCAGTCTGCCATCACCTGCGTAGATCAACTTCACCACGCGCGTCCACGAGCCGTGGAACCCATCTGGCTCGCTTCTGATCCGGGACCGAGGAGTCTCCAGCTTAGGCGGCGGAATCCACCACCCCGGAATCTCGCCAAACGTCTTCTGGAGTTCTCCGGCGCTATTGAAAACATATAAAGCCGGATCGACGGTAAACGCAACATAGATATCGCCTCGTTCATCAAGGTCAAAGAGGGCGTAAACTCCCAACCACAGATTCCGGTCAAAGGCAGTCTTGGGCGTGTAAGCAAACGATTTCAGCAGCCTGCCGTCGGGAGAAAATAGGTTGCAATGGTAGCCGGCGTTGTTGCCCCGTGAGCTGTCCAAAGACAGGTTGGACAGAAGATAGTTGCCGTTGGCTGTGATCCTCATGTCGGAGGGAGCGCTGACGGACTGGGGCAGCAAGAAAGAACTCTCAAACGACCCTTCCGGTGAGAAAACGCTGACACGGCGATTGCCCAGATCGCTGACAAATAGTCTTCCCGAACGATCATATTTGATCGCAATCGGGGTATTCACCTCGTCCGGCCTTCGCCCTTGGCGGGCGATGTCGCTTACCGTACCTGTGAAATAAATAGTGTCCCCTTCCCGCTTTGTTGGTCCCCACTGGTAGTCGGCAACATCGGTGTGCGGCGCTACCTGGCCGGAAACGCCTTTGACCAGGTCGTACGAGCGCACTTCCAGTGCTTCCTGGTCGATAAAAGCCAGCCGTGTGCCGTCCGGCCTTATGGTCAAATAGCCGCGATAGGTCGAGTACTGTTCACTTGAAACCCAAACCTCGGGCGGCAAGGGAAACTCCTCGTAGACAGAGAAGTTTCCTGCAAATGGCGTGATTAGGACAATCAGTCCAAACACTGAATTGATCATAGCACCTTCCCCGATTATTGTTGAAGCCTCAGGTGGCTCACTGTTTCTGCATCTTGTACCGAGAGCGGCCCACATGGGGCCGCACCCGGTTGGTTAAAGAACCACGATCACAACTTCCCGCGTGTTCTTACACTTGGAACAGCGTTCGGGCCCTCCCCGGACCGACCACGCAGGTGGTCTCGGCCCGCGGTGACCCAGATCAGGTCATTTCGGTATCGGAGTTATCGAACAAATACATTCCCCTTCCAGTACGGGGCAGTCACACCCGATGACCTGCCCGTTGGCGCCGTAAAGCTTAAAGCCTGCGCTGAACTTCGGTGCTTCCCCTGCCTTGGCTTCCGAGAAGAGCAGCGAGACATTCACGACACTGAAAGCCGCCAGCAAGAGGATGAACAAACAGACCTTGACTTTCTTCATACGTTAGTCCTTTCTTCGTGTCAAGCGTGCGACGGACTCGATGTCGTCGGCGCTGTGCTGGTGCGTGTCGGGCGACGTGCCTGCCACGCACGAGTTGTTTACTTCGACTGCAAGAAGTTGTGGTTTCCCTAGATTCGCGCCTTTTCTGCACGTCAGTGCTGTCCATTGGCAATGCCAATGAAGAGAGCGCCGCTGCCAAAGTCTGGCAGTGGAAACTGAAAAAAGTAGAGAAATGTGAAAAGATCTGATTTGCAGCATGATGGCAGGCAATGCAGTGACTTAGCTGCTGTGGGCGGCAGACCTTCCGGCCTGCCCCACGTCAGTGTTGGGAGGGCAGACGAGAGCGTCCGCCACCCACAGAACATTGTGCGCGGCGGACCTCTCGGTCTGCCGCGCTTTGGCTAGTCAGGGGGCGGACGAGACCGTCCGCCGCCCACAGGATTATTTCAGCAGCACCATCTTTCTCGTGTCGGTGAAGTCACCGGCCGTCAACCGGTAGAAGTAGACGCCGCTGGAGTAACCGGTGGCGTTCCAATCGACGCGCTCCAGACCGGGGCCGCCGTGGCCCGTGAACGTCTCCACCCTCTGACCGAGAGCGTTATAGATCACCAGTTCATAGTCCACCGATGATGCCAACGCAAACGATATCGTGGTGATCGGGTTGAACGGGTTCGGGTAGCACGGATAGAGCGCGAACTCCTCCGGCACCAGCTTGGTCGTCACCGGAGCGCCGTCGTAGGTGGCCATCTCCAGCGTGATGACGTTGCCCTCGATACCGCCCAGGAAGTCACCGCTGAAACGTGCACCCGGCTCCATGCTGTACACGAGGATGCGGGTCAGGTTCTGCTCGGCGTCATAGTGGTACTTCATTTCCATCGACTCCGCCAAGAGAACCGGCGTGATTGAGTTCTCAACCACGACGTGGGCGGCGCCCATCTCGCCGTCCGCCGATAACACTCCGTCGCCCAAATCGGCGTCGACCTCAACCGGGGTGAGTTTCGGGTACGGCAGGGCGTCACCGACAATGATGCGGATCAGATAGACGAGGTCAGCCACCGAGAGCGTAATACCGTCGGCGTTGACGTCCGACGCTGCGATCTGACCGTCGATGTTGACGTTAAAGACCAAGATGCCTTTGACGAAGTAGTTGCTGAACAGCACGGCGTCGGCGATTTCATTTACGGTGCCGTTGAGGTTGATGTCGCCGCGGTCATCGATGGAATCGGCGCAGACGATATCGATACCACCATTCCAGAAGTCGATGCATCTGATGGGCGTGGGTTTGCCAGGTTCGGGATCGATGCAGTAGTCGGGTGCACCGACCCACGGGATCCTGGCATCCTCGGGATAGTTATCATCGTCGTTTTCATCCCAGATGATGCCGCCCTCGAAGTCGTAAATGATCTCGTCCAGGTAGAGGCGGTTTCCGGTGGCGTCGGAGATAGTGTTGTCGCCGCAATCGCACCAGAAGAAATAGATCGGGACGTACTGACACTCAAAGGTGCGGTCGTTGGTGATCAGGTAATCCAAGGTGAACACGGTGGCCGGTTCATCTTCAGGCGAGAAGCAATCCGGGTGGTTGGGGCCGTTGTTGGTTTCAGCCAGTCCGAATACCCTGACCATGCCGGTGGGACAGTTGTCGGCGCAGTGGCCGCAGGGACCGAAGCGGTAGACGAAGTACTCCCAGCCGCAGCCGTCGGGCGCCTGATCGTAGAACGCCGGTCCGGGGACGACCGATTGCAGCACCAAGGCGGAGGCGTCCCAGGCAATCAGGAAGTCGTAGCCGCCCATACCGCCCTTCGGGAGAAGCTGGGCGCTGTCGATTGTCACCTCGACGAATTCGTGCTGGCCCTGGTAGCTGTCGTGGGTCTTTTCGATCTTCACGATCGGGCACTGAGCGCACTCCTCCTCGCTCAACTCTATTATCGTGATGGTGGTCGTGCACACGGTAGTGTCGTAACAGGAGTCAATCGCGGTGAAGACGAGTGGATTGGCGCCGGAGTCAGGGACGAAACAATACGGCTGGCTCGGATCGTACGGCATGCCGTTGAGCAGTGTGGTCTTCAGGTTGCCGTTGGGATCAGTGGCGCTGAAGCCGGTGACACATACCGTATCGTCAGGGAAACAGGTTTCGATGGTCGAGTCCGGCGGACAGGTAACCGCCGGGGAATCGTTAATGTCAACCGTCACCCAGGTAGTGCAGGCGTCTACCTCATCGCAAGAATCGGTGGCGGTCAGAATGATGTCCCAAGTACCTTCACCGGGCGGCGTAAAGCAGACCTGATTGCCGTTGAGTGTTCCTCTGGACGTTTCACAGTTTTTCAGGTTGCCGTCAACATCGCTGCAACTGAAACCCGGAATGCAAATCTCCTGCCGGTCACATAAGAAGGTGTCAACATCCGCAGCACAGTTCGCGACCGGTGCGTGATTGAGCTCAACCACCACGGTTGTCTGACAGGTATCGGCCAGACCGCAGGCGTCAAGGCACCAGTAGGTGATCGTATTCGGTCCGGCGACCGGTTGGAAACAGACGCTGTCACCGATCAAAGTACCATTAGATACATCGCAGTACAAAAGATTGCCGTCGGAATCGTAGCTGTCAAACGGACCCGCACAGTAGTTCTGCGGGAGTTCACAGAAGAAGACGGTATCGGACGGCGGACAACTCACTACCGGCGCGCTGTTGATATCAACCCAGATAGTCGTCTGACAGGTATCGGCGCCGCCGCAGGAGTCGATACAAATGTAGGTGATAGTGTTGGCGCCCACCGCTGGTGTGAAGCATACGCTGTCGCCTTCCAGCGTGCCGGGTGTCGCGTAACAATAAGCCAGGTTGTCGTCCGGATCGTAACCAACGAAGCCGGAGATACAGATATCCGACAAGTCGCAGACGAGCAACGTATCATCCGGAGGACAGGCGACTACCGGGGGACTGTTGAGGTCGATGTGTATGTTTATCTCGCAGGTGTCGGCCAGACCGCAGGAGTCAACGCAGATGTAGAGAATCGTGTTGACCCCCTCAACCGGATCGAAGCAAATGGTGTCACCGGTGAGTGTACCTCCCACCGCATAGCAGTAATCCAGGTTGTCGTCGGGATCATAGCACTCCTCGAAACCGCCCAGACAAATCTCACTCAAGTCGCAGACAAAGAGGGTATCGTAGGTCGGTCGACCGCAGTCGCATTCCGGCGCACTGTTCAGAGTCACGTAGACCGTCGTCGAGCAACTGGATTGATTCCCACAGCTATCGGCGCATGTGAAGGTGATCGTGTTGGGACCTTCAGCCGCCTCGAAACAGACCGTGCCGTCAGTGAGCGTGCCCTGGTTCACCCAGCAGTTGACCGAACCACTGCTGCCAAACCCATCGATACACAGCTCGCCCAGTTCACACACGAGCACGGTGTCATCAGGCGGACACCAAACATCCGGGCCGACAGTATCCAGGGTCACGCTGACTATTGTCTGGCAGCTCGACTCGTTGCCGCAGGAATCGACGCAGGTGTAGGTAATCGTGTTGACGCCCTCGACCGGTGTGAAGCAAACGGCGCCGTCAGTGAGCGTGCCGGGAGTCACCCAGCAGCTGTCGGCATCGACACTGCTGAAACCGTCAATACAAATGTCACTGAGGTCACACACGACCAGCGAAGTATCCGCAGGGCAAGTCACGGTCGGCCCTTCATCGTCAACGATCACGGTTATTACCGTCTGACAACTGGAGGTCTCGCCGCAGCTATCGACACAAGTATAGGTAATCGAGTTGGCGCCCTCGACCGGGGTGAAGCAAACGGCGCCGCCGCTCAGGGCGCCACCGGTCACGTAACATGAATCCAAGTTGCCGTCGGGATCACCGTTGCCGACAAAACCGTCGATACATATCTCGCTCAAATCGCATACAATCAATGTATCACCAGGCGGGCAGCTTGGGTCGTTTGGCGGCTGATTCAGCAGTACGTGGATGGTCGTCTCACAGGTGTCGGCCGCACCGTGGGGGTCGGTGCAGATGTAGGTGATTATATTGTCGCCCTCGACCGGCGTGAAGCAGACCGAGTCGCCGTCGAGGTTCCCCGGCGACGCCACGCAGGTCAACGGGTCGCCGTCGGCGTCGTAACTGGTGAATGCAGAAACACAGATTTCTGAAAGGTCACACACGAATAGAGTGTCAATGGGCGGACAGGTCACTTCCGGCGGGTGGTTGCAACTCTTGGTCGGCAACGTGAGCGATACGTCGGCGCAACAGAAGTCGCCGGGGCAGCCGCCGTTGGTGTTGCAGGCCACCAGTTCGATCGTGACATCGCCCGCTCCGTCGACCGAGAATTCGACCGAGCTGAGGGTGCTGTCGCCTATAATAGTACCGCCGGTGACGCGCCAGAGCCAGTCATTGGCGTCGGAGGTGTCGTAGGCAGTATAGGTGGTGTCGGTATCATAACAGAGCGTGTCCGTGTCGATCAGTATCATCGCCGCAGGCGGCAGGCAGATGGTGCCGTTCTGGATGCTGCGATCCTGGCCGGCGCCGCCACCGCCGTCGAAACTCTTCATCCGCATGTGGTACGGCGCCCCGCTGACCGAGGCCGAACCGTTGCCGTAGTCCCAATGGTCCGGGTCGCCCTGAGCTAAGTTGCCACCCCAATAGAAACCGACCGTACCGGCAGCACTTTGTTTATAGTGAACCACAACGCTCCAGGTACGATCGGAAGAGGTGCCTCCGAACTGGTAACTATCGATCCAAATACTGTCGACGTTATAGGCCATCAGGTAATGAGTACCGTTGTATACATAACTGCCCGGATAAAAATCCCCCGGTATTGGCCCGGAGTAGTTCGAGGTCAAGGTCGGGTCCGGCAACTCCAGCGAATCGGCAGGATCGACGCAATCTCCGGGCGCCGAAGTACCGACACTGCCGCAAGGTCCGCCGGCCAGGTTGATCGCCGAGTCTTCGCTGAAGTCGTAACTGGCTAAAAAGTCGAAGGCATGGATACCACCCTTGGTCCACTCCATCTCGATCGTAAAAAAGTGGGTCGAGTCGGCGCCCAGAGCGGCGTCGATGAAGGCCCGGTATGGTACCGCAGTCCCCTCGCTGTAGCAGGAATTGGAGGAGTTGATATTGCCGTTGGACCATTCCGGTGGCGTGGTCCCGGTACCGTTCTGCAACTGGTCCAGGTTGGTGGCGCCGGTGACGAAGCTGGTGGTGGCGATAAGGCCCGAAGTCTGGCCGACCGCGGTAATAACAAGCTCGCTGCTCGTACCCTGGTAGTCCAGAAGCCAGGAGGTGCCGAAATCTCCGGCTCCGTCGCTGGTAACATCCCAGGGCAGGCCGGCTTCACCTACGATAGGGGTCCCGTCCGGCTCGGTGATCTGGAGAGTCACGGTCTCGCTCGAGCCGAAGGTGAAACCGTCAATGCCGACGGTTGACCCAACATTATAAGCCGTTGAGTCGGTGACCACTTCAGCGGCGAAAGAACCGACGCTGAGAATCACCGCTAACGCAGTGGTGTAAAGCAGTATTGATGGAATATACCGGATCGCCCTCGTACACTTCCACACGGTTGTTGAGCAATAACTACCTAACATAACGTCCTCGAAATTCGCCTATGGGTACACACCCACGGCCGTCCTAATGTCATCTATGTTGCAGCGGCACTGATGTCGAACCACAGCCACTCAAGGCACTCGTTTAGCACCTTTGCCTTGAGGGCTCCCTGTCCTGTCTCCGACGAGTGAGTCGGCATAGCAGTAAACGCAGAATCGGATTAACTAACTCGCCATCATAAGTATAGCAATTCCCGCTACTTTGTCAAGGGGAATCGGGGGGCTTTCCCCAATTTCCGAAAACAACAGTTTCCACTTCCTGAAAACATCACCCCTTGACTCAATTCACATTAGCAGATATCTCGAACCGTTTCTGGGGAAGGTCCTGTAAACATGGCTTCGCCAAGTTGCTCAGGACAGTCATTTGAGCGGTGAGAAGTAGTGCACCAGCAGCGCCTTGCCCTCGATCGTCACCGACGCGCGGCCCCGGATAATCCTGTTCCTCAGGCCGCGCGAATGACCGCGCCCGATCCGGATGCGCTCGGCCGGGTACTCCGTCCCGCGACAGGTGAGTTTGATCGCCGCCGACATCGGTATCACCGAGAGCCGGTCGCCGGCGCAGTCGCTGAAAGATCGCGAGCTATCGTGAACCCATAAAATCTCATAATCCGGGGCGACGATCCGGACTTTCGGCATAACCGCTGAGGTCGCCATCCTGTCGATCAACTCCAGCAGCATGACGTTGCCCAGGAAGTGGTCCACCTCGTCTATCACGGGGGAAACAATGTCCACGGCGCGCGCCTTCTCCCCCATCGCGTATTCCAGCGCCAGGTGCAGATCGCTCTTGTCCTTGTCCGGCGAGTGAGTCAGCAGAAGCGATTGCGCCTTGAACCGCCGGGGAATCGACCGGATCGAGTCGAGATCGCCGATAATAATATCCGGCACGAAATCGGCAGCCATGAAAAACCGACAACCGCCGTCGACCGCCACCGTTCGCGCCGAGCGGCAGAGCTTTTTAAAATAGCCGATTCGGGTTCTGCGATATGGCCCGGGCAGGAAAATCACGAACCGCTTCATGCCGTCACAATCTCAAGACGGTCGCCGCCGCGCCCAACAGCGCCGTGTTTTCGTCCAGAATGACGTCGACCGGGATCTCGGACAAAAGCGACACCATCTTGCCCTTCTTGACGAACCGCTGCATGAACCGTCCTTTGTCCAGGATGGTGATAATTTGGCGGGCGATCAGTCCACCCAGGCAGACGCCGCCGATAGTCATGCCGTTGAGAGCCAGGTTGCCGGCCTCGGCGGCGTAGCAGTCCACCAGCATGTCGAGCGTATTGACCGCGATCTCGTCGGCCCCGGCCAGCGCCCGCTCGATAATGGCCGTCGGTTTATCGCGCGCCTTCTTGAACCAGTCGCTGAGGACAGCCCGCTCATGCTCCACCAGGAATCTATAGATCGTCTCCAGCCCCGGCAGACTGACCACGTCCTCCACCTCAACATACCCCTGGTGCGCGTAGATGTACTCCCAAAGTCCGACCTCCAACTGGTTGCCGGGGGCGAAATCGACATGCCCCCCCTCGGAAGCGCGCGGTGTGTATTTGCGGCCGTCGTGCGAGATCAGCGCCTCGCCAAGACCGGTCCCGGCCGCCACCAGACCGATATTACCCTGGCGCCGGCGCAGACCTTCATTGATGGTGTAGAAACTGACGTCCTTGAGCAGGAACAGTCCCTCGGCGGTGGCTTCCAGATCGTTGACCAGCCGCACCCGTTCCAGTTTGAAGGTTTCTGAAATTTCAGCGGCGTCCAACCGCCACGGGATATTGGTGGCGGTCACACTGTTGTTTATGACCGGCCCGGCCACTCCGAAGCAGGCGGTCTTGGCGGCGAAGTCGATCCGTTTAAAATAGAGTTTCAGAATCGAGTTGAAATCGGAGAAATCGGCGTTGACAAAAGACATCTGGTCGAACAGGTGCGCTTCCCCATGGTGCTGTTTCACTCTGGCCAGATTGACCTGGCTGGCTGTTATATGTCCTGCAATCATTGTTTATGGTTCGTATGATTCACTTCAACCGATCCGACGGCAGCATACGGCGAGGAAGATATAATGGCAAGGGGGAAGTTTGGGGCTATTGCTTTGATTGTTCGCGATGTTTTGCCCAAAATCCCCTCATCGCGCTTTGATCCCAGCCCGCCGCTTGCCAGAGTAAGTCAAAGCACGGCGTCAGGATATCTAGTGCATGCTTGTCGAAGTTATCAACAATCATGCCAGGCAGAAGGACCACATCGCGGTCGAATCGCTTGTGGTCCGGATCCATGTGCTTGATCCAAGCCGGATTCGCGAATAGGTAGATACCCTTCACGTTAAGCAGTGACACGAAAACCACGACCGGCGGGGATATGTTCACGTGCGTAGCATACTCTAGGAACCTCTGAAGGTAATCTACTGAGTACGTTTCCAACAACAGACCATTGATGGTCCATGTGCTCTCTTGGCCAATCTTGACCTGTTCGCGCGGGGCTGATGTGAAGATCTCAACACTGCCGTTCCGGAATCCACGTATGTAGGCTTGGGTTTTCGCGTTTCCCAAAGACAGCAGCACTCCATCCAGGTTTACGGAGGCTTGCCAGGTTACAAACGGAATGGCCTGAAGCTTGGGCAAATGCTCTTTGAGTACAGACACTTCTATTCTAGAATCCCCAGGTCTCAGAGGAACAATGTGTATAAAGTAGGGAAAATCAAAATCGAGATCACGAATGAAATCGAGTGATTGAATATCCATGAGCCTCTTCCGCCTGAAGTTATCCGCTTGCTTTTCCCATTCCTCGGATTGTAGAAATGCCCGCCTCAACTGGTGAACATCCATCTGCTCTTTGCCGTTGTTGTTACGAATCCAAAAGCGCCCGTCCTTCTCGAACCAGACGATGTGCGGCGCGAAAAGGCTGCGCTGAATGCTCATAATGTAGATTGCCTTGCCGCCCACATCCATTTTGCGGAATCCCGGTGGCCCTCTGTGCCAATAATAGTGGGACACGGATTGCGAGAAGCATGGAGGGTGGGAAGCGGAGCGAACGATGTCAGAAAGTGTTGTCCCAGTGAGCACGGAAGTGGTCGCGGTGGCCCGTCGCCGGGCGTTTACCGGCGAGTACAAGCGTCGTATCCTGGCCGAGGTTGATCGAGCCCGGCCCGGTGAAATCGGTCTGATTCTTCGCCGTGAGGGGTTATATTCCTGCCAAC
>Ga0214473_10002758_pt1 | contig 21497 bp, 16 predicted proteins | sample RVTome_7_FD_203509 | JGI IMG/M metagenome (GOLD analysis project Ga0214473, IMG submission 203509) | Soil microbial communities from uranium-contaminated site in the Upper Colorado River Basin, Wyoming, United States - RVT98D197 | ecosystem: Environmental > Terrestrial > Soil > Contaminated >... | reverse complement strand
AGTGTTTGTGGCAATCCAAGGCTATCATCTCCATAACGTGCCTCCTTACGGCGGTCTACCGCCTTTTTAGGTCCAGCGGTATCTTACCCCCGCCGGAGGCACGCTTTCATACAATCATTCCCGCGAAGGCGGGAATCCACAAACTCTCGGCACGGTTCCGGACCCCCGCCTTCGCGGGGGTGACATGTCCGCGGTGGGGTCCGCGTAACATGTTTGTACCATGCGATTCGCTCATTTCGAAAAGCTGGCGGCCTTCTCGGGCAATTGCCGCTTGATTTCTTCGAGCCTGTACCCGAACCCGGGTCCTTTCAAGGTGGACAGGTCCACTTGGCCGTTGCGCCGCTGGTACAGGCCTGGATGGACGGCCTCTTCCGGGGCCGAGGCCGCCGGGTAAAACTGCATCGCATTCGTCTCGACGCCCATGATCGTGCCGGCGTGGGCCGCCAACAGGCAGTGCGGAATCTGGGCGAGCATGGGGTTGGTCAAGTCCTGGACCATGAGGGTCATGCCGTGCGCCTTGGCCCAGCACAGGCTCAGCAGGGCGCCCGTCTGGGTTTTGCAGGTCTTGAGCGCCACGCTGGTCCAGCCCAGTTGCCGCCCGAGCCGAATGAGCTTCCAGTCGTGAGCGCTTTCGTCCATGAATAGCGGCTTGCGCGCCGCGACGCTGTGAACGTCGATCCGATTGGACTCTATGTCGTATGGGAAAGGCTGTTCCACATACAGCAACATCTGGTAGACACGAGGATGCTCTTTCATCAGCTTGTCGTGAATCTCATTGACGTACACGGGGTCCATCACGGTACAGTTGAAGTCCGTGTTCAGCCACGTGACGTCGTGCTCGATGGCAATCCGGCCGACCTGGACGATCCGGTCATAGTCCCACGAAGCGTCGTTGCCGCGCAGCTTGATTTTGAGGCAGGTCAAGCCGTCCCGTTTGATCCAATCCGCCAGGAGAACGGGATACCCGTCTTTCGGCTCACTTCCCGTCAGCTCCGAGGCGTCGATCAAATCCTTGCCGCCGACGAGATGCCAGGCGGGCATGCGCTGGGCCGGCGGGAAATTCAGGAAATCCGCAGGATACTTGCCGTTGAAGGACACCTTGGTGCCGGCGGCCGGCTCGAGGAAATGGGCCAGATCATCGTTCATGAACTCGCGCGTGTAGGTCGAGTACGTTGGACGGTTGAGGATCTGTCCATACGCGTCGTGCAGCGCAATATCGAACGGCGAGCAGCAGATCAGGGCCGCCAGCCACGGCATGGGTTCCGCGCGGGCGCCACGGCTTGCATTGAGTTTCTTGAGCAGCCGGGGCAGCACCGTCTCGGTGAAACGATGGCCGACCTCGATTGGGTGGCCATGGCCTGTGAAGTCGGCCCAGGCGTCCGCCAGATTGCGGCAGATCGTCTGCATGGCGTCACAGCGTTCCTGGTAGCTGATGCTGCTCGGCCAGACCCACTGCACGCTCAGCGGGGTCTCGCCCCAGCCCTGTGCCCGCTGTCCCGTGGTGTTGGCGACCGTCATGCACACCCGTGCACAGATCACCGAGGTCAAAGTCTCAGGCCCGAACTTCAGGGGCACCCGCGTCTGCACCGGAAGGAAATACAAATCAACGCCGACCGGACTGATGTCTGTTTTCATATCGCACGATCCCTACTTGGACGTTTTCCGCCGGGACAACGGTCCCGGCACAGAGCAACGTTTAAGCCCTGTCTCGATCATTGTCAACCCTTAGTTTTTGGCGATTACCATACCCAAGGATGTATGCACGCGCACTCATCAATCCTCATCCCCTCACGTTGTCTATTCTGGCCGAAGTCAATTCCGAAATATGCCGGCGCTTTCTGAACCGACCCTTGCGATATTCGGTCCAGTATGGTACTGAAGGTATATTGGACTCACCGTTAAGGAGAATGGTTCTGGAGACGACAGAGAGCTCAACACGGATGTCCATACGAAGCAGGTATGGAACAGTCAGCCGCCAGAAAGCTGATGGGGCAACATATACCCCGCCCGTTCTTGCCGACTTCGTGGCTCGCCAGATGTGCAAGGTCGCTGAATCGCTGATACCCGCAACAGGCGCCCTTCGGATCCTGGACCCTGCAGTGGGTCATGGACAACTTCGGCTCAGTCTCATCGGAGAATTGACAAGCATCCGTAGAGACCTCCAAATAACAGCTTTTGGGTTTGAGACGGATGAATGTGCCCTGAAGGTTGCCTCGCAGAACATAAGAGAGCGTTTCCCCGCTGTGCTGGTCGACTTTCAACAGCGAAGTTTCCTTGATTTCGTGCTGGAACACTGCCCGCCGACAGGTGGAGAAAGCCTCTTTGCACCAACCTGTAAAGAGTCTTATGACCTCGTAATCGCAAACCCTCCTTACGTCAGAACCCAAGTACTCGGCGCCTCTGTGGCGCAACGGATAGCTGAAACCTTTGATCTTACAGGACGAATCGACCTCTATTATCCGTTCATTCTGGGGATAGCGCAAGTTCTTAGGTCGGACGGCGTAGCCGGGATCATTGTCTCGAATCGCTTTCTGACAACGAAGTCTGGCGAGGCCGTGAGACGCGCCATATCCGGCAAGTTCAACATCCATCACGTATGGGACCTCGGAGACACTAAATTGTTTCAGGCGGCTGTCCTCCCCGCGGTCCTGATCCTCGGCGGCAGGGACGCGAAAACAACTCACAGCCCGTCATTCTCGTCGATCTACTTAACGGATTCACCAGGCGAGAGGGAAGTCTCCAATGCGATAGATGCTCTCTCCCATGAGGGTGTAGTGGGGCTCCCCGATGGACGCCGCTTCCAGGTCCAGCATGGCAAGTTGTCGGCGGGCAAAAGCTTCGGTGATCCATGGCGAATCGCGACACCCGCCGGGGATTCCTGGCTCGCAACAGTCGATGCAAATACATGGGGGACTTTTAAGGACATCGGAAAGATACGCGTCGGCGTTAAGACTTGTGCGGATGATGTCTTCATACGTTGCGATTGGACCGACGCATGTAATGGTGTCGAGCCAGAGCTGCTTCGGCCCTTGATTACCCACCATGTTTCACGCCGCTTCAAGTCGTCCCACGCGGAGCGACCCCGGATGATATTGTACCCGCACGAGGCAACCGATGGCCGCAAGAAGGCGGTCGATCTCTCGAAGTACCCGATATCGAAAGCATACCTTGAAAAGTATCGTCAGACTCTCGATGCACGCACGTATGTCTTGGAGGCTGGCCGGGAATGGTATGAGATATGGGTCCCGCAAGACCCCAGTGCATGGGATCGGCCGAAATTGGTCTTCCGAGATATCGCCGATCGGCCCACGTTCTGGCTCGATATGGAACGCTCGGTCGTAAACGGTGACTGCTATTGGATAGCAACCTTCGATTCGAACAAGGTTGATTTGCTTTGGCTGGCTGCCGCCGTGGGAAACTCAACTCTCGCTGAGGTATTCTACGACCATAGATTCCACAACAAACTATACGCTGGACGAAGACGCTTCATGACACAATACGTGGAGCAGTTCCCGTTGCCGGACCCTCAGTCGAGTATCGCGCAGACTCTCATTCAGCGGGCAAAGGACATATACCATATACTTCCCTCACCCGAAGCGAAGCACCTTGAAGAGGAACTGGATGCGTGCGTTTGGAGCGCCTTTGGGCTAAGCGCCGAAGAAGTCCGAAGGTAATCGTATCTGGAGCTAATGGCATCAGCATTCCCTGAGTCTACACACCATGAGTGGCATCCTCTCCTCTGTGTATGAGCTTCACATACGTGTGCCATGACATGCTCAGTGTAGCAACCTGTCGGGCGATGGTGTTGTGCTTGAAGGTACGATGACCGCGGAATCCAACCTCACGGGAGGGACCAAAGGCAGCTTACCGAGCAAAGTGCGACGGAATGCTTGCGGGCGGGTTTGTCAGGGGGTATATTGGGCCGCGAGAGACCGGCCCCCCTGTATAGAAGCGGCCTTTTGGGGTTGCATTGCGGGCGTCAGTCCCTATAATCGGTGAGGATTTGCGTGTAGGAGGCAACGCGTTTGGGGGGCACGAGTCCCTTGAACAGGTGCATTGAACAATCTTCGTCCACAAAGCAAAGGCTGAATTGAAAGGAGCAGGTATGAAACTCGACCGGAAGTTGAGAATGGGTTTGATTGGCGGGGGCCCGGGGGCGTTCATTGGCGAAGTCCATCGCAAGGCCTCGCGCCTGGATGGGGAGATCGAGCTTGTGGCCGGAGCGTTCGATGCCGATCCGAACAAATCAAAACAAATGGGCAAACACCTGGCCCTGAATCCCAATCGCGTGTACAGCGACTATAGCGAGATGATCAAGGCGGAGCGGGCGCTGTCCCCCGGCGAGCGGGTTGACTTCGTCTCCGTGACCACGCCCAACAACTGGCACTTCCCGATCGCCCGGGACTTCCTCAAGGCCGGGTTCCACGTCATGTGCGAAAAGCCGATGACGATCACCTCCAAGGAGGCCAAGGAGCTCCAGAAACTGGTTCGGAAGAAGGGCTTGGTGTTCGGCCTGATGCATAACTACACGGGTTATCCCATGGTGAAGCTGGCCCGTGACATGGTCCGCAAGGGCGACGTGGGCAACATCCGCAAGATCGTCGTGCAGTACCCGCAGGGCTGGCTGGCGACGGCCCTGGAGAAGACCGGTCAGATGCAGGCAAGCTGGCGGACGGACCCGAAGCAGAGCGGCGCCGGCGGCTGCGTCGGCGACATCGGCACGCACGCGGCCAACCTGTCCGAGTACATCAGCGGGCTGAAGATCGCCCAGATCTGCGCCAACCTGTCCACGTTCGTCCCGGGCCGGCCGCTCGATGACGACTGCAACTGCCTCCTGAAGTTCGACAACGGGGCCAACGGCGTCCTGCACGCCAGCCAGATCGCCATCGGCGAGGAGAACAACCTGGCCATCTGGGTCCACGGCGAGAAGGCCAGCCTGGAGTGGCATCAGGAGCATCCGAACTACTTGTACGTCCGGCGCATGGACAAGCCCGAAGAGATTTGGAAGCGTGGCAATGGCTACATCGGCGCCTACAGCGCCGCCGCCGGACGCGGCACCCGCCTGCCTTCCGGCCACCCCGAAGCCTTCCTCGAAGCCTTCGCCAACAACTACGTGAACTTCGCCGAGACGGTCAAGTGCTTCATCGCCGGCGAGAAACCCGGCGAGCTGGCCCTGGACTTCCCGAACGTCGATTCGGGCGTGCGGGGCATGCTCTTCATCGAGACCGTCGTCGCCAGTTCCAGAAGCAGACAAAAGTGGATGCCCATGAAGAAATAGGAGCACCCCAATGAAGAATCAGCAGAATTCCTCCGGGCGGCGCATGGAAAGCGTTTCCCGCCGGCATTTTCTTTCCGGTGCCGCCGCGGCGGCGATGGCGGTTTCCGCCATGCCGGCCGTGGCCGGGTCCGCCGAGGCGGACAAGTCGCCCAGGAAGTTCAAGCTCAGGTACGGGCCGGACCTCGGTGCATTCCGCCAGCATGCCGGCAATGACCCTATCGACAATTTGAAGTTCATGGCGGACGAGGGCTTCAGCGGCATGTTCGACAACGGCCTGATGGGCAAGCCGCCGGAGTTGCAGGAGAAGATCGGCCAAGAGGCGGAGCGGCTGGGCATTATGATCGGGCCGTTCGTTATCTATGCCGAGTTCGGCAAGGCCACGCTGGTCACCCAGGACCAGGAAGTCCGCGACATGATCGTCAACACGACCAAGAAGGCCGTCGAAACCTGCAAGCGCGCCAACGCCAAGTGGGCACTGATCGCCCCGGGCTGCGTCAGCCAGCGAATGGAAATGGACTACCAGACCGCCAACCTGGTGGACAACCTGCGCCGCTGTGTCGAGGTCGCCGAGCCGGCCGGCATGGTCATCGTGATTGAGCCGCTGAATTGGTGGGCCAACCATCCGGGCCTGTTCCTGCAGAAGATCCCCCAGGCCTACCAGATCTGCAGGGCAGTCAACAGCCCGTCCTGCAAGATCGTCAACGATCTGTACCACCAGCAGATCACCGAGGGCAACCTGATTCCGAACATCGACAAGGCCTGGAGCGAGATCGCCGCGTTTCACCTCGGGGACAATCCCGGCCGCAATGAGCCGGGAACCGGCGAGATCAACTACAAGAACATCTTCAGACATCTGTACAGGAAGGGTTATCAGGGTGTGCTGTGCATGGAGCACGGCAAGAGCCAACGGGGCAAGGAGGGCGAGCGGGCGGTGATCGAGGCCTATCGGGCCTGCGACAGTTTCGAGGTGTGATGTCCGACGAGCGTACCCATCTGCAGCAAAGAGGCGTGGGAGTATCTGCGAGTAGGTATGGTTCCGATCAAACTGACAACTAAAGAAAGAAAAACGCTATGTGGCTTGGTTTCAGAAGGCAAGGCGGGGTATCAAAAGACCATTCGCGCGCGCGTCCTGCTTCTGGCCGATGCCTCACCCGAAGGCCCTGCTCAACGAGACCGGCAGATATCCGAAGCCGTGGGTATGTGCGTAAGTGGGATCTGGCAAATCCGCCAACGATTTGCCCGGGTGGGACTGCACGGCGCCCTCGAACGCAAGAAGTGGCGTCACTCTCCTTCTTTCAGGCCATTGGCCGACGTGCTGAGACCCCACGTGATCGCTCTGCGTCGCAGTGATCCACCCGAAGGGGCGAAACGCTGGACCCTGCGCCTGCTGGCGGAGAAACTGGTGGAATTGAAGATCGTGCCGAGGGTCTCTCATGAAAGTGTACGTATCGCACTGAGAAGCCGGAAGAAATCAACCACAGACCGCAAAAAGAAGTCGCGTCATTCTTGACGCGATTTCTTGGCGGACTTCTTTGGAAAGGGACAATCCATGAGGCAGAGATCGACGGAGAAAATTGGTGTCTCTCGAAGGGATTTCATCAAGACATCGGCCGCGGGCATGGCGGCGGTGCTGGCCGGCAAGAACGTGACGTTTGCCGGCCCGGCCAAGCGCAAATTCCGGGTCGCTCTGTTAGGCTGCGGCGGCCGGGGAAACGGCGCTCTGGAAAACTGCATCGCCGCCGCCAAGATCATGGAGGTCGAGTTGGAGGTCGTCGGGACCGCCGACTGGTTCAAGGACAGGGCCGAAGGGACGGGCAAGAGGTACAACTTGCCGCCGGCCAAATGCTTCAGCGGCGGCGACGCATATAAGAAGCTGCTGGAAACCAACGCCGACGTGGTGCTCATGGCGACCTCGCCGAATTTCCGGCCGGTGCACTTCGAGGCGGCCATCAACGCGGGCAAGCACGTGTTCATGGAAAAGCCCGTGGCCGTGGACCCGCCGGGGGGCCGGAGGGTCATCGCCGCCGGCGAAGCGGCCAAGCAAAAGGGCCTGGCCGTCGTCGCCGGCACACAGCGCCGACATGAGGCGGGCTATCTCAGGACCCAATACGCCGTCGAGCGCGGCGCCATCGGCAAGATCGCCGGCGGGGCCATCTGGTGGTGCGGCGGCGCCCTGTGGTACAGGACAAAGAGTCCCAATGAGAGCGACGCCGACTACATGATTCGCAACTGGGTCAGCTTCACGGAAATGTCCGGCGATCACATCGTCGAGCAGCACGTCCACAATATCGACGTCGCCAACTGGTACGTCGGCCGGCCGCCGGCCAGGGCGCTCGGCTTCGGCGGCCGCGCTCGCCGCAAGACCGGAAACCAGTTCGACTTCTTCAGCGTCGATCTGGACTACAGCGATGGCTGCCACATCCACAGCATGTGCCGCCAGATCAACGGCACCGATGGCGATGTCCGCGAGTTCTTCCGGGGCGCCGAGGGCGAGACCGGCGGCGGGGGCGGCCTCAAGGGCGGCAAGGAAATCGCCGTGCCCCAGTTCCCGGATCGCGACCCGTACGTCCAGGAGCACATCGACCTGCTCACCAGCATCATGCAGGAAAAGCCGCTCAACGAGGCCCGCAATGTCGCAGAGTCCACGCTCACGGCGATCATGAGCCGCATCTCCGCCTACACCGGCAAGATGGTGGTGTGGAAGGACATCGTCGAGAACGAGAAGTCCCCGTGGTACAACCTGACGCTCAAGCCGACGGCGGAAGACTTCGAGAAGGGCCAGGTGGTCGCCCCAAAGGACGACGTCCCCGCCGTCCCGGGCAAAGAAGCGTAGCGCAGTGCCCGTGTAGAAGTTCCGCAAGCAATGACGGGTGGCAGCGAAAAGCTCGTTAGTCTTGTCGTTGCCACCCGTTGCACGTTCTCAGTCGGGGGTTGCATTTCTCGGATCGACGAAGCATAATTGCTGTATATGAAACGCACAGTATATCTCAAATCGACGATCCTCAGCTATTTGACGGCAGCTCCAAGCCATTGTACTCCGGAGGAACTGATGGGAGGTTCTCGTGGCTAAAGACCCGATCATCGATGAGATTCGCAAGAACCGTAAGAAGATAGCGAAACAGTCCAACTACGATTTGCAGGCTATTATCGCCAGTGCTCGGAGGCGGCAGAAGACGCATGGCAGGAGAGTCGTTTCATTTGCTCGTGGGCGCGGGAAGGGAACGACATGATCGCAGAGTATCGGATTCGTTGACTTGTCTGGCTCGATACGGAAGGAGATCATACGATGACGGCGAAGATGTCACTGACGATTTGGACGGCGGTTGTCATGCTCACTCTCGTGGTTCCTGCGCAGGCGCAGGCCGATGACCAGGGGTGGATCAGCCTGTTCGACGGCAGCTTCAACGGCTGGAAGGCGGCTGAGAAAGAGAATGCGGGCACCTTCACCATCAAGGATGGCGTCATCATTGCGCATGGGCCGCGGTGTCATTTGTTCTACGTCGGGCCCGTGCACTACAGCGACTTTCGGGATTTCGAGCTGAAGGTCGATGTGATGGCCGAGCCCAACTCCAATGGCGGCATCTACTTTCACACCCAGTACCAGGACCGGAACTGGCCCGACAAGGGCTTCGAGGTCCAGGCGTGCAACGAGAGCTACCGCCGGGACCCTCGCAAGACCGGCAGCCTGTACAGAATGCAGGATGTCAAAGAGTCAGCGGTGAAGGACAATGAGTGGTTCACGATGCACGTGATCGTCCAGGGCAAGCACGTCGTGGTGAACGTGAACGATAAGAAGGTGGTGGACTGGACGGAACCCGAGAAGGCGAACCCACTATCCGGCATGTCCGGCCGCATGATCGACAGCGGCACGTTCGCCCTGCAGGGCCACGATCCCCGAAGCACCGTTTACTACAAGAACGTCCGCGTCAAGCCGCTGTTTCCCATCGTGGATTACCACGTTCACCTCAAGGGCGGCCTGACGCTCGACGAGATCATCAAGTTCGCCGATGAGCGGGGCATCAAGGTCGGCGTCGCCGAGAATTGCGGCGTGGGATTCCCCACCACCAATGACCAGGCCCTGCAGCCATTCCTCGATAAGCTCGCGGGCAAGCCCGTCTATAAAGCGATGCAGGCGGAGGGCCGCGAATGGGTGACGATGTTCTCAGCGGAAACGATCGCGAAGTTCGACTACGTCTTCACAGACTCGATGACCTTCACCGACCACAGGGGCAAGCGCACCCGCCTCTGGATTCCCGCCGAGGTCGAGGTCGGCGACAAGCAGGCATTCATGGAGATGCTGGTCGAGAAGACCGTCGGCATTCTGAATAATGAACCAATCGACATCTACGTCAACCCGACGTTCCTGCCGGCGGTAGTCGCGGCTGAATACGACGCGCTCTGGACCGATGTGCGGATGGACCGCGTGATTGAGGCGGCCGTCAAGAACGGCGTCGCCATCGAGATCAACGCCCGGTACAAGCTGCCCAGCGAGAAGTTCCTTCGCAAGGCCAAAGCGGCCGGCGCCAAGTTCTCCTTCGGCACGAACAACGGCGGCAAGAACGATCTTGGCGACCTGGCCTACAGCCGGCTGATGGCCAAGCGTCTCGGCCTGACCGCCGCCGACATGTTCACTCCCAAACCCGACGGCCAGAAACCCGTCCAGCGCAAGGGCCTGCCCCGCTGATCGCATTTACGATTTGCGATTGACGATTTACTATTGAAGCCACGGAGCGATGCGCACCTGTAGAGACGCAACATTTTGCGTCTCCATGAAGTCAGTAGTCCTTGAACCCGCGCATCCACTGGGGCCAGTCCTGTGGTTTGACGCCGCGGGCCTTCGTCCATTGGCCCCGCGTATTGAATTGACGTTGCCATTTGAGCGTCCACAATTCCTTGACGCCTATTCTCCTGGCCGACCAATCCATAAAGAGACAGTTCTCAAAGCCATCGTGGCGGTTCACGCAGAAATGCCCCATGAAGCAACCTCCGCCTTTCGGCGGATGGACATCTTCGGGGTCCGGCGGCGGGTTGTGACTGTCCGCCAAGCCGCCGGCATACATGCCGTCGAGGAGCACCGGGACATCGTGTGCTTGCCGATCGATACTACTCTGCCAATACAGGGGCCTGTCACGGCCGATGCGTGTGTCCGGCAGGCTCCAGATCCAGTCGTTCAAGCCGTAGCTGCCAGCCACACCGTACTTGGGCTGCGCACTCAGATCCCAGGCCGAGTGTTTGCCGCCGCCCCATGCGGGAGACACGTCGGGTCGGTCCTTGTGCTTCGTCGCCATCGGGCAGAAGAGAAGGTCCTTGTAGTTGCGGTGATAGGGCGCCATGGGTTTGCACCACTCGGGAAAGCCCCCCAGCGGCGACCCTTTGAAGAATCGTCTCTCATTGTTCTCGGTGTAGGCGTAGAACATGACGCCCCATTGACGCAGGTTCGACCGGCAGATGATCGCCTTTGCCTGCCTCCTGGCGCGCTGTAACGACGGCATCAAAATGGCCATAAGCAAGGCGATGGCAGCGATTACTACCAGCAACTCGATCAAAGTGAAACCTCTTCGCTTTTCCATTGCGAGGCTCCCTATCCGTTCTCTTTCGCGTTTTGCTCGCTCGGCTCATCCACCCGCAGCCGCGCCGGAAGGACTCCGCGAGACCTCCGGATCACCCACTGGGCGCACGATACAACCATAGGCTCCCGGACTGCTCATCAACCACTCTGCAAAACCACAGATGCGCGGGATTCGACGATTGTTCCCTTTCTTCATATCTCCACCCACTGGCCCGAACGAATCGTTTGCCCGCCTCGGCAGGAATCGGCGGGCATAACCACGGCTAATAGTCCCTGAACTTCTGCAGCCACTCGGGCCAGTCCTCGGGTTTCGCCCCGCCGGCCTTGGTCCAGCGGCCGTTCGTGTCGTACTTGTCGTGCCACTTGAGGGTCCAGAGCTCCTTGATGCCTACCTTGCGGGCGGACCAGTCCAGGAAGACGCCATTGATCCAGCTATGATGCCGGTTGATGCAGGAATTAAGGACCCCCGGCGGAGCGGTCGGAATGGCGTCGTGGAACGGCGGAATGGTGTTCGGATCAACGATGTAGGTCCCGGGGAAGATGCTGTCCAACAATAATGGCACCGTGCCCGGGTGCTTGACGTCGGTGATCCGTCTTCGGTCCTGCTCGGTCGTGACATAGGACCCGCCATCGTAAGGATTGAAGCCGTAGCTCAGCCAGCCATTGATGCCGTAGCTGCCGCGGATCCTACTGTCGCCCCAAGCATAGAAAGTCCCCCCCCGCCCGGAGATTGAGCTCTCCCCCGTGGGCGCGGTCCTGGCGGCCATGGGGCAGCACATGATCCCCATGGTAGACGTGCGCCGCGGTTCCGGGGGACTCGGGGGAGTGCTCGTGGGAGACGCGCTCACCCGCTTCTTGCCAGTCGTGGGAGGCCGAGGTGTATCGTCCCACTGTGACGCCCATCCATACCACAAGTGCCTGTTGTCGCGGAGGTCGTTCTCGTTGGGGAATCGGCCGTCGTTCTCGGCCGCAAACGTCGCATAGACCATGCCCCACTGGCGAAGGTTCGCCTGGCAGGCCACCGCCCGGGCCTGGTTCCGCGCCGACTGCAGGGCGGCGAATATCAACGCCATGAGCAGGGCGATGATGGCAATGACCACCAGCAATTCGATCAATGTAAATGCCTGTTGCCGTTTCATCCTGGCGCTCCTCGACACGACCACGCTCAATAGTCTTTGAACCGCTGCATCCATGGCGGCCAGTCCTCCGGCTTGACGCCGCCGGCCTTGGTCCAGGGGCCGTGCGTGTTGAACTTGGCGGTCCACTTGAGGGTCCAGAGTTCCTTGAGACCCACCCGCCGCACCGACCAGTCTAAGAACAGAGCGTTGACGTAGCCGTTGTGGCGATTGATGCAGACGTCCTCCAGCATGATGCTGCCCGGCCGGGTGGTCACCGCATCGTACGCCGGAGGCAGGCGGTTGGGATCGTCTACCAGGCCTCCTGACGCCCGGCAGTCCAGAATCACAGGCACAGTCCCCGGGTGCTTGACATCGGAGACCACGCCGTGCTTGCGCCTCCACTCCGGACCCACATCCTGCCAGTACCCGTAGACCCAGTGGTTTCTGCCATAGCTGCCGCGGATATACCCCGGGGCCTCATAGCCCCAGGCCCGGAAGGTCGCCCCATTGGACCCCCATGGATCGGTGGGATCGATGGGTGCCCTCGTGGCCATCGGACAAAGCATGATCTTCTTGTACCGTGCATACCATTTCGGCTCCCGCCAGCTCCACCACCCCCACAGGAAGTATTCTTCATCTCCAGGATCGCGGTAGCTCGTAGGTGGCTTCGGAGGACGCCCGTCGGTTGCCGTCAGCGATGCGGCGTACAGCGTACCCCACTGACGCAGGTTCGCCTGGCACGCCACCGCCCGGGCCTGGTTTCGCGACGCCTGCAGCGCGGGGAATATGATCGCCATGAGCAGCGCGATGATGGCAATGACCACCAGCAATTCGATCAATGTAAATGCCTGTTGCCGTTTCATCCTGGCGCTCCTCGACACGACCGCGCTCAATAGTCTTTGAACCGCTGCATCCATGGGGGCCAGTCCTCCGGCTTGACGCCGCCGGCCTTGGTCCAGGGGCCGTGCGTGTTGAACTTGGCGGTCCACTTGAGGGTCCAGAGTTCCTTGAGACCCACCCGCCGCACCGACCAGTCGAAGAACAGGGCGTTGACGTAGCCGTTGTGGCGATTGATGCAGACGTCCTCCAGCATGATGCTGCCCGGCCGGGTGGTCACCGCATCGTACGCCGGAGGCAGGCGGTTGGGATCCTCCACCATGCCACCTGACGCCCGGCAGTCCAGCATCACCGGCAACAGCGCCGGGTTCTTCGTGTCTGTGACCAGCCCGTACTTGCGCCTGGATTCTTCATTGACTCGATCATCCCAGTACGAGTACACCCACCCATTTTTGCCGTAGCTGCCATACATGTACCCCGGCTTGTCGTAGCCCCAGGCCCGAAAGGTCGCGCCGTTCGCGCCCCATGGATCGTCCGGGTTCACAGACGCTTTTGAAGCCATTGGGCAGCACATGAGCTTCTTGTACTTCGCATACCACGCCGGCTCGGCCAGCGGCTTGCGGTCGGGGCCCAACGACCACCATCCCCCCCACCCCCAACTCGTCCAGAAGAAGTCCTCGGAACGATGGGACTCGTGCCCATCGATGTAACTGGCGTCCGGCGGCCATGACTTGGGGTTGGGGAACCGCCCGTCGTACTCCGCCAGTTTCGCCGCGTGAAAAACGCCCCACTGGTGCAGATGGGCCTGACACACTACGGCCCGGGCCTGGTTTCTCGCTCCTCGCAGGGCCGGAAAGAGAATCGCCATGAGCAGGGCGATGATCGCGATCACCACCAGCAGCTCGATCAGGGTGAAACCCGTGCGATGGGCGGACTGCCGCCGATACCCCGCAAAACGCCTGTTTCGTCTCATATGTTTCTCCCTGCCAACCGAACTGGCGTCCATTGTACCTCGCGGGCAAGGTCAAGGCAAAATAAAGATGCCCGTGAATTTGTGTCTGTGCAGGTCTTTAGGCACTATGCCGGGTGGCAGCGGCAAGCGCCGGCTTGCCGATGGCTCCTTAGATGCACAGCACCATCGGCAAGCTCCGCTGCTCTCCGCTTGCCGCTGCCACCCGACTACCAGAATATTTTCACAGACACGTGAATTTGCCTGTACGTGTGATGAATGGGGCAAATGGGACGCGGAATCTCGGTAAAGACTGGGCGTCACGCGGGCAGGGGGATGCGGGGGCACTGCGTGGTGAGGATCTCGCAGCCGGATTCGGTGATGAGGATGTCGTCTTCGATGCGGATGCCGAGCTTGCCGGGAATGTAAACGCCGGGCTCGATGGTGATGATCTGGCCGGCCTGGAGCTTGCCCTCGGCTTTTTCGCGGAGAAACGGTATCTCGTGGATTTCCAGGCCGAAGCCGTGGCCGGTTCCATGGCCGTATACGGGCAGGCCGTTCTCGCGAATGACGGCTCGCGGGATGGTGTCGAGCTTCGCCAGTTCGATCCCTGCTTTTGCCGCCTCGATCGCGGCGGTCTGGGCCTTTTCCACAACCTGATACGCCTTGCGATAGGCGGCCGTGGGCTTGCCGATGGCGAAGCTGCGGGTGATGTCACAGCAATAGCCCCCGTACCGGGCGCCGAAATCGATGAGCACGGTGTCCGTTTCTGCCAGTTTCCTGGGGCCGGGCTGGTGGTGCGGGCGGGAGGCGTTGGGCCCGAAGGCGACGATGGTGTCAAAGCCGATCTTCGCGCCCTGTCGGCGCATTTCCAGGTCGAGAATGCCCGCAAGCTCGCTCTCCGTGACGCCCGGCCTGGCGTGACGTACGGCTCGTTTGAACGCCGTGGCTGCGATGGCGGCGGCCGTCCTGATCGCGGCGGTCTCTTCCTCATCCTTGACGGCGCGCAGAGTCTCGATGATGCTGCCCACTGTCTTGATGGGCATGTCCGCGCTCTTTCTCATCGCCTGGTACATCGCCACGGGGATCGAGTTCTCCACGGCAATGATCTTCGCCGACTTGAGCTTTCGCACGAGCTTGCCGCACGACGGCGCGATGAGGTCTTTGCGCTCCACGATGGTCGTTCCGACGCACTCTTTCTGTGCCTGCTCGGTGTAGCGGCTGTCTGTCAGCAGGTACACCGCGTTTCTCGTAACAATCGCCCAGCTATCCTCGCCCGAAAAGCCCGTGACGTAGGTGACGTTTGCAGGCTTCGTAAGGACCAAAGCGTCGATATGCCTCTTGCCCAGTTGTTCCCGGGCGTTCCCGACGCGTCGTTGTATGTGCTCTGTCTTCATGGTCCAATTCGCAAGTACGTCTCGTATCGAGTGGACTGTGCCCACCATCTGCGGCGGCAAGCCGATTCTACCAAACCATGCCGGCGGCATAAAGCGATAAACTCAAGAGGAGCAGGGCGAACGCAAAGTCGCCCAAGTCGTGGGTGGCAGCGTCAAGCGCAGCTTGGCGATGGCGGATTTCCTGTGCACAAGACCATCGCCATGGCATTCGGCCTTGACGCTGCCACCCGACTGCCGGACTACTTTCGCAGATATGCCAGTCTGCATCGACGCCGGGTCGTCTCATGTTTTTTTGCCGACGAATTTGGCATGCGCGGTTTCATTCCCTATACTTTCCATAGAGCGGGAAAGGCGGAGGGCGACAACTGCGGTGAGGCAGTTCGCGGGTTTTCCGCAGGGGAGAACTGTCTTGCATAAGACTCATTCCCACGAGTAGGACGGCGACTGCCGTCCTTTTTTTATGTCTTGTTGCTCACACCCGCCGGCATTAGAATGCGTATCTTATGCAATAAGAATCTCTAATCGGGACTGTGGAAACTGCTGACGAATGTTGTTACCGATCCGGACAAATATATGGCCGAGGCGTACGCCATATGCGAATTACGCTCTGATTGCCGCCAACGTTGTCATATTCCTCCTAACCTTCGGCGGACCCTTCAAGCACGAGATTGATGGTCAACTCATCATATCGTCGATCCGGTCCTGGGCCGTCCACTGGATGCTGATACCCGCGGATTGGCAATACTGGCAATTTCTGACGTATGCTTTCCTGCACGGCAGCTACCTGCACATCATCGGCAACATGTTCTTTCTGTACATGTTCGGCAACAACATCAATGACAAGCTCGGCCATTTCTGGTACGTCCTGTTTTACCTGGTCGGCGCCGTCCTGAGCGGCATCGGCCATACCTTCATGAACCTGCATTCGACCGATCCGACGCTCGGGGCCAGCGGCGCCGTCGCGGCGGTTACCGGGGCCTACCTGGTGTTGTTCCCGCAGACCTTGATCACCGTCCTGTACTGGTTCTTCTTCATCGGGACGGTGGAGATTCCGGCACTGTATTTCATCGGGATCAAAATGGTCCTGATCGACAACTTCATTTGGCGGATGACGCCGTATGTGGCGTACGATGCCCATTTGGCCGGGTATGCGTACGGCATAGGAACCACACTGTTCCTTCTGGCCACCCGGCTGGTGAGCAGCAGCAGCTTTGACCTGTGGGCGATGATCAAGCACTGGAACCGCCGGCGGCTCTATCGCGACGCCGTTGCGAACGGGTACGATCCCTTCGCGTGGGCGGAGGCCCGCAAGCGAGTGGAGGCGAAGGAGGTCCAACGGCCGGGCGGTGACCCGCAGACGCAGACGCGAATCGAGCAGGTCCGCCATGAGATCAGTCGCTGGATCTCACAGCGAAACCTGTCGGCGGCGGCCGATCTTTACCTGGAGCTGCTCCGGCTCGACCCCGAGCAGGTCCTGCCGCGACAACATCTGCTCGACGTCGCCAATCAGTTGGCCAGCAGCCAGCGCACGATAGAGGCCGCCCAGGCGTACGAGCAGTTCCTGACCCACTACGGCAATTACGAATACGTCGAGCAGGTGGAGTTGATGCTCGGCATCCTCTACTCCCGCTACCTGCACAAGCCGCAGGAGGCCCTGGAGCACCTCCAGCGGGCCAGCGAAAAACTCTCCGACCCCAACCAGCTCGAAATGTGCCGCCAGGAAATCGCCCGCCTCAAGTGAGGTTCGAATCCTCTTCGCCACAGAGTGCATCGAGGGACGCGGATATCAGCCGGCAGTCACGGCCACAATCATCGATCCAAGGGCAACCACGCAGCCTGCCCATTCGCATTCCGCAATCCGAGCGCACCCGACTTCAGCTACTCGCCGTCGATGGTCACGTCGAAGCGTGTCAGCACGGCATCGATCGGATTGGCAATGGCGAAATGGTTGCCGCCGGCGAACAGCAGACCCACGGGTTTGCGGTCATTCGCGCCTCTTGCGCTGAGCACGACGAGTGAGCCGGAATCGCCGCCTGCTGAGAAGTTCCCGCCGCCGATCAATATCTGGTCCACGAATCGAGCGACGTTACCCGCGTCATACTGCACGTTGACGATGACGTTGACGCCCTTGACCATTCCCGACGTTTCGCCGGTGGTGCGCCCGTACTTCATGACCTTCGCTCCGAGCGAAACAGTAGCGGTCGTGGATTTTGGCAGCCCGTATCCGTCGGAGGGAGTGGCGTTGCCGAGCAGCTTTGGCGTGCTGAGGGCAATCGCTGCATCGATTACATTGTCGGTGCTCGTCGAGAACACGATGGGCTCATAGTCGAATAGCGTGCCGATATTGTCGGCGGGGCTTACGCCGCCATCATAAGCCCCCGGTTGTAGGACGGCGTCGCCGATAGCGGCCTGGTTCTGGTTGGCATAGATGTGGTTGTTGCTCAGGGCATACACATTTCCCAAGCCGTCCTTCACTCGGCAGCCGAGGGTGCCGGCCGTGATGGCCGGATGGCCTGTGGAGACGCCGATGGGAACCGCTCGCGGCCACCGGGAGGTAGGGTCGAGTTCCGGCTCGCCGCCGTCGGGTTTACCTTTGCCGCCGCTCGGCTCGCCGCCCTTTGGCAGGGCGTAGATCTTCCCGGTAGGCAGCGGGCGCACCGGGACGCCCTCAAGCTGCCCGGGGATGTCGGCAACAGCGTCGTGTTCCACGAGCACCAGTACGATAGGCTGGGCGCCCTGGCCTTCCCCGATGGCGGTGCCTACCACACCCGCCTTGGCCATGAGTCTATCCGTGTGTCGCTCTTGGACCTCCCTGACCCGTTCGAAGGCGGCTTCGCTTTGGCCCTGCGCGAACAATCCGCCGGAAAAGGCCAACATACAAAAGGAGACAATCGCTGCCACAAGCAGCCGGAATGATCTTCGTCTTAACATGTTCTATCCCTTTCAGCGTAGATTCACGACGGTGTGTAAATCCTTTTGAACACATAAGTGCCATTGGGCGGCAGACTGCATCAGTTTGAAGAGCACGTCCGGAACCACAAAGCTGTCGGTCGGCCGCAGAAGGGGAAGGCCGTGAGCGTTCTCGGCTCACGGCCTTCCGTGCTTCACCCTCAGCAGTGTATCGCTGCCTCGATGCGTTAATTCTGGCACTCGCCAAGCCACTTGTAGAGCAGGGCGATGAGGTCGTCGAAGTTGAGCTTGCCGTCCTTATTGAGGTCCTGGCAGAGCGAGCAGGCGGAGGCGGTCTGTGGGGTGATCAGGTGGTCCTCGGTCTCGCCGATCTCGTAGCCTTCGGCTGGACCCGAGCCGCCATTACCGAGGACGCCGGGGTGAGTGCCACCCTTCCACGGTTTGTCGGACAGCGTGATCCGCATCCAGACCTTCTCCGGCCCGTTGGCAGGGTGCCAGGCGCGGAACGCCGGTGTGGTGATGTGATGCGTCCCGATAGGCAGGCCGTAGAGGAACTGGTTCTGCACCGCCCACTCGGACACGTGGCTGCCATCGTCGGCAATCATCTCGGGATCGCTGGTGCTGTTATCGTCCCAGTCGCCGTCGCGGTTCCAGTCGAACCAGACGTTGACCCAGGCGTTCTGAACCGGCTGGATCGCACGGACGATGTACTCGAAATCGGCGAACTCGCCGTGCGGCAGCGTGAGCGGTCCAACCAGAGCGTCGTCGGCGCCGTCCTGATTCGCCTTGTCCTGGCTTTGATTGATGTTATTGACTGTGTCGTCGTCGACGCCCTTGTTGGCCTCGTTCTCGAGGCTAACTGCCGGACCCAGGTGTACCATGGCTCGTGGCGCCAGGTGCACCGGCCCGCGGGGCTGGCCGGCGCTGTCCTCGAACACCGTCGGGAAATGAGCTAGGACTACGCCCTGCCCGGTGTCGGGATAGGCCGTCATCCGCTTCGCCCAATCGGTCGAGCTGTCCGGGGCATCGCCCAGATCACACTCCGGCCGCGTGGTCGCCAGCAGCGAGATCGTCATGACCCCCTGGCCCGTGGCGCGGTCCCAACCGCCGACCTCGACGAGGTACATTTCACCGCCGACGGCGTCGAACGTAAGTTGCGATTGCAGTCCGCTGAAGTCGTCGTTGCAGCCGATCAAGCGATCCGGCGTGGGGCTGCACTCCGCGCGCCGGTAGACCGACAGCATCGTGTCATACCGGCTGCCCAGCAGACTGATGGTGGCGACGCCCGTCGCCGACGGTGCGTACACGTACCACAGGTTGGGGCTGCGCATGCACAGACCCTGCCCGTCGGCGCTCGCCTGAGTGGTGTCGAACGGCAGGTTCACCACCTCGGTGACCGGCTGCGCGTACTGGCAGGCATCGTTGGCCGGGCCGAAGAAGAGGATCTGCCCGATCTCGCTCTTGGTCAGGGCGCGTGAGTAGATACGGACGTCGTCCATATCGCCGACAAAGTAACTCCCCGCTACCTTCATGCCGTCGTAGTCGTCGGCCTTGGAACCAACGCCCAGGAAGCCGTACCGCCGGTTGCCGGTCCCGCAGGTCCGACCGGTGGTCTTCGTGGCATCCGTGACGCCGTCCACGTAGATCGTAGCAAGCCCATTGTCGAACACACCGGCGACGTGGTGCCACTGTCCGTCGTTGACGCGGGTGCGGCTGGCCAGATTGATCTGGCCGGCGTCGGTCATCACGCTCCAGCCGACCTGGCCATACTTCGCGAAGGTGCCGTTGACCTCCAGTCCCCAGTATTCGTCGCGGTCAAAGGAGGCGATGACCTGGTTGTTCGGGCTGCTTGTGCGAATCCAGGCCGTAACCGTCACGGCCGGCATGTCCGTGCGCTTAAAGAAGGCCTTGGTAATCGCGATGTAGTCGTCCTTACCGTCGAACTTCAGGGCGCCGCCCTTGTACCCCTTCGTCCATGCGGGTCCGCCCTTGAGGTTGCCGTGCTGCTTCCCGGGGCTCGCGTCGTTGGCCGAGTTGCCGGAGGTCTCATCGAGTTGCCACCAGGCCACGAGCGCAGGATCGTTCGCATGCCCGCCGTCACCGGTAGTGGGATCCTTTTCCTTGCCCATGCCCGTCTGAGCCATGCATAGAGCCGAGATCATACAAGTCAAAATCCATTTTCTGTTCATGGTTGTACTCCTCTTTCTTGTGTAGGTTTTCAACAACTACTTGTTTGTCAGCGAGCGCTATGTAGGGATAGCGCGACCCCCAGTCCTGGATTGGATACCCGGTGCCTCCCCTCGTTCTTGACTGCGTGCGGCGTCCGGCTGCTACTGCATGATGCCGAATCAACCTACACGGGCACGTGCCCGCAACTCCTCGGATCGGACACGTCCGTCCGTCGTTGTTACGGTCTGTATAGTAGTGCCATTTGACGGTGGAATGTAACGCGTTTTTTCGTCTCCCACGCGCCTCTTCCAGGTCAAGGGAGTGTAAAGACGACTTGATATGTCGCTTTCATGGATCGCGATTGCGGAATTCCGGGGGACAACTCACTTATTTCCGTTCTCAATTGAGCATGGCGTCCCCAGATCTTACGTATGTCATTCCCGCGAAGGGCCTGCCCTCGACCTGATCGGGGGCAGGGGACGCGAACCACGCGAACTCACACCTACAGTCTCCGGCCTATAGTCTACAGGCTGATTTCGATCCGCAGATTGCGCAGATTAACCCAGCGCGGCCTTCGGCCGCAACCAAAACACTTCTGGACAACGAATCACACGAATTACACCAATTAGGTTTGCAGGTCCTTGATCTTTCATTCGTGCGATGGGTGTGATTCGTTGTTTCTAAGTCTTTCTAAGCCGGGAGTTTACGGCACTTGCCTGAGATTATCTGGAAAAGATTTTCAGTTGTTGCGGGTTAGCAATGCAGATTTCTGGAAGGTAGAATGGGCTTTAGCCCATGCGGACTCTGATGATCAACCGCAGAGTTCCCATCGCGGCCCTCGGCCGCAACCAAAACCATCTCACGCAGAGACGCGGAGGCGCAGAGAAGAATCAACCCAAGATGCATTTCCGACTCCGCGTCCCTGCGTCTCCGCGTGCAACACAATTCCTTTCGTTCAGACTCTGATCATCAATCGCAGAGTTCGCAAAGGGCCGCAGATTCCCAACCGGCAACAGGTCTGAAGGCAGGAAGGTAAGAACGTAGGAACGTAAGAGGCTCATTCTGCAATCGCACGGCCCCGCCGTGCCCCTTCATTCCGCATTCCGCATTCCGCACTCCCCACTCTGACCGCCCCAGCGGTTCCGTGGATCGCCAATAGCCGATCCCTCGCAGCACAAGCAAAGTTAATAATTGATTCCGCTGAAAAACTGCTGTTTTTGGAGAGGGTGTATCGTGCATGGGGAGGACCTATTTGGCGGCACGGGCCTGC
>Ga0214473_10002757_pt1 | contig 21505 bp, 18 predicted proteins | sample RVTome_7_FD_203509 | JGI IMG/M metagenome (GOLD analysis project Ga0214473, IMG submission 203509) | Soil microbial communities from uranium-contaminated site in the Upper Colorado River Basin, Wyoming, United States - RVT98D197 | ecosystem: Environmental > Terrestrial > Soil > Contaminated >... | reverse complement strand
GCCTCTCTCCGTCTCCTCAAACTGGTACTTGATCTCACCCTTTAGCCTTTGCATCGTTGGCACACCTGAAGGTGTTTGGCCATGGATCAGCATCGGCGAATTAAAATCTCCATCAGAAAACATTTTGGCAATGCGACTCAGATGCCGCCTAATCTGATGGCGGGTAACAGCATCTTTCGCATCTTTCGCTTCGATTTCGATAGCACCGCCATAGGTAAAGAGGCAAAAATGGTGCGTCGTCTTCAGGTGGTCGAAGCCCATGACTTTGTCGCCGCGTGCGTTCATACCCTCCATGCCGCTTGTATGTTCGCTCGGAGTAGTCTCTGTCTTCGCCTTATCGGTTTGGTGTACCTGTTGCGGCGCGCACGATGCAACTATAATGGTGAGAATGGCTGAGAGCACGAGAAAATGAGGCTTAGGTTTCATAACACGTCTCCTTCGGGTGATTTTACTTCTAAAGGCGCGAAGTGGTCTAACCATTAATTATACAAACAAAAGTCAGTATAAACACCTTATTCCGTGTGTTATACGAAAAACCTTTTACCCATCTTGCCTTTGTTTGAGGTATTGCTTACTTATGAAATATATTCACTTAAGTCAACAGCTACCTGAATGATCATTGAACAACTTCCCACGTAACTTGTACCTAGGGTTCCTGAGGCTGCAAAGTGCAAACACTATTCTTTCAGTACCGAACAAAATCTTATAAGCTTTAAAAGATAGCTTCCCTTTTAACACGATGCAAACATTAACATGATTGCGGCAAGCCATTCACCCCTGTCGGTGGGTAAGAAACGGAAACAAATAAATACACCCTTCGACACTTCGAATGTACTCAGGGCTTTGGATGAGCGGGTTGATATCCGCTGAAAAGCCATGAAAATGTAAAATTTGAATTGATAAACAGGAATGGTGAGTCTTTGACAACTGGATATTGTGCTGACCCTGTGAGATGTTTTAAGCTATCTCACAGGGCTGAGATTTTTAGCGCTATTTGTAAGGGCTTTCAAGCCCCGCAGTTAAGTCGCACGGTCAATTAGTACCCATCAGCTAAACCCCTTACAGGGCTTACACCTTAGGCCTATCTACCTCGTGGTCTTCAAGGGACCTTTAGGAACCTTACGGTTCGGGAGATCTAATCTTGGGGTAGGCTTCCCGCTTAGATGCCTTCAGCGGTTATCCCTTCCGAGCATGACTACCCAGCGCTGCCGCTGGCGCGACAACTGGTACACTAGAGGCTCGTCCACTCAGGTCCTCTCGTACTATGAGCAGATCCCCTCAAATCTCCTACGCCCGCTGCAGATAGGGACCGAACTGTCTCACGACGTTCTAAACCCAGCTCGCGTACCGCTTTAATGGGCGAACAGCCCAACCCTTGGGACCTTCTACAGCCCCAGGATGCGATGAGCCGACATCGAGGTACCAATCCCCGCCGTCGATGTGAACTCTTGGGCGGGATAAGTCTGTTATCCCCGGCGTACCTTTTATCCGATAATCGATGGCCCTCCCACGTGGAGCCACCGGGTCACTAAGGCCTGCTTTCGCATCTGATCGACCTGTAGGTCTCACAGTTAAGCTCCCTTATGCCTTTGCACTCTGCGCCTGGTTTCCAATCAGGCTGAGGGAACCTTTGCACGCCTCCGTTACTATTTAGGAGGCGACCGCCCCAGCCAAACTACCCGCCTACCATTGTCCTGAAGCCGGATAACGGCCCTCAGTTAGAACTCTAGAACTACAAGGGTGGTATTTCACCTTTGCCTCCACCCTGCCCGAAAGCAGAGTTTCACAGGCTCCCACCTATGCTACGCATGAAGCACCAAAATCCAGTGATAGGATATAGTAAAGGTGCACGGGGTCTTTCCGTCCCGCAGCGGGTATCTGGCGTCTTCACCAGAACCACAATTTCGCTGAGCCTTTGGCCGAGACAGCGCGGCAATCGTTACACCTTTCATGCAGGTCGGAACTTACCCGACAAGGAATTTCGCTACCTTAGGACCGTTATAGTTACGGCCGCCGTTTACCGGGGCTTCGGTTCAAGGCTTCTCCTGGCAAGCCAGAATAACCCATCCCCTTAACCGTCCGGCACCGGGCAGGTGTCAGACCCTATACTTCGGCTTGCGCCTTTGCAGAGCCCTGTGTTTTTAGTAAACAGTCGTCACCGCCTATTCTCTGCGACCCACTTCGGCTTCAGCCGCGAAGGCTTACACCTACTGTGGGCACCCCTTCTCCCTAAGTTACGGGGTTAATTTGCCGAGTTCCTTGGCCAAAGTTCTCTCACGCGCCTTAGTATTCTCTACTCGCCCACGTGTGTCCGTTTACAGTACGGGCACCTAGTCATCAACGCTACGAGGCTTTTCTCGAAAGCATGGGCTCAGTCACTTTGTGGGGCTAACGCCCCTCGTACTCGCTCCTCAGGGTTATGAAAGGACGGATTTTCCAGTCCTTTCCCCCTACAAGCTTGAACCAGGACATCCAACACCCGGCTGACCTACCCTCCTTTGTCACCCCTTCGCTCCAACTAGGTGGTACGGGAATATTAACCCGTTTTCCATCGATTACGCCTTTCGGCCTCACCTTAGGTCCCGACTTACCCTGGGAGGACGAGCCTTCCCCAGGAATCCTTGGGCTTACGGCGAGGTGGATTCTCACCACCTTTATCGCTACTCATGCCGGCATTCTCACTTCCCAACAGTCCAGGCCTCCTTACGGTAACCCTTCTATCCGTTGGGAAAGCTCCCCTACCGCTACACTATTGTGTAACCCGTAGCTTCGGCACCAGGCTTAAGCCCCGATTCATTTTCGGCGCGAATCCGCATCGACCAGTGAGCTGTTACGCACTCTTTAAAGGATGGCTGCTTCTGATCCTACCTCCTGGCTGTCTGTGCGAATTCACATCCTTTACCACTTAGCCTGGATTTGGGGGCCTTAGCTGACGATCTGGGTTGTTTCCCTTTCGACCATGGAACTTATCTCCCATGGACTGACTCCCATGTTAAGCAAAACGGAATTCGGAGTTTGATTGGGTTTGGTAAGCCTTTCAGCTCCCTAGCCCATTCAGTGCTCTACCTCCGTCCGCCATCACATGAGGCTATACCTAAATATATTTCGGGGAGAACCAGCTATCACGAGTCTTGATTAGCCTTTCACTCCGATCCACAGCTCATCCGACAGATTTTCACCCCTGACCGGTTCGGGCCTCCACAGAGGTTTTCTCTCTGCTTCACCCTGGCCATGGATAGATCGACTCGCTTCGGGTCTATCTCCAGTGACTCGTCGCCCTATTCAGACTCGCTTTCGCTATGGCTCCACCTCGTTCGGCTTAGCCTTGCCACTGAAGATAACTCGCCGGCTCATTATGCAAAAGGCACGCGGTCAGGCATTCCGGCATGGGCGCATAGAATGCGCCCCTACAAGCATAGCCCTTCCACTGGTTACAGGCAGAAGGTTGCAGGTTCTATTTCACTCCCCTCACTGGGGTTCTTTTCACCTTTCCCTCACGGTACTTGTTCACTATCGGTCGACGGATCGTATTTAGCCTTGGAAGGTGGTCCTCCCAGATTCACCCAACCTTTCACGTGGGCCGGGCTACTTGGGAATGCAAACACGGAAGACCTTATACTTTCGCCTACAGGGCTATCACCTTCTTTGGCCTATCTTTCCAGATAGTTCGGCTGGCATGAGGTTTTGTAACTTCCTGAGAAATTCACAGATTTCTCCGCTTACACCCCACAACACTCTATGGGCAACGCCTGTGAGCTTTAACACCCATAAAGTTTAGGCTATTCCCCTTTCGCTCGCCACTACTAGGGGAATCTCGTTTGATGTCTTTTCCAAGGGGTACTGAGATGTTTCACTTCCCCCCGTTCGCTTCATAGGGCTATGTATTCACCCTATGATAGCCGAGGTTTGCTCGGCTAGGTTTCCCCATTCGGAGATCCCCGGATCAAAGCCTGCTTAGCGGCTCCCCGAGGCTTTTCGCAGCTTGCTACGTCCTTCATCGCCGTCCATCGCCAAGGCATTCACCATCTGCCCTACAAAACTTAACTGCAAGGCATGAAAAACCTTACATTCTAAAACGCGCCTTGATCTACTCAGCACAATATTCAATTGTCAAAGAACATTTGCGGCTCTATTGCCGCACAACAAATTTAATTTGCCACGAATAAACACGAATAAATTCAAAGTAAAGTATTCGTGAAAAATTTGTGTTAATTCGTGGTGCCTTAAATGGAGGTGAGCGGAATTGAACCGCCGACCTCCTGCTTGCAAAGCAGGCGCTCTCCCAAACTGAGCTACACCCCCAATTCTATGAATTCCAAATCACAAATCCAAAATCCCAATCTTGAAATTTGGTGCTTGAAATTTGGTACTTAATAATGGTGGGCCTAGGTGGAGTCGAACCACCGACCTCACCCTTATCAGGGGTACGCTCTAGCCTGCTGAGCTATAGGCCCAGAATTAAACTATGCCGGATACAGGATACACGATGCATGCTTTATCTTTATCCTATATCATGCATCTTGCGTCCTGCATCCATTATATCAAGGTCTGGCTTAAGAGCACCATATATATAGCAGACACAGCAGAACTGAATAAACACTAGCAAGGTAACTCCGTGTAAAAGGAGGTGATCCAGCCGCAGCTTCCGCTACGGCTACCTTGTTACGACTTCACCCCAATTACCAGCCCTACCTTCGGAGCCTGCCTCCCCTTCGACAAGCTCAGGGGTTAGCTCAGCCACTTCGGGTAGAACCGACTTTCGTGGTGTGACGGGCGGTGTGTGCAAGGCCCGGGAACGTATTCACCGCGGCGTTGCTGATCCGCGATTACTAGCGATTCCGGCTTCATGCAGGCGAGTTGCAGCCTGCAATCCGAACTGAGACGAGCTTTGATGGGATTAGCTTCTCCTCACGGGTTTGCAACCCATTGTGCTCGCCATTGTAGCATGTGTGTAGCCCAGGACATAAGGGCCATGATGACTTGACGTCGTCCCCACCTTCCTCCGGCTTGTCGCCGGCAGTCTCTTTAGAGTGCCCACCTGAAATGATGGCAACTAAAGATAAGGGTTGCGCTCGTTACCGGACTTAACCGGACACCTCACGGCACGAGCTGACGACAGCCATGCAGCACCTGTGCTGACTGTGTGAAGACAAGCTCCACAGCACCCCATGCTTTCACATAGGCTTAAGCCAGCATGTCAAACCCTGGTAAGGTTCTTCGCTTAGCATCGAATTAAACCACATGCTCCACCGCTTGTGCGGGCCCCCGCCAATTCCTTTGAGTTTCAGCCTTGCGACCGTACTCCCCAGGCGGGATGCTTAATGCGTTAGCTGCGGCGCGGAGATATAAACCCCCACACCTAGCATCCATCGTTTAGGGCGTGGACTACCCGGGTATCTAATCCGGTTCGCTACCCACGCTTTCGTCCCTCAATGTCAGTAACAGGCTAGTTAGCCGCCTTCGCCACTGGTGTTCCTCCCGATATCTACGCATTTCACCGCTACACCGGGAATTCCGCCAACTTCTCCTGTACTCTAGCTCCGCAGTTTTAGATGCAATTTTAAGGTTGAGCCTTAAGCTTTCACATCTAACTTACAAAGCCACCTACGGACCCTTTACGCCCAGTAATTCCGAGCAACGCTTGCCCCCTCCGTATTACCGCGGCTGCTGGCACGGAGTTAGCCGGGGCTTCCTCTGGAGGTACCGTCAAGTCTGTGAGGTATTAGCCCACAGACCCATCGTTCCTCCTGACATGGGTTTACAACCCGAGGGCCTTCTTCCCCAACGCGGCGTCGCTGGGTCAGGCTTTCGCCCATTGCCCAATATTCCCCACTGCTGCCTCCCGTAGGAGTCGGGGCCGTGTCTCAGTCCCCGTGTGGCCGTTCACCCGCTAAGGTCGGCTACCCGTCTTAGGTTTGGTGAGCCATTACCTCACCAACTGCCTGATGGGACGTGAACCTTTCTATAGGCGATAGCTAGTTGCCTAGCCACCTTTTACCCCTTTGTCCTCGAACAATGTGGTCTTATCTGGTATTAGTCCCAGTTTCCCGGGGTTATCCCAGTCCTGAAGGCAAGTTATCCACGTATTACTCACCCGTTCGCCGCTCAGTGTATCTAGGGGTTACCCCCGCGATACCTTCGCTCGACTTGCATGTGTTAGGCACGCCGCCAGCGTTCGCTCTGAGCCAGGATCAAACTCTTCATTGAAACTCATTAATCTACTGCTAGCGTATATTCGCCCGCATGTGTCTGCTATTAAATTTTCAAAGAACTAATCAATTTATCAATAATTATTAATTGATTTAAGTCAAGAGATATGTATTATACAAAATGAAAACTACTTGTCAATAAAGAAATACTAAATGAAAAATATTTTGAATCAACTGGTCTCAAGTCGCCAAAGATCAGCCAGAAAATTTACGTATTTTTGATCAAAATATTCATCTATATTAATATAAGCATAAAGTGAGTGAATAAAACTACGATTTATCATGATACGATGAGAGACATCATTAAACTTTATTTTATTACCACTTATCCAAAACCAATTATACCCATGCTTAGGGACATCCTAGAGAGTAATTTTTAGTACAAATGAAGGTCCTGATATATACACATGAGTTCCCCCCATTTCTTGGAGGTCTAGCTAAAACAAGTTTTAAGCTAGCAAGCGGTTTTTCTGAGGGAGGTTTAGAAGTAACTGTCTTAGCCCCACGTTATTCAGATATGGATAATGAGGTTGACATTGAATGTAAATTCCAGATAAAAAGAATGACAGGTCTATCCAGAAACCATGGTATACCTTCGCCTTTGCCAGAAGCGGCCGGCATTTATTCACTATACACCGCGATGAGAAAGTATCGGCCAGATGCTCTGTTGGTTATCACCAGGGAGGGACAAACTTCAGGAGGACTTCTACGTGATTATCCCTTGAAGGTAATTGTGAGAGTCGCGGGCTATGAAGCATATCGATATCTTCTTGGTAAAAAATTTTATAACAGACTGCTCGGAAAACCTATAAAAAGACTTTATATGAAAGCATCGACAATCGTTAGCCCTAGCCAATCTACCAGAGAACTATTGGAATTAGCGGGAATACCCAGGGATAAGATCGAGGTGATCTATAATGGTGTCAGCGACGATATGTTATCTCACAAACCAGACACTGATGCCCTGAAGAAGCTGAGAGCCAAGTTTAATTTGAAAAATGAGGATAAATTAATCCTAACCGTTTCGAGGCTGGTCCCCTCAAAAGGACATAAAGAAGTTATAAGAATCCTACCTCGGTTACTCAAGGAATTTGAAAACTTAAAATACCTGATTGTGGGAGAAGGGGGATACGAAACAGAGTTAAGAAATTTAGCATCTGAGGAAGGTGTTATCTCGAGTGTAATTTTTGCAGGTCCCGTGACATATAATGATGTCAAAGATTATCTTGATCTCTGTTACTTATTTGCAATGCCAAACACCTCTAATGAAGAAAAAGAAAGTATCGAAGGATTGCCTAACGTGATCTTTGAAGCTATGGCAAGGGGAAGGCCAGTAATTACAGGAACTGAGGGAGGGGCAAAAGAAATAGTTGAGCATGGCGTAAATGGATTCGTGGAAGATGGTAATAATATAGACGCAATTTATGAGCATATTTTAGACCTCCTCAAGAACGAAAAAAAGGCGAAAGATTTTGGTGAAAACTCACGAAGGAAAATAGCAGAGGGTTATACTGAAGCCAAAATGATTCAGAACTACTTAAAGATCATTTATGATCAACGATAAATCTACTGAAAATCAACTGTGCTGCTGATCTACGCTAAAAGAATGCCAGAAATTAAACCAATCTTAGGGCTAGCACTATTTCTAGAAGTAATTTGACCAATCTACTTCGATACTTGCCTATGTCCATTTTTCCTTCCACATTTGAAAAACTAGCAAGAACCATATTTTATTGACATTTATAGAAACACCGCTATAGAAATCCTTAATATAGGATGAAACCACCTCCGAGTTAAATATCCCCTCTCTTCGTAACCTGTCCTCATTCAAATACTCCTTTACAACCTGATGTAGTTCACCCTTTAGCCACCTTGATAAAGGTGCCACAAAACCCTGTTTAGGCCTTTCTATTAATTCTCTTGGAATGTGTTTATATAGAACTTTCCTCAAAATATACTTGCTTGTACCTTCATGATACTTGAATTTCAATGGTACACGTGCTACAAACTCTAGCAACCTATGATCCAAGAATGGCTCCCTTCCCTCAAGGCTTACACTCATCGTGGCCCTATCAACCTTTGTCAGGATATCGTCTGGGAGATACGTCTTGAAATCTAATGCCATTACCTTATTTAATAATTCATTGTTAGGCATTGATTCGATTGTGTCAACATAAGCTGCGTCGTATGAGTAGTTATATTTATAGTCAATAATGCCTCCTAGTTCCTCCGTGGTCCATTTACTTAGGTTGCACTTGTACATCTCGATAAGATTTCCATTGTTGGACTCGATTAGCATATCTCTCCATTTTATATACTTATCCTTTATCTCTTTAACCTCTGGCATAACTGCCTGAAAAGTTCTATAAAAATCGTCAACCCTGGAGGGATTTAGGCTTGTCATTGATTTAATGACGGAATTAGTCAAGAATTTGGGCAGTCTTAAAAACTTTTCGTATAATCGCACATAGGCCTTATATCTCGAATATCCACAAAAAAGCTCATCTCCACCATCTGCTGATAGAGCAACAGTTACATCTTTTCTCGCGAGTTGAGATACTAAGTATGTAGGAATTACAGAATGGTCACCAAGGGGTTCGTCATATATCTCGGGAATCTTGTAAATTATATTTGCAGCTTCCTCGACCGATAAATAGTACTCAGTATGATCGGTCCCAAGATAGCTTGCGATACTTTTCGACCAATCAGCTTCGTTCAGACCGCTTTCATCAAAACCTATGGTAAAGGTCTTTAATTTACTTCCAATGTTATGTTGCAGTAATGCTGTTACTATACTAGAGTCTAAACCACCGCTTAGAAAAACCCCAACGGGAACATCAGAAATGAGTCTATACTTGAAAGAATTCACTAAAAGATTTTCCAGCTCCAAGGTAATTTCCTCTTCAGTGCCCTCGATAGGATCCGCATTATAAAAATCAACTATATCCCAGTATTTTTTCTCAACTAATTTATTCTTATATAGACAAAGATAATGGCCTGGCTTCAATTTAAACGTATCGTGAAAAATTGTATAGGGTGATTGAATAAAACCGAATCTCAGATAATGAGGCAGTATACTCAGATTGATTTCTTTCCTGAAATTCGGGTGTTTAATTAAAGCCTTTAATTCCGAAGCAAATAATAATATGCCATCTTTAAAAAAGTAATATAAAGGTTTGACCCCTACCCTGTCTCTAACCAGATATAGTTTTTGTTGATTCCGATCCCAGATTGCGAATGCAAACATTCCAATGAATTTATGCACACAATCTATTCCCCATTCCTCATATGCCTTAACTAAAACCTCCGTGTCGGTGTTGCTCTTGAAGGCATATCTTTTTTTCTCAAGCTCTTCCCTGATCTCCTTAAAGTTATAGACCTCTCCATTATATGTTATCCATACCGAACCGTTATCGTTCGACATTGGCTGATGGCCGAGCGAGGAAAGATCAAGAATCGACAACCTCGTGTGTGCCAAGCCGACATTATGCTCTTGATCAATGTATAAACCCGAATCGTCAGGTCCTCTATGAGCTAAGGTATCTCTCATCGATCTCAGTATCGACTCATCAGTACATTTATTTATACTACAAAATCCTACTATTCCGCACACGTTTATTTCCTAAAATTACATTTTTACCAAAAGAAACAATTCTGATGGTTAAATGAGACCAATAGATTTTAAGTTTTAATTCTTAATTAGCAATCATGAATTCTCCAGATATGTTGTAGTAGAATAACGCAGATTTAGAATCCATCTAAACCATTTAGTATTTTTTTTACCCTTTCCTCCCATGTGTAATTCTTTACGTCGGAAGCGGATTGGAGGGATATTTTTTCAGCAAGAGCTTCATCTTCTAACACCCTCTTAATACCTTCAAATAAAGAATCAGCACTATCGGGACCGACTAATAAGGCATTTATTTTATCACTAAGTATTTCAGAGATAGCGGGGAGATTTGTCGCAACTATTGGGCGGCATGATGCCATAAACTCAAACAGTTTTAAGGGAGAAGTAAACCCAATAGCGTTCGTTCCATCCTGGATTGTCATGTCAGATGTATAGGGTATCACCAGTGCGTCAGCAGAGAAAAGGTACAGAGGTACAATATTGTGTGGAACAAAACCAACAAACTTAAAGTTCTCTAACTTCTTTTCATTAGCTATGTCTCTATAGATATTAATATCACTCTCAAGTCCTCCGACTATCAAAAAAAGCACATCTTGAAGCCTGCTTGAAACCCTGATCAGCAGATCGATACCCCGTCCCCTATACATGTTTCCAGAGTAGCAAACAATTTTTTTATTTACGGGAAGATTAAGTTTCTTGCGAGCTTCCGACTTTGAGGGAATATTTTGGAATTGTTCTAAATCTACGCCATTATGGGCAACAACCAGCTTTTCGTCCGGGAGACCCAACTGAGAGTATATTTTCCCTAAGCCCCTAGAGTTTGTTGAGAATCTTACTAAATATTCCGATTTCTTGAACATGTTAAATGCGAATCTTGCAGGTCCATTCACCAGTGGATGATGGGCATCATAAATTGTTGGTATTCTAAAGAATTGGGTGGAAAGATAAGTAAAAATGATATTCCTAGTAAGTACTAAATTGTACTTCTGTTTATTGAGCCATACATAAAATGAACTATAGGTACCGTGTATAAAATGCCTTAAAGAGCCGTTAGTAGAGGGGATTGTAGTTATTACATTGAAAATTGGTTCAACACCATAACACTTAAAAATATCAAATTTTGAATCATAAGACTGAAGTATAAGATCGACATTAATTCCCAGCCGAGCAATAGCCTGGCACATTTTCATCACATGTATAGGACTTGCTCCCCTTAGAAAAAGCTCAGGACTACCGACATATGCAACTCTTAACCGCGTTTTATCTTTCAACTTTGCAGTAAATACTCGAAGAATAAACTATATATCAAACCAGTATAAGCTTTTAATTAATGACAAACATTTAATATACTATTAGGGGATTTATTATAACTGAAGAATATGATTTATTTTAAGTTCTGGCATAGGACTTTCCGATAAAAATTACACCGGTGGATTTGTATAATGATAAAGACATGTCCTTTTTATATGAATTGTAAGCATGTATTGAAATCGTTGCTCAACTCAGTCGAAAAAAACAACTATAGATCATACATATAGGGCATGAAGAATGGTGGTTATCCATACCTAAGTGATTCGATCGGATCCAACTGAGAGGCTTTTCTTGCCGGGTATATACCAAAAAATATCCCCACTATTGCAGCAAAACAAAAAGATAAGATAATTGAAGTTGCTGAAACAACCGATGGCCAATTTGTGAATGATGATGAAATTATTGATCCCAATATCCCTAAAATTATCCCTATGAACCCACCAACTACCGATAGTAATACAGCCTCAATCATAAACTGGATCAGTATATCCCACTGCTTAGCTCCAACAGCCATTCTAATCCCAATCTCCCTTGTCCTTTCTTTCACAGATACAAGCATGATGTTCATTATTCCAATTCCACCTACTACGAGAGATATTGAAGCAATGCTCCCAAGAAGGATTGTCATTATCTTTGAAACGGTAAAGATTCTTTCTATATGAACGAGTTGGGTATTTACGTAGAAATCATCTTCCAAATCATCTGCAATCTTTCGTCGATCCCTTAAAATTTGCGTTATCTGCTCCTGTGCTATGGGAACATCTTCAGTTGAGTTCACTGAAACTGATATATTTTCTATATAAGAAATGCCCATTATTCTTTTCTGAACGGTTGTATAAGGGATAATTACCAGATCATCCTGATCCTCACCACTAGGGGTCTGCCCGATAGGGCTCATCACTCCAATTACTCTATAAGAGAAGCCCCCTAATCTTATTATCTTTCCTGTAGGATCCTGATTACCAAATAACTTTGATGCGACTGTAGTGCCTATGACACACACTAATTCAGCATTTTTTACGTCTTCATCATTAAAAAAACTCCCCCTTTCGGGGAACCAGTCGTTGATATAGGTAAATTCCTGGGATACACCTACTATTGTAGTGAACCAGTTCATGTTACCGGAGGCTATTTGTTCCGCTGTATCAATTATCTCCGACACGTGCTTGACAATGCTCAGACCTCTAATTGCATCGGCGTCACTGGCCATTAATGGCTTTTCCTTGTTTAGATTCAGCGTGGTACCACTCCTTGCTCTTTTCCCCGCATTAACAATTAGCGAATTGCCACCTAGACCTGTTAAATTTTCCTCTATCATGAGTTTTGCACCTTGCGTAAGAGCCATCATAGTTATTACAGCAGCAACCCCTATGATGATACCTATAGTAGTAAGGATTGAGCGAACTTTGTAACTTCTTAATGCCTTGTAAGCAATTTTAGATGCAACCCATAGACTCATAACAATTCTTTATCAATTAAAGTATATCGATTCTTTCTAACTCTAACCCAGCACCGATTCAATCAATTGAATATCGATAATCCAGTCCTTGCAATCTATTTAAGGATTTTTATCCATCACAATCTCAATTACCATTACTCAAATATCTCTTCTCCCAAATCTTGAACACAAGAAGGGAAAATAATTTTCTGTCCTGATTTAACAAATGACTTGAATGAAGACGCAGAAGTTTTTTTATATAACTCCTCTTAAAAAATTTTTCCTCGCCACCGAGCAGTATATCCGTTACGTGTTCTCCCCATTCATTTCTAATCCACTTAGCTAAGGGTGGATTAAGGCCTCGCTTCCTGTTTAAAGGAAATTCAGGGGGGAGAAACTTGGCCGCAAGTTTCTTTAAAAGATATTTTGTTACCCCCCCTCTAATCTTCATATTCCCTGGTACCTCGGTAAAAGCAAACTCTATAAGTTTCGTGTCCAGAAATGGAGCTCGCACGCTGATCGAAAAATTCCTACAAATCTTTTCGATCTTTGGGAGAGAATCATTAGCGGTGTCAATGAGTTCTAGATATGTCAGGATGCCAGTCAGTGAATCTGTGTTTGGTAGATCTTGCCTATCGGGATCATATAATTTGTTTCCAAGCTCATCCAATACCCAATCTTGGAATAACCTTTCTCTCAGCGGGGTACTAAAAACTGTCTCCCTCTTTGAATAGAAATCAATCGGTGATAAATTCTCCAGAAAGATTCGCCACTTAGCTTCTTCGGGTATAAGTTTGACGATATTTCTCAAAACCATATCGAAAGGCGGCACGACAAACTTGTTAATCCTCATATTTCTAATAACCTGGGAATGGGTCCTCATTCCAGTAAAAAGGCTGTCTGCCCCATCGCCTGTCATAACTGCATCAACGCTTTCTCCGGCAATCTTACAGCCATAATATGTTGGGATGATAGATGGATCACCAATTGGTTCATCGAAAAGAAAGACAGACGCAAGAAAATCATCAAAATTTGGCCCGACGAGAACTTCTTTATGGTCTGTATTAAAATAATTCGCAATCAGTCGAGAATAAGGCAACTCGCTATATTTATCTTCATTGAACCCGACACTAAAGGTCTTCACGCGGATTGGGGAAATCCTGTTCATTAAGGCCACGATCAAGCTAGAATCGACTCCACCACTAAGGAATGTACCCAAAGAATTTTCGCCTTTCATTCTTAATTTTAAGCTATCGATCAGTATTTCCTCGAGCCTCTCTAGAAGTTTAGCTTCGTTCCCTTTTTCAGGTTCAAAAGTAGGAGGCTCCCAATATCTTCTTGTTTCAAGCATTCCAGACTTTAAATCGAACCTGAGTACCGCACCCGGAAGAAGCTTCTTTATATTTTTGAAGATGCAAAGTTCATCGGGAATATTACGTGAAGCAATAAAGTGGTTTAATGCTGTTAAATCAATCTCTCTATGAAACTGCGGTGTTTCAATTATTGAATCAACTTGCGATGAAAAAATAAATTTTCCATCATGATTTGTATAATAAAGGAATTTCTCACCCACCGGGTCTCTTGCTATAAATAAAATTCCTTTCTCTTTATCATAGATACAAAAGGAAAAAGCACCGTTAAATTTCCTCACACACTCTTCTCCCCATTCCGTGTAAGCACAAGCAACGAGCTCTGAATCAGTTCCACTCTTAAATCTACAGCCCCTTTTTTCTAAGGTAACGACAAGTTCTTTATAATTATAAATTTCACCCTGGTATGTAACACTTATAGAATCTTTTCGCCCCGCCAATAATTCCTCGTCATTTAGAATTACGTTTTCCCCATCGTAAATGCCAAATATCTTACTCATGAGCAAGTATTATGAATCAATCAGTCGCATTTACAACCTCATTATTGTCGTATGACTGGAATAATCGTTGGTGAGAAACCACCAGTTAATGGTCAGCGATGTTACCATTCATTCTGTTAATTCTTGAGGGACGGGGTTAAAAGACCGTCTAATGTTTATGGAATTTGGAAAAAGTGAACTTATCTGGATGAACGTAATAATCAAATAAGCAAAGCCTGACCCGAGTCCCTCACTTTATTTTACGGAATTCTCTAAGTCCAGCTGACATAGAAAATACGATGTTTGTCTTTAAAAAAAACAGGCTCACGCCTTTTTCCACGTTGAGTGATATGGTGTGGTAAGTCAGCAAATACGGTTCTTGCAACCCTGGGCATATACATAAAGTCTAGCATCATATACATCCTTAAAGGGTAGCGTCCCCTTTAATTCCGCGTAAAAAATGGCTTTGTATTTCCTATAGATATAAAGCGGGCTATGGGCTCCGCGGAGGAGGTTGGTTCACCTGCACCTGACCCTGCACATTGACGATCCGCTGGCTCACCCAACCGCGAAGGCCAGTGAAGAGGGCGGCAGCCGCCTCCTCGCTGTCGAACCCCGCATACGGATCTTCCACGAGTGCCGACGTGACCGCCGCCTCCACGCCGTTCAGGAAGTTGTGAAGTGCCGTCTCGGAGAGCGGGCCGGTCATCGGATCGAGGAGACCCATCATGATTGCATTATACTGCGTGCGAAACGTCGGATGGCTGAGGATCACGCGCTGGTATTCCGTCTGACTGAACCCCTTCCGCACCTGCTTTGCGTAGATGTTCGCCCCGACGTCGGTGATCGCACCGTCAAGGTCCCACATCAAATACAGCCGTCTGCGCTCGGGGAACAGGTCCGTGTTGAAGTCGATGTGCCGGAAGTTCTTGCCGTGGGTGAACAGCGCGTCGCCGTTCGAGGAGAAGGCATCAACGGTCCCCTGCGTAGCATGATCTGCATGTCGATGAGATCGGGCAGCTCCGTCCCCAGCGTGACGTCGTCCGGCGTGGGGCATGGCGGGTTCTTCTTGGTGCCGACGGTGAAGGGCGCGTAGCAGAGCGCCGTCCATGCTGGGCTGTGGGGGAGGTCGCCGTCCTCGAGTTCGAAGGACCCGGCGCCGAGATCGTCGATCTCGTAGAGCCACGAACGTCTCACTCCCTCCGAAGTAGTCCCCCTGGGAAGAGCGCGGTTGCGAAGGAACTGGCTGTCCCGCTCCTCCACATTGATGTACACGCCGACGTACTGGCCGTTGATGACGAGACGCACCCAGGCCGCAAGACCAGCGTGGTAGTCGCTCGGGTAGAAGCCCGGTCCGGTTGCCATTTCGTGCAGATTCCAGGCGAGGCCCTCGGAGACTGGATCGGTGTCAGCGCCGTTCTCGAGGCTCAGCTTAGTCAGGCTACGCCACCGCTGCCCGCTGACGAACTCGTTGATGTCCACCTTGTACCCCACCTTGATCGGGTCAGCCTCGGACGGCAGGGCACGGCTCGACTTGCGGCGCACAGAGACGAGGAGCTTGGCATCTTCCTCTCCATTTGCCCAGAAGAGCGCAGGCACCTCGATTTCGTTCGTGGTGTCATGGCGGATGGTGTCCCAGTCGGTCTGCTCCATCTCTAGATTGAGCGTGAGGACCTGAAACGGGTTGAAGACATCCACCCAGGTCTGAGCCCAGGCGGGCACAGGAGCGATAAGACTGAGCGCGATGAGCAGAATCGCTAGATAGCGCATAACTTGTCCTCCCTCTCAAAAAATAAGTAGACTGCAAAAATGCAGTATAATCAACTGCTAAGGGTATTGTACTGCAAATATTTTAATATCCGTACTATAACAAATCTGATTTTATGTCAAGGGAACGAGTTAGATCATAATTAGAATTCCTCGAAATTGGGCTTCGTATCTCCTGATTATTTTAGGTTCAGGCGATCGGAGGTACTAGTATCATATGAGTTGATATGAATAATGAATAAGGGGTCAAACTTTATGGCACGTCCACCCTACAAAACAGTGGCTATCTACTACAAACCGAGCCGCTACCTCATTTAATGTGGGATCGCATAGCCTCTCCAATACATACATTCCGAACAGGGCAATATTTTCTGTTGAGTGAACCCATTGTTCATGACATGATAATAAGCTCCTGGACATTGAATTCTTCGCGGGCGAGACATTTAATAGAAGTTTAGATAAAGATGATAATTAGTCAACAAAAGATTTGACCCCTGACTTTTTTTAAGTAGTTTAAATTATTTTATTTTTGTTCTTCTACCCTTCTATTTTTTAAATCAACATTGATACTTTTCTCATCAAGATCTTCCTCTTTCTTGTCCCCTTTCTTTTTTTCATTATCAATCAGAAGATAAATGGAGGATTAAAGTCCTCCGCTACACGTGTATTCACTGCTGGAAACCGATCCTAGGAAAATTGCAGATCCGCTCGAGATGACAGATAATGTGGATCCCCGATTACTACATTCGAGGATGACGAAAGCGAATGAAAGGGAGGGTTGAATTGGAGATTGCTTCGCAAGAGCCTGTACTGAGTACTTCGATTTTACTCAGTACAGGCTAGTCGAAGTGCTCGCAATGACAAATTGATGGATTCCCGATAACTCGTGAAGCCGAATGGTTCCCCGATAAATACTTTCGAGGACAAGTCTATCGGGTAGATTTTGGGTATGACACGGAGGATTGCTTTATTAGAAATGAAATTAATTATGGTATATACTTATGGTAATACCCATCACATTTTGAATGGACCATTTTATGTCTAAACCGCTTTCGCTGAAATTAAAGGATGATGTTTTCATTGAGGCTGAGGAAATCATTCGCCAGAATCGAAAACCTAGAAATGCCTATTTCAATGAGGCTATTAATCTCTATAACAAGCTTTGGAAGCGTAAGTTGCTGAAAAAAGCACTACGTGAGGAGTCCGCACTAGTTAAGGATGAGTCTCTCTTTGTCCTAGAAGAATTTGAAAAGCTCGAAGACGAATTGGGAAACTAGACACTTATGCAGATTAAAAAGTGGTATGTCTATCTTGCAGACCTTAATCCTAAGATAGGAACAGAACCCGGCAAAGTTCGTCCAGTTGTTGTTGTCCAAACAGACCTTTTAAACGGGCTTCATCCATCTACGGTGATATGCCCGCTTACCACAAAGGTCCAACCGAAGGCACAATTCTTAAGAGTACATCTCGCCAAGAGAGAAGCTGGTTTGAAAGAAAAGTCAGACATTATAGTAGATCAAATTCGAGCAATAGATAATCGTCGTTTTCTCACTAAAGTAGGAAAAATATCTACAAAAAATCAAGCAAGGATTGCCGAAAATCTCCGGATTTTGCTTACATGAAAGAGGGAGCAATGTTTTGTCAAATTGTTTCTCTTATCTTGGTTTTTCTCCCCCGCTATTTTTTGGATTGTCTTTGTTAAGCAGTCTTGAGAAGATTTTAAAACTTATAGATTTCGTATTTCAATCGAAATGACACAGAAGATGGATTCATGATTAAGAAAAAAGGTGTCAAACGCACCCTTTTTTGTCGATCACATATTGAGGGTATTGTAATGGACTCCATTTTATTAACTCAGGTTAATCTATTTTATGTTTGTTCTTCTTCGAGGCTATTTTTTAAATTATCATTCGCGCTTTTCTCTTCAAGGAATACCTTCTTCTTTTTTCATTATCAATTAGAAGAAAAGTGGAGGACTAAAGTCCTCCGCTACATGTGTATTCACTGCTGGAAACCGATCCTACGATCAATCCGTCTGCCTCCCCTTTACCAAAGGAGAGAAGCAAATGACACCTCGTGGGAATTGCTTTGCGGGAGCGTAATTGGTGGAAGGAGGAGATTGCTTCGTCCCAGATCCTGAATCTAATTCAGGACTGGTTTCTCGCAATGACACTTTCGTGGATTCGCGATTACGCTTGTGCCCGAATCCTTCAATTCGGTATTCTTCGCGAATGACAGGCCGTGAGATTGCTTCGCAGGAGCCTGTACTGAGTGAGTCGAAGTGCTCAAATGACAAGTTTTATAAATTTGAGCACTCTTATTCAGTGTGATAGAATCCAAGCAATCATGAAGGTCAGATCGATAAGGGGCTTTAATGACATACTGCCTGAGACGACGAAGAGATGGCATTTCATAGAGGAAGCGGCTAGAAAAACATTTGAGCTATATGGCTTTTCCGAAATAAGGACTCCTGTAGTTGAATTTACGGAAATATTTGCAAGGAGTATAGGAACAACAACTGATATAGTCGAAAAGGAGATGTATACATTTAAAGATAGAGATGGTTCATCTATCACACTTCGCCCAGAATGTACTGCCGGTGTCGTCAGGGCATTCATAGAGAATTCCGTATATGCCAAGTCACCGATCGCAAAGTTCTACTACCTGGGCATGATGTTTAGACACGAAAGGCCCCAGAAGGGACGGTACAGAGGGTTTAATCAGATTGGTGCAGAATTATTTGGGACAAAGAACCCGTATGCAGATGCCGAAATAATTAATATGCTATGGGAGTTTCTCAAAACAATTGGAGTAATCGGCTTGCTCAGGCTTGAGATAAGCTCTCTGGGGGATGAAAATTGCCGGCCATTGTATATAAAAAAGCTAGTCGATTTCTTCAAACCACTGAGGAATGTCCTCTGTGAGAATTGTCAGAGGAGGCTTGAACTGAATCCACTGAGAATACTTGATTGCAAAGAAAAAAGATGCAAGGAAATTTCACGAGACGCTCCTTCAATGCTTGATAGTCTCTGCACCGAATGTAAGGATCACTTTGAGCGAGTTAAAAGCTCTTTGGACGGCTTCGGTATTAATTTTGTAATAAACTCGAGGATCGTAAGGGGCCTCGACTACTACACTCGCACCGTTTTCGAAATTACAACAGAAAAACTTGGCGCCCAAAATGCAGTAGCAGCAGGAGGTAGATATGACGGTCTTGTAGAAGAATTGGGCGGACCGCCAACACCTGCAATCGGGTTCTCGATAGGAATGGAAAGATTAGTATCGCTACACGAGCTGATAGCTCCAGAAGGGTTTCAAAAAGAAGTGGATGTCTTCATTGCCTTCATAGGCGAGAAAACAAAAAACCCGGCGTTTCAATTAGCATATAACCTGAGGAAGCAAGGTGTATCGGTAGAAATGGACTATGAAAACAAAAGCCTCAAGGGCCAGCTCAAGAGGGCAGATAAACTTGGTGCTAAATTCACGGTAATTGTAGGAGAAGAAGAGCTAGGAAGGGGCAAAGTAAAGTTAAGAAATATGAAAGTAAGCCTCGAGGAGGAAATCGATATAGGGGATGTGACAGAATTGGAAACAAAGATTAAAACACAATTCAATCATCAATAAAGGTCTCCTGGAGACAGAACCCACTTAACTATCCATCCATTACCCGGACTGGGAAATTTAAGTGAGTCATCCCGGGTCAAACAAACGACAGTTCCTGGCTGAAAGCTTACTACTGGACGCTCAGGATCGGAAATAACTAAAAGACTTAAAAGTCTCGAAAGAAATGGTAGATGTCCTACAAGCATCAGTGATTTCTCTTCCGAGCAAAGCAAATCTGCGATTGGATCGACAGCGTCATTTGGAGCAAGTCCTTCAATAGTCTTAACTTTATCGAATATGGACAAACCTGTTGCTATTATCTCAGCGGTTTCTATTGCTCTTAATTTTTCACTACAGTTAATCTCTTCGGGTCGAATCCCCAGTTTACTTAAAAAGGTAGCCACTCGTTCTACGCTCTGTTTCCCCTCCACTGATAGTGGCCTTAGGGGATCCTCTAATTCGCCTTTTGCTTCGCCATGCCTTACCAGATAAAAGTACATGGAATTATCAAAGAAAATAAAATCACTTCACTCTCTTAATTACGCCGCATGCTATCCGGGCTCCAGCATCGCCGGCAGGATCGGTGATTTGGTCGTCTTTCCCAGCATGAATCACAAGTGCAGCACCATCAGGATTGAAAAGAGAGTTTTTGCCAGATCCCAAGGAGGCGAGGGGTGCGAGTACAACCTTTGAAGCGGTGCCATCAGGTCCCACAAGCAAATTAGGCATGTCTCCAACGTGTGCTCCTTCGCGGTTTTTTAAGCCATGTTTCCTTTCAAAGGGGTTGAAGTGTCCGCCTGCAGATTTGAAATCATGCGTTTCACATTTTCCGACGGCATGAATATGAATACCATGAAGTCCCGGCGGCATATCATGTACTTGAACAGATATTTCAACACCGTCAGGCCCCTCTATAAAGGTTGCATACCCAACGGTTTTTCCTTGATTATTTATTAGCCTGGTAGCAGCCATTTTTGATTCTGCCCGTAAGTCGGTGAGACCAGCCATAAGAAATAAGAGGATTGTAAAAATTAAAGAAAAGAATTTTACCATTATATACCTCCTAGTTTAGTTACTAACTGAACTCTATTTTTCTAAAACATTTACCACAAAACTTTATTCCTTTATAAAGATCTGCTCCACACTCACACCTCCCTACGACGATTGGCTTCGCAAGCTGTTTTAAGCTGCCGAGCTCTTTTTGAGCGTTTAAATGCACGACCCGCAACTCTTGTTGCCTTTCTTCAATTTCATCCTCGAGACTAGAGATATCCATACATTTCGATCTTAAGCTTTCCTCGTTGAATTTATTATTGTGCTTGTACATCCTGTACACCGCATTGCCCACATCCTCTATATTTCTCCTCCTCTTCGTCCTGAGTTTCTTGATTTGATTCTTGATCTTCAATGTTTCATAGGCTTCTTTAGACCAAATATTTACGATTCTCAGGCCTTTGTTTAATCCCTCTCTCAATTTGGTAAGAAGATCGGAAGTTTCATTTGTCTCAGCCATAGATATCTCCTTACGATTTATTGAATCTTTGATGATTACTGATTTCGTCCAGAAAGACTACTATATTACCTTACCACACACTTCTTACTTAATTAATAACGATGCGGCAAGCTGCAGGGTATCAGCACATAAACAAACACTCTCTTCAGTCAACGTGAGGAGCCCTGAGTCCTTTGACAACTCA
>Ga0214473_10002756_pt1 | contig 21507 bp, 24 predicted proteins | sample RVTome_7_FD_203509 | JGI IMG/M metagenome (GOLD analysis project Ga0214473, IMG submission 203509) | Soil microbial communities from uranium-contaminated site in the Upper Colorado River Basin, Wyoming, United States - RVT98D197 | ecosystem: Environmental > Terrestrial > Soil > Contaminated >... | reverse complement strand
GAGCCCCGCCGAAAGCAGGGTCTTCGTGACGGGGCACAGCAAGGGTGCCGGAGCCTGGAACGACCAGGACTACGTCACCATCGCCTACGCCACCACCTGACGACGGGGTGTCGATCTCTCCCCGAGTCGGTCGCTGAACAGCTCACGGTCGAGACGGGGGAGTCCACCAGCCTCATCGTCGACTGGGGTGCTTGAACCAGGCGGTTCCCGGTCGACACGGGAGAGGTCACCAACCCCATCGTTGACTGGGGTCCATGAGCGAAGGACGTATCGCGCAGGAGCGACTGGTGGGTCGAAGGGTTCTTGCACCGTTCCCTTCGATCTCGCGTTTCCGCTGGTACGGCGTAGCGGAGGCGGACGGGAATCGAACCCGCCAGGGAGCTCGTCGCCCCCTCGTCGGTTTTGAAGACCGCGGAGCCCACCAGGAACCCGGACGCCTCCACCCCTCACGGTACTTGAGGTGGGACCCCGAGACGTCGATGGACGGGGGAACGCCGATGGCACCCTCTCCGAACCTCGCGCTCGCCTGGGTGGTCGCGTCCATGGGCCGCACTACGATGAAGCCCATGGAGGCCGCCTTCTTCGACCTCGACAAGACGATCGTGTCGCGGTCGTCCTCGCTCGCGCTGTCGCGGCCGTTGTACCGCGCCGGCATGGTGTCGCGTGGGCAGCTGCTGCGCGGGGCCTACGCGCAGCTCGTGTACCTGCTGGTCGGGGCAGACGAGCAGAAGATGGAGCGACTGAAGGAGGGTCTCCTTCAGCTCACGCAAGGGTGGGACCGCGGGCAGATCGAGCGTCTCGTCGAAGAGGTGATGCTCGACGTGATCGACCCGTACGTCTACCAAGAGGCTCTGGATCTGATCGCGCTGCATCGGAGCGAAGGCAGGCGCATCTACATCGTGTCGAGTTCGCCCGAGGAGGTCGTGCGGCCGTTGGCGCGGCATTTCGGGGTGAGTGGGGTCATCGCCACCCGCGCGCAGGTGGGGACCGACAACCGCTACACGGGCGAGCTCGAGTTCTACGCCTACGGCGAGCAGAAGGCCGAGGCGATGCGAGCGCTCGGTCAGCGCGTCGGTCTCGACCTCGAGCACTCCTACGCGTACTCGGACTCGATCACCGACCTGCCGATGCTCGAGGCCGTCGGGAACCCGGTGGCGGTCAACGCCGACAAGGATCTGCGAAAGGTCGCGGAGGAGCGGGAGTGGGAGGTGCGCGACTTCCGGAGCCCCGTGCGCCTGCGCACGCGGATCGCCTCGGCGGTGCCCGCCCCCCGGCCGAGCTTCGTCGCCGCCACGGTCGGCGTCGCTGCCGTCGCGGCAGTCCTCGTGTGGGTGGCGCTGCGCTCGCGCACCGAACGCCGGCCCTCCTGATCGAGCGCTCCCGACGAAGTCTCTCCGTTGCTCAAGCCGTCACATTGCCGCGTCGCGAGCGCGGGTGTACGGTGCCTATGGATGCCGAGAGGCACCCGCGAGGGGAGCAGAACCCACGCGCGAGTCATGCCGCGGGAGGCATGCCCCAGGACCCGGGACATGGGTCCCGGCTCCAGGGGCACGTGCGGACAGCGCCTGATACCTGCTCCCCTCGCAGTCCGTTCGGAGCCTGGGTAGCGGGTACTCGGCGCGCTCAGACCTCGATCGGCGGAGGAAGCCGCCGCGATCGGAACAGCGCCCCTTGTGGCCAGGCGTCCTTCCCGCCCCACCCGAACCCGTTCTTCATCATCGTCTTGATGACGCCCTCCGGCTGGGTGGGCACCTCGCCGGGATCGTTCCCGGCGAGGTTCAGGTCGATCGCGGCCCCGAAGTCGCGGGCGCTCAACACGCCGGAGGGATCGTCGACGACGGCGCTCGGGTCGTAGCAGTCACCGACGTCGGTGATCAGCGACGCCGTGTCGTCGGCCTCGAGCATGGTCACCGCGTTCTCGAGGTCGACGAGCACCTTGCGGTGGCACGAGACGCTCCCGAGCACCGGCAGCGTCTCGTCGACGATATGGTCCTGGATCCACTCGGGATCCACGGTGAGCTCGCCGGTCTGCGGATCCAGCTGCCCCGCGAACTCACCGAAGCGCCGCTTGAGCAGCGCGAGGGGAAGCTCCCGGTCGTTCGCCCGTCGGTACGTCACCTTCTCGGGGGAACGGACCTCGACCGCGTAGACCGGTGCGTCCGCGGGCAGGTAGGGGAGCAGCTGCGCCGCGAGCGAGAGGGGGTCCGGGTTGGCTCCGGGCCGTACCCGGAAGAGCACGTACCGCTCGTGGGTGACGCCGACGTCCTCCGCGGTCCCACGCAGGGTGAGCAATTCGTAGCCGCCCATCGTCTCGTCGGGAAGAACCCCGGTGACCGTCACCGTGGCTCCCGTGTCGAACTCCAGGGTCGCGCCCTCGCCCACGTCTCGCAGTGCCGCCGCCGTCTCGGAGAGCAGGCCCTCGCCGGGCTGCAAGCCATCGATCGCGCTGCGCGCGGCGTCGGGGACGAACGCGGAGAACGAAGGCTCGACGCCGGTGACGTCCAACGGGATCAGGTACGGATCGCTGGGGTCGTCGATCACGAGCCCCGACGCATCGAGCGAGCGTGAGAGCCACGCGATGTCGGCAGTGGCCGTCGTGGCCGAACGGATGAGCGGGACCGCGGTGATCGACGGCCCGACCCCGTCGGGGAGTCCGCCCGGGATCCACATCAGCCAGGTGGGGAGCGGCGGCGTCGTCGGCGGGTCGGTGGGGGTCTGCCCCGTCGGTGAGGGGGTCTTCGAACCGTCGGCCCGCTGCGTGCCGTCGTCACCCGCGACGCGACCGATCAGGAACACGAGCAGGCCTCCGACGACCAGGGTGATCACGAAGGCGATCCCGGCGCGGATGAGCGCTTGCATGCCCAGCTCGTCGCGTTGCACGGGGGCGAGTCTAAAACGGCCTCACCGTGTGTCTCGCCAACAGCGCGGGTTCACCCCGAGGCGGCGGGATGCTCGAGGATGCCGGCGAGCCGCTCGGCGCGGTCGGCGGCCTCGCGCGGGAGGCCCGAAGAGACGGCCGAGGCGATCGCGCGCAGCTCCCGCTCGATGGTGGGGGTGAGACGCCCGTCGCGCGCCCGCACGAGCGGATCGAGCCTGCGGACGGCGGCGTCGAGCCGGCTCACCGCCGAGGCACCGGGGTACTTCTGCCGCCGGTACTCCTCGAGCGAGACCACCGTGCCCATGGATGCACCGTACCCCGCGCCTCTGACACGGAAGTGGAGGCGACAGGAACGGGCGGGGTCACCCGAGGCGGACGCTGGTGACAGGGGCGAGATGCTCGGCCGCGCGGAACCAGCGCTCCCCGGCGTCGAGGCTCCCGAACACCTCGCCCGAGGTCGCCCCGAAGAACAGCGCCATGTCGGGCCCCTCGCCGGCCGTGCCGAACGCCTGCCGCAGGATGGTGAGGTAGGTGTCGGTCGCGGGAAGCCCGCCGGCGTGAGCGCTCCACGAGCCGCCGGCGTCGCGCGTCTCGTACACGCGGAGCTGCGCGTCGGGGGTCACCCGGTCGAGATCGGCGATCAGCGGGATCACGTACGCGCTCTCCGGGTCCGCAGGGTCGATCGCCATCGGGAACCCGAAGCCGCTCGGCAGCCCGTCGGCGATGTCGATCCAGGTCGCGCCCGCGTCGTCGCTGCGGTAGACGCTGCCGTGGAACTGGAGGAACAGTCGCTCGGGGCGTTTCGGCGCCCGGCGCATGTTGTGCACGCACAGCACGTTCGTGCCGTCGCGCACGTCCTCGGGCATGTACAGCGGGACCAGCCCCGGGTACCCGGTGCGCCAGGTTCGACCACCGTCGTCGGTGAGCCACACGCCGGCGGCGGAAATGCCGATCGCGAGACTCTCGGGCTCTCCCGGCCATGGGCAGATCGAGTGCAAGGCGAGGCCGCCGGCGCCCGGGCGCCAATCGCCTGCGACCCGCTCGGCCCACAGCGCATCGTTGAACGACCAGTGCTCTCCGCCGTCGTTGCTCACGAACAGTGCGGCCGGCGCGACTCCGGCCCAGAGCTGACCGTCAGCCTCCCCGGGAGTCACGACCCAGATCCGCTCGAGAGTCTCCTCCGCGATCTCGGGGAAGGCGAGCCCCTCGGCCGGCGTCCACTCACCCGTGGGATCGTCCGCGAACATCAGCCGAGGTCCGAAGTGCCCCGAAGTGACCGACGCGAAGTAGCGGCCCGTCCGTGGATCGCGCATCGCGTACTCGACCACGTCACCCGGGAACGCCCGGTGGGCGATCTCGAAGGCCCCCGGACCGTCGCCCCGCAGGACGAACAGCCCCTTCTTCGAGCCGACCAGCACCTCCGTCATGAGAACCCCCCTGAGATCGAAGGGAGCACGTGCAACCGGTCGTCGGGACCGACCGCAGCGTCCTCCCGCACCTGTTCGCCGTTGAGGAAGACGTTCACGTGCCGGCGTACCCGTCCACGTTCGTCGAGGACCCAGCCCGTCGTGCGCGGCCACGTGCGCTCGAGCGTGCGCAGGACCTCGCCGACCGTGCCGCCTTCGAGGACGACCTCGGCGTTGCCGCCCACGAGGTCCCGTAGCGGCGCGCGGAGGAGGATCACCGGCATCGCGCGAGCCTACCCCGCTTCGCCGACACGCACGTCGGGGTCCTCGAGCAGGGCCTTGAGGTCGGCGAGCCGGAGGTTCCACGTGGCGCCGATCGTTCGCATCCAGGCCTCGGCCTCGGCGAAGGCGACGGTGTCGAGCTCGTAGCGAGCCTCGCGGCCGGCGCGCCGTACCGCGACCAGGCGGGCGAGCTCGAGCGACGCGAGGTGCTTCGCCACGGCCTGCCGCGAGATCGGCAGCGCGGCTGCGAGGCGGCTCGGCGTGAGCGGACCCTCGGCCGCGAGCCTGCGCACGATCTCGCGACGGGTGGGATCCGCGAGCGCCGCGAACACGCGCCCGGCCGCGTCGTGGCTCACGGTCCCTCCATGAACATGCGGAGCTCCTCGAGCTCCTCCGTCCAGCCCTTGAGGTTCCCCTCGAACGACTGCTCGTGGATCTGGTCGGGGAGCGCCGAGAACCCGGACTCCGTGAGGACGAGCCGCGTGCCGCCGCCGACCTCGTCGAGCGTGATCGTCACGGTGGTGTACGGACGGGCCCCGCCGGAGGGGCGCCATCGGAACACGAAGCGAGACGGGGGCTCGACCACCTCGATGACCGCCTCGTCGACGTTCCCGTCCCAAACGAATCGCATCTCGCCGCCCGGACGCAGATCGATCTCCGCGGAGACGGTGGGGAACCAACGCACCAGCAGGGCGGGGTCGGTGACGGCCGCCCACACGCGTTCGCGCTCGGCGCGGATCACGATCTCTCGCCGAAGCTCGTCAGGAACTCCGAGGACCACGTTCGCGACGATACGCAACCCTAAGGTTGCGTGTCAACCCGAGCGCTGCGCTGCGTCACGGGCTGCCGGACGATCGTCCGCAGCTTGCCAGCGGTGGTGCTCGACGGGTCGGACAGGTAGATCTCGTGATGCTTGCCGGTGGGCAGGAAGCCCTGCTCGCGGATGAACGCGTAGAGGCGCTCGAGGGTCGGACGCTCCCGCCCGAAGGAGCCGCGGTGCAGCACCTGCGCCGAGAGTCCTTCGTGGAACCGCTCGAACCGCATGGTCGCGTACACGGGCAGCAGTCCCTTGCGTCTGTGGCCCGCCTTCGCGGTCTCCTCGTCCACGAGCTCCTGGGTGACCAGCTCGGGCTGCATGACCATGAGGGTCCAGTCCCAGTCCGACTTGTTGCCGAAGTCCCAGACGCGCGCGTTGGGGATCCACCACAGCCCCTCGAGGGGCATCACCTCGTAGTCGATCCCGTCAAGCTTCCGGATGCGGCCCTTGATCCCGTTGGCGGCGGCGAACAGGGCATCGACCGCGAGCCGGAAAGCCTTGGAGTCGGCGAGATCGCCGTGCCCGTCCACCGTCAGGTAATGGAACGCGGGCACCTCGACCAGCACTGGCTCCTCGTGCGCCCGGTACAGGTGGCTCAGTTCACGCGCGAAATCGATCTTGGTCGCCGCCGCCACCATCGGGCACCTCCTTCCTCTCCCGACAGGGTCTCGCCGGGCAGTCCCCGAGTCGCGGGCCGCAGGTCCCGTGGAACGAGGGCGGGTCGGTTCATTGGTCCCGGAGGGAGGGGGACCCGTACTCGAAGTGCATCCCGTCGGGGATCAGGAAGTCGCCGCCCCACAGGAACCCGTGCCGCTCGAAGACCTCGACGACCCGCGGATCCATCGCCGGCGTCGCATCGCCGTACCCGTTCGTGGGCGCGTCGATGTCGATCGCGGCCCCGTAGGCGTGGTTGCTGGGCGGCGCGGTGTCAGAGCGGGCGACGGTCCTGGCCGCGTAGCAGCCCGAGTAGATCGAGATCAGGTGGTCGAGCCCACGGTCGACGAGCTCCTGCAGCGCCGCCCGCAGCGTGGGTATAAACGCGACGTTGCAGGTGACCTCGCCCAGGATCGGCACCTGCTCGGTCACGATGTGCTCGCGGTACCACGTGGGGTCCGCCGTGAAGAACGCGGGGTCGTCGGTCCGCGGCGCGGCGGCGAACTCGTCGAAGACCGTCTTCATGACGACCGGCGGGTTCACACCGGAGCCGACGCGCACGTACGGGGTCGCACCCGGCACCTCGACCCGCAAGTACGTGTCCGCGGGGAGCAGCGCACGTACAGCTTCGTCGAAGGTGCTCCGGTTCAGGGCGTCGCCGAGGGCGAGCAGGTAGCGGTTGTGCTCGATGCCCAGCCGGGCGCCCACGTCGCGGTTCACGAGGAGCTCGGACCAGCCGACGACGTCGTCGGGGGCGACGGCGCCGACCTTCACGGTGACGTCGCCGAAGACCAGGGTGCCACCGGGCCCGAGGTGCCTGAGCTCGGCGGAGGTGGCCCCGAGGACCGCCTCGCCACGCTTCAGCGCGTCGACGACGTCGTCGCGGGAGGCGCCCGGCAGGAACGGCGCGTACTCGTCCGGGTCCACCGAGAAGGAGTCGATCGGGATCCGGAACGGCGGCTCTGGACGGTCGACGATCGCGCCGTCGGCGTCGCGCGACGCGGTCATCCACCGGGTGTCGCCGGCCACCACGGCCGTGGCGTCGAACGCGCCGGTGACCTGCCCGCGGAAGCCCTCGGGGAACCCGCCAGGCATCCACGCCAGCCACGCCGGCACGGGCTCGGCGCTCGGCGCGGGGTGGTCGTCGGTCGGCTCGGGCTGGTCGCTCGGCGTGCGTGCGACGTCGCCCGTGATCGTCGAGGAGGGGGCGACGACCGGATCCGCCGGACCCCACGGGAGCGACCACGCGAGCCCGAGCGCGGCGAGCAGCGCGACCGCCAGCACGGCGCCCTGTCGACGCCGCCGTACACGGGTCCGAGGGGAAGGAGCCATCAGGTATCGAGGCTACCCCGCTTCGCGTGTCGGACCCTCCCGTTAGGTTCGCGGCCTCCCTCGATCTCCCCCCTGTGCGGAAGGATCGAGATGGACGACGTGGCCCGGGTGGTGCTGGCGCTCGAAGCGCCCGAGGTGGCCGAGGAGGTCCTGCACTTCCTCGACCGATCGGGTCGGGCCAGGGTCGTCGCCACGGCCGCCGACGACCGCCAGCTCGTCGAGGCGGTTCGGCAGCTCGAACCGGACGTGGTGGTCGCCGAGCCGTCGCTCGTCCTGGGCGGGGTCGACGGCGCCGCGTTGCTCGCGCTCGCCACGCGAGAGTCCGTCACGGCGCTTCGGGGGGCCGTTCGCGCGGGCGCCCGCGGTTTCTACGTCTGGCCCGGCGAGCGACAGGGATTGCTCGACGGCGTCGCCGGCACGCTCACGGCTCGGCGCGCGCTCGAACGCCGAGCCATCGTGATCGCGGTGCACGCGTCTCGCGGGGGGGCCGGGTGCACGTTCGTCGCAACCCACCTCGCGCAGGCCTTCGCCCGCAGGAGCTCGGCATGTGTGCTCGTCGACGCGGATCCGGTATTCGGGGATGTGGCGACCGCCTTGGGCGCCACAGGCGACGATCTGCCGACCCTGGCCGACCTCGCGCCGGTCGCCGACGAGCTCACCTGGGAGCACCTCGAGGGGGTCGGTCTCGCGCACCCGTCGGGGTTCCGGGCCTTGCTGGGGGCTCCCACGCAGACACCGCCCGAAGGACTCGACCTGATCCGCCGAGCGGTCGACGTCGCGGCGTCGGCGACCGGCGTGGTGGTCGTCCATGTCCCGAGGAGCCTCGACGAGCACACGCGATGGTGTCTGGGTGAAGCGGACCATGTCGTCGAGGTGATCACGCTTGACGTCTTGTCCTTCAGGGCCACGTCGAGGGCGCTCGACGCGCTCGCGCCGCTCGCGCTTGCCGACCGGCTCGGCTTCGTGGTGAACCGGGCGGGGCGGGCCGAGCTCACGCCGGGCGACGTGCAGCGGGTGTTCGGCCGGAGCCCCCTGGCGGTGGTGGGTGCCGAGCCATCGGTCGCCCGGGCGCAGGACCACGGGAGACTGCTTGCGCCTCGGGGTCGCGTGGGTCGCACTTTCGACCGGCTCGCTTCCACCTTCGCGCTGCCCGAAGACGCCCCCGCCGGATGACGCGGTGGCCGAGCACTTGCTCGCGGGGTCCCCGTTGGGGAGACTGAACAGGGAGCCCGACGAAGTCGGGCTCCCTCCTCGGTCGACCCCTGGCGCGGCGCCAGCCACGCCCGGGGTCGAAGGTCAGATTCGGTCTGGGTCAGACCGTCGTGAGCGCGCCTTCGAAGAAGGCGAGGTCGCCTACCTGGGCGGAGCTCAGCTCGACCCGGTCGGCGAGGTGCTCGCGCACCCAGTTCGCGGCGATGAGCGAGGCGCCCTCTGCTTGGGCGCGAGTCTCCCAGAGGCTGATCGACAGGCAGGTCCTGTCGCCGGTGTCGGCGAGTCCGTAGCGGAGGAACCCGGGCTGGTCCCTGAGGGTCTTGAGGATGCCTTCTTTGGCGGCATCCGCGATCTCGGGGAAGGTGCCTTCGGTGATCTTGTAGCTGGCGATACGTACGTTCTGCATGAGCGCTCCTTCGAGCTTGCGTGTCCCGAGGCGTCCGAGGCGAGCGATGGGCCGGATCGAGAGCTGGAAAAGCGCTCCAGAGTGTCGGGACCATGAGCCTGAGAAGGACGGTGGGACGGGTTCGGCGGAGACGAGCCCCTGCGATCTCTCTCCCGTCACGACCGGGGTTCGCGTCCTGTCTGCAGTATGCGCAGCGTGGGGCCGATCTGTCGCGATCCCTCAAAGGCGACGAGTCCGGCACATCCCCCACGTCTTGTCACACCACTCGGCCGGGCGAGCGGTGAGAACCCCCCACATCGGGGATCGACCGGGAACGGACGAGCCCGGTAGCGTTCCCGGTGCCGGATCCGCCGCCCCCGAGGCACCGGTGCTCCCCACTCCCTCTCGTTGTTCCCCTGTGTGTGCTGTCTCGTCGGAGGTACGGACGATGGAGCGAGGAATCGGTGTCGCCAACGGCGCGGCACGCGTCGACGGGCTGACGAAGGTCCGCGTGGAGCTGCGCGAGCAGCTGCGCCGGCGGATCGATGCGCGCGGCCTTGCCGCGGCGCCGCCCACCGAGCGCCGGCTCCTGGTGCGAGAGGAGGCGCTGGAGCTTCTGCGCCAGCGTGGGGCGATCTTGCCCCGGCGTGATCTCGCCCGCGTCGTCAACGAGGTGTCCGACGAGGTCGTCGGGTTCGGGCCGATCGAGTCCTTGCTGAAGGACCCGTCGGTCACCGAGGTGATGGTGAACGGACCCGACGACGTATTCGTGGAGCGAGAGGGGCGGCTCGAGAGGGTGCCCGATCGGTTATTCGAGGGGGAGGAGCCGGTCTTGCACCTGATCGAACGCATCGTTGGACCACTGGGCCTCCGGGTCGACGGGTCGTCACCTTGGGTGGACGCTCGACTTCCGGACGGTTCGCGGGTCCATGCGATCGTGCCGCCTCTCTCGCTCCGCGGTCCTGCGATCACGATCCGCAAGTTCTCGGCGGCGCCGCTGCGCGTCGACGAGCTCGTGCGATCGGGGAGCGTGGGACCGCGTGCGCTTTCGTTCCTTTCCGCATGCGTCCGCGGACGGTTGAACCTGGTGATCAGCGGCGGCGCCGGCAGCGGCAAGACGACGCTGCTCGGCGTGCTCTCAGGCGTGATCCCCGACGAAGAACGGCTCGTCACGATCGAGGATGCCGCCGAGCTGCGCCTGGCGAAGCCGCACGTCGTCTCGCTCGAGGCGCGTCCTGCGAACGTCGAGGGCCGCGGTGAGGTCACCGTGCGCGATCTCGTCCGCAACGCGCTGAGGATGCGGCCCGACCGGATCATCGTCGGTGAGGTCCGGGGCGGCGAAGCGCTCGACATGCTCCAGGCGATGAACACCGGGCACGAGGGCTCGCTCTCGACCGCCCACGCGAACTCGCCGAGGCACCTCCTGTGGCGTCTCGAGACGATGGCGATGATGTCCGACGTCGCCCTGCCGGCCGCGCACATCCGGTCGCAGGTCGCCGCCGCGATCGACGTGATCGTCCAGCTCGCGCGTCTGCGCGACGGACGTCGTGTCGTGTGGGAGATCGCCGTCGTCGAGGGGACCCGCCGTGGCGAGCCCGTGGTCGAACCGCTGTTCCGGTTCCGATCACGCGACGGCTCCGCGGGCCGGTTCGAAGCGGTCGGCACGGTGCCCGCCGTGGCGTCGGTGCTCGCCGACCGCGGCGAGTGGATCAACGAGGACCTCTTCGAGCAGGGTGAGGACGCAGCGTGAGCATCTCTATCGCCGTGCTCGTGTTGGTCGCCCTGTCGTGCGTCGGTCTCGGCGTTCGCAGCGCTCGACGCGAGCGCGTGCGCGCGCGCCTGGCTCCCACGGAGCTCCCGGCGCAGCCACATCTTCGACGGATCGACGCACGTCTCCTCGCGATCCCGCTCTTCCTGGCGATGGCCGGCTTCTTCGCGTTCGGCCCGATCGGCGCGGCGATCGGTCTCGCGGCCGCGCTCGTTGCCAGGCGGCTCGGCGGTCGCCGCTCCCGTCGAGCGGCGTCGGCGCTGCGAGACGAGCAACTCGCCGACGCGGTGGGCGCGCTCACCTCGGCGATCAGAGCCGGGCTCTCCGTTCCGCAAGCACTCGCCTACACGGCGCAGGAAGCTGAGCCTCCGCTGCGCGGCGACCTCGAGTCCCTCGTGCGCGACCTGGACGGCGGTGTGCCCAGCGCCGATGCCGTCGTGTCGTGGACGGAGCGCGTCGGCACGGACGATGCGCGTCTGCTCGGGTCGGTCCTCGAGCTCCACCGCCGGACCGGCGGAGATCTCCCGGTCGTGCTCGACCAGGTGGCGGCGACGATCCGTGAGCGGGTCGCGGCCGGGCGCGAGGTGCGCGCGCTGACGGCGCAGGCGCGGCTGTCGGGTCTGATCCTCGGCTTGCTTCCGATCGGGTTCTTCGCGTTCCTGTGGTTGACGTCGCGCCGGGAGATCGAGGGCGCGCTCGGCACCCGCGCGGGGATGCTCTCCGTCGGCCTGGGTCTCGCGATGGAGGCCGGTGCCTTCCTCTGGATCCGGCGGCTCCTGGAGGTCGCGTGAGCTCGGCATCCCTGGCGGCATCCCTGGCCGCGGTCGCGATCGTCGGCGCGTTGCAGGCGCTGCGGACGCTCGCGACCCCGACCGGCCTTCTCGTCGACCTCGAGCCGGTGCCGGAGCCCGCGCGCCGGGAGGCATCGCCGGAGGGTTCGCTCGGCCGACGCGCCACCCGCCGCAGGCATGCCGCGCTCGACGCGAACGTTCCCCAGCTGCTCGACCTGCTCGCGGCCGGTTCGAGCGCCGGGCTGTCGGCCGAGCTCGCCCTCCGGCGTGCGGCCGAGGCACTGCCGGGTCCGTTGGGGGAAGACCTCCGAAGCGTGTTCGCCCGAGCGGATCTCGGCGACCGGTGGCGCGTGGGCTTCTCGGATCTCGCCACCTCGACCGGATCGACCGACCTGCGGCGGACGGTCGCCGTCCTCGAGCGGACGGAAGCGCTCGGTTCGTCCCTCGTCGACTCCACCGGGGACCTCGCGGGATCGGTACGACACGCCCGGCGCACCGCCACCCTCGAGCGCGCGCGTACGGCGCCGGTGAAGATGCTGTTCCCGCTCGTGTTCCTGATCCTGCCCGCCTTCCTCCTCCTCACGGTGGTGCCGGTTCTCCTCACCACCGTCCGTTCCATCCGTTGAGCGAGAGAGGAGGTGGATCGGATGTTGTTGCTGCACGTCCGGTGGTTCCGCGCGTTGGGATTCCTGCGTCGAGACGAAGGACAGACAAGCGTCATGACGAAGGCTTTGACCTGGGCTGGGACACCTGGGCTGTCTCTTCTTCGGCTAGGCGGGCCTGATGCGGACCTCGCCCGTCGTGAGGAACGAGCCGAACAGGATCGCGTCACCGTAGGTGTATCGCCACTTGTAGAGGCCTGGCTCCTGGGGCGCGAAGTCGAAGTACGTCTCCTGGAGCATGGTCCCACCGGGGAAGGTGCCGGAGCGTTCGTCCAATCGGAAGATCGGTCCCCGCATCAGGCTCAGCTCCGTCAACTGCGCGTCAGGCGTGCTCGCCGTGCCCCAGTACAAGTGCTGCTCGACCTGCCGGTAGTAGCGGTCGATATCTGCCTGGTTCCAGCCGCGCTCCTCGATGGTCCCGGGATCGATCCCGGTGAAGGTGCCACCATGGAAGTAATCCGCGTCGCTCCAGAGCTGGGGCTGAGAGATGAACAACCGGAACTGACATCTCACATACGGGGTCTTGAACACCCCATAGCCAAGGGTAAGGATCGTTCCCAAGGCCTCCTGGTCGCACACGACCGGCCGAGCGATGGCGGGAACGGCTACAGCCCCGGAGAGCAACCCTACCGAGAGCAGTGCGGCCAGCGTTCGTTTCATGACCGCCTCCTTCGTGTCTCGACCTCGGGTCGCGGCGGGCGCCTGCCATCGTGTGCTCGGGTTCATTTTCCGTCAAGGCCCGGTACCAAGAACCGAACTTTGGTGTTCCTGATCCTGCCCGCCTTCCTCCTCCTCACGGTGGTGCCGGTTCTCCTCACCACCGTCCGTTCCATCCGTTGAGAGGAGGTGATCCGATGCCGGCTGTGCTCGAACTCTGGGTCCGTGCGACCTCGTTCCTGCGTCGCGAGGAGGGGCAGACCACCGCCGAGTACGCGCTCGTGATCCTTGCGGCGGCCGCCGTGGCCGTCGTGCTGATCGCGTGGGCGCACTCGTCCGGGAAGCTGCCCGCGTTCTTCGACCAGGTCATCGACCAGGTGATCGGTGATGCGAACGCCGCGTAGGGCGTGCCAGCGAGGCACGGCGGCGGTCGAGTTCGCGCTCGTCCTGCCGCTCGTGTTGGTCGTCGTGCTCGGGCTCGTGCAGGTCGGTCTCCTGGCCAGGGACCGCCTGCTCGTGGAGGCGGCGGCGCGTGCCGGGGCACGCGCCGCCGCGATCGACGTCGACGCCGACGCGGTCCGCGCGGCCGCGCTCGCGGCCGCGCCCGGCCTGGACGGGGCACGCGCGACGGTGGACGTGACGCGCACGGGCACCCGGGGCGACCCCGTCCAGGTTCGCGTGGTCTACGCGGACACGCTGCGGGTGCCGTTCATCGGATGGCTCGTGGGGACCGACGTGACCATGACCTCCACCGCCGTCGCCAGGCAGGAGTTCGGGTGAGCGGCGAACGTGGATCCGTCTCGGTCGTTCTGGCGGCCGGCATCCTCGTGGTGCTCGTGCTGGTGCTGGGCGTCGCCGATCTCGGCCGGGTGCTCGCCGCCCGCTCGCGCGCCCGCACTGCCTCGGACGCCGCCGCCCTCGCGGTCGCCCAGGAGCTCGCGATCCCGTCCGGGCTCGACCTGCAGACGCTCGCGGCCGACTACGCGGCCGCGAACGGCGCGACGGTGGTTGCCTGCACGTGCGAAGCCGGGACCTGGGACGCGGTGGTCGAGGTGCAGGTCGCCGTCGGGGACCTGCGGCTGGTGCCGGGCTCGCCCATGGTCAGGGCACGTTCGCGGGCGGTGGTGGAGGTTCCGGCCTCGCCCGCGCCTGCGGGGTGACGCCGCGGGACCCGCGAGGTTGCCACGTCCGTGGGATGAGCCACACGCGGCCAGCACCACGGGGTCCAAGAGGAACGACCACGCCCCGTGACCGCGTCCACCCCCGCTACTCCAGCCCGCTCGCGCGCGGGTCGCGGCGCACCGGCGTCGCGTAGTTCGGTTCGCTGCGGTGGACCAGGAACTCGATCGCCGCCCAGGTCGTCTTCGAGCGCGGGTAGAACCAAAGCGGAGTGCCGACCAGCGCCGCCACGCTCATCGCGAGCAGCTGCGGCACGGGCACGTTCGGGACCGTCAGCACGAGCGCCACCACCAGCACCGCGATCCACACACCGAAGGCGAGCACGTAGTTCAGCACCATCGCCCCGAGGAACCCGCCCTCCTCCTTCTCGAAGCGGAGCGAGCAGCTCGGGCACACCGGCTTGATCTCGAGCCAGCCGTTCCAGATCCGGCGCTCCCCGCAGCGCGGGCATCGTTTGCGCGCACCGCGCAGCAACACGGTGAACCCGCCGGCCTCCTCGAGGAGTGGGGTGCCGCCCTCGTCGCCGGGCTCGCCACCGGCCGACGGGTCCAGGTTCACGTACGGGTTCGACGTGGCGCCGTCCTCCTCACTCCTCGGGCGCCTCGTAGATGGCGTAGAACTTCACGATCGTCTCCTTGATCCGCCAGGTCCCCTTCGTGCCCTTGGGCGTGATCAGGACGTCGCCTGCCTTCACCGTGTGCACCGTGCCGTCGGGTGTCTCGATGTCGGCCTCGCCGGCAAGGATCATCGCGATCTCGTGGTACGGGCGTTCGAACGACCATGTGTCGGGCTCGCGCTCCCACAGTCCCGTCGTGAACGGTCCCGACGCGAACACGTCGCCCTCCGCGCCGCCGGTCCCGGCCTCGCCCGGCGGGTCCACGAGCGCCCGCCATCCCTCGCGGCTCGCACTCGACAGCACACGGATCTCCGGCTCCATCAGCCACCTCCTCGATATGGTCCGTCGTTCGTCCGTACGCAGGCTACGACCTTGGACGCATCCCCCGTGTCCGGCCCCGGGTGTACCATCGCCCGACCATGGCCAGGAAGACCACCCGGACCCCCCTCGGGCGCTCGAAGCGCTCGGAGCTCGGGGTCATCGACTACACCTTGGCCAAGCGCGCGCTCCTGCGCGACGCGCAAGTGGGTCTGCAGTCCTACAACGACCTGTGCGACGCCCACCCCGAGCTGATGCGTGCGGCCAAGCACGTGGGCGAGCCCACTCGCAACGACTGCCCTGTGTGCCACAAGGACAAGCTGGTCCTGCTGGCCTACGTCTACGGCGACACCCTCAAGAACGAGAACGGGCGCGTCTGGTCGATCGAGACGGGCCTTCGTCTGGCCGCCGCGTACCCCGGCGCGTGCTGCTACGTCGTCGAGGTCTGCCGTCAGTGCCACTGGAACCACCTTCGGGAGGCGTTCACGGCCCGTCGCGCCGCCACCGGCTGAGGCCGAACGTCACGGAACCGCAACGGTTCGTCTCCATCGCCGCCGGGTACGAGCGCGGGACCCGTTGCTAGCCTAAGGACCATCGTGACCACTCGGTCGAAGCCCTCCTCGAAGCGAGACGACTACGTCCCGCGACATGCGCCCACGAAGGCGACGGCGAAGGCCGGCAAGAAGGCGGGCGCGAGGAAGTCCTTCCTGCGGCGCCGGTGGTGGGTCTTCGCCCTGCTGACCCCGGTGCTCGTCGGCGCTCTCGCCGTGGTCGCGGTGCTCGTGGCCTATGCCCGTATCGAGCTGCCCGAGAAGCTGCCGCCGATCCAGACGACGTACCTCTACGATCGCAACGGCGATCTGATCACCACCCTGCACGGGTCGGTCGACCGCACGATCATCCGGCTGTCGGAGATGTCGCCGCATCTGATCGACGCCGTGATCGCCACCGAGGACCACGACTTCTACGAGCATCCGGGTGTCGATCCCGTCGGGATCCTGCGCGCGGCGTGGACGAACGTCCGCGGGACCGACAACGAGGTGCAGGGCGCCTCGACCATCACGCAGCAGCTGGTGAAGAACGTCTACGCCGGCACCTACGAGACCGACCCGAAGACGGGGTTGCAGGACTACGTCCTGCCCGAGCGCTCCGTGCAGCAGAAGGCCCGAGAGATCCTGCTCGCCGTCAAGCTGGAGCGGGAGCTCGGGAAGGACAAGATCCTCGCCCAGTACCTCAACACGGTGTACTTCGGTCACGGCGCCTACGGGATCGAAGCCGCCTCGCACACGTACTTCGGCAAGCCCGCCGCCAAGCTGTCGATCCTCGAGTCGGCCTCGCTCGCCGGGGTGCTGCACGCCCCGGAGCTCTACGACCCGATCGACCGTCCCTCCGACAACGAGTTCCGGCGTGACTACGCGCTCGACCAGATGGTGCTGTACGGAGATCTCGACGCCGAGGAGGCGGAGCGCCTCAAGGACAAGCCCTGCTGCGGGACCGTGAAGGACGACACGGGCGAGCGCATCTCGGCGCCGGGCGACGCCGAGTACTTCGTCGAGCACGTCCGCCGGGCCCTGTTCGACCGGTTCGGTGAGGCGCGCGTCTACGGCGGAGGCCTTCGGGTGACCACCACCCTCGACCTCGGTCTCCAGGCGAAAGCCGAGGAGGCGATCGCGTCTCACCTGCCAGACGAGGAGAACGATCCGGGCGCCGCGCTCGTCTCTGTGCGCGTGTCCGACGGCCAGATCCTCGCGATGGCCGGCGGCCGCGACTGGGACACGTCGCAGGTGAACCTCGCGACGTTCGCCGGTGGCTCTGGACGTCAGGCCGGCTCCGCGTTCAAGGCGTTCACCCTCGCGGAGGCGATGCAGCAGCACTACGACCTCGACAAATGGTGGAACGGACCCTCGACGATGGGGATCTCCGAGTGCCCGGACTCCACGCAGCCCGACGGGATCTGGCATCCGGTCAACGCGGAGGGGTCGGGGAACTACTCGCTCGCGGGCGCCACAGCGCACTCGGTCAACACGATCTTCGCCCAGCTGATCGCCCAGCTCGGTCCCGGCAACGTGGTCGAGACGGCGCACGCGCTCGGCATCAAGTCGGATCTTCCTGAAGTCTGTGCGATCACGCTGGGATCGGTGGCGGTCGATCCGTTGGAGATGACGAACGCGTACGCGACCCTCGCGAACCACGGTGTCCGCAACTGGGCCACGCCCCTGCTGCAGGTCAAGACCCCCGGCGGCCGCATCGAGAAGGGGCTGGTCGAGGAGCCCGAGCAGGTGATCGCCCCCAACGACGCCGATCTCGTGACCTACGCGCTGCAGGGCGTGATCTCGGGGGGGACCGGCTCGTCGGCGGCGATCCCCGGGTACCCCGCGGCCGGCAAGACCGGCACCGCGAACGAGAACGTCGACGCGTGGTTCTGCGGCTACACGGTCCAGATCGCGACCTGCGTGTGGGTCGGCTACGTCGAGGGCGAGATCCCGCTCGAGAACGTCGAAGGTGTGCCGCTGGTGTTCGGTGGCACGATCCCCGCGGCGATCTGGCAGGACTACATGACGTACGCGATGACGGAGCTCGACCTCGACCCGGAGCCGTTTGTCACGCCGGTCTTCGATCCCTCGTACTCCCTCGGGCCCGAGGTGCCCGCGTACTCGCCGGTCCCGTCCGTCGACCCGTGCGCCGTGCCGAGCGGCTCGAGCGAGGCGCCCTGTCCGAGCGAGAGCGGGTCGCCCGAGCCCAGCGAGGACCCGTCGCCCACGAAGAGCCCCAAGCCGACGCCGACGGAGGAGCCGAGCCCGACCGAGGAGCCGAGCCCGACCGACAGTCCGAGCCCGTCGCCCACGAAGAGCCCGAAGCCGACGCCCACGGAGACCCCCGAACCCCCTCCGTGACGCTCGGCCGGCCCTGCGCTCAGGACACCGTGACGGTGGCGAGCGCCGCGTCCAGCGGGATGGTCGCCATCACCGCGGTGCCGCGGCCGGGGTTCGAGCGCACGGCGAAGGTGCCGCTCGCGAGCTCCACGCGCTCCCTCATCGAGGCGAGCCCCACCCGCCCGCCTGCCAGGAACTCCCGTGCCGCCGCGGTGTCGAAGCCCTTGCCGTCGTCCTCGACCTCGATCCGCAGCGAGTTCTGGTCGGCGCCCACGAACACGCTCACGCGCGTGGCGTCGGCGTGCTTGCCGACGTTCGCGAGCGCCTCCTGGACGACGCGGAAGGCGAGCGTCTCGAGATCGTGGGGAAGAGAGCTGAGGAGCTGCCCGCTGAACTCGGCCCGGAGACCCTGCTCGTTCCCGAAGCGCATCAGCGTGTCGCGGAGCGCAGGCATCAACCCGCGCTCTTCGAGCACGGGCGGGCGCAGACCCGACATCAGGCGCCGGAGCGCGTCGGCCTCACCTGCCAGCTCCTGTCGCAGGGTCATCAGCACCTCGAGTCCGCGTTCGAGGTCGCCGGCCTTGATCATCAGCAGCGCCGCCTCGAGCGACAGCGAGGCCGCCGAGACCCCCTGGACGGGACCGTCGTGGAGGTCGCGGGCGATCCGGTTCCGCTCCTGCTCGATCGCCGAGTTGGTTCGACGGAGCAGGCGCGTGCGGTCCTCGTCGCGGTCCTGCAGGAACTGGAAGAGCGAGCGGATCGTCTGGTCCGCGACCTTGGCCGCGGTCACGTCGCGGATCGCGAGCAACCGGCGTGGCGGCGTGGCCGGCACCGGCGAGACCCGTGACTCGAGGTGGCGGGTCTGCCCCTCCGCCAGCTCGATCCGACCCTGGCCGCTCTCGGCGAGCAGCGCGAACGAGGGGTCGGCGCCGTCGATCCTCGCGACGACGTCCTCCCATCGCTCGCCTTCGATCGCGGCGCGGTCGAGTCCCACCATGAGCGAGAACGCATCGTTCGTCCGCACGACCCTGCCCGTGGCGTCGAGCTCCACCAACCCGTCGACGGCCGCCTCGAAGACCTCACGGAGGTGTTCCTCGGAACGACGGAGCGTCTCGTTCGCCTCGCGCACGCGCCCGAGCGCCCGGTCGGCCGCATCGAGCGCGACCTCGCGCCGGCCGAGCGCGTCCTCGATCTCGAGCTGGGAGGAGGCCATCGCCATCTGGTTCGAGAGCATGCGAGCTGCGACCCCGCCGCCCAACAGCAAGACGATCAGGCTCGATTCGAGCGCGCCGACCGACCGCGCGTCGTCGAGGATGGTCACCACGAGCAGTGCGGCGCACGCTGCCACCACCGCGGCGCTCGTGAGCACGGGCCGGGCGAGCCTGGTCCTCGCGGTCGTCAGGGGCTCGGCCGCGTGCTCGACGACCGTCATCGTGGCCGCGAACGCGATCGGCGCCAAGATGAAGGGGAGATCGACCGGGAGCGACGACCCATCGAACACCTCGTGGGTCCACTCCCATCCGAACTGCAGGACCCCGATGCCTGCGGTGACGGCCGCGAGGAACTGCATGAGGTGGGGTCGCGACGGGATCCACAGCGCGAGCGCCGCGTACGACGTGATCATGGCCGCCGCTACCACCGACAGGACCGCGGCCGACATGATGGCCATGGCGTCGGCGTCCGGCGGGCGCATCGACACGTAGACGATGGCCGCGAACGACACGGAGATGAGTGCGACGTCGATCGCGATCGCGCGGCGGTCGCGGCCTTCGAAATGCACGGCGAACTCCCGGCGCATCGCGAGCGCGAGCGGCGCGAGGAACCCGAGGAACAGCAGGTCGGTGGGACGAGGTTCGTAGGCGCCCGGGTCCGCGAGATCGAACAGAAGGAACACCAGCGCCGCGAGACCGAGCGCGCCCCACAACACCGCGACCTGCCTCGCGCCGGGCCATCCGAGCGACCAACGCCAGATCGCGAACCCCGAGCCGATCGCCGAGACCATGACGATGGCGGCCGAGCCGATCGCCTCCGCACGGGTGTCGTCGGGGAGCGCGAGGTAGGCACCGAGCGCGACCGCGGCCGCCACCAGTGAGACGATCGCCCGGCTGCGAGCGCGCGAGGGGGCGAGCGTGTCATCCATGGGACGTCTCCATGATGGCGGCTCGCGCCGCCAGCCTCCATCACCCGCTCGGGGCAGCCTGAACGACGAACGGCGTAGCCCGTCGGGGGGACAACCGCGACTATTCGATGAGTCTGCGGCGCAGGGCTTCGGCGACGGCGGCGGTTCGGTCCGACGCACCCAGCTTCTCGAAGATGTGCTCGAGGTGGGTCTTCACCGTGTCGGGGGAGATGTAGAGGCGTTCGGCGATGTCGCGGTTCGTGTGGCCGAAGGCCAGGAGCTGCAGGACCTCGATCTCGCGCGCCGTGAGGGTCTCGGCCTTGCGGTCGCGCTCCTTCGCCGTCGAGAGCTCCTCGGCGAGCGCGACGACGAGCTGCGGGTCGATCACCATGTTGCCGCCGGCGACCAGCCGCACGGTCTGGATCAGATGCTCTGCATCGCGGGCCTTCAGGACGTAGCCGCGAGCGCCGCTGCGCACGGCCTCCACGACGAACTGGCGGTCGTCGTACGCCGTGAGCATGATCACGCCGACGTCGGGATGCTTATCGCGGATCTCCCGGGCGGCCTCGAGCCCGTCCATCTCGGGCATCCGGATGTCGATCAACGCGATGTCGGGGGTCTCGGCGCCGATGAGCTCCAGGAGCTCCTTGCCGTTCGAGGCCTCGCCGACGACCTCGATCCCGTCGGCCATGTCGAGGTAGCGGCGAAGGCCCTGTCGTACAAGCGAGTGGTCGTCTGCGATCGCGACCCTGATCGTCACGCCATCCTCCGTTCCGCCCTCGGGTGGCCCGATACTACCCGGAACCACGGCGCCTCCGAAACGTCAGAACACCGGTTGCCAGTTCACGAACATCGTCGCGAGGACCGCGGTCGCCGCTGCGGAGCCGGCCACCAGCGCCGTCTCGGCGCCCCGGCGACGTCCCCCGAGGAGCGCGAGGCCCCAGAAGACCGGGAACACGACGACCGTGAATCGCGGGATCGACAGCATGGGCCTGTCCGGGAACGGCATCGTGAGGGGCACCAGCAGGCTGGCCCACGCCATCACGCTGTAGGAGGCCGCCACCCGCCGTGCCACGAGGACCAGACCCACGATCGCCACGGCGACGACCGCCAGGTCGACCAGCCACCACGTGCCGAACCGCCACGCGTCCTCGATCGCGCGCCACACGCTCACCGGTGGGAGCCACGTCTCGCGAGACCAGTTCGCCTGTGCGTGCAGGGGAGCCCACGCATCGTCGAAGCGGATCAGCCAGTAGCCCGCGTAGAGCAGCGGCGCGAGTCCCGCCCCGATGGCCCCCGCGAGCCTCGGCAACGGGGCGCGGCCAAGCGCGCGCCACTGGCGGATCGCCTCCACGAGGAGCCCGACCGCGACCACCACCCCGATGCTGCGGGTGAGCGCGGCCCCCGCGCCGGCCGCCGCGGCCCATCCCCACCGCTCCCGCCGCGCGAACCAGAAGGCGCTCACCGACAGCAGCAGGAACAGCGACTCCGTGTACGGGGACAGCAGGAAGAATCCGGTAGGGAACAATGCGGCGAGCAGCACCGTCCGCCGGGCGAT
>Ga0214473_10002755_pt1 | contig 21512 bp, 19 predicted proteins | sample RVTome_7_FD_203509 | JGI IMG/M metagenome (GOLD analysis project Ga0214473, IMG submission 203509) | Soil microbial communities from uranium-contaminated site in the Upper Colorado River Basin, Wyoming, United States - RVT98D197 | ecosystem: Environmental > Terrestrial > Soil > Contaminated >... | reverse complement strand
TCGTCGCTTGCGCATGGGCAATTCATGCCAACTTTCTCCGCCTCAACAAAGCTCGCAAACCCTTGTCCCACCCGACTCAGCACCCTACGAACATGCGTTTTTCACCCACTCGAAATGCAGAAGACCCCCTTTTGTTAATGCAGCAGGTCCTTCTCGTGCTCCACGGCGCTGGCAACGGGAAGCTTGGCCTTTTGCTTCTGCAGGTAATCCTTCAACTCGTCCTGCGCCTTGCGGATGTCGCCTTCGTACTTGAGTATGGCGCTGAGGGTGTCCTCGACCAGCTGTTCGTTGAGCCGTTCGGCGTTCAGGACCGTCAGCGCCTTGGCCCAGTCCAATGTCTCACTGATGCTCGGCGTCTTTTTGAGATCGACCTGCCGGATGCGCTGCAGAACGGTGACCACTTCTTGCGCCAGGGCAGCGGAGATATTAGGCACCTTCAGCCTGACTATCTCCAGTTCCTGTGCGGCCGAGGGAAAGTCGATGTACAGGTGCAGGCAGCGTCGCTTGAGGGCGTCGGACATTTCACGGGCGTTGTTACTGGTCAGCACGACCAGCGGAATGTGCTTGGCCCGCAAGGTGCCGAGCTCCGGAACGCTGACCTGAAAATCGCTGAGCACCTCGAGTAAGAATGCCTCGAATTCGCTGTCGGCCTTATCGATCTCGTCGATCAGCAAGACGACGGGGGCTGGGGCGGAGATGGCGCGCAGGAGCGGGCGCGGCAAGATGAAGCGGTCGGAAAAGAACACCCCATCCTCGCGCGCGATGCGGTCGACGGCCTCCTGCAGCGTCTGCGCCCCACCCAGCACCTCGCTGATCTTGTCCTTCAATACCTGCGTGTACAGCAGTTGTTTGGCGTATTCCCACTCGTATAGAGCCTTGGCCTCGTCGAGTCCCTGGTAGCACTGCAGGCGGATCAGGTCATGTCCCAGGGCTCCAGCCAACACCTTGGCCAGCTCGGTCTTGCCCACCCCCGCCGGGCCTTCCACCAGAATGGGCTTCTCGAGCCGGCTGGCGAGATACACCACGGTGGCGATGCGACGGCTGCAGATGTACTTCTGCTGGGAGAAACGCTCGATCACGTCCTCGATAGAGCTGAACCGTCCTTGCATCGTTGACATGAAAAAACGCTAACATAGGGACCCTGCGAAGACAATTCGTAGCGGCCACAGAGCGCCCTTCTTGCTTCCACGTACGTATTCCGCGAATAATCCGACTCGTGTGCACCCTCGCCATTTACTTGCGCACGGCGCCAGATTTTCCCGTGGTGATGGCCGCCAACCGCGACGAATTCTATGACCGGCCAGCCACCGCGCCGATGCGGCTCGGCGGAACGCCGTGGGTCGTTGCCGGCCAGGACCTGCGGGCTGGCGGCACCTGGCTGGGTGTGAACGGCAACGATTTAGTTGCCGGCATCTTGAACCGACGCAGTCACGCGCCACCAGACCCTTCGCGGCGCTCGCGCGGACTGCTCTGCCTGGAAGTGCTGCAGCAACCCTCACTGGCGGCCGCATCCGAGCGCGTGCGGCGCGATCCGGGAGACTGGTACAACCCGTTCAACCTGCTGATCGCCACACCCGCGGGCGGATGGATCATAGGAAACAGCAGTGGAGCGATGCGGCCGACGCCGCTGCAGCCCGGCTTGCACTTGCTCACCAATCTGGAGATCAACGACTTCGAGTGCCCGCGAATTGCCAAGTCGTATGCCCTTTTTGAAGCCGCCGGTGCTGTCCTCGCCGAGCCCACGCTGTCGCAGTTTCTACAGCAGTTGCGTCACATCGTGTCGGATCACTCGACGCCGCTGGACCCGCGTAGCGACGGCCCGCCCAACAACCTCTGCGTGCATACTGAGCTGTTCGGCACGCGCTCTTCAACGGTCCTGGTCTACTCAGCCCGCGAGCGGCGCTTCCGCATGTGGCATGCGCCGGGTGCACCATGCCGGACGGAATTGGTAGAGATTCCTCTGCCATCGTAGGCTTGAGGGCTTGGGGGGAAACTCTCAAGCCCTCGCGCCCTCAAGCCCCCAAGCCTGTTCAGATCGCGCTAGACAAGGGCGGTAGAGGTGCGATAGCTTCGGCGCGATGGTGCGGGGTGGTAAGGCGAGATTGAATCGGGCGGCGATTATCCCCTACCCCCTTCTGCTCGTCGTAGTTCTGTGCGCCTGTACGCCTCCGGCAGCCACCACGAGCGCACCAATTGACACGCTAGATCGCCCCGAACCAATTCACGCTCCGGCAGCGGCAGCTGGCCAGCCGGCTGCATCCGGCCCTGACACGTCCGCAACGCCGGTGGCCGCACCGGAGCCGGCGGCGTCTGTTGAGGATCAGTTGGCGGAACGCGAGCGCGAGGTCGAACGCCTGCAGGCTGAGGTCAAGGAAATGCGAGCCCGCGAGGTAGAGCTGCGGGCCTCGTTGCGGCGCGTTCTGGCGGTGGTCGGAGAGGAAGGCGCGACAGGTGTCAACGCCGCTCAAGCACAGGCAGCCGGTGCACTTGCGGGAGCCAGAGCCGCACTGGCAGAGGAACGTGAGCGTCGCCGTAAACTAGAAGCGGAACTGGCGCGGCTCACGAAAGAAACGTCGACGGTGCCGTCTGCCGGCAGCAACGCGACAAGTGACGACCTGGCCCAGGAACGGCAGCGGCGCCACCAACTCGAGGCTGAGTTGGAGCGGCTGAAGCAGGAAACCTCGACGGCCCCGTATGCGCACAATGCGGCAGGTGAGGAACTGCTCGCAGCCGGCCAGGAAGTGTCGCAGCTGCGGGCGGCCCTGCAGGACGAACGTGCCGCGCGCGAACGGCTGGCCGAAGACTTTCGCCGTTTGCAAGAGGACTTGGCATCCAATGCCGCGACTGCCGAATCCCCCGAACTGCGCGCTCGCGTCGAACAGCTGGAGCAGGAAAAGCAGCGCATCACGGCAAGCTTCACCCGTAGCCTGGCCGAAAGCCAGCAACGCACGGCCGCACTAGAACGCGACCTGGCTCTGGCGCGTGCCGCCGTAGCCGCTACTGGCGGCAATGGCCCTGCAATCAGCTCGGTGCAGGCGGAGAATGCCACGTTGCGAGGCCGCCTCGAAGAGGAACATCGGCGCACCGAAGAACTCGCCGGCAAGCTCCGCATGGCCATGCGGGTTGCGGATCTGATCTTCAAGATGCAGTCGCAGCAAGAACAGCCACAGCAACCCTGAGAATCTAGGTAGCCGGTAGTCGGTAGTCGGTAGTCGGTAGTCGGTATCTGCAGTTCTTGTGCCGGCTACTGGCTACCGACTACCGGCGACCTCTCAGGGAGTCGGCCACACAGGTTCGCCTCCGAGCTTGACGAATTCCAGCCGCGGCGGGCGCAGCGGATGTAGCCGGAAATCGTGCACGCGCGGCTGCACAATATCGTAGGATACCGGGTGGAACAGGAATACCCACGGCGCATCGTCGACCGCAATTCGTTCAACTTCCCGTAGCAGCTGCATGCGCGCCTCCTGGTCAACCGTATGCGCCGCCTGATCTAGCAGCCGGTCCACTTCGGCGTTGCTGTAGCCGGTGTTGTTGTTGGAGCCGATGTTTTTGGAATGCAACAGCACCTCCAGGAAGTTGCTCGGATCGGGGAAATCCGCCTGCCAACCGAGATAGAAGAACGGCACCAGGTCCAGCACGCGAACCGCCTCCAGGAAGGCGCGCCACGTTCGCGGCTTTATCTTGATGTGCACATTTACCTGAGCCAGGTCCTGCTGTACCGACTGCGCCATGCTGAGGGTCAGTTTGTCGTCCGAACGCACCCATAGGCTTGTGGTGAACCCTTGCCCATATCCGGCCTCGGCGAGCAGTACGCGGGCGCGCTCGGGATCGAACGGGTAACCGGCGATACTACCATCGTGCCCCGGCATGTTGGGCGGCAGGAAACTCTTCGCCGGCACCCCACGGTTGTTGTTGAGCTGCAGCAGCTTCTTCTTATCAACGGCGTAGTTCATCGCCTGGCGCACACGTTTGTCGGTAAACGGCGGGATCTGGCAATTCATGCCCAGGTAATTCGTGGTCATACTGATGATGTGGTGCAACAGCGGCTGATAGCGCGCCTCGCGCACGACGCGTGGAAACTCCGCCGGCGGGATCGCCGCAATGTCGACCTGTCCGGCTTCGTACTTCAGCCATGCCAGGTCGTCGTTGACGCCGATGAGACGCTGCACGCCATCGAGGCGCGGCGCTCCGTGGATGAAATACTCCGGGTTGCGTACCAGCAGCAGGCGCTGCCCGCTGATCCACTCCTGCAGCATGAACGGCCCGCTGCCAACGGGATGCCGCGAGAACTCCTCACCCCAGCGCGCCACCTCTTCCGCCGGCACCGCCGCTGCGAACGGCATGGCGAGTTTGTGCAGAAACAGCGGGTCGAAAGCACGCAGGGTGAAATGGAGCGTGTGCACGTCGAGCAACTCGATTCCGTTCACCGTGCACGCCGCCGCGGTGCAGGTCTCGGCACCACTGATACCGCGAAAGAACTCCGCCCCTTGTGAACGCGTGGCTGGATTCAGCACCCGCTCGATCGAGTACTTCACATCGGCCGCGACTACGCTCCGCCCGTTGGTGAAACGGACGTCGGTACGCAGGTGTAGAGTGTACGTCAGGCCATCGCCAGACACCTTCCAGCCGGTCGCCAACTTGGGTATCAGGTTGCTGTCATCGTCGTAGTCGAGCAGGGTGGTGAACAACAGCTGCTCGAACTGCCAGGAAGCGGTATCGTAACCGCGTGCCGGATCGAGGGTCGGAATCTCGTCCGCCCCCGCCAGACGCAGGTACGGTGGCGGCGGCTCCCCAGGCTCGCCTGATGACGACCTGCATCCACCCAGGTACAGCATCGCAATCATTATCAGGACGATCAGCACTGTAGGGGCAGTCCCTCGTGGCTGCCCTCCCCAGCACCGCATCTCACCCTTACCAACAAGTCGCGGAGCTACGCCGAAGGCGTAACGCATCGTAGCCCAAGGTTGCCGCATACCCTCAGCGGCTACCCTGGGCGGCCGGCACCGGCGCCTGCGGTAGCCAAGAGAAGGCAACCCCAGGCTATGATGCGCAACACCTTCGGTGTAGAAGCCCGACAAACGATACCGTTTCCGAACCCACCCCCGGATCATCGCTGGTCACGCCCACCCACAACCGCGAGCAAACCGTGACCGAGGAAGTTGAAGCCAACCGTGGCATAGACGATGGCCATGCCCGGACAGATCAGCAACCACGGTGCGACGCGGTAATAGGTCTGGCTGTCACTGATCATGCGTCCCCAACTCGGCATCGGCACAGGAACGCCGAGTCCGAGAAAACTGAGGCCGGCATCCAACAGTACGGTGCTCGAGGTGCTGAGCGCACCCATGACAATGATCGTCGGCAACACGTTGGGAATGATGTGGCGCACCATAAGCCGAACAGGCTTGGCGCCAAGCGCTTCCGCCGCGGTAACGAAGTCGCGCTCGCGCAACGACAGAACCTCGCCGCGAACAGTGCGTGCCACACCCGTCCAGCTCACCAGCGTGATCACCACCAGGATGGCGGTCAGTCCGGGCTCGAACAGCGCCGCCAGCGCAATGGCCAGGAGCAACGCCGGGAACGCCAGCACGACGTCGGTAAAGCGCATCAACAAAGTGTCGACCCAGCCCCCGAAGTAGCCGGCGCAAACTCCAATGGTCAGACCGATCAGTACTGTCAGCGTGGTGGCCACCGCCGCCACTTCCAGGGAAATTCGCGCACCATACAGAAGCCGGCTCAAGATGTCCCGGCCGAGCTCGTCGGTTCCGAGCAGGTAACGAGGCCCCGGCGGCAAAGGGCTGCCAAAGCTTGGCGCGACGGCATTCAGCGGATCGAACGGCGCTAGCCACGGCGCCCCCAGAGCTGCGAAAACGAGCACCACGATCATAGTTGCGCCAACCCAGGCGAGATAGCGGCGACCGCCCTGCCCCGCTTCCGGAACCATATTCACCACTCCTCACTCAGTCCAAACTCCAACGTCCAAAGTCCAAGGTCCAGCGTCCAAGGTCCGTCATCATCGGAAACGGCGGATGCGCGGATCGATGACGAGATACAGCAGATCCACCACGATGTTGGCGCCGACGACGAGGACGGCGCTGAACAGCACCGTTCCCATGATCAGCGGGATGTCCTGATTGAAGACGGCATCCACGGCAAGGCGGCCCAGACCGGGCCAATTAAAAACCGTCTCCGTAAGTACGACACCACTCATCAGGCTGGCAAAGTCGAGTCCGAGCAACGTCACCAAAGGGATGATGGCGTTGCGCAAAGCGTGCTTGCCGTACACCGCAAGCGGCCCCAGCCCCTTGGCCTGAGCGGTTCGTATGTAATCCTCCCCGAGCACCGTGCGCAAATTGGTGTGCAGCAGCCGCATGTAGTAAGCCGCGTTGCCCAGCAGCAAGGTGCAGGCGGGGAGAATGACGTTGGCCACCCCGTATCCACCCAGCGGCAGCAACCTGGCACGATAGGAAACGAAGTACAGGAGCATCATCCCAACCCAGAAAACCGGCAGCGACAAAGCGATGAGCGAGCCGACCAGTACCACCAGATCGACGGCCGTGCCGCGGCGCAGCGCGGTCAAACAGCCGAACGCGATCCCGAACAGCGCCGCGCCGAGCAAGCTGGCCAGTGCAAGGTAGGCCGTGGCTGGCAGCCGGTCGATGATCTCCTGCGCGACGCTCTGCCCGGTGAGGTAGGACCGCCCCAGGTCACCACGGATCAGACGTTCGACGTAGCGCACGTACTGCACCGGTACGGGCTGGTCCAGCCCCATCTCCTTGCGTATGGCCGCGAGCGTCTCCGGGTCGGCCTTCGGCCCGGCCACCGTGCGTGCCGGATCGCTGGGGATCACAAAAGCAATCACGAAGGTGAGAAAACTCACCCCGGCCAGAATGACGAGACTCGACCCCAGGCGCTGCAAGAGCGTGATCATGCGTCCTCGCTGAACGGCAACGGGGCGGGACGAAAGTGATGCGCCAGGCAGGTGCCGAGGTTTCCGACCAGGTCCGGATCGCTGTTGGCGATGAAGAACTCCTCCTGCGTTGCCCGCGGTCGTGGCACCAGCGTGTGCTCGTGGATCTCGCTTTTCAGCAACAGGTCACGGCGCCGCAACGCCTGGTGCAGCGCCGCGGCCTCGTCAGTCTCACTCTGCTGCCGCAGGTGTCTCAACGCCACGGCGAGGCGGCTGATGCGCTGCTCCAGGGCATTGAGCTGCTCAGACGTCGAGATCATGTGTGCGAGGGCGCCGGGCTTCATGCCGCGCTGGGTCGTCCACCCCAGCCAGAGTAAACGCGCGCTGGCGTTCGGCGCACTTGGTGCATTCACCACAATGCCGGCGCCCTGCGGGGTGAGCGCAAGAAAACGTCAGCTGCAGCGGCAAACCTGCGCCGCGGCGGATTACCGCCGCTTTCGACAGCTGGCGGAATGGCGTTAGGATTTCGAACGGCGAACCAAGGGCGCAGCGAACTACTGCCGCGAACTGCCGGAAGAATTCGGGCCTGGCGTCGGAAAAAGGATTGTCGCGCAGCACCGCAAGAGCAACCGCCCTGACCTGGTGCCGAGCACAGAAAACAGCGGCCTTGCTGAGCAGCAGCAGGTTGCGGCCCGGGAGGTAGTTTGAATCCACTGCGGCCGCGTAGCCCGGCGTTCCACGCCCGGAAACGCTCCAGTGATCGCCATAGACGTCACCAGCCGGCAACGCCAGATCCACCAGCGGCCGCAAACGTGGGCTGGCAACCCGCCCCAGGTAGCGGCGCAGCCAGTAGCGTTCGGCGGATTCCCAATGCAGGCCGCTGCGAATGTACACCGGCTGCACTGGTCTCTGGCGCGCCAGTTCCGCCAGCAACACCGCGCTGTCCAGGCCGCCGCTGACAAGCACCACCACACCGGAACGCCTGCTCTTAACCATCCTCCACCCGCATCAGATCGCAGTCGGCAGGGCCTCAGTCGGCACCGCTCGCGGCCGCGTTCAAGCGACCGCCATCGACCAGATACACTCCACCCGTGCAAAACTCCGCCTCAACGACCAGGAAGCGTACCATGCGAGCAACATCTTCGGGTGAACCCAAATGCCCCAACGGCGTACGCCTGGCAAGCTGAGCGCGGTCATCTTCCGTGTAATCATCCGGCGGCAGGACAGGTCCCGGCGCGATGCAGTTGACCCGCACGCTTGGTGCCAGGGCCTTGGCCAGGCCTGTGGTCAACGCGAGCATGCCTGCCTTCGACACGCAGTAGGGAAGATAGCCGCGATATGGCCGCAGGGCGGCCCAATCTGCGATGTTGATGATGACACCACCAGCTCGCTCGCGCATCATTACGCCGAGTTGTGCGGCCAACAGCGAAGGTCCCTTGAGATTGACGGCGAGCGTCCGGTCCCACTCAGCATCGGTCAGGTTTTCGATCGGCGTGTGGACGAACACGGAAGCGCTGTTGACCAGGACATCAACGCCGCCGAAGACCGCGGTTGCCTCGCGGGCGAGCCGTTGCACCGCCGCCGCGTCAGCCAGGTCGGCTGCAACCGCCGTAGCCTTTGCGCCACAGGACGTAACGGCGGCGCAGGTTGCAGCAGCTTCGCTCCCGGAGGCGTGATAGTGCACCACCACGTTGGCTCCGGCACGCGCCAACTCCAGCACGATCGCCCGCCCTACCCGCCTGGTGCCCCCGGTCACCAGTGCCGTCTTGCCGCCAAGGTCCATCTGCGCCGACGATACCGCAAAGACAAAAGCGCCGCCACAAGTGCCGGCATCTGGCGTACGGCTGGTGGTTCCGGACCATATGCCATATGCCATATGCTAATTGCGCCTGAGTTTGACACTCCCCCTCCAAAGGGTACCCTTGAAGTGAGCCTCGCCGCCGGCGAGTCTCTTTCCAATGCAGGTGTGGAGGTTGAGGTTTCATGCCGCGGGGCACGCAGCAGTTTCGCGTTACAGTCAGCACCTACCGACTGCATTTGAATCGGGATTTCGGCTTTGCCCAGGCCCGGAGTATCGTGCCGTATCTGGCCAAGCTGGGGATCACTGACTGTTACACGTCTCCGATTCTGCAGGCGCGTCCCGGCAGTCCCCACGGATACGACATCTGTAACCACAACCAGCTCAACCCGGAGCTGGGAACGGAAGCGGACTACGCACTTTTCGCCGAGGCGCTGACAGCTCACGGAATGGGACAAGTGGTCGATTTCGTCCCCAACCACATGGGGATCGATGCCGCCACCAATCCCAGGTGGCGCAACGTGCTCGAAAATGGCCGCTGCTCACCATTCGCCGATTTCTTCGACATCGACTGGCATCCGGTGAAGCCGGAGCTGCACGACAAGATCCTGCTCCCGATCCTCGGCGATCAGTATGGCCTGGTGCTGGAACGGGGCGAGCTGGTGCTGTGCTTCGCACACGGCAGCTTCACCCTACGCTATTTCGAGCACGAGCTGCCTTTGGACCTGCGCCGGTCACCGATACTACTCGAGCACGAGCTGGAGCGGCTGCGCCTGGCGCTCGGCGACGACCATCCGGATTTTGTCGAGTACCTGAGCATCATCACCGCCCTGCGCAATTTGCCGGCGCACACCGAAACCGCCCCCGGCCGCATAGCGGAGCGCCATCGCGAGAAGGAGGTTGCGCGCGAGCGTCTGATGCGGCTGCTCGCCGGAGCACCGCGCATCCAAGAGCACATCGAGGAGGCGATACGCGCCTTCAACGGTACACCGGGCACGCCCACCTCCTACGATCGCCTGCACGAGCTGCTCGAGACCCAGCCTTACCGCATAGCCTCCTGGCGCACGGCTTCACATGAAGTGAACTACCGCCACTTCTTCGACATCAACGAATTGGCGGCCCTGCATATGGAAGATTCACAGGTATTCGCCGCAACACATGAGTTGATCTTGCGTCTGGTCCGCGAGGGCCGCGTGACCGGTTTGCGCATCGATCATATCGACGGCCTGTTCGACCCGGGCCAGTATCTCGAACGGCTGCAGCAAGCCGCGCAAGAGCAGCAGCCGCCGCATCGCGCCGCGGGCGTAGGCGCGGAACAGTTCTATGTGGTTGTGGAAAAGATCCTCAGCGCGGGCGAAACCCTCTCTGACCGCTGGTCAGCCGCGGGGACTAGCGGCTACGATTACCTCAACGAGCTCAACGGGGTATTCGTAAACCGCCGCAACCATCGCGCCCTGCAACGCGTCTACCGGCGGTTCACCGGTTTCCGCAAGGCCTTCAGCGATACGGTCTACGAGGACAAGAAGCTCATCATGGACGGCCCGATGGCGAGCGAGTTGAACATGCTGGCGCACGCCCTCAGCCGTCTGGCCGAACGCGACCGCAGAAGGCGCGATTTCACTCTCACCAGCCTGCGCGATGTCCTACAGGAAGTCGTCGCCTGCTTGCCCATTTACAGGACCTACGTCAACGCGGCAGGGGCCACGTCGACTGACCGCACGGCGGTAGAGACCGCCATCCGCCGTGCCCGCCACCGCAACCCCACCATGGAATCATCGATTTTCGAATTCTTACGCAACACCCTGCTCCCCGACCCGCAGAGCAGCGGCTTCGCGCTGCGGGTCGCGTTCGCCATGAAGTTCCAGCAATACACCGGTCCTGTGCAAGCCAAGGAACTCGAGGACACCGCCTGCTATCGCTACAACCTCTTGGCCTCATTGAATGAAGTCGGTGGTGATGCGGGACACTTCGGCTACTCGCCGGCTGATTTTCACGAAGCCAACCAGCGGCGCCGGCAGCGACACCCCTTCTCTATGCTCACCTCTTCGACGCACGACACCAAGCGCGGCGAGGACGTACGGTCGCGTCTGAATGCACTGTCGGAGTTTCCGGAGGAGTGGGGCCGCAACCTTTCGGCGTGGGCAAAACTCAACGCGGCCAATCGTACAGTCATCGAAGGCGATCGCGCCCCAGACCGAAATGACGAGTATCTGTTCTACCAGACGTTGCTGGGGCTGTGGCCATCGGGGGCGACCTCCGCGGCGCTAAGGGGCGACCAAGCATTTCTGGCGCGCTTGCAGAGTTACATGCTCAAGGCACTCTGCGAAGCCAAGGTGCATACCAGTTGGATCACGCAGAATTCCGTCTATGAAGCCGCCGTGTCACGTTTTGTGGAGCGCACTCTCAACGGGCCGACCGCGGAACGCTTGCTGGCTGCCTTCCATCCTTTTCAATCGCGCATAGCTCAAATCGGTATGGTCAACTCGCTGTCGCAATTGATCCTAAAGGTTGCCTCACCCGGGGTTCCCGACTTCTATCAAGGCAGCGAGTTGTGGGATCTCACCCTCGTTGATCCCGATAACCGGCGGCCGATCGATTATGCCCTACGCCAAGAACTCCTCGCTAGCATTGAGCCGCTGTTGAGCGAGCCTACCTCCGCCGAACCAGCGGCTCGGGAAGCGGCGGTGGGGGAGATGCTGGTGCACTGGCATGACGGCCGCATCAAGCTTTTCGTCACCGCCAGTGCACTTCGCCTGCGCGCCCAATACCCCGCCGTCTTCCTGCAGGGGACGTATGACCCTCTCGAGGCGGAGGGAGAATGGGGCGCCAACGTGCTCACGTTCATTCGGCGGCACCATCACACCACTGTCATCATTGTGCTTCCGCGGCTCGTCGCTGTCCTGACGACCGCAGAGCGGCCCCTGCCGGTCGGTGATGACGCCTGGGGCGACACGCGACTGGTGCTTCCCGCCGAGTTATCTACCAGTGTGTATCGCAACATACTGACGGCAGAAGTCCATAACCCACAGATCGACCGCGACCACGGCGCGCTTTTACTGACTTCCATATTCAAGACATGCCCGGTGGCGCTGCTCATCAGCACGGCCGGAGCGGCCGCGGCGCTGTCAGCCGATGTGCGGCAACATATCGACCAGGAGAATGAGCACGGCAACGCCGTCGGGCCTGAGAGCCAGTGCACCTTGCGCCTGCCCAGCTGACCCGATAGGTTGATTGCGCTAGACCCGTTCGCGTCGCAGCAACTTAGAAAGTTATGCCAATCCAGCCGGGGCGGTCATATCCTCTTGGCGCTACGTGGGACGGGCTCGGCGTCAACTTCGCGCTGTTCGCGGAGCGCGCCACCCGCGTGGAGCTGTGCCTGTTTGATTCTCCCAAGGCCACGGCGGAGACGGGGCGCATCGTCCTCCCCGAGCAAGCCGATATGGTGTGGCATGGCTATGTCCGTGACATAAGACCGGGCCAACTGTGTCGACGGCTTTCGCTTCGATCTCGCCAGTGCCCTGGCGCGCGAGTTGTACGATGTGAACAAGCTCAGTGCCTTCTTCGACATCATTCACCAGGATCCCGTGCTCTCGCAGGTGAAACTGATTGCCGAGCCCTGGGACCTCGGTGCCGGCGGCTACCAGGTCGGCAACTTTCCGGTGCTCTGGACCGAATGGAACGGGAAATATCGCGATTCGGTGCGCCGCTTCTGGCGTGGCGATGGCGGCCAGGTGTCGGAGTTTGCCACCCGCCTGGCGGGAAGCAGTGACCTGTACGAGCAGAGCGGCCGCCACCCTTACGCAAGCATCAATTTCGTCACCTGCCACGACGGCTTCACGCTGCAGGATCTGGTCTCGTACAACGACAAGCATAACGAGAAGAACGGGGAAGAAAACCGCGACGGGGAGAGCAACAATCTGAGTTGGAATTGCGGTGCCGAGGGGCCGACGGAGGATCCCGCGATCACGTCGTTGCGTCAGCGGCAAATGCGTAACTTCCTCGCCACGCTCCTGCTATCGCAGGGCGTGCCGATGCTCTGCGGCGGAGATGAGGTCGGCCGCGGCCAACAAGGAAACAACAACGCGTATTGTCAAAACAACGAGATCAGTTGGTTCGATTGGGACCTGGGCGACACGCAACGAGACCTGCTGGCCTTCTGCCGTCATGTCATACACCTGCGACAGCGGCACTCGGTATTTCGCCGCCGCAAATTCCTGCAGGGCCGGCGCATCCGCGGCGCCGAGGTCAAGGATCTGACCTGGTTCGACCTCAAGGGGCAGGAAATGACCGATGAGAGTTGGGAGGCGGACTTTATTCGCTCGCTCATGGTGCGCCTGGGGGGCGACAGCATCGATGAAATGGATGACCGGGGTGAACGGATCATCGACGACACCTTCTTGCTGCTGCTCAACGCCGCCGACGAAACCCTGACCTTCACCCTGCCCGCACACCGGTGCAAGCTGCGCTGGCAGCGAGTTCTGGATACAGGGGACATGCACTGGCGGCGGCCGGCAACGCCACGCGGTAATCATTACCGCTTGCGGCCCCGGTCTCTCGCCCTGCTGCGCGCCGATGGCCGCAGCCGGGCGCCGGAAGGGGAAAGCGACACTATGTGAAATGAAGTATTGGCGACCCTCCTGGGGCGCTTGGCGCGAAGGAACCGGCGTCCGCTTCCGCGTCTGGGCACCAGGCCGGCACCGCGTTGAGCTGGAGCTCCAACACGCCGGAACAGCAACGCTCTGCGCCTCACTCGCGCCTGCGCCTGACGGCAGCTTTACGGGTATCCTTCCTCAAGCCGCACCTGGCGATCGCTATCGCTATCGGCTGAATGGTCAAGGGCCCTACCCCGATCCGGCCGCACGCTTTCAACCGGACGGCGTCCACGGCCCATCCGCGATCGTCGATCCGAGCTCGTTCCAGTGGACTGATGCGGACTGGCACGGCATCGCTTCGAAAGATCTGGTGATCTACGAGCTGCACGTCGGCACATTCACACCGGCGGGGACTTTCGCCGGCGTCACGCAACAGTTGTCTTATCTGCGAGATCTCGGGATCACGGCTGTTGAGTTGATGCCGGTCGCCGACTTCGCCGGCAACCGCAACTGGGGATATGACGGCGTTGCCCTATTTGCCCCAGCACGTTGCTATGGCCAACCGGACGACCTGCGCCGGCTGGTCAACGCGGCCCACGGCCTCGGCCTGGCCGTCATCCTCGATGTCGTTTACAACCATTTGGGACCTGATGGGGCCTACCTCTCCGCGTACGCGCCCTATTACTTTTCCAACCGCCACCAGACGCCCTGGGGCGACAACGTCAACCTCGACGGCCCGCACAGCCAGACGGTGCGTTCGTTCTTCATCGACAACGCTTTGCACTGGTTGCACGAATACCACTTCGACGGCTTGCGTCTGGACGCCACGCACGCACTGATCGACGACAGCCCGCAACACTTTCTCGCCGAATTGAGCAGTCGGGTACGGGCCTCGCTGCACGGGCGCAAGGTGGTACTTATCGCCGAGGACCATCGCAATCTGGCGCGCATGGTACAGCCGCTCACCCGCGCGGGCTGGGGCCTCGACGCAGTTTGGGCGGACGACTTCCATCATCAGGTGCGCCGGGCCCTGGCCGGCGACGACGAAGGCTACTATCGCGACTTTAGCGCTTCGCTGACGGATCTGGCCACGACATTGCGGCGGGGCTGGTTTTACTGCGGCCAGCACTCGGAGCATTTCGGCGCGCCGCGCGGCACCGATCCGGCTGGCTTGTCGCCCCTCCAATTCGTCATCTGCCTGGACAATCACGACCAGGTCGGAAACCGTGCTTTCGGCGAGCGGCTGCACCATCAAATCGACCTCGCATCCTACCGGGCCGCCACCGTGCTGCTGTTATGCGCGCCACAGACCCGCTGCTGTTCATGGGTCAGGAATGGGCGGCCGGCACCCCGTTTCTCTACTTCACCGACCACAACCCGGGACTTGGAAGATTGGTGACGGAAGGCCGCCGGCGCGAGTTCAAGGAGTTCTCTGCCTTTTCCGACCCCCAAGCGCGCGAGCGCATTCCCGACCCGCAAGACTCCGCCACCTTCTTGCGCAGCCGAGTGGACTGGTCCGAAACCGCTCGCGAGCGGCACGCGGCTGTGCTGCGTCTTTACCGAGCCATGCTGGCGCTGCGTCGCACTGAGCCGCTATTGCACGCCACCGGGTGGGAAGGATTCGAGGCGGTGGCGCTCACTGAAGACACGCTCTTGCTCTGCCGGAGGCAGAACGCGCTCCCGGCCCTGCTGGTAATTATCCAATTGCGCCGTAACGGCTCTGTCTCACTTCAGCAGCTCGCGCGCCCACTGCCAGGAGAATCGTGGCATTTACTGCTCAGCAGCGAGGATCCCGCCTTTGCCCCCGACCCACTGCCCGTCCGCATCACACTCGACGCTCCGGCATGTGCGTTCGCGCGCCCGGGTGCGGTGATCCTGAAGCGCGGTCGCTCCTCGATTCCAGCAGCGTCGCCGCCGCCGTTCTGTGCGAGATGGCCAATACGTCGTTCCTCTGGGAGTTCGAATGGCTGCGCGTCGTGGCGTTGACACGACCACCAAAGTCTCGCGCCGTGCGCCTGGATAGTGTTATGAGATTGAGCAATCCTTCGGACCCTGAGATTATCGAGTGTCCGCACGCCGTTCACAGTTGTTGCGGAACCAGACAAGGATTCGCGCTGCCTGGCGGAACATGCAGGTTGGACGCAGGGATTTCTCGTTAAATTTAGTGCTCCGCGCGAGGGTCCTTTCTCCCGTAATATCCCGCAACTCCCGCCAATTGGACGCCCGAAGTGAAACGGTTTCACCTGAGAGAACCCTGGTGGGAGCGCACCGCCGGCGTCTTTGAAGACGACCCCGTTTTCGAGCCAGCGATGAAGCTTGGACGTGAGTTACCGCCACTCATTGCGCCCGGCAGGCAGCAAGAAGAATGGTCGTTCTCGACACCGACCATCCTAAACTCCGCGTCATGACCTCCTCTTGCCTGGTTGCGCGGCAGCCGAGCGAATGGGCATCTTGCTTTCGGCAAGAGGAATCGAGCAGAAGAACCGGAGGTACGTCATGGAGCGCGCGATCGTCGTACGGGGAAAGCTAACGGACGCCCAGCACATTGAGCTGGACGAACCCGTGACCGAAATGGAGGGGCTCGTAGACGTGGTTCTTCGTGGCGTTCCGTCCGATACGGACGGGCAAGACGAGGATATCTTCGAGTTCATCGCGAAGCTACCGGCCGGGACCCGGTCCAAAGAGGACATCGACCGTCAGGTCCGTGAAGAGAGGGAAAGCTGGCGAGAGCGATGAGCCGGGTCTATCTCGATGCCTCGGCGATCATTTACTTCGTCGAGGCGCAGTCGCCGTTTCACGCAGCCGCCGTTCAGAGCATCGGACGTTTTCGCGGTGATCCAGAATCGCGTCTGGTGACATCCCGCCTCTCACGCCTCGAATGCCGCGTGAAGCCGGTTCGCGACTCCAACAACGAGCTTCTTGCCAAGTACGACGCCTTCTTCAAACGCCGGCGCCTGATCGTCGGCGATGTGACCGCCGCCGTCATTGAACGTGCAACCGATTTGCGGGCTCGGCTGGGTGAAAGATTCCAGGCATGATCTCCTCCTTTTCCGGCGCCCCAGTGCGCCGGTGGGAGATCATCCCAGACTTCCGGATTATGTAGAGTTGCACCGCCGCGTGGCTCTACCCCCGCAATGGCAAACTCAGCAGCTGACCGGCCCACTCAACATAATCAAGTGCTCGACATATCTTGGGTTATGTTGATCACAACATAAGGCGAGCGTCGAAGCATATCCGTCGACGAGCGCCGAGCGCACCTTACACAATCTCGTAATACCACTTGGGCGCGTTGCCTTAGTGGCCCGCGACAGTTACGTTCGATGTCACAGACGGAGTGCTACAGTTCCGTGAACTTGATCGTCGACCAGAAGCATGCGGGGCACAGGCGCGCTAGCGCGACCGCTGTCCTCGTTGCCGTGGTGGTGGTCGCCGCCCTGTTTGTGGTCGTCAGAGGCTTGCGGCTCCAAGGCCATCTGCTGGAGTTGGTCAATTGGATCCGTAGCGCCGGGGGGATAGGTGTGGTACTTTTTGTACTTACATACGCTGCGGCCACCGTTCTCTTTGTTCCCGGATCCATCCTTACTCTGGGGGCCGGTTTCGCCTACGGTGTGGTGTCGGGAACAATGATCGTTTGGGTCGCTGCCAATCTGGGCGCGGCGCTGGCGTTCATCTTCGGCCGCACGCTTGCCCGCGATTGGGTGGCAGCGTGGGTCCATCAGAAACCGACATTTACTGCCTTGGACCGTGCCGTTGCGCGCCAAGGGTTTCGCATCGTGGTGCTGACGCGGCTCTCACCGGTATTTCCATTCAACCTGCTGAATTATGCCTTTGGGCTGACCTCGGTGTCGTGGCGCGATTACGTGCTGGGCTCAATGCTGGGAATGCTGCCCGGGACGGTCATGTACGTATATCTTGGTTCATTGGTCACCAGCTTGAGCGAGTTGGCAGCCGGTGGCGCCGCAGGCGGCACCAAGCGGATGTATTATTTCACCGGACTTGCGGTTACGGCTGGAGTCACGCTGTATCTCACCCGTGTGGCCCGCCGTGCGCTGAGCCAGGCTAGTGGAGATGTGGACAGAACCGCTCGCCCTGAGGAGCCGCCTTCCCTTGGCGGCGTCTCGAAGGGCGCCCGCTGGATAGAACCGACAGCGCAACAGATCGCGCCGCTTCTGTTGCCCGACGATGAGCACAACCGCACGCTCACGTCATGGACGCATCCGCGCCATTGGACCAACCCGGTACCGAGTGGGCGTTACAATCTCGTGGTGGTCGGAGGCGGTACCGCCGGGCTGGTAGCCGCGGCCGGAGCGGCCGGGCTGGGCGCCAAGGTGGCGCTCATCGAGAAACACCTGCTGGGCGGCGATTGCCTCAACGTCGGCTGCGTCCCCTCGAAAGCTCTCATGAGCGCCGCGCGCGCTGTTGCCGCGGCTCGCAATGCGGACACATTCGGTGTTCATGTGGGCCATGTGGATGTGGACTTCCCTGCCGTCATGGAGCGCATGCGCCGCCTGCGTGCCGAGCTCGCCCCGCACGACAGCGCTTCACGTTTTGCCGCACTCGGCGTCGACGTGTTTCTCGGAGCCGGGCGCTTCACCGGCCCGACCACGCTACATGTTGATGGTCGCCGGCTGGAGTTTTCGCGCGCCGTAATTACCACTGGCGCACGAGCCGTGGGCCTGGGCATCCTGGGCCTTGAGGCCACCGGCTATCTCACCAACGAGACGGTATTCACGTTGACGCAACTGCCACGGCGTCTGGCGATCATCGGCGCTGGCCCGCTCGGCTGCGAGCTGGCGCAGGCCTTTCGCCGTTTTGGAAGCGAGGTAGTGCTTCTGGAGACAGAGAGCCGGATACTGCCACGCGAAGATGCCGAGGCCGCCGCCATCCTCGACCGTCGGCTGCGCGCGGAAGGTGTCAATGTGCTGTTATCGGCAGCGGTGTCCAGCGTCGAACGGCGCGGGCGCGACGTCATCATCGCTCGCAACGTGGCCGGTCACCGGGAAGAGCTGACCTGCGACGCCATTCTCCTCGGCATAGGCCGTGCGCCCAATGTCGAGGACCTCGGTCTCGAGAGCGCGCGGGTAGCCTACGACCGGCGCGGCGTGACGGTGAATGACTATTTGCAGACCACTAACCGACGGATCTACGCCGCCGGCGACGTGGCCTCCGCCTTCAAGTTTACACACATGGCGGACGCTCTCGCCCGCATCGTGCTCGCCAACGCACTCTTCGCAAGTCGCAGGAAAGCCAGTGCCCTGCACGTGCCGTGGTGCACATACACCCAACCGGAAATTGCCCACGTTGGCATGTACGAGCACGAGGCACAGGCGCGCGGCTACGCCGTGAACACCATCGTCGTTCCCATGAAGGAAGTGGACAGGGCGGTGCTCGACGGATGCGAGGATGGCTTCCTGCGCATCCTGCTGCGGCAGGGCAGCGATCTAATCCTGGGGGCGACTCTGGTAGCCGATCACGCCGGCGACATGATTTCTGAAATCACCACAGCGATGGTGGGCGGACGCGGCCTCGCCACCATAGCGAACGTCATCCACCCCTACCCCACTCAAGCTGAGATCATCAAGAAGGCCGCCGACACGTATAACCGTACGCGTCTCACGCCCATAGTGCGAAAGCTGTTCGAGTGGTGGCTGGCATCGCGGCGCTGAGAATGGGCGAAGAAGATTTCACCAGGCGCATTGCGAGCGGACCCACCCTGCTGATCACCTTGCTGGCAGCGTCTGCGTCTGCGCAGATCACAGCCGGCGTCCTGCGCTTCAAAGTCAACGCGGCGGAATCTACCGTCACCGTAGCGGTTGCCGAACCGTTGAGCAGAATCCGTGGTGACGCAACGGGCAAGTTCAAAGTGGTGAGCGGAGAAGCCCGCGGGGATCCGAACGACATTGCAGGGACCGGGGAGGCGAGCGTCGTCATCGACGCGACCAGCTACACGAGCGACAGCCGGGCACGCGATGCCGCGGTGAAAGACCAGGCGCTGGAGGTTACGACCTTTCCGGTCATCAGATTCGACAGCGATGGCGTCTCCGAATTTCAGAAGGACGGCCCGCAGTCCGCCAGGCTGCGCGTGCACGGCCGCTTGACGTTGCACGGAGTGACCCGCAGTATTGAACTGTCGCTTACAGCACGAATCGATGATCGGAGCCGCCTGATTGCCGACGGAGTCTACACCTTCAAGCTCCAAGAGTACCGCATCGAGCGGCCGACTTTCATGATGGGTCTTTTGGTCACCGGAGAGCAGGCTACCATCGTCTTCCATATCGTCGCCGAGCATCATGACCATCCCGGAATTCGATAGCATCCTCGCACGCCATGATGCCCGACCGTTGGTTCGCAACGTTCCCCGCACGCTGCAGGTGAACGTCGGCAAGCTCTGCAACCAGGCTTGTCATCACTGCCACGTCGACGCGGGACCCAAACGCGCGGAGATCATGGATCGGGCCACCGCCGAGCGTATCATCGCGCTCATCGCGGCGAGTCCCACGGTCAATACGGTCGATCTCACCGGCGGCGCACCGGAACTGAATCCGTATTTTCCCTATCTCGTGGAGCAAGCACGGGCACTTGATCGCCGGGTTATCGTGCGCTGCAATCTCACCGTCATCTTCACGCCGGGCATGGCGCACCTGCCGCTCTTCTACCGTGACAACGTGGTCGAGCTGGTCTGCTCGTTGTCTTGTTACACTGCGGAAAACGTGGACCAGCAGCGTGGTAAGGGAATCTTCGACCGAAGCATCGAAGCCTTGCGGCTCCTGAACCGTGTAGGTTACGGCAAGAGTGACTCGAGCTTGGTGATGCATCTGGTCTACAACCCTGTTGGGGCCTTTCTTCCACCGGCCCAGGGGGCGCTCGAAGCACGCTATCGCGAGGAGATTGGCGGCCGGTTCGGGATCGAGTTCAACCATCTTTACACCATTACGAACATGCCGATCAGCCGCTTCGCCAACCAACTCCACCGCTGGGGCAAGTACGACGAGTACATGGGGCTACTGGTGAACCACTTCAACCCACAAACAGTGCCCGGCTTGATGTGCCGGGATCTCGTCAGTGCAGGCTGGGAAGGAACGCTTTACGACTGCGACTTCAACCAGATGCTGGAGTTACCGATCCCGGGCCGTAACGGTACAAGAAGAGGGCTGACGGTTTGGGATGTCGGGAGTCTCGACGAATTGGCGGGAGCGGGTATCCTCACCGCACGCCACTGCTTCGGCTGCACGGCCGGCGCCGGTTCGAGCTGTGGTGGGCAGCTGGAGGCGTGACCCCAGCAGCACCGGCTGAGGTCACGCCCTCCAATCTCAGCGGCTGGTCAATGAAAAGGAATTTCTCAAACCCTGGTGGTGAATGTTCTCACCCGCACCCGTTCAGAAACTTGTACTTATTCACGAGGCGAATCCCCGTCACAAGGACGAGGATTCGCCTCAAAGATACTAGGGTCTGTAGCGTACCGCGAGACTAGTGTGCCGAGTCGGAAATTCACTGCAGATATCGGCCCCCACATCACCTGGGCTCGGGAGGGGGCCGGAATCGTCGACGAACTTCTGACTCAGGTGCTGCGGGGTATCGCGCTCCAGGCGCGGCACGATCTCCTCCTCGAGCACCTTGACCAGCCCCGGATCGACAGCCCGGGTGACCACGAAGAACGGCTGGGCATCGAGGGCGTTGACCCAGTAGTCGGTGGTGGCCCGCAGACACAGTCGCTGGCGGCTGACGTAGCGGCGTGGTAATGCCGTCTGCGCGCCGTGGTACACGCGCACGTGCCCATCGATGTAGAACACGCCGGTGGCTTCGGGATCAGCCTGCATCCATTGCCGACACAGCTCGGCGCTCCACTGCTCGGGCTGCCCCGTGTTGGCCAGCACTCGCAGCTTCTCTCGCGCCGGCCTCGGACTCCGCTTCCCTTTTTTTTCCGTAGCCGTCCCGCACGCACCGCCTTACTCACCGTCTCTGGCTTCAGATTCAGTTCGCGTGCACGCGCTCAGGGTTGGCAAGCAGCGGTCCCAGGACGGGGGCGAAGCGAAGCAGCTGCGATGGCAGGAGCGGTCGAGCGAGAACGGCCAGCACACTGTCACGGTGTCCTTCCGGTGAGCGTGCGTGGCTCGGATTTTCCGGGGTGAGCAGTGGCGGCCGAGGCCACCGAGACGGAGCGACGGATCAGAGGGGTGGGGGCCGGCTGAGCCGGCACCGGTCAGCGCGGTGG